>Ga0210377_10003763_pt1 | contig 12949 bp, 10 predicted proteins | sample PLM4_65_b1redo_FD_155480 | JGI IMG/M metagenome (GOLD analysis project Ga0210377, IMG submission 155480) | Groundwater sediment microbial communities from an aquifer in East River, Colorado, USA - PLM4_65_b1 redo | ecosystem: Environmental > Terrestrial > Soil > Riparian zone | place: USA: East... | reverse complement strand
GGGCGAGGGCCACTACCGCCTCGGCGGCCCGGACCAGCGGATCGAGCGTGGTGATCTGCGAGCCGATATGGACGTGCGCTCCCACCGGCAGCAGGCCCTCGCGGCCGGCCATCTCGCGAAAGAGCGCCGGGGCTTCGTCGATCGGCACGCCGAACTTGTTCGACTTGAGGCCGGTCGAGATATGCGGATGGCTCCTGGCGTCGATGTCGGGGTTAACGCGCAGCGCGACCCGGGCGCGGGTCCCCTGCGCCACCGCGCGCTGATCGATCCGATCGAGCTCGCCGGGCGATTCGACGTTGATCGCCAGCAGGCCGAGGGCCACGGCCCGATCGATCTCCGCGGCGCTCTTGCCGACGCCGGTGAAGACGATCTGATCCGGGCGAAACCCGCACCGCAGCGCGACGTCCACTTCGCCGAGCGAGTTGGCGTCGGCGTTGCTGCCGAGGGAGCGCAGCAGGCGCACGACGGCGAGCGTCGAGTTGGCTTTGAGCGCGTAGTGGATGGCATGCGGGTAGCCGCCGAAGGCTTCGTCCAGGCGCCGGTAGACGGCGCGGATCGCATCGGCGTCGTAGACGTAGCAGGGCGTGCCGACGGCGGCGGCGATGGTCGAGAGCTCGCGGTCGATGGCCTGGGAAGTTGTCGCAGGGGGCGCCACTCTCCCTCGATCTTACAACGGCGCGTGGCCCGGATTGGAGATGGTATGATCCCGGGTCGGGACACGTGTCCCTGCATCTCCAGAACGATGTCTGATCCCTCGCCGGTTTCCACTGATGCGATTGATGCCCTGATCCAGCGCTGCCTCGGCGGCGACCAGGCCGCGTGGGAAGAGATCGTGCGTCAGCACCGGCGCAAGGTCTTCAACATCGCCTACAAGTTCACGGGCCGGCACGACGAGGCCGAGGATCTCACGCAGGATGTGTTCCTCAAGATCTTCAAGTCGCTGCACACTTTCGATCGCCGCGCCAATTTCCAGACCTGGCTCGTGAGCGTCAGCCGCAACCTCTGCATCGATCACTACCGCAGTGTGCGCAAGGAACGGGAAACGATCGATCGCGACGTGGACGCGGGCGAGCTGACGCCGTCGGCGCCGGGCCAGAACGCCTACCAGGCGCTCGAGCAGCGGGATCGCGTCGAGCTGCTGCGCAAGGCGATGGCCGAACTGCCGCCCACGCTGCGGACGGCCGTGATGCTGCGCGACATCCAGGAGTTGTCGTACCAGGAAATCGCCGACCAGTTGCAGTTGCCGGAAGGCACCGTGAAATCTCGCATCAATCGTGGCCGTACGGAATTGGCGCGCCAGGTCCAGCGGCTGCGCGAGCAGGACGAAAGGGTATCCGGATGAATCTCACCACCGACCGTGCACAGGGCATCGCCATCGTGCGGATTGCCGAAACGCGCTTGATGTACCCGCTGCTCGCGGATTTCTCGGGCGCGGTCACCTCCCTGGTCGGCGCGGGCGAACGAAAGGTCCTTATCGACCTCTCGAAAGTCACCTACGTCGATTCGGCGACCATCGGCTGCCTGATGGATCTCTACCGGCAGACGGCCGCTGCGGGCGGCGAGCTCAAGCTCGCCGGCGTGCAAAAGCGCGTGGAGACGATGCTCACCATGACCGGCGCGCACAATTTCCTCAAGATGTTTCCGGACGAGGCAAGCGCGCTGCAGAGCTTCGGGAGCTAGCCATGCGTAACATCAAGACCACCACGGGATCCGAGATCGCGCTCGACGGCGACCTGCTCGCCGTCCTTGAAGCGCTCTTCCACGAAGTGACCGCCAAGCACGAACTGGAGCGCTCCTTCGAGGACATGAATCGCGAGATCAACCACTTGATCTCGCAGATGACCGACGACGAACGCCGCGCCTACCTGGCCGAAAGCCTCTTCCTGAACCAGGTGAAGTACGAGAACGATCGCCTCGAGTCGTACATGCGGAAGCTGGGGAAGAAAGCCTGAGTCAGTTAAGAGTTAAGAGTTAAGAGTTAAGAGTTAAGAACGGATGTCGCTCAACTATCTGGCGACCAGGTTTACCTGTTCGTGGCCATGGTCCATTGGCGTGCTGCTCTGCGACGGCCGCGTCGTGTGCGGATGCGCCGACCCGTATGCCAAGCGCGTGCTCGGCGACACCCGCACGACGAGCTTCGCGAACATCTGGACCGGACCCGTGGCCAGCCAGCTGCGGACCGACATCAACGCCGGCGGTTCCAGCTTCTGCGGCGATTGCCCGCTCAAGCTGCCGCTGTCACCGGACCAGGCCCCTCCCCAGCGCGACCTCGCGGTGTCGCCGATTCCCGGCCGCCTGTATGTGGAATGCACCGCCGCCTGCAACATCTCGTGCTTCCAGGCGTGCTGCGCGCCGGAAACCGGCATCACGCGCACCCGCCAGGCCGGGATGCTCGACTTCGACTTGTTCACGCGCGTGATCGACGAGGCGGGCCCGACGCTGGGCCGCATCGACTTCTTCAATTACGGCGAAGCGTTCCTCCACAAACGCGCTGTCGAGATGTGCGAGTACATCAAGACCAAGTTCCCCCACATCTATCTCTACACGAGCACCAACGGCCTCGCGTTCAGCGAAGAGAAAGTGCGCCAACTGGCGCGCTCCGGGATCGACGAGGTCACCTTCTCGCTGGACGGCGCGTCGCAGGACACCTACGTGCGCTACCGGCAACGGGGCAACTTCGACAAGGCGATCGCCAACCTCCGCGCCCTGATCGACGAGAAGCAGAAGCTCGGCCTCGACGTGCCCTTCGTCAACTGGCGCTACATCCTCTTCAATTGGAACGATCAGGATGAGGAGATGGCGCGCGCGCGCGAGATGGCCGCGGAGATCGGCGTCGATCGGTTGTGTTGGGAGATCACCGACCACCCGGAGGATGGCTATTCGCGACGATTCGCGCCCGGCACGCCCGATTACGATCGCATCCGCTACGAAATCTGGGACAGCAACAATCTGGGCAACGCCATTCCCGGTGCCACGCCGCGCGCGGAAATCGACGTGCACACGGTACTGCCAGACCTGCCGTTCATGGCGCGGGCGACGGCGCCGCTCACGCTCACCGCCAAGGTCCGGAACCTGTCGGCCCGCCCCTTCCGCGCCAAGGCCTCACACGGCCGGCGGCTGGTGCGGCTAGGCGCCCAGCTGGCGCGTGAAGACGGCACCATCATCAACCGGGACTACGCGCGGGCGTGGCTGCCGGCAGACCTCCGCCCGGGCGCCACGGCCGACGTCAAGATTGACGTCCCGGCGCCGGAAGCACCGGGACGTTATCAGCTGAAATTCGATTTGGTCAGCGAAGGCATCGACTGGTTCGAGGCCTGCGGCTCGCCGACGACCACGCGCGGCCTGTGGGTTCGTTGAACCCGGCAGACTCGATTGGTTGATCGCCGATTCGCGATTGGCGCGCCCTGCGGCTGACCGCAAAGGACCGAATCGGGCATCTCGCGGCATAGAATGACCGCGATGGCTGGCGAAACCCCTCTGGCCCCTGTCCCCTGGCCCTATCCCGTCGAGTACGACGAGACCGAGTATCAGGACGCCGACGTCCTCGTGATCGGCGGCGGCGCCTCCGGCTGCTTCGCGGCCATGGGCGCGGCCGGCCGTGGCGCACGCGTCATCATGTGGGAGAAGGCCGCCACAATGACGAGCGGCGCGATGGGCTCGGGCTGCGACCACTGGGAGATGGCGGCGACCAATCCCTGCTCGCGCGTCACCCCGGAAGAACTGGCCGACGCCATGGTGCGCATGCACCACGGCTACAACAACGGCATCTCGCACTACATCGAGTCGCGCGAAGGGTACGACCGCCTGCTCGACCTCGAGAGTTACGGCGCGAAGATCCGCGACACCGACGACGAGTTCAGGGGCGCCGATTTCCGCGACGACGCCACGAAGTTCATGTTCGCGTACGACTATGTCAACCGCTTCACGCTGCGAGTGTGGGGTACGACCTTCAAGCGCGCGATGTATCGCGGCGCCAAGATCCGCAAGGCGCGGGTGATCGACCGCACGATGGGCGCGGGCCTGCTCACCGAGGGCGGAACCATCGGCGGACGCGTCGTGGGCGCGGTGGCCATCAACGGTCGCACCGGCAAGTTCACCGTGTGCCGCGCGAAGTCGGTCGTCTTCTGCATGTCACGGCCCACACGCCTGTGGCTGTTCGCCCCTGGGGCCACCGGCATTTCGGAGTTCCGTCCGCCACAGTGCACCGGCGACGGCCACGCCATGGCGTGGCGCGTCGGCGGTCAGTTCACGATGCTCGAGAAGTCGCTCCGCGGCGAGTGGTCGGGTCTGCGCAGCTTTCCACCCTACAGCACCGGCAACAACCACAACACGTGGTACGCGTGCACGATGGTGGATGCGGAAGGACGCCGCATCCCGTGGCTCGATCGCGACGGGCGCGAGCTGACGTCGGTGGCCGACCGCTACCGTCCGGCGCCCGGCCAGAAGTTCTACATGAAGGGCGGTGGCGAGCCCGACTTTCCGTTTTACGAGTTCGAGGGCCCGGAGACGATGCCGGTCGAGGAGGCCGTCAAGCGCGGCTTCAAGCTGCCGTTCTACGCCGATCTCACCGACATGCCGCCGATGGAGCGCAAGGTCATCTGGGGCATGATGGTCGGCAACGAAGGCAAGACGCGCACGCCGGTCTACGCCGCCTACAACGACGCCGGGTTCGATCCCGCCCGAGACGTGCTCCAGAGCTACGGTGACGGATGGCGCTCGGGCCAGTTCCTGCCGCAGGAGCGCCAGTTCTTCGGCATCCCGGGCGGGATGGTCAACGACTGGCGCCTCATGACGAACCTCGAAGGGCTGTTCGCCGCCGGTGACGTGCTGTTTGCCTCGGACTGCGTCGGGCACGCGGCGGCCACGGGCCACTATGCCGGCCGCCATGCCGCGGCATACGCCGCGGCGCACGGTGACGTGACGGTGGACGAGACGCAGGTTGCAGCGGAGCGCGCCCGCCTCTACGAACCTCTGCAGCGCACACACGGCGTCAGCTGGCAGGCGCTGGCCGAGGCGATTACCCGCGTGATGCAGAACTACTGCGGCGCCGTGAAGAGCGACACCCTGCTGCACGAGGGTCTGCGCGGCATCGAGGAACTCCGGAGCAATGAGGCGCGGCACCTCGTGGCCCGTAATCCCCACGACTTGCTCCGCGCGCAGGAGACGCTGAACGTGCTCACCAACGCCGAACTCGTCATCCACTCGTGCCTCGCCCGCAGGGCAAGCTCGAAACAGCTCCAGTTTCAGCGCCTCGACTACCCGGCGATGGATCCGCTCGAGTGGCACAAGTTCGTCACCGTGCAGCTTGACGCCACCGGCGTGCGCGTGGGCGCCCTGCCGATCGACTACTACGGCGACTTCGTCACGAACTACGAGCGGCACAACGCCGACTACCTCCGCGAACAGGCGGCACGATGAACACGAAGGTCTTCGCCATCGCCGATCAGGCCATCGTCGATCCGATCACGATCGTCCCGGAGCTGTGCACCGGCTGTAACCTGTGCCTGCACGTGTGCCCGGTGGACCTGTTTCTGCCGAACGACGAGAAGGGCGGGCCGCCGCACGTGCTGTACCCGGGTGAGTGCTGGTACGAGGGCAGCTGCGTGGACGTCTGCCCGGAGCCAGGAGCGATCCGCCTCAACCGGCCGCCCGCGATGCGCGTGAACTGGAAGCCGAAGACGGCCCTCGATCCGCCAGGCGAGTGAGGCCCCGCGCTCAGTCGCGGCGGGTCGCGAGACTCACGCCCACGAAGACGACGGCCGAGACCGCAAACGCGATCAGCAATCCCAGGTCGATATTGAAGGCGCCGGCGAGCGGCCCCGGCACGCCTACGGCGAACGCCACGAGTCCGATCGCCCCGCCGACGAACATTGCGGCAAAGGCTCCCTGCCGCGTGCCGCCCGGCCACAACAGCCCGCCGAGCAGCGGCACGAGCATGCTGCCCATGTAGGGATAGGTGAAGATGATGATGGTGTCGAGAATGCCGCGCGCGCGCAGTGCGATGCCCACGCCGAGCACGATCGCCACGGCGACGGTCAGGCGCGCGTAGAGCGTCGCGTTGGGCAGATCGTCGAGCTCGCGGTGCGGATTGAGCACCTTGTTGTAGAAGTCGCGCGAGAAGCAGCCCGCCAGCGAGATGAGTAGGGCGTTGGCCGTCGACATTGCCGCCGCGAGCAGCGCCGACACCACGATCCCCGCCACCACCGGTGGCAACGTCGTCGCGGCCACGTGCGTGAGCACCTTGCCGGCCGCGACGTCCGGAAACGCCTGCCGGCCGGCGGCGCCAATCAGCGCGGCGCAGAAGGCCACGACGATGGTGAGCACCCCGGCCAGCACGCACGCCCACTTGGCGATCACGCCGGTGCGCGCCGCCTGGTAGCGGATGAACGCGTCGTAGGACACGGCGATCGCGAACAGGAACGGCGTGATCAGGAAGACCGCGCGGGAGGCCATGCCCGCTGGAATGAACGGCGTCGTGAGCACGCCCATCGTGGTGGCGCCGTCGATCTGCCCCAACGCGGCGAGGGCCGTAAGCGGCACGCCGATGGTGATGATCGTCACCTGGAAGAAGTCCGCGAACACCACCCCCCACATGCCGCTCAGCACGTTCGAAAAGAAGATCACGCCCGCCACCATGAACACGGCCGCCTGGAAGCTGACCCCGAGCGTGCCCGACAGGACCGAGCCCGACGCCATCAACTGCGCCGCGAAGATGCCGAGGAGGCTCGGAATGTTCGAGAGCCACGCCCACGTCCGCACACCGCGATGCTCGCCGTAGCGCACCGCGAAGAAGTCAATCGGGACGATCCCCCCGATCGAACGCATCTTCTCGGCGGCCAGCATGCCGCCCAGGATGAGTCCGCCGCCGCAGCCGATGCCGTACCACACGCCGGGCCAGAGGCCGCTCGACGCGCCGGTCTCCGCGCCACCCAGCACGACCCCGGCGCCGATCTGCACGGCCGCCAGGGACGCGGTGCTCAGCGCGAGGCCGAGGCTCCGGCCGGCCACGAGATAGTCGGAGACGCGCTTGATCCGGGAGCTTAGCAGCGCGCCGACGATGAGCGTGCCCAGGAGGTAGCAGACGACGACCGCGAGCAGCATCGCGAGAGGATACGCGTGTTGGATGATTCGCGTCCAGACGACGACGCCGGCCCGCCGTCACCGGCCTCGGCCCTGGTTCGACGCCTGCGGCTCGCCCACGACCACCCGCGGTCTCTGAGTGAGGTAAGAGACGTTAACCACGAAATTCACGAAAGACGCGAAACCAGCACGCCCAAGTTTCGTGACCTTCGTGACTTTCGTGGTTAATCGTGATCAGGGTTCGCGCGATGAAGTGAACGCGGCGATGGCGATCATGTCGTCGATGGTCAGCTTTTCCACCGCGCCCTTCATCAACGCCGACCAGGGTCCCTTGCGGACCCCGGTCTGCAGATCGTAGAGTTGCCGCACTGTATAGCTCGGCGATCGGCCCGCAATCGGCGGCACCGGTCCCAGTCCCTTCAGGTCCGGGCCATGACAGGTGCCGCACGCCACCGTCTTGCCGGTGCCGCCGGTCTTCACCAACGCCTCGCCCTTCGCGATGCTGCCGACGGGAACATACGCCACGAAACCGGACGAAGCATCGCGCAGTTCCGTCCGCGCGAGATCCTCAGGGACTTCGATGATGCGCTGGCCGAGCGGTTCGGTTCCGTCGCCGGCGGGTGTGTGCATCGATCCGGCGATGCGGGTCTTCGGCGCTTCGCGCGCCTCGACGACCCGAATCCATTTCTTGAACGCGAATGACGAGAAGTAGGCCGCGGCCGCTTTGGTTTCTTCGTCCGTCGCCGCCTTCGCGTCGGCGATCATCGCGTTGGGCGGACCCATCTTTGGTTCAGCGCTCTTGCGGGCGCCGCTCTTGAAGTCGGCCATCTGCTGCGTGATGTAGGCCGCGGGCAGTCCCGCCAGCGATGCATTCTCCGGACGGCCCTGGCCGTTGGCGAGATGGCAGAAGCCGCAGGCGCGCATCTCCGGCTTCCGGCCATGCGCGACCGCTTCCGGCATTGGCGGGTGGGCGTCGGGATGCCAGTCGGGCGGGTTGTTCGCGTCGCGGGTTTGCGCGACGGTGTACGACGCCTGGCTGCCCGGCAATTGTTTGGGGGCTGGGTCCTCAGCGGGCCGCGCTGCGCCCGGCGCTGGCGGCGGATTGACCGTGTAGGCCCACGGCGGCGGAGGCCCGGCGGGCGACGATGGTGTTTGCGCGCTGACGCCGACGCTGGCGGCCGCGCAGGCGATGAGCAACCTGATTCGCATGCCGCACGATACCAGAACCTATGGCGTCTCGAACGGCTTGCCAGTCACGACAGCTTGCCACGCCCGGGCGATGCGCTCGGTCGGCAGCCACGCCGTTGGCACGGCCGGCGGCGCTGCGCCGGCGACAGGCTGGAAGGTACGGGCCGTGAGGTCGCCGATGAATCCGGTCTTGTCGGCGATCGGCTTGAGCTCGCTGCCGGTCATCCGCACCGCCAGCACATCGTCAAAGAACATCGCGCCCAGGTCGCGTGAACGGCCCGCGGCATGGGCCGTGTCGGGCTCCGCGACCAGCGCCCACAGCGCGCCGGCGCGGCGGTTCACGGCAAAGAGCCCGGCGATGGTGTTGGTGCGGAACGCCAGGTCTTTCTCGCCGATGAACAGGAGGGCCGGGACCTTCCGTGCCGCCGCTGGAACCAGCGCGCTGTAGTAGATGCCGCCCTTGTTGACGATATACGCGATCACACGCTCCGGTTTCCATGCTGCGAACTCGTAGTTGAACTGGCCGCCGGCCGACATGCCCCAGAACAGCAGCGGTGCAGCGGCGAGCTCGGGGTGGCTGGACCTGTTCGCAAAGCTCGCGATCACGTCGACCAGCGCCTGGCCGCTCCCCTTCGCAACATTCACGTACTCCTCGATGAAGCTCTGATCGTGGGGCTTGTCGGTGAAGCGGCACGCCACGATTGCCAGCGTGTTGCGCTTCGCAAACGCCTGCCAGAACTCATCATCTGCCATCGGCCGCCCGTCGCCGTTGGAGCCGGGCACGAGGACCACCACGCCTTTGAGAGGACCAGTGACCTCGGGAATCCAGAGCCTGAACTCCGCTTTGTCGAAGTTCGCGCCGGGCGGCAACGTCTCGTCTAGCGTGATCGGTGCGGCCGCCCGGGGAGTCACCGACAATGTGCAGGCGGCGAACACCGCGAGTAGGGTCGTGCGCACCCGGTGATCCTAGCGCAATTTGAAGCGCTGGATCTTCCCGGTCGGGGTCTTTGGCAATTCCGGAATGAACTCCACCCAGCGCGGCCGCTTGTATTCGGCCAGCCGCTGTCGCACGAACTGCTGGAGTTCAGCGGCCAGCGTTGGCGACGGGGGCGTGCCCTCGCGCAGCACCACGAACGCGGACGGTTTGATCAAGGTGTCGTGATCCTCGCGGCCCACGACCGCGCACTCCTGGACCAGTGGGTGCGCCATCAGCGCGTTCTCCACTTCGATCGGGCTGACCCACAGTCCGCCGACCTTGAGCATGTCGTCCGAGCGGCCGGCGTACCAGAAGTACCCGTCAGCGTCTTGCGAGTACTTGTCACCGGTGCGCAGCCACACGCCGTCGATCGTCTGGCGCGTCTTCTCGGGCTGGTTCCAATAGTAAGCGCAGGTGGAGTCGCCGCTGATCCACAGGTTGCCGATTTCGCCCGGCGGCACCGGCTGGTTGTGGTCGTCCACGATGCGGGCGTCGTAGCCTGGCACCAGGCGACCGCTCGATCCGGGCCGGATGTCGCCCGGCCGATTCGAGATGAACATCTGCAAGGCTTCGGTGGACCCTATGCCATCGAGGATGTCGATGCCGAATCGCTCCTTGAACCGCTCATAGAGGGCCGGCGGCAGCGCCTCGCCCGCGGAAACCGCCAGGCGGATCGAAGACAGGTCCGGATGGCCGTCGTACGCGAGCAACATGCCGTAGCCGGTCGGCACCGAAAAGAACAGCGTCGGCCGGTAGCGCTCGATGGTGGCGTAGACGTTGGCGGGTGCCGGCGGTCCCGGCCAAAGGATGCTGGTCGCGCCGACCGCGAACGGAAAATACAGCGCGTTGCCAAGGCCATAAGCAAAGAACAATTTGGCGACGCTGAAACATCGATCGGCCGCCGTGATGCCCAGCACGCCCTTCGCGAACAGTTCGGCGCACACCACCATGTCGTGCTGCAGGTGCACGCAGCCCTTGGGAGCACCGGTGCTCCCCGATGAATACAGCCAGAATGCCGGCGCGTCACGGTCCACGAGTTCCGGGGCAAGCACGGGCGAGCCGTCGCTGAGGAATTGATCGAAGACGCTCGCGAAGCTGCCGTCGTCACGCCCGACCACCAGGATGTGTTCGAGTCCCGGAATGCTGTCGCGCGGAATCTTCTGGAATTCCGCCAGCAGTTCCTCGCTGATGATCAGGACCCGCGCGTGAGAGTCGTTGAGCAGGTAGGTGTAATCGGCCGCTTTCCACAACGTGTTGGTCGGAATCGGGACGGCGCCGATCTTGATCGCGCCAAAGAATGAATAGGCGAAGGCCGGGCCGTCGAGCAGCAAGAGCGCCACGCGCTGCCCTGGGACCACGCCAAATCGGCGCGCGAGCGCGGAACCGAAGCGGTTGACGCGCTCGTGAAGCTGCGCGTAGGTTACGCGCTCCTGGCCGCATTCGATGGCGACGGCATCGCCGCGGCCTTCAACGATGTGGCGATCGATGAAATGCGCGGCCGCATTGAATCGCGCGGGCACGCCGAGCGCCGATGCCGTGAGCATCCTGCCCCTCCGGCTACTTCTTCGGCAACTCGAACACGTAAAGCGTGTGGCCGCTCGCAGGCGGCTGGATCTCCGGGGCGAGCGTGCGAGGCACCAGGCGCGGACTGCCGCCGCCGTTTCCAGTGGTCACGGCCACGTACTGTTTGCCGTTGGCAGAGAACGACACCGGGAAGCCTTGCACCGACGTGCCGAGGCGCGCCTGCCACAGCACCTCACCGGTCTTGACATCATGCGCGCGGAAGTTGCGGTCGAGATCGCCGACGAACATGACGCCGCCCCCGGTGCTCAACACCGCCGTGAGAAACGGCGCGCGCTGCTCGCGGCTCCACACTTCCTTCATCGTGGTCACGTCGATCGCGAGCAATTTGCCGATATTGCCGTCTGAGCCGGGCATTTCGAAGAACCGGCGATCCGCCGCGGTGCCGCCCGAGCCATCCGTGAACTCGACCTTGCGCGGCCGGATCTCCATGCATGACTGGCTGAGCGGAATGATCAACACCCTGGTCGGCGCGTGATAACTCATCGCCTGCCAGTTGTGTCCGCCCTCGGTGCTCGGGCACGACTGCAGCCACTGGTCCAGCTTCTGATCGACGATGTCCTGCCGGTAAGTGGGCGTGCCGCGCTCGGGATCGATCTTGGTGAAGACGTTCTGGTAGACCGTCTCCTTGTAACCCATGAACTTGCCGGTCTTGCGTTCGAGCTTCCACAGGATGCCGGCCTTGCCGATCGTGAAGAGCGCCTTCTCGGGTCCGATGTCGACCAGGACCTTCTCGAACACCTCGTCGAGGTCGAGTGACTCGCCCGGAATATGCTGAAAATGCCAGGCCAACGAACCGTCGTCGGGCCGCAGCGCCACGGTCGACGCGGTGTAGAGGGCGGCGTCGGCGATCTTGTTGCCGCGACTGGCGGGCATCCAAGGCTTGGCCTGCGCGATACCGTAGTAGATGAGATCGAGATCGGGATCGTAGCTGCCGGCGATCCACTGCTCGCCGCCCTGGCGCATCTTGTCTGGCACCGTTCCCCAGGTATCGCCGCCAGGTTCACCGGTATGCGCGACGGTGTAGAACTTCCAGAGCAGCTTGCCGTCGGCGGCGTCGTAGGCGCTGATGTAACACCGCTCGTCGCGATAACGATCGCAGCCTTGCAGGCCCTGGATCACCTTGCCCCGCACGACGATCGGGCCGCTGGTGTTCGAGAAGCCCTTGGTGCGATCCGCGATGGCGATATCCCACACCTTCCTGCCCGTCCGCGCGTCGAGCGCGACGAGCCGCGCATCGCTCGTGGCGGCGAAGACCTTGTCCTGGTAGATGGCGATGTTGCGCATCGAGCCGAAGCCGATGACCGCGTTCGGACCGTACTGGTTTTCCCAAATCAAATCGCCGGTCGCGGCGTCGAGCGCCTGCACCATGTTGAGCGTGTTGGCGAGGTACATGATGCCGTTGTGCACGAGCGGCATCTGCTGGTTGGCGCCGGCCTCGTTCATCGCCCACGACCATGCCAGCTTCAGATCCTTGACGTTCGAACGGGTGATCTCGGTGAGCGGGCTGTAGCTCCACGCCTGGTAGTTGCGGCGCGCCATCAGCCAATCCCCGGGATCGGGATTGCGAAGCATGGCGTCGGTCACGGGCACGTAATTCTTCACTTCGCCGGTGACGGTCAGTCCTCTGGGCGGCGGAGTCGCGGCGACGCCACCACGTCCACCCTGCGGCGCGCCGCCAGCGAGTGGACCCGCGGCGGCCGTTCGTGCCGGTGCTTGACCGGTTGCGATCGCGCCAATCGGCAAGGCGGTTGCAGCCGTGAACGCCTGCGAACCAGCGGCCGCGCCGTTCGACTGCAGGATGAACGCCGTAATGCTGGCGTACTGCTCCGCGGCAAGGCTTGGCTGTCCGGGCGGCATTGTCGCGCTCATGTAGTCGACCAGGTCTTTCGTGGTGCGCGCGCGCCAGGTATTCATGAAGTTGGCGCCGGCCAGCGGTGGCGCTTCGTTGCGACCGGCCAGGTCGGCCATATGACATGCCGCGCAGCTGGCAGTATAGGCCGCTCGACCTGCCGTCGCCTGCGCCGCGGAATACACTGGTGCCCCGGTTGGAGCCTGTGCCGATGTGTCCTTTGACAACGCCAGAAAGCCGAGCGCAACGATCGCACCGAGCACCCCCGCACC
>Ga0210377_10003762_pt1 | contig 12953 bp, 15 predicted proteins | sample PLM4_65_b1redo_FD_155480 | JGI IMG/M metagenome (GOLD analysis project Ga0210377, IMG submission 155480) | Groundwater sediment microbial communities from an aquifer in East River, Colorado, USA - PLM4_65_b1 redo | ecosystem: Environmental > Terrestrial > Soil > Riparian zone | place: USA: East... | reverse complement strand
TATTCAGTTGACGGTTTCCCCTGCACACCGCACGCGCTCTTTCCATTTTACCCCGTATAAACAGACCGTTGCACTGGAAGTATCCGCAGCTCTTCTCCGGCATGATTGTTGCGATATATCATCCGACAGAACCTGCGCACTTTCGTGCTTTCCGTGAAGATTGAGCTGTTATCCTGAAGGAGAAATACCATCAAGTAGTGTCTCGTCCGGGGTTTCCGGATGGACACTATTCTATATCTCTAATGGTGGAGATGTGAAATCACAACGTTGAAAGAAACAAGGAGTATCCAATGAGACAACCACTTATCAAAGTACAAAGGAGGAGTAAATGAGACACGTATCCAGGATCGGAATTATGGTGTTCGCCACGGCCGCCATGGCTACTGCAATCGTTGCGGGATGCGCAAATGCCCCGTTGCGCACGGAAGCGTCAACATCGGGGATTCGCGCGGCCGAGGAGGCCGGTGCGGCCAATGTACCGAAAGCCTCGCTTCATTTGCAGCTAGCCAGGGAGGAACTGGAAATTGCCAAGGGGCTGGCCGCGAAAGGCGAGAAGGAGCGGGCCATGTCAATGCTGTCGCGGGCAGAAGCCGACTCCGAGTTGGCTGTCGCTCTCTCCCACGAGGATGCCGAGAAGGCGGAGGCCCTGGCGGCAGTGGAACGTGCGCGCCAACTCCGGAAAGACAACCAATGACCCAAAAGGAGACTTACATGAAAACATTGCAATTCTTGATCATAGGCACGTCGGTTGCACTCTTCGCAGGCTGCGCAACCGTGGCGCCAAACGAACTCATCAGCGCTCGTTCGGCCTACCAGCATGCAAGCGAGGGGCCGGCAAAACAACTAGCACCGGTTGAATTACACAAGGCGCATCAGGCGCTCGACCTGGCGGAACAGTCCTTCCAGAAGGAAACCGATTCATACAAAACGAAAGATCTCGCTTACGTCGCCCAGCGCAAGTCTGAACAGGCGGGAGCGCTCGGTGCCATGGCCGCTGATAAGGCTCGCACGGACAAGGCGAACGCCGATTTCCAGATGAAACAAGCAGAGATCGTGAAGCAGGGGAAGCAGGACTTAAGCGACTCAGAGAAACGTACTGCCGACGCACGGGCTGAACTCGACAGGCAAGCCGTGATAGCGCAGGGAAAGCAGGAGTTGAGCGACGCCGAGAAACGGACAGCCGAGGCTCAAGCTGAACTCGACAAGCAGGCCGCGCTTAAGGCAGCCAAGGAGAAAGCGGATGCCGATTTACAGATGCAACAAGCCGAGATCGCGCAGGGGAAGAAGGAGTTGAGCGACTCCGAGAAGCGGGCGGCCGACGCACTCGCTGAACTCGCCGCGTTAGCCTCGCTCAAGGAAGAGGCACGCGGACTGGTCGTCACGCTTTCCGGGGGCGTTCTCTTTGAATCCGCCAAGTCCACCTTGTTGCCCTCCGCGCGGGTAAAACTCGACCAGGTGGCCAAAGCGTTGCTGGCGATCCCCGCGCGCAACCTCATAGTGGAGGGGCACACCGATTCCCAGGGCTCCGGCTCATACAACCAAGGACTCTCGCAACGTCGGGCTGACGCGGTCCACGATTACCTCGTACAGAGAGGCTATCCAGCTGATCGCGTACAGTCACTCGGACGGGGTGAGGTTAGCCCGATCGCAGACAACGCTTCACCCGAGGGGCGCGCCAACAACCGTCGCGTCGAGATAGTCATCGAGCGTGAAGCGCAGACATCCAAACCTTAGGGACCCAGAAAATACCAATATCCCATATTGCATCCCGCCTTCGGGCCATCTTTCGCCGTGCTTCAATCGCAAAATCCTCGACGTAGCCTTGGCTACGCCTGCGGTTATGCTCAATCAGCACGACAAACTCTGGCCCAAATCCGGGCGCAATATTTGGTATATCGGTATTAACCGAGTCCCTTAGGCCTGGACAAAGAGAATAGATTTGTCGGGGCTACACATTTTACACTGTCAAAAGTGCAGCTCTGACAACCTTATGGTTCTTAATGACCAAGTGTCAGTAATTACCTTCAAGTTACACAAACGTTAAAACAGAAAAGGAGTGTTTATGTTTAGATTTAAGGTCCTGCAAAATTTTCTCTTCTTTATCTTAATCCTGGGTGTTTTTGTAATTACAGGATGCGGAGGAGGAGGACATAACAATGGAGGCGGGAGCAAGGCCATTACCGCAATTTCAGTTGCCGGGTCTACAGGTATAATTGATGAAACGGCAAAGACGATTGCGGTAACCGTACCGGGACAAATGTAACAGCCCTGGTTGCGACATTTGCAACCACAGGGAGCAGCGTAAAGGTGGGAACGACGACTCAGACGAGCGGTGTAACGGCGAATAACTTCACAAGTCCGGTGGCATACATCGTAACCGCGGCAGACGCCACAACGGCGACATATACCGTAACCGTCACATTAGCGCTAGGTCCAGCGCCAGTAAACCTTGGCTTGGCTGGCAACTATGCGATTTTCGCGGACACCGGGATCTCCAACGCCTCTGCTCCAGCGGCAATTACGGGAGATATGGGAGTCGGCCCGGGAGTCACCTCGACCGCCATCACGGGGCCTTGGGCGCTGAACCTGCCCGCAGGGAGTGCATTTTCAACCTCCACTCAAGTAACCGGAAAGGTCTACGCATTCGACTATGCAAATCCTACTCCGGCTAACGTGACCACGGCCTCAACCGACATGCTTGCTGCATACAACAACGCGGCCGGACGACCAGCAGGAGTTGGTCCATTCTTGAATGTCGGAGGCGGAACTATCGGTGGGCTAACGCTCGCCCCCGGCATCTATACTTGGGGTACCGATGTGACATTGCCATTTGGATCTAATGTCACTCTTTCGGGTGGCCCGAATGACGTCTGGATATTCCAGATTGCGGGAACCCTCACGACAGGCGCCAGTACGAGTGTGCTCCTGAGCGGTGGCGCACTGCCCAAGAACATCTTCTGGCAGGTCGCCGGCTCTTCTGTGACTCTGGGAGCAAACGCGCACTTCGAAGGAGTTGTACTGGCAAAATTTGCAATTAATTTCGGCAACCAAGCGTCGGCTAATGCCAGACTGCTGGCGCAGACCGCGGTCAATCTCGATCAGAACGCGGTCACACAGCCTGCACCGTAAGGCAAGCGCTATTCGGATCAAAGGCAGGATAGGAACAGGGGAGACAGACTACTTTTTATCAGTCTGTCTCCTTTTCGCCTCCCTGCAACAAGCTACAGATTGTAAGATGTGCCATTGTTTGCCCAACGGGGGGGGTCCGTCGCATGTGGCGGTTACGTTAAATATGACGGATTCCGTTGACGGTTTTCTTTTCACCCCGCGCTTTCTCCTCCCATTTTACCTAGTATAATCAAACTATTGCACTCGCAGTATTCGTAGTTCCTCTCTGGCATGTTAGTTGCGATGTAACTTCTGACAGAAGATGAGCACGGTCGTGCTTTCTGTGAAGTTTGAGCTGTTAACCTAAAGGAGGAATACCATGAAATCGAGTGCCAAGGATCAGGCGGAAGGAAAGTTTCACCAGGTAAAGGGTAAAGTCAAGGAAATGGCCGGGAAAATCACCGATAATCCCAAGTTGGAGGCCAAAGGCAAATCCGAAAAGATAGCCGGCAAGGTTCAGGAAAAGATCGGTCAGGTCAAGAAGGTTTTGGGGAAGTAGTGAGAGCGGCGTATGACGCAGCGGCACATACCTGGCCCACGGCTGCGGTAGCATGATACACCGCTGCCGGGATTCCGAAAGGCATGATGCTTCGGACACAAGAGTTCAAAAAACAACAGTGACATCAATGAAAGGAGAAGATGGCATGAAGATAATATATTCCATATTTATAATGCTGGCAGTGGTGGCTCTTCTTGCGTTCAGCGCGCCTGTGAACGCGTCTGAAATGGATAGCCGCATCGAATCATCCGCAAGGCAAACGTATGTGTTTCAGACCTACCTCAAGGATGATGATATCGAAATCGAGTCCAGGGACGGCGCTGTCACCTTGACGGGGTTCGTCTCCGAGGAATACCACAAATCATTGGCCCAGGAGACCGTAGCAGGCCTCCCAGGTGTCAAGAGTGTAGACAACCGGTTGGAGGAAGTCGAAGGCGCACCCCTCACCGCAAATTCGGACGCCTGGATCCGCGATAAAGTGAAAACCACGCTCCTGTTTCATCGTAGCGTGAGCGCCGACACAACCGAGGTTGACGTCAAAGACGGCATTGTAACTTTGCGAGGCGATGCTTACAGTCAGGCACAGAAGGATTTAACGACTGAATACGCCAGGGATGTAGAAGGAGTCAAAGACGTAAATAATGAGATGACCGTGACGAAGAGCTCGGAAAAGAACCGAACTGTTGGCGAAAAGATTGATGACGCTTCCATCACCGCTCAGGTCAAGATGTCGTTGTTATTCCACCGCTCGACCAGTGCCCTCAACACCAAGGTAGAGACGAAAAATGGAGTGGTTACATTGTATGGCAAGGCCGGCAATGCAGCAGCATTGGACCTCGCCACCAAACTTGCCAACGATGTAAACGGTGTGAAGGGTGTAAATAACCGGATGGCAATCGAGTAATACAACCTCTTTAGCGCAAGCTAGCGCTGAAGATTAAACTCAAAAGGAGACAGATCATGAATCAAAAGGCTTATCAAGTTGCTGTTCCAGGTACAATCGTTGTTGCAATGGTGGCGTTTCTGTCCATTTTCTTTTTTGCCAATGCCGATAATTCTTTTGCGGCCTCAAGCACAAAGAAAACGACGGCGGTTGCCAGAACCTCTGCTGTCGAGCATACTGGAGCCCAGATCAAGCAGCTTCAGGACGCGCTGAAGATCACAGAAGCCCAACAGGCATTGTGGAATAATCTTACCCAGGTGATGATGGAAAATGCGAAAGAGATGGACGCACTCACCAAGGAGAGGGCTGAAAACTCCAAGACCATGAACGCTGTCGAGCGAATGAAATTTCACAGTCAGATTACCGAAGCCCGTTTAGCTCAGCAGAAGCGGTTAATCCCGCCTTTCGAGACCTTCTATACCGGTATGTCGGATGAACAGAAGAAGATTACCGATACAATATTCCTGACAGGGAAACATGGAAAACACGAATTCAAGTGATCGGCAAGATTCTTCAACTAACGGATTGACGTCAACCAAGAGATTTGAATCAATCCAGGAACGGAGTGACTAAATGAAAATATCAAGCAGATGGAATCTCAGATCCACAGGCGGCAAGATTATGATGGGACTTGTTTTAGCCGCAATGATAGGAAGTATTGACGTGGCGCAGTCCTTCGGAGCAGATTATCGTGACCGCGGGGTAAGACATGACCGCGGCCGTAACGATCAAAGAGGCCGTGGGTATGACCGCGACCGTAAAGATCACAGAGGCCGTAGTTACTACTATGTTCGTGGCAGGCGTGTGTATCGGCCTTATGGCTACAGGCAACCGGTTTATGCCCCGCCGCCGGTCTACTATGAACCGGCTCCAGCGCCGGGCATCAGTATCTTTTTCCCACCCCTCTTTATTCACTGAGGGGATTTCTTCGTGTCGGCAGCCAGCGTACAGATTGAGTTGTGATGAGCGGCCGGCGCGGAAAGCTGATATTTCAAGGACTGCCGCCAGATACCATGCAAAAAGCAAAGTCTTATCAAAAAGAAAGGAGGTGAAAGCATATGAAGAAATTAGTTGTTTCATTTGTAGCATTTACGTTTCTTGCAACTTTAACGTTAATTGGCTGCAATAAAGTACAGGAGTCGCCGCAACCAGCGGCGCCTCCGGCACCGGTGCAGGGAGAGCCTGGACCACCAGGAGCGTCTGGCACTCCTGGTGCGCCTGGAGCACCTGGAGCACCTGGAGCGCCGGGAGAAACTGGAGCACCCGGAGCACCTGCGCCGGCAACAGAAAAATAATAAAAGCAGGATATCGGGGTATATTCTCGACAAGAGGATATACCCCGAGTTTATGAACTTACCAAAGATCTCTTCAATCGGCATCCTTCATCAATAAATGAAAGACATGTAAGAGTTACAAATGTTTGCCGCAACGTAGTCCGTCACATGTGGCAGTTATGTCAAATACGACGGATTCCGTTGGCGGTTTTTCCTTCATCCCATGCTCTCTTTTCCCATTTTGCCCCGTACAATCAATCCGTTGCACTCTTAGTATCCGCAGGCCTTCGCTGGCACGTTAGTTGCGATTTAATTTCTTAGCAGGAGATGGGTTCTGTCGCGCTTTATGAGATGCTTGAGTTGTTGTTATGAAAGGAGAAACTGTATGTTAGGAACAATTTTGATCGTCGTCGTTATTTTGATGTTGCTGGGTGCTCTGCCCACCTGGCCTCACAGCCGGGAGTGGGGTTACTACCCGAGTGGCGGGCTTGGATTGGTCCTTCTGATTCTGATCATCCTGATACTGATGGGCCGGTTTTAGGGGAAGGAGCATGAGTTTCATATACGTGGCATTCGTCAGTTTCATATTAGCCTCTACCATGCCTTCTCTCGCAAAAGAGACCGTAAAGGAGCCGTTGCCCGTGAAAGCACTCGCCGTATGCCCGTCGCGCCCTAACTGCGTTTCGTCGCTGGCTACCGATAAGCCACACCGTATGCCTCCAATCGGCTTTAACGGTCCCGTAGTGGCCGCACAGGAGCGCCTTATAGGGGTTATCCGGCTGATTCCGCGGAGCGAGATTGCGAAGGATGAGCCCGGGTATCTTGCCGTAACTTTCCGTTCGAAGCTCTTCGGTTTCGTCGATGAGGCGGAATTCGCTTTCGACGAAAAGAGCGGGGAAATAAACTTCCATTCGGGGGCACGTAGCGGCTACTACGATTTCGGCGTCAACAGGTCGAGGATTGAGGAGATTCGGAAATCTTTTATGGAACAGAAGAGGAAGAGATAATAGGGGCTTCTCGTGGCCGATCACTATTATACAGAACGGAGGTTGCAATCATGGACAAGCGAACAGAGTACGTAGATAGACTCTCGGCTCAGATGCTCGAATGGGATGCGCAGATCGACCGGCTCAAGTTCAAGGCAACAAGCGACACGCCCGAGGCGAGGCTTGAATATTCCACTGCACTCGCAGCCTTGCAGCTCAAGCGGGATGAGGCTGCGGTAAAGCTGCAAGGGATATCAAGCGCCGGCGATGATGAATGGGAAGACCTCAAAACAGGAACGGATCAAATCTGGGGCGAGGTCACGACTATCTTACGCGACGCTGTCATGAAGATTAAATGAGCAAGTCAGGTGAATTTACGACGCGCTCCGGCGGCAAAAGCTACTGACAATCACCGTTACATAAGGAGGATGTTATGCTGTGGACAATCTGCGTAGTCCTGATAATACTTTGGCTGTTAGGTATGGTTTCTTCATATACCATGGGGGGGCTGATCCACATCCTGCTCGTAATTGCCATTATTGTGGTGCTGGTACGCGTCATTCAAGGGCGGAAGATCCTGTAGACTGCGAAATCCCGGCATTTAAAGTTCAGTCTAAATCAGATGGAAGGTCCGTTAACATGGAAGAGAGGTGAGGCAGATGAAGAAATCACTTTTGTTCAAACTGGCAATGCTGCTTCTGACAGTCTCAACACTATCGGGCTGTTTCTGGAGGGTGGAAGATCACGAGACCGGCCCTGCAGATTATCATGATAGAGACCATGGTGATCATCACGGAGAGCATAATGACGATCATGGTGATCATCGCTAATCGTGACGTGGCATCGTTTACAGACAGCATTCCCGAGACTTCAGGACCTCCGGTCATTAACAACGGCATTCCCGCAGCAGAATCTCGATTCCCCGTAAAGGGATATCGACCCAGTCAGGGCGGTTGTTCAACTCGTATGCGAGCTCGTGGGCCACTTTCTCAATCAGGAAACAGCGCAGCATGATCTCAAGTTCCGTTCTGTTCGCCGGAACCAGTGGGGAGTTCTTCATCGAGTGCAGGTAGGCTTTCAGGAACGAGCCGCTGACGTAGATATACCACGCCTCCAGCCAGGGTTCCAGCAGTTGGATGTCGTCCGGATGGTTTGAACCGTGGTGAATCAGTGTGGTCATGGTGGCAAAGTGGAAAGAATGGATCATGCCGGCCACATCACGCAAAGGAGAGCGTTTCAATCGTCGTTCGGTGAGAGAATGGGGTGTTTCTCCCTCGAAATCAATGAAGACAAAATCCTTGCCGGTGAAAAGCGCCTGACCCAGATGAAAATCACCGTGAATCCTGCACTTCATTGCTGAAAAGCGCCGGCCGGTAATTTTATGCAGGCAGGCGATAATCTCCTTTTCAGCGGCCAGTATCAGCAAAGCCCGGCGCTGCACGTCATCGGGCAGACGTTGGAGGCTTTGCGTCAGCATCTGGAAGCTTCTCCGCACCAGACCCCGCATGGACTGGAAGATGGAACGCTGGTACAGGGTGGAAAACTCTTCCATACTCCAGGCTCTGTCCGCTGAACCGGAGGCCAGCGCCCGATGCATCTCCGCGGTGCGCCGGCCTAGCAACAGGGCCATTTCCAGATGCATTCCGCGTACGAGATCTCGAAACTGATCCGGGATGCCGTTGTCGACAACGTCCAGCAGTTTCGGAAGGGAGCTGGGAAGCTTCGGCAGATCATGTTTATGAGACAGCAGATGCTCCACGAATTGTGTAAGGCCCGTCAGGGTGCTCCGCCAGGCATCGCCGTGACAGGTGATGTAGTTTTGCAGAACACCGAGATCATATACTCTGTTGCCGGAAGTCCGGTATTCGATTTTTCCCGCATAGGCCGGAACATTCCGGAACCTCTTTTTTCCGGCCAGGAACCGGAGGATTTCCGGTTCGGGATTGATCCCCTCCTCCAGTTTCCGATACATTTTGAACAGCAGCCGGTCACCATACATAATGGTGCTGTTATTCTGCTCTACAGCTGCAACCCTGCTGGGAAATAATTCCGTCCTGGGGGGGGAATTTTTATCAACGCCGCTGCCTCGCAGGCCAACCAGTTCGGAGCCGTTTGTTCCATGCACTTTTGCGAGGTTGGCTATCAGTTCAAAGAGCAATCCCCGGAACTCCTCGAAATAGATTGCATCGCAGAGAACGCCTTCCACATCTCCCAGCGTGAGTGTAGTTATGGTCGCCAACGGATGCCTGTCCGACAAGGCCTGCTCCTGTTCATTGGAAAGCCAGGTCATGGGAATCAGATATATCTCGGGATTCAACTCGGTGTAGGTTACCTGTAGAAAGACAAGCTGAAACAGTTGATCAGCCTGTTTCAGCCGGCAGCTGTCGATCACCCTGATCTGGCTGATGACACGCCCTTTGCCGCAAAACCAGAAGACGCGCTGCAGATAGTGGGGCATGACGATGCCGCACAAGCGTTCCCCGGCTTTACCTTTCAGCACGTCCCACCAGGGATGACCCTCCCTCAGTTTGAGCTTCAGAGCGTCCTCCATGGGTTCGGTTCGCGCTTCGGTGCTTCGCAGCAAAAACCAGAAATAGTCATATGATCCCATGGTAAAGTGGTACCGGGTTTCCTGGATCATGGGGAAGCGATTGCGGCTGAAGACCTCTTCGGGGATCATGCCTGCGTGGCGTGAAAGATCGATGGTGACCGTCTGTGAGAAGCGCGAGAGATTGATGACAACCAGGAGCTTTTCATCCTCAAAGCCGCGGATAAAGGTCAATACTTTCGGATTGTCTGACGGCAGCATTTCCAGGCTGCCGCGGCCGAATGCCTTGAAGCGCTTGCGCATGGCGATCGTGCGGCGCATCCACCAGAGCAAGGACGACGGGTTGCGGTCCTGATTCTCCACGTTGGTCGACTCATAGTGATATTCCGGTTCCAGGATAACCGGCAGAAACAGCTGCTGGGGGCCAGCCTTGGAGAAGCCGGCGTTCCGGTCCGGATTCCACTGCATCGGGGTGCGGACCCCGTTCCGGTCACCCAGGAAGTAGTTGTCGCCCATGCCGATTTCATCGCCGTAGTAGATGATGGGGGTTCCCGGCAGGGAGAAGAAGAGGACGTTCATCAACTCGATCTTGCGTCGATTGTTCTCCATCAGGGGGGCCAGACGGCGGCGGATGCCGAGATTGATGCGCGCCCGCGGATCGGAGGCATAAACCCGGTACATGTAGTCCCGCTCCTCGTCAGTCACCATCTCCAGAGTCAACTCATCGTGATTGCGCAGGAATATGGCCCACTGGCATCCATCCGGGATGGCCGGTGTCTGGTCCATGATGTCGACGATTGGAAAACGGTCTTCCATTTCTATGGCCATGAACATGCGCGGCATGAGTGGGAAATGGAAGGCCATGTTGCTTTCGTCTCCATCGCCGAAATAGGCGGCGGCGTCTTCCGGCCACTGATTCGCCTCTGAAAGCAGTATGCGGTTCTTGAAAGAACTGTCCATATGGGCGCGAAGCTTTTTGAGAAAGGCATGGGTTTCGGGAAGATTTTCGCAATTGGTGTCATCCCTCTCGAACAGGTAGGGAACCGCGTCGAGCCGGACGCCGTCAACCCCCATACGCAGCCAGAAGTCAATAACCCGCAGCATTTCGGACTGCACATGCGGGTTGTTGTAATTCAAGTCCGGCTGATGGTAGTAGAAACGGTGCCAGTAGTGGGCCCTGGCCAACGGGTCCCAGGTCCAGTTGGATGTTTCGAAGTCCTGAAAGATGATGCGCGCTTCGCGGAACTTCTCGGTCGTGTCGCTCCAGACATAGAAGTCCCGGTACGCGGAACCCGGTTTGGCCCGGCGGGCACGCTGGAACCAGGGATGCTGGTCCGATGTGTGGTTTAGCACCAGTTCGGTGATCACCCGGATGCCGCGACTGTGGGCGGCGCGCAGAAACTGCTTGAACTCGCGCAGGGTGTTATAGATGGGATTGACGTTATAGTAGTCGGCGATATCATAGCCGTCGTCCCGCTGTGGGGAGGGATAGAAGGGAAGCAGCCAGACAGCCGTAATTCCCAGTTGCTGCAGGTAGTCAAGCTTACCGCTCAGGCCGCGGAAATCGCCGACGCCGTCCGCGTCGGAATCGGCGAATGCCTTGATATGCACCTGGTAAATAATGGCATCCCTGTACCATAAGGGATTGTCCTCAAGAAGGGAATCTTCATGAATCATTAGTTTTTTCTCCATGTTGTGTCCTGCCGTAACGCTCCACCTGGTTCCTTACTGAGGTGGCCAGCTCTTGTGGAAGCATCTCCCAGGAGAAGCGCCACTCCCAATTGCCGAAGGGGGTGCCGGGTAAATTCATGCGCGCCTCGCTCCCCAGTTTCAGAATATCCTGAAACGGTATGATGGCCGTATCGGCGACTGACATCAGTGCGGCGCGCATCAGGTCGCCGACGCAGTCAACTCCCGAAGAACCCAGATAGCTGTTCAGTTCCAGGCGTTCCGCATCTGAAATGGAATCATACCACCCTCTGCTGGTGTCGTTATCGTGAGTGCCGGTATAGACAACCCCATGTTTGACATGATTATGGGGAAGGTACGGATCGGACGGTCCTGAGTCGAAGGCAAACTGCAGGATCTTCATGCCGGGGAAGTTGTAGCGGTCGCGAAGTGCTTCCACCTCGGGAGTGATCACCCCCAAATCCTCCGCAATGATCGGAAGCGTCCCCATGGCCACCTGGAGGGCATCAAAAAGCCGCTCGCCGGGACCTTTTATCCAGAGACCTTTCTCGGCCGTCTTCTCTTTTACCGGCACATGCCAGGCGGCCTCGAATCCGCGGAAGTGATCGACACGGACTATGTCAAAGAGCTCGAACATCGACGAGAAACGTTCGATCCACCACGAATATCCTCTCTGCTCCATAACATCCCAGTCGTAGTGCGGATTGCCCCAAAGCTGACCGGTCGAACTGAAATAGTCGGGGGGGACGCCGGCCACGACCGTCGGGTTTCCCTGCGAATCCAGGAGAAAGAGTTCGTGGTGACTCCATACGTCGGCGGAATCATAGGCGACAAAGGTGGGAATGTCTCCGATCACGGCGATACCCCGCTCGTTGGCATAACTGCGCAGTTCCTGCCATTGTCGTGAAAACTGCCACTGCATGTATTTCTGAACCGTGATTTCGTGATCGAGATCTTTCGACAACTCCAGGCGCATCTCAGGTGTCGGATGAGAAGCTTCCCCGGGCCACATGTTCCAGCTGTACCCGTTGTAGCGTCGCTTCAAAGCCATGAAAAGGGCAAAATCATGCAGCCAGGGGGTGGTGTTACAGAAATGCCCGAATTCAAACGTGCGGGGTGTCTCCGTATGGGACAGGAATTCCGTACCGGCCTGATACAGCAACTCCATTTTGGTTCCGGCGACGACACTGAAATCGACACGGTTTACAGGATAGCCGCAGCTAACGGGAACATGGGAAAGATCACCCTCACCCTCGATCCGCTCCAGGTCGATCAGGAGCGGATTGCCCCCGAAAGCGGTAAAGGCGGAATAGGGGGAATTGCCGCAGGCTGGTGGAGTCAGGGGGAGCACCTGCCAGTATGACATTCCCATATCGTACAAAAGATCGATAAAGCGTCGGGCATCCTTCCCCATCGAGCCTATCCCGCCGGGACCGGGGAGCGACGTCGGGTGCAGCAGGATTCCGCATCCACGTTTGTTCAGCATGAGAACTCCATTGAATATTCGTAACAACTCATGACAAGAATAATGAGATCAAAGTCGTTTCACGCAAAGGCGCAAAGGCGCAAAGGCGCAAAGGAAGTCAAAGAAAAAGATTTATGGTTTAAACCCAAAGATTCCAGGTCTTTAATCTTGATTTTCTTTGCGCCTTTGCGAGAGTATTGTTTACTTTTCTTTAGTTGTGCTGAATCCGCTCCAGCAAGGCCACCGGATATACCGAGAGTATGTTCTGAAGCGCAAGGCTCGGCCCGCCTTCCTGTTGATCGAGGTTCAATATTTCACCGGTAAAGACGTTGCGATAGCAGCTTGCGGCAGTATCGAATGACAGAATTATCCGGGTATCCT
>Ga0210377_10003760_pt1 | contig 12959 bp, 12 predicted proteins | sample PLM4_65_b1redo_FD_155480 | JGI IMG/M metagenome (GOLD analysis project Ga0210377, IMG submission 155480) | Groundwater sediment microbial communities from an aquifer in East River, Colorado, USA - PLM4_65_b1 redo | ecosystem: Environmental > Terrestrial > Soil > Riparian zone | place: USA: East... | reverse complement strand
CGATACAATACGTACTGGCATGTTGAGAAACTTGGGTTTAAAAGCCCACGGCAGGCCTTCGACGAGTTTCAACTGAAGGCAGCTGCGTAAGTTTTATCTTGTGTCCAGGGTACCGGGTGCGCTACACAGATATTTCCCAGATTAGCAACACCTTCTTGTTTCAGATTTGAACAAAAACACAACTTCACATCATTTAATCCAATCTCATTTATTTTGATATATATCCTCGACTAGCAAGAAACAACACGCGATCCTATGAATTCCCTTCATGAAAGTACTAACAGTATCCTTCTTTCTCCTGAACTGGTATACTATTAGATAGGCACATCAGATGCACTTCGCGATCTTTTCAATATCGCCTCATATGAACAGCGCAGGCGAAAACCTCCTGGAGGTGCAGTTTGGCTGAGAGATTGCTCATAGTCGAAGACGAAGACACGCTCTGCAAGTCGTTGCAGAGGGTCTTGCACCGCGAGGGCTATGAGGTGGACATCGCCGACAGCGCCGAATCCGCTTTCACCCTTCTCGAGCACCAATCCTACGACCTCATTATTACTGATATCATCCTTCCCGGTATCAGCGGCATCGAACTCCTGACGAAATACCGCAGAACAAACCCCGCGCAGAAAGTGATGGTCATCACCGCCTATGCCTCTCTGACCACCGCGATGGAATCCATCAAGGCCGGCGCCTGCGATTTTCTCGTAAAGCCCCTGATGCATGACGAGATGAAGCGAGCCGTCAGAAAGGCCCTCGATACACCAAGGTGACCGGAACCGTTCGCGGGGCAGGTCGGGAGCAGCGCCATGAAAAATGATGACGCATTTACATTCCTCAGGCAAACACCGCCCTTCTGCTTCGTTGAAGAAGCAGCCCTCACCGGTATCGTAAAGGACCTGTCTACGGCATTCTATCGCAAGGGACATGTCATCCTCCACCAGAACGGGCCTGCAGCAGAGCACCTCATCCTCATTATAAGCGGCGCGGTGCGGGTATCTGTCAGCACGAATGAAGATGAACAGGTGCTGGTCGACACCCGGACCCCGGGGGAATTCTTCGGTATGCGGTCCTTTTTGTTTGGCGACATTTCGCTGGACACGATCGTTGCCGCGGAAGACACCTCATGTTACCGGATCCCGAGGGAAACGGTCCTCGGTCTGCTGAAAACGAACGCGCAATTCTCGGAATTCTGCCTGCGCGCGCTGCTGAAACGGCTCATGCACATGGCCTACAAGGAGATGCACGACCGGACGCTGTTGTACGGCGGTGGGGACAAACTCCTGTTTACGAACGTACTGGGCGATCTCGCCAGCAGGAAGGTGATCACGGCGTCGGAAAACGTGTCCATCCGTGAGGCAGCGAAGATCATGGAAGAAAACGCTATCGGTTCCCTGGTCCTGCTCGACGAAAACGGCTTGCCGTCGGGAATGGTCACCGACCGGGACCTCAGAAACAAGGTCGTCTCCCGGGGCAGGGACATTGCGGGACGGGTGGGCGATATCATGAGTGTTGTCCTCATCAAGGCGGAAGAGCGGGACCACTGTTTTGAGGCGCTCCTGAAAATGATGCGGTACAATATTCACCACCTGCTTGTGGTCGGTAAGGGAGAACTGAAAGGGATCCTGTCCAGCCACGACCTCATGATGCTGCAAGGGGCGTCGCCCCTGTCCCTTGCGCGGGAGATCGAGAGCCAGGACACGCTCGAGGGGCTCGTTCCTGCGGCGATAAAGATCAACCGTACCATCACCATTCTCATCAGGGAAGGGGCCAAGGCAAGCACCATAACCAGGATCATCACCGAGATCAATGACCGACTGTTGAAAAAGATCCTCGAGATCACCGAATCCCGGATGGGTCCTCCGCCCGTCAGCTACTGCTGGATCGTATTTGGGAGCGAAGGGAGAAAGGAACAGACCTTCAAGACAGACCAGGACAACGCCATCATCTACGAGGACACGGTCGACCGGGGCAGCGACGCTGCTGAATATTTTGCCGAGTTCGCCGGCCGGATGAAAGATGCCCTGGCGCGGTGCGGGTTTCCCCCGTGCAGCGCGGACTATATGGCGAGCAATCCGGCATGGCGCCAACCGCTCAGTGTCTGGAAAAAGTATTTCTCGGACTGGATAAACATCCCCACGCCAGAGGCGGTCCTCCGGTCCCTTATCTTCTTCGACTTTCGGTTTGTGCACGGCGATCAGCTGCTTGCGGAACGGCTCAGGGCATTTCTGGGCCATGCGATCAAGGACAAGACCCTGTTCCTCGCCCACATGGCAGGAGTCGTTGTCAAAAACAGACCGCCCATCGATTTTCTGGGAAAATTCAGACTTGAAAAAAGCGGCGCCAATAAGGGGACATTCAATATCAAGATCAACGGGCTCTGTCCGATCATCGATGCCGCACGGCTCTCCGCACTGGAGGAAAAGGTGTACCTTACGTCCACGGTGGAGCGGCTCTCGGAACTGAGGGAGTGCTCCTGTACCGTGGGCCCGTTCACCGGTGAGCTTGAACTTGCCTTTGAGTTTCTGATGTCACTGAGGCTCAGACGCCAGTACCAACAGATCCAGAACGGGCTGGAACCGGACAATTATATCGATCCGCAGAACCTCGCTCAGCTGGAGAGGTCAATGCTGAAGTCGACTTTCAAGCTGATCGAGGAGGTCCAGGAAAAGACCATGAAAAAATATGGCTCAATAGTGGCAATGTAACAGCCGGATACTGGAAACAAGACAAACTCATATCAAAAAGTTCACGATCATATTTTTTTCTGCACCCCAGTTCACAGCTCCGCGTCCCGCCAAGGCGGGATTCATGGGATGCAGGGGCTTCTGGAAAGGCGAAGATATGAGTCTCTCCCCCCGGAGAGGTTGATTCGCCACTTAGTGGGGTAGGCCTTTTAAGTTCTGCCGTTCCCCTGCGCCGGGTAGCTCTGAGCGAAAGACGCGCATAGCAATGCTGCACAGATCATAGTTACGAGAACAAGACAAGGCAGACACGGCCGCGCCCTTTTTAAAGTGCGCGGGTAGAGTGCTGCGAGTCCTGCATATCAGCGCGAAGATACTGTATATATCCGGCATGCAAAGCCCGCCCTCGAATGCCTTTATCGGGGGTGGCCGAGTGATGAGCTGCCCAAAAAAAACAATGCACACGTGCGACAAATGCCGACTCAGATGACCTTTAAAAACAGCTTGTTAATGAAGAATAAATAGCCATATTTGTAATTATGTGACCCACATAAAAGTCAGAGGAGCCATAAAAGCTTTATTCCCCATCCCCCCCCTTTTTTTCTCCATTTCTCCTAAATGGTTTTTCCTCGAGTATTCCGAAGATAAATAGACTTTTTCAACTTTTATACGAATAAATCTATTTATTTTACCCTTCCTCCGACCATCAGATATCTTTCCTGGTTAGCAACATCTTCTTGTTTCACATATGAACACAGCCACAACTTCACTGCTTTTTATCCAGTCTCATTTACAGAACGACTATTTTACCTTCCATGCCTGTCAATAAAGGGTTTTCAGCCTTTTAGCGTATTTCCCACCTTTGACCTGCGTTCACCTGCGTTCACATTTGAAACGGCACCTTTTCCCCTCATACCTATATTTCTGCATAATATCAAACTGTTATGAGTTGGCACCCATACTGCAATAGTACAGGGCAGGAAGCCAATTACTTTAAGGAGGCAGAGACATGGGAAAGAGGCAGTTGTTGTTCGTCACCTACCGGGATGAAAATTTGGAAGAAGGGGTTTCGTACGCCATCGAACTTGCAAAGGCGATGTATGAGGATATCACGCTCCTGTTTGTCCAGAAGCAGAGCTCCCTCATGGATAAATTGGGAAACATGATGACAGCCGTGAGTTTTGCCGAGGCAGGCGAGCACGATACGGCGAAACAGATCATGACTTCCCAGGTCGAGAAGGGCATCTACGAAAAAGAGGTAGACACTGTTGTGAGAAAATGCCTTCACGAAGGAATTCTGGCGAATGTCCATGCCACAAATCTGGATGCGATATCTGGCATACGAAAATTTCTCAAGGAACATGCGGGCATTGATAAGGTCGTTTTGAGTCCTGCAATTACCGAGGCAGGGAATGTTACTTCCAAGGACCTGAACCGATTGGTGCGCACTGCATCGCGTCCGATCGTGACCATGACCAGACAAGCCTGTGCGGTGGCGTAGGGGCAAAGCGCACAGAGCAGAGAGCAAAGTGCAGAGGGCAAAGCGCAAAGGTTCAAACGCCATGCACCATGCGCTATACGGATCTTGCATTAAAAACCATATCGAAAAGGAGTATCAGCAATGCACCTCTATCTACCTGTAGCATTGACCAGCATCAACATCCTGATTCCCGTTGGGCTCGGGCTGGCCGTGGGACTGCTTTCCGGTCTCTTCGGCGTAGGCGGCGGGTTTCTTTTGACGCCGCTTCTCATCATGTTCGGCATACCATCGACGGTTGCCGCGGCAACGGATTCAAACCAGATCGTGGCGGCATCCACGTCCGGCACCTATGCTCACTGGAAGGTGGGCAACGTGGACTTCAAGATGGGGCTGTATCTTCTCGTTGGTGGATTCATCGGTGGCATCGTCGGCGTTCAGGCCATCAAACTGCTCCATGCCATGGGCAATGCCGATTTCGTGATCAAGATTACGTATATCCTCATGCTCGGCATCGTCGGCGTGTACATGTTCATCGAGAGCCTCCAGAGCATGAGAAAGAAAAAGGATGCGCCTGAAAAAGAGGCAAAGGAAGAAAAAGAATCCGCGATGGGCAGGTTCCTGAAATCCCTGCCGCTTCAGACCCGTTTCGAGAAGTCAGGTATAACCCATTCCGTGTTCGTTCCGATCGTGCTCGGCGGGTTCGTCGGCGTGCTTGCAGCCATCATGGGAGTGGGCGGCGGGTTCCTGATGGTGCCGATCATGGTCTATATGCTCCGGATGCCCATGCATGTCGTTGTCGGGACAAGCCTGTTCCAGATCCTGTTCACCTGCATCGAGGTCACGTTCCTCCAGGCATACACAAATCATAGCGTGGATTTCCTGCTTGCGGTCCTTCTCCTCCTCGGTTCGACGGTAGGGGCCCAGATCGGTGCCGTGTTCGGCAGGAAGCTCAAGGCCGAGCAGCTCAAGATACTTCTTGCGGTGATCGTGCTCGTCGTGACCGTCAAGATCGTTTTCGAGGTTACCTTAACCCCGACATTACTTCTCAGCCAGGTAGGAGGACATTAAAATGCCAGAAGCCAGAAGCCAGAAGCCAGAATTCAGTAAGAAACTCACATCGGTACTCATTGGTATCGTCGTCATAGCCATCGCTGCGTGGGCGGGTGACGCATCTGCCATGCTCACGGCCAGGGCGAATCATGATCACATTACCATCGACTTCTTCTATCACGGCAGCACCGTGAGCATTCGGGGCATCTCGGAGCCGGGCACGGACCTGGTCATCAAGATAACCTCTCCCGAAGGGCATCAGGTATTGAAGCAGAAGGGCAAGGTCGCGGGGGTGCTGTGGATGAACGTGGGCCAGCTGAAGTTCGAGCAGACACCGAACTTTTACGAGGTCTTCAGCACGAAGAAGACGGAAGACATCCTGAGCAGCGAAGAGATGGAAAAGTATGTGATCGGCTATCCCGCGCTTGCGAAGCATGTGGAGATAACCCCGGTCGCGAATGAGGAAGAAAAGGCAAAATGGTTCGATGAGTTCGTCAAGTTCAAGGAAGAGTCCAAAGTGTACACGACGTCCGCTGGAAAAATCGAGACCACCATGAACGCGGAGGGAAAACAGGAATACTACATCCTCACCGCGTGGCCCTACCAGGCCCAGCCGGGTGATTACCTCGTCTCGGTCTATGCCGTGAAGGACAAGAAGGTCGTGGAACAGGCCCAGTCAAAGGTCAATGTAGAGCAGGTCGGCATGGTCAAGACTTTGGCGACCATGGCGAAGAACAGCCCGGCGATCTACGGTTTTCTCTCCATCGGAGTCGCGCTCGGCGCCGGCTTCGGCGTGAGCCTGGTCTTCAGAAAAGGCGGAGGGTCGCATTGATGTATAACTCCATTGTCGTAGGATATGATGAATCGTTCTCAAGCAAGGCGGCATTGAAGGAAGCCTCCCGCTGGGTGAACGTGCACGGGGGAAAGATTTTCCTTATCCATGCGGTATATTTCGACCAGGAAGAGTTCGCCATTCTTCCATCCCAGATGGAAAAACGGTTCGAATTCGGCACCTCCGTCTGCCTTGATGCAAAAAAGAATCTCCATGATGAGTTCGGTCTGAACGGCAATGTTGAGTCAATGATCTGCGAGGGCGAGCCGCCCGAGGTGATCGTCGATATGGCCCGGGGGAAGAACGCCGATCTGATCGCCCTCGGTACCTACGGGAGGAAAGGGTTCAAGCGGCTGCTCATGGGAAGTGTGACGTCGCAGGTCATCATTAACTCGCCCTGCGATGTGCTGGTCGTGAGCAAGGAATGCACCACCAGATGCACCGGGAGATACAGCTCTCTGCTGGTCCCCTTTGATGGGTCCGAGTCCAGCAAAAAGGCGCTGGTCCGCGCCTGTGAGTTGTCCACGCTCGACGGCGGAGAGGTCACGGTCCTTTACGTGATCCCCCGCTACGAGGAAATGATGGATTTCTTCAAGACAGAGACCATCACGAAGAGCCTTTTCCAGGAAGCGGAAAAGATACTTGAAGGCGCAAAGAAGATCGCTGCCGGACTTGGAGTGCAGATCAAGGCAGTGGTCCAGGAAGGCCATTCGGGCGATAAGATCGTTGAGCTCGCCGACAAGTTCAAGAACGATCTGATCGTGATGGGAACACACGGCTGGAGCGGCATGGACAAGGCGATCATGGGAAGCACGGCGGAGCGGATCATTGCGTATGCTGACCGTCCGATACTGATCGTGAAGTGAGATTAAGAACGAAGGACGAGAGACGAGTGACGAAGGACGAGAGATGCAAAAGGCGCGTCCATCGTCTTAGTGAGCGAAGCGAACGGTCGTCCATCCTCCCTCGGAGTTCAAAAGAATGGAGCGTAGCGATATGAAGGGCTATAGAAAAATACTTATTGCATTGAATGGACACAAAGAAGTACTGGAACAGGGGATCAAAATGGCGAGGGATGAAAAGACCTGGATCACGGTCGTGAAGGTGCTTCGTCCGTTCGACGGCGATCTCGATCTGACCGGGATCAAGAACCTGAACGACGTGCTTGACGACGGCGGTGCACGGGCTGTTTCAGAGATAAACGATATGGCGAAGGCCGAAGGCGCACTGATCAAGACGAGGCTGGAACAGGGTGATGTACCGCAGAGGATCGTTGAGGTCGCGGAAGAGGAGAAGTGTGACCTCATCATCATGGGATCGAAAAAGAAGAAAGGCATCATGAGCCGGCTGTTCGGTGATCATATTGTTGAAGAGGTCATCAACCTGGCGCCGTGTCCGGTGTATGTCGTTGCGGTTTAATACCATTATCTTGATGCAATAAGGAGCCTTGTCATGGAAGGGTTGTTTCAGCCGCTGCATTTGATCGTTATCCTGTTCATCGTTTTGATCATCTTCGGACCGGGAAAGCTGCCCGAGCTCGGAGAGGGACTGGGGAAGGGCATCAAGTCCTTTAAGAATGTTTTGAAAGAAGGCCAGGATACACCGGCAATCGAACAGCACAAGGAAGAAAAGAAGGCATGATCAACAGTGTCCGGTGAAACGGCCGCATAAGGGTCCATTCGAGTATGGTGATGGAAACCGGTTAAGCGAACGTGCAATACGCTTCTTTACTTGAGCCGCTGCTGAAAACAGGCAGTGCGCGTCTTGACAGATACGTACATGAAGGGAGGCGTTCCGCGCCTCCTTTTCTTTTCGTCCTGAACCCGGTCATCGAACAGTATCCTGCTCCGGCTGTTGTCCTCCCCTGGTGGTATACTCGAGTATTATGATACAGAAAAAATTCAATAGGTTGATCAAGCGTAATCTACTGACCGCTCAGTCGCTGGATGGATTCGCCGCTGAAGCATCTACCTCCGGCGCTTCTCTTGAAGAGCGCCTACTTCTGCACGGGATACCCAAGCACGAGATCCTTTTTGCTTTGTCAGAATATTACGGATATGCCTGCGTCGAATTCGATGAGACCGTCATTGTTTCGCAGCAGATCGTCAGGCGCATGGACATGGAAAGGCTGAAACGCGCGCTCTGGCTTCCCCTGTCGATCACGGAGGGGAAGGCCGAGGTGATCGCCTGTTATCCCGATGACCCGTCGGTGCGTGATGATATACAAAAGACGCTGCAGGTAAATACCATAGACTTCAAAGTCGCCCTTCCCGTGGATCTCGTTCGTATCATAGAACATAATCAGGACTTGAATCCCGGATTCCCTGCTCCCGCCGGCAGGACGCCCCTTGCAAAGGTAAGGACCTTTCTTGCTGACCGGCGCTCGATGCTGTCCTATTACCGGACCGCGCTTGCGAAGGGGAGGACGGGGCTGGCATTCCAGCGGACCGGGCTCTCTTTCATCACGATCGCCCTGGTACTTTTTCGAATCTTCGGCGTCGGCTATCTCAATGTCGTCGAGGCGCTGCTCCTTGTCACGGGTGTGATCATGACGATTGACGGCATGAAATGGTATCTCCCGGCCCGTACTATCGGGAATAAGCGACTGGACTGCTCATCGACGGAGCCCACCGGCGGATCGACCGCGCTCCAGGTGTCCAATCCAGGGGACGATCCTGTTTTTCTCCGCAGCGATAAGGTTGAAGGGGCTGAAAAGCTCCGGAGCGGATGGAACAACCTTTCACCGGTAATGCGCCGCAGATTTCTGGCAAGCGACAGGACGGATCTAGCCGAGGAACGGACAACCCTCGCCTGCTATCGTACACTCATGGCGCGTGCACGTACCGGGCTTTCCTTTACACGCACAGGGATTGCCTTTATCGGAATCGGCATCGCGCTGCTCAGGCAGTATCATGACGGCTTCTGGGCGGCACTTGACGGGGCTCTGATCATTCTTGGAGCACTCATGGTGGCGGAGGGATTTTACTGGTACCTGCCAGGCCGTCACGCCGGCGCGAGAAGTTCGCAAGCCGTAAAAAGCTCGTGGGACAAGCCGACCATCTGGGACGCGGTATTCCCTCCTGTGTTCAAACACGGAACGTTTGAGACCATGCGCTTGTCACTTCCCCCGGTCAAAGGGTTCAATTCTCCGGGGATCTGGGGCACCACGGGTCTTGCCCTGGAACGGACTCTCCTTGCCGAGAGGCGGAACGTGATGGCGCGGCTTCGCACCGTCATGGCCCGTTCCCGGACCGGAATGGCGTTCATCAGAACGGGAATGAGCATCTCTGCAGTGGGTCTGGGTCTGCTGGTGTATTTTGGCGCAGCAAATGCGTGGTGGACGATATTCGACGTTGTGCTGATCCTGTCGGGACTGTTGTTTATTGCCGACGGGTTGTACTGGCATATCCCCGCCGAAAACACAAGGAAACAGTTCCCCTATTGTTACGGGGAAATGGAGATCGCGGTTCCCGATTACGGGACGCCGTCCCGTTCATGGAAAAAAGCGGTATTCAGTCATGATGACATCTGAGACAACTCATAACGATAGGAAAGCCGGACAGCAGACCCAGCGGTTTCTCATTCTGACGGATTGGGGAGTACTGACGAATGATGAGCTGCGACAGGCCGAACAGTCTGCCGTTGCACGCGGCATGGATATAGAGGGCGTGCTCATTCGTGAGTACCGTGTGCCGAAGAGTACGCTTCTGGCTGCGATGTCTGAGTACTACAAATGCCCCTTTGTGGAATATGACGAGCGGATGCCCATCCCGCCCGGGTGCCTGACAGGACTTGACAGCGAGCGGTTATCCTTCAGTCTGTGGTTTCCGATCATCCATGACGGTACAACCGTTATTGTCGCCGCACATGACCCGCAGGATCAGCGCGTATATGACGAGGTCAGACAATCCATCAAGGCCGAGCGGTATGAGTTCTGGGTGGCGCTGGAAGAGGACATCCAGTGGTTCATCCAGGATTACCTGCATGCAAAGCCCGGACTGCTGATCGGGACGGAGAGGACCGGCCTCGCCTTCTGGCGCAATACCATGGCCCATTGGAGAACACGGCTCGCCTGCTACCGCAACGACCTGGCAAAAGGCCGCACCGACCTTGCCATCCTCAGGTGGGGGCTGGGCCTCATCGCGTTGTCCGATGTGCTGATGCGAACTCATGCTGTTGGTGCGATCAACCCCGTGTACTGGTTGATGATCGCGGCCGGCATCTCCCTTGGCGTCTTCGGGCTGACCGGGTATTTAAACGTGCGGAGAACAAGAATGAGAACGCCCGGGCACCAGACGCTTATCGAGGTTACGTCGGCGACGATCCAGTTCCTTGACAATTACCATTATCTCGAGCAGTGCGCTGTCACCTCACCGACGAAGGCGACCATGCTCGCCCGGCTTGGCGATTGTCTCGGAGGCCACAGCACCATACTCTTTCCTTCGCCGGCCAGCAGGGAGCGAACGCACCTGGCGCGCGAGCGTAATGTGCTCGCAGCCCAGCGGACCGTGGCCGCCTGTTACCGGACGATCTATGCACGCGCAAGGACAGGACTGGCATTTATCCGCACCGGCGTTTCGTTTACCACGGTCGGGTTCGGGCTTATGCATTATTTCGGGTTCAGTTTTCTGACGGTCTTCGATTCACTGCTCATTGCAGCCGGCGTGCTGATGGCCGTGGACGGCTTCCTGTGGTATTTGCCGGTCAGAAAGGAACAGGCGGAGATCCCTCGATGTCCCGTGCCGATGTGAGTGTCAAAAGCGTGCAGAGGGCATAGCGCAGAGAGCAGAGAGCATAGAGCAGAGAGCAGAGAGCAGAGAGCAGAGAGCAGAGAGCAGAGAGCAGAGAGCAGAGAGCAGAGAGCAGAGAGCAGAGAGCAGAGAGCAGAGAGCAGAGAGCAGAGAGCAGAGAGCAGAGTCTAAGACCCTATGCCCCATGCGCTCTGCTCCATGCGCCATACTATTGCCATGAAAATAGAACACAAACTTATTTTATCGAACATCATCAACGGCGCATTCATCATCCTGATCGGATTTTTTGCCTTTCAGAACATGAGCCTGGTGCTTACAAAGCTCAGGTTCGTTGAGATCGCGGATGACCTGAACGCGTCCTTTCTCGAGATGAGGCTATCGGAAAAGAACTTTTTCCTGTACCACGACCGGAAAGCGCTCAATGATATCCGGGAAAAGATAACGTCGACGATGACGACCATCGAGGCCGAGAAGGATGATATCATCCGGGCAATCGGGGAGGAAGATCTCAGTACCCTTGAACGTCATCTCAAGGTCTACTCGGTGGTCATCAAAGGGGCGAGTGCAAAGGATATTCAGGACCCTGATCTGGAAATTAAGATCCGAGCCGCAGGAAAAAGATTGAAGGAGTATTCTGATTCCATCACGCGCCTTGAGCGCACCCGCGTGAACGATATTATTCTGAATTCCAAGCGTATCCTGATCTTCTCCTTCTGGGTCATCCTTGCGTCGGCGCTCATTATCACTCATATCATATCCCAGAGGATAGTGCGCTCGCTTCGGCAGATCGAAAAGCTCACCAAGTCCATCTCCGCGGGGAACTTTAACAGGATAGAAGGCTTTCGGTCGAGGGATGAGCTTGGCTCGGTCATCGCCGCGATGGATTCCATGTCCGAAGAGCTGGCACACCGTGAAGAGCAGATCATCCAGTCCAAGAAACTCGCCTCCCTCGGCATCCTCACTGCGGGTGTGGCACATGAGATCACGAACCCCCTGAACAACATCTCCATGATTGCGCAGACCTACGCCGAGCTCTACCCGAAGCTCAATGAAGATGACAGGATAGGGCTCATGAACAAGGTAGACGGTGAAACAGAGCGAATCCGCAAGATCGTCTTGAACCTGCTGGACTTCTCGAAACCCAAGGATGCGCATCCGAAAGAAGCGGACATAAACAGTGTGGTGCGCCGGACGCTTACCCTGGTGCAGAATATGATTGATGTGTCGAACATTGAAACATCGGTCCATCTTGCCGATGGTTTGCCGCAAGTGTATGTGGACGAGCATCAGATCCAGCAGGTTCTGGTAAACTTGATCACCAATGCGGTCCAGGCCATGACCGCCGGGGGCAGGCTCGTTCTTTCGTCGAGGCCGGGGAAAAGCGGAAATTCCATTGAGATCGGTGTTGCGGATACAGGCAAGGGCATAGCACCCGAGTTTCTTCCCCATATTTTCGATCCCTTTTTCAGTACCAAGGGCGAGGGGGGGACGGGCCTGGGCCTTTCGGTAAGTTATGGTATCATAAAAAATCATAAGGGCGAGATCAGGGTGGAGAGCAAGGTCGGCGTGGGGACCACCTTTACCATCGAGCTCCCCGCCTACAAAAAAGAGGAGAAGAACAATGAGTAATCACAGAATCATGATCATTGACGATGAAAAGATTGTGGGTGATATGGCGAAATTGTCGCTTGAGCAGGAAGGCTACGTCGTTGAAACCTTTCTGAATGCCGAGCCGGCGCTGAAGCGGCTGAAGGAAGAAAAATTTAACATTGTCGTGACCGATTACAAAATGAAGGGTATCGACGGGATGGAGGTGCTCAAGACTGTAAAAGACCTCTATCCCGCGACACAGGTCATCATGATCACGGCCTTCGCAAACCTCGATGCAGCCATTGAGGCGCTTCGAAGGGACGTGCATGACTTTTTCCCGAAACCGGTCAAGATAAAGGAATTGAAGGCTTCTATCAAACGGGCACTGGAAAAACAGCTTTAACCCGGACAAGCCGGAACCAAAAGGGCGTCTCTCGCAGAGCGCGCAGAGCTTGCTATATTGTAGAAAGTAGCTAAGCCCGTTAAAAAAGGCTATACTCACTTTCTTGATTTGGAACCAGCTGGGGAGTTGGTAAATCCAAACCAAAGAAAGGAGCATAGCCGTGAAAAAGATT
>Ga0210377_10003759_pt1 | contig 12963 bp, 9 predicted proteins | sample PLM4_65_b1redo_FD_155480 | JGI IMG/M metagenome (GOLD analysis project Ga0210377, IMG submission 155480) | Groundwater sediment microbial communities from an aquifer in East River, Colorado, USA - PLM4_65_b1 redo | ecosystem: Environmental > Terrestrial > Soil > Riparian zone | place: USA: East... | reverse complement strand
GAGCGGCGATCTCGTCAGCCGCTTCTCGGACGCCCAGGCGATCGTCAAGGGGCGCGAGGTGGTCGGCTACAAGCGCGGCGACGCGCGCATCCAGATCGATGTGACCACCGGCAGCGGCGACATCACCGTCGAGCCGGGCGGCAAGGCCTCGGTCTAGTTCGTCCGGCCCGCCGGGCGCGCCGCCGCATCGGGCGGCGCCCCGGCGGATGCGGGGTTGGCGTCGGCGAACAGCACCTCGAGCAGGGCGATGGTGATGGCGAGGACCACCGGCCCGATCAGCAGGCCGACGATGCCGAACGCCCTGAGCCCGCCGAGCACCGAGAAAAAGACGAACAGCTCGTGCAACTTGGCGCGGTCGCTCATCAGGCGCGGCCGCAGGAAATTGTCGATCGTGCTGATGACCAGCAGTCCCCACCCGAACAGCACCGCCGCCTTGGTGTAACTCCCGGCCACAATCAGGATCGCCGCCGCCGGCGCCCAGACCACCGCCGCACCGGCCATCGGAATGGTGGCGAGGATCGTCATCACCACGCCCCACAGCAGCGCCGAGGGCAGCCCGAGGATCGCGAACATCACGCCGCCGAGCGTCCCCTGGATGATGGCGATCACCAGCACCCCGTAAACGCAGGCGTTGATGGTGGTGCGCGTGCGCTCGAGGAGCGCCTCCGACCGGGCGCGGTCGAGCGGCAGAATCGACGGCAGCCGCTCCCCTATCTTTTCGCCATCACGGAAGAGATAGAAGAGGGTGAACAGCGTGAATGCCAGGCTCATGATGCCGCCGATCAGCCCGCCGACGAACCCGGCCGACTTCGCCAGCAGGAACTGGCTCATCTGCTGGATGAACGGCGTGAACTTCTCCGGATTGACGACCTGGTCGATGTCGATGTACTTGCCGGACGTATCGAGCGCGGCTTGTAGACTTTTCGCCGCCTCGGGATCCTCGCGCAGCGCCTGGATCGTCACCTGCACCCAGTTCGCCATCTGCCCCGCTTCGTTGACCACCGCCGTGGTCACGAACGCGATGGGGGCGATCACCACGACGACCACGAGCAGCAGCGACAGCGCCGCCGCCAGCGCCGGCCGCTTCACCCGCGCCAGAATGAACCGATGCGCCGGATAGAAGAGGATCGCCACCAGCGCCGACCAGATCACCACCTGCAGGAAGGGGCGCAGCATCTCCCAGCAGAGGAAGAGCATCAGGACGGTGCCTGCGATGAGGGCGGGCCAGCGGATGTCGGGGCGGCGTTCGTTCATCGGATCTCGATCGGCGGCGGATGATAGCACGTGGTCACGGCTGCGGAGCCGCCGCGCGCTCGGGAGCGCTGCCGGCGAACAGGACGCGGGCCCGCCCCGCTGACGGCACGCGCGGTCCCGGCGTCAGGATGCCGGCCAGGTTGAGCGGATCGCTCGGGGCGATCTCATGGCTCTCGGTGCGCGGCTCAGCCCGCCGCTCGGCGCGCAGCGCGTCGACCGCCTCGGCGAGCGCGAACTGCTCGCCGGTGAAGCCGTCGACGAACCGCCCGCCGCGCACTTCGCCGCGCGCCTCGGCGCGCCGCAGCGCGGGTAGAAGATCGCGCCAGGCCGGCGCCGCCGGCTCGCGCTCCAGGAGGTCGCGGAACAGCACACCCCACCGGCGCAGGAGCTGTCCGGCGCGCTGCTCCGGCGCGTCCTCGGGCTCGGCGTGGGCGCGATCGAGCAGCGTCACGCGTCCTTCGCCGCCGAGCCGCGCCGTGCCGCGGTGGCGCACGAAGCGGGTCGGGCCACCTCCCCTCGTCGCCACGCGACCGCTCCGCCGCCGGACGATGCCGGCGATGCGCCGCAGGGCCGCGACACCGTCGAGGGTGGCCACGCCGGTCGCGACCAGCTCGCCGATGGCCGCGTCGAGCTCGGCCGGCAGAAGACGCAACGCGGCGCCGATCTCGGTCGGGAACGACGCGCCGCGCGCATCGAGGTGCTCGGCCACCGCCGCCGCCCGCGATGACAGCGCCGGTCGCGCGGCGCGGGGCAGAAGCCAGGCGAGGTCGTCGCGCAGCGCCAGGGTTATCAGGCTGCCGCGGTGGAACGCGCCGGCAGTCCGGGCGCGCGCCGGGCGACGCACGGCGGCGCCGCGGCCGTCGCCCCCCCGAACATCGCCGCCAGGTGCGCCGGCCTCCGCGCCCCGCCGCGCCGCGCGCGCCCAGGCCACCTGGCCGCCGAGGCAGAGCCGCTCGAGGTCGTCGGGATCGTAGCGCTCGACCCGCGCCGGCAGGATCGACCCCTCCCACGCCTCGACCGGCGCCTCGAACCCCTGCAGGATCTCGATGACTTGAAGCAGGCCGTCGGCGCCGCGCACGCGGGTGCCGGGCGCGGCGTGCTGCCATGCCGCCAGGAAGCGCAGGAACACCAGCGGCGGCACCGGCTCGATCTCGCGCCGCAGCGCCGCGACCGTGGCGCGATGGATGCGCGCCAGGATGCGCCGGTCGCACCATTCGAGTGTGTCGGGTGTCGGGGCCGCGCCTTGCGCCGCCGCGCCGCCCGCCGTCGCGCCGGCACCCATCGCCGCCGCCGGCCCGCCCGGCAGGAACGCGCCGCGCAGCAGCAGACCCTCGCCCTCGAGCGCGGCGACGGCGATGTCGACGGCGCCCGGCGCCAGACCGGTCGCGGCCGCCAGCGCCGCCGCCGTGAATGGCCCCGACACCTCGGCCCAGCCGCGCACGACCGCCAGCACCGCGGTATCGCTTCCGGCGAGGGCGGCGGCCGCGGCATCGCGGCGCTCGGTAGCCGCTACCGCGGTGGTCGCCGGCGCCCCGGCCAGGCGCGCAACGCGTCCATCGGCGGCCAGCGTGGCGATCCACTCCCCTGCCTCGGCCGGGAAGCGGGCCCGCAGCGCCGCCTCGGGCAGCAGCACCAGCCCGAGCAGCGCCTCGTGCATCTCCTCGACGTCGCGCGGCCGCGGCCAGGCATCATCGGAGACGGCGGCGATAGCCAGAGGGTCGAGCCGGCCGAGTTCGCGGGCATCCTCCGGCAGGGCGCGGCGCAGCGCCACGGCGCGCGCCCGGCGCTCCTCCAGCGGCGCGTCGTCGAGGAAGGCGTACGGCATGGCGTTGAGGATGGCGTGCGCGAACACCGACGGCTGCGGCGTGTCGCGCGCCGCGATTTCGATGCCGCCCGACTCGACCTGGCGCAACAGCGCCGCGAGGCCCGGGACATCCATCGCATCCTCGAGCGCGTCGCGCAGCGTCTCGAAGACCAGCGGATGGTCGGGGATCGGGATGTCGCCGCCCGGGGCGTTGTCCTGGCAGGCGACCTGCGCCGGAAAGACCGCCGCCAGCAGATCGTCGCAGCGCATCCTCAACAGTGGTGGCGGCACCTTGCGGCCGCCCTCGAAGCGCGGCACCGCCAGGGCGCGGGTGGCGCTCCAGCGCCAGCGGGCGGTGAAGATCGGCGACGGCAGAACCGCCTGGGTCACGACCTCGCCGACCTCGCGCGCCCGCACCAGCCGGAAGATATCGCCGAGCGGGAACGAGTGCTGCGGCCCGATCGAGAGGTTGATGCCGTCGTCGGTCGCCGCCGCCTGCAGCTCGAAGTCGAACGAGCGGCAGAAGCGCTTGCGCAGCGCCAGTCCCCAGGCGCGGTTGATGCGTCCGCCGAGCGGCGCGTGGATCACCACCTGCTGCCCGCCGCTCTCGTCGAAGAAGCGCTCGGCGACGATGCGCCGCGCGGTCGGCACGGTGCCGAGGACGCGGCGGCCTTCCTCGATGTAGGCGACAATCGCCGCCGCCGCGGCTTCCGGGAGCCCGGCGTCGACGAGCGCCCGCCGCGTCGCCTCCGGTTCGGCCAGCCCCGCCTCGACCTCGGCGCGCAGGTCGCCGACGGCGGCCGACAGCTCGGCCGTGCGCGACGGCGCCTCGCCGAGCCAGAACGGCACCGTCGGTGTTGCGCCCGGGGCCGCCTCGACGCGCAGGCGGCCGCGCTCGATGCGGCGGATGCGCCAGGCGGTGTTGCCGAGCAGGAAGACGTCGCCCGCCATGCTCTCGATGGCGAAGTCCTCGTTGACCCGCCCGACGAAGGTGCCGGCCGGGTCCTGCACGACGTCGTAGTCGGCGTTGTCGGGGATGGCGCCGCCGCATGTCAGCGCGGTGAGACGGGTGCCGCGCCGGGCGCGCAGGATGTGGTTGACGCCGTCGCGGTGCAGCAGCGCCGCGCGCCGCCCGCGCGCGGTCGCGAAGCCGTCCGACAGCATGGCCACGACCGCGTCGAAGCGCGCCCGCGGCAGGTCGCGGTAGGTCCAGGCGCGGCGCGCCAGGGCATACAGCGCCTCTTCCTCCCACGGCTCGCAGGCGCAGGCGGCGGCGATCTGCTGCGCCAGGACGTCGAGCGGCCACGCCGGCATCCACAGCCGGTCGAGCTCCCCCTTCGCCGCCAGGCGCAGGAGCGCCGCGCACTCCACCAGCTCGTCGCGGGTCAGCGGGAAGAGGCGCCCCTTCGGCACCCGTCCGAGCGCGTGCCCCGACCGGCCGATGCGCTGCAGGGCGACCGATACCGATCGCGGCGAGCCGACCTGGCAGACCAGGTCGACGCTGCCGATGTCGATCCCCAGCTCGAGCGACGCGGTGGCGACACAGACGCGCGTGTCGCCCGCCTTGAGCCGCTCCTCGGCGCGCAGGCGGGTCGCCTTCGCCAGGCTGCCGTGATGCGCCACGACCGAAGCGTCGCCCAGCCGCATCGCCAGCTGGTGCGACACCCGCTCGACCAGGCGGCGGGTGTTCACGAACACCAGCGTCGTGCGGTGCTCCTCCGCGAGGGCGGCGATGCGATCGAGCGTGGCATCCCAGATCGCCAGGGTCGCGATCGGCCCGAGCTCGTCGCGCGGCACCTCCAGACCGAGGTCGAGCCGGCGCCGGTGCCCCTCGTCGACGATGATGCAGCCGCCCGCCTGGCCGGCATGCCCGGGTCGGCGGGCGCGCCCGGGCCCGCCCGCGTCCCCGACCTCGCCGGCCTCCCCGGCCCCGACGAGGAAGCGCGCGACCTCTTCGATCGGCCGCACCGTCGCCGACAGCCCGACCCGCTGCAACGGCCGCCCGGCCAGCGCCGCCAGCCGCTCGAGACTGAGCGCCAGGTGCGCGCCGCGCTTGTCGTCGGCGACGGCGTGGATCTCGTCGACGATCACCGTGCCGGTGGCCGCCAGGCCGCGCCGCCCGCTCTCCGACGTCAGCAGGATGTACAGCGACTCGGGGGTCGTGATCCACAGGTGCGGCGGCCGGCGCGCCTGCTTCTGGCGGTCCTTCGCCGGCGTGTCGCCGGTGCGCACGGCGATGCGGATCTCCGGCAGCGCCAGACCGCGCTCCCGCGCCAGCGCGGCGATCCCCGCCAGCGGCTCCTGCAAGTTCTTGTGGATGTCGTTCGACAGCGCCTTGAGCGGCGACACGTAGACCACGCGCGGCGCCTCTTCGAGCGTCCCGTCGAGACCGGCGCGCACCAGCCGATCGAGGCAGGCGAGAAACGCGGCGAGCGTCTTGCCGGATCCGGTCGGCGCCGACAGCAGGGCGTGGCGGCCGGCGGCGATCGCCTCCCAGCCGCGCTCCTGCACCGGAGTCGGGGCGGCGAACTGCGACCCGAACCAGTCGCGCACGAGCGGGTGGAATGAGGCGGGCAGCACGGGCGGATTATCGCACCGCGCCGGGTCGGCCTCCCCGCCCGGTCGTGCCATTAACAATCCGGGCTTCACGCGCTCCATATCATGAAACACGGGAAAAGACCGACGGCGGATTCTCTTGACCTGGCGCGGGTTTCACCGTACATGACTGTCCGATCGGGTCTTCCCTGTATGGGGAGAGTGCGTCCCGTCCACCCCGGTCACCACGTCCTCTGGAGGGAGCTGATGTTCACCAAGTCATCCCGAATCGTAACCGTCGCCGCCACCATGACCCTGTCAGCCTTCGTCGCCTCCGCCGCTCCGCTCGCGACGGCCAGGCCCAAGGTCACGGTCGGCGAGTTCGCCATGAAGGTCTCGCGCGCCCTGGGCTACCCGGTCGACGATCCGGAGGTCGCGAGCGACACACTGCGCATGACCGGCGTGCACATCGACGCCGACCTGGGCGCGCCCCTGACCCAGGGCCGCGCCGCCGACATGATGCGTGACATGGGCCTGCCCTCGACGGTCAGCGGCGACCCGGCGGGCATGATGTCGCCGACCGCCGCGGACCGGGCCGCCACCTCGGTGGCGTTCGCCGCCGCCTCGATGCCGCCGGAGGTTTCGGCAACCCAGGTCACCGAAGCCTGCGCCAGTGTCGGCGACCGCACCTCCTGCTACGCCTGCTGCACCAGCATCCTGAGCCCTAAAGTGCGTCACCCGATCACGGCGATCATCATCTGCGCGCTGCTGTGCTCGCGCCTGTATCCGCCGCCCAGCCCGAGCTCGTTCGGCCGCTGACCGCGCAGCATCGCAGGCTTCACGGCACGCCGTAGCACGGAGCGCCGGCCGCGTTATCATCGCGCCATGAGCGCCTTGGCATTCACCGACGCCGACCTCCTGCCGGCCAGCGACCGATCCCTGCGGGTGTCGTTCGGCGCCGCCATCGATCCCGCGGCGAGCCACCGCGTCCTGCGCTTCCTGCGCCGCCTCGACGCGGCGCGGATCGACGGCATCGTCGACGCCAGCCCGGCGTACGCCTCGGTGCTGATCCGCCTCGACCCGGTGCGTCTCGACCACGCCGCCGCCGCCGCGCACATCCGCCGCCTGCTCGCCGACCTCGATGACGAACCGCTGCCGCAGCCGCGCCTGGTGACGATCCCGGCGCGCTACGGCGGCGCCGATGGGCCCGACCTCGACGACCTGGCACGTGGCGCCGGCCTCTCCACCGCCGAGGTGGTGCGACTGCACTCGTCGACCCTCTACACCGTCCACTTCCTCGGCTTCACCCCCGGGTTCGCCTACATGGGTACGGTCCCGGCGACCATCGCCGCCGCCCGTCTCGAGAGCCCGCGCCGGTCGGTGCCGGCCGGCAGCGTCGGCATCGCCGGCGCGCAGACCGGCGTCTACCCGTGCGCGACACCGGGCGGCTGGCGGCTGATCGCGCGGACCGAACTGCGTCTCTTCGACCCGGAGCGCCGGCCGATGTCGCTGCTCGGGATCGGCGACCAGGTGCGCTTCGTTCCCGCGGGCGGCCCGCCGCGTGAGCCCCCCCATCCCCTTACTCGGACACACTCCTTGTGACGCGGAGCATCGTGGTTCTCGAGCCCGGTCTTTTCACGACCATCCAGGACCTCGGCCGTCCCGGCCATGCCCGTCTCGGTGTCTCCGCGGCGGGCGCCGCCGATCCGATCGCCCTGCGTCTCGCGAACCGGCTGGTCGGCAACCCCGACGCAGCGGCGGCGATCGAGATGACGCTGCAGGGCGGGGTCCTCCGGTTCGAATGGGACACGGTGGTGGCGCTCGGCGGCGCCGACATGGAGGCGACGCTCGACGGCCACGGCCTGCCGCCCTGGACGGCCGCGCGCGCCGGCGCCGCCACGACGCTGCGCTGCGGCGGCGCCCGCCGCGGCGCGCGCACCGTCGTGGCGGTCGGCGGCGGCATCGCCGTGCCGCCGGTCCTCGGCAGCGCCTCGACGCATGTCGCCAGCGCGCTCGGTGGAGTCGAAGGGCGGGCGCTGCGCCGCGGCGACCGGCTGCCGCTCGGCCCGCCCCCCGGCAGCGGTGCGATCGTGGGCGACGTCGCGCCCGACGGCGGCGCCGGAACGCTGCGCCATCTCAGCCCGGCCGCGCTCGCGCGCCTGGCAGGAGCAGGGGGGTTGACCGCGCCGGCGGCGGCCCACGGGTCGCCGGCCATCCGGGTCACCCGCGGCACGCAGTGGGACGCGATCCCCGCCGCGACCCGACAGGCCTTCCTCGATGGTGCGTTCACCGTCAGCGGCACCAGCGACCGGATGGGGATCCGTCTGGAAGGGACGCGGATTGGCGACGCCGGCGGCGGCACGATGATCACCGAGGGGATGCCGCTCGGGGCGATCCAGCTGCCGCCCGGCGGCCAGCCGGTGATTCTCTTCGTCGATCACCAGACGACCGGCGGCTACCCGGTGATCGCGGCGGTGATCACCGCCGACCTCGCGCGCCTCGGACAACTGCGCCCGGGCGAGCCGGTGCGATTCGCCCAGGTGACCTTCGAGGAGGCGCGCGCGCTGCTGCTCGATCAGGTACGCTGGCTCGACGACCCGGGGATGCTCGCGCCGTGAGCGCCCCGCCGCCGGACACCCCGCCCTCGGGGGCGTCGCCGCCGGACGCATCGCCGCTGCGCGACGTCGGCCCCGACGCCTGGCGCGCCCTCGTCGCCGCCTTCCTCGGCTGGATGCTCGACGGCATGGACATCATGCTGTACGCCTTCGCGCTCACCGCCATCCGCGCCGAGTTCGGTCTGAGCGGCGGAATGGTCGGGGCGCTCGCCTCGGTCACCCTCGTGACCTCGGCCGCCGGCGGCGCCGTCGCCGGTTACCTCGCCGACCGCTTCGGCCGCGCCCGCGTGCTGGTCGTGTCGATCCTGCTCTACTCGGTCTTCACCGCCGCCACCGCGACCGCCGGCAGCGTCGCCGCCCTGGCGCTGTGGCGCGGGCTTGTCGGCTTGGGCCTCGGGGCCGAATGGTCCGCCGGGTCGGTGCTGGTGGCCGAGACCTGGCCGTCGCGGCATCGCGGCAAGGCGATCGGCTTCGTGCAGTCGGGCTGGGCCATCGGCTACCTGCTGGCCGCGGCGCTGGCGGCGCTGGTGCTGCCGCGCTGGGGCTGGCGGACCCTGTTCCTGCTCGGTGTGCTGCCGGCGCTCGTGACCGTCTGGATCCGCCGCCGGGTCGCCGAGCCGGAGGTCTGGCGGCTGGCGCGCGGCCGGCCGGCCGGCGCTGCGGGAGGCGCCGGCGCCCGCGGCCCGACACTGCGCGCCACCATCGGCATGCTGGCGCGGCCGCCGCTGCGCCGCCTAGCGCTGGCCGCCACGGCACTCGCGACCGTGCTGCTGTTCGCCTACTGGGGCCTGTTCACCTGGATGCCGACCTTCCTCGCCAGCCCGGTGTCCGAGGGCGGGGCGGGGCTCGGCATCGTGCGCTCCTCGGCCTTCATCGTGGCGATGCAGGTCGGCGCTTTCCTCGGCTACAACCTGTTCGGCGTCATCGCCGACCGGGTCGGGCGGCGCCCGACGTTCGTGCTGTTCGTCGGTGGCGCGGCGCTGATCGTCCCGGTGTATGGGCTGATGGCGCAACGGCCGGCGGCGCTGCTCGTGCTCGGCCCGCTCGTCGGCTTCCTCGGGCACGGTTATTTCAGTCTCTTCGGGGCGATGCTCGCCGAGCTGTTTCCGTCGGCGATCCGCGCCACGGCGCAGGGGGCGTGCTACAACATCGGGCGCGCGGCGAGCGCCCTGGCGCCGTTCGCCATCGGCGCGGCCGCCGACCGGATGGGGTACGGAACGGCGCTCGCCCTGACCTCGGGCTTCTACATCGCCGGCCTCGGGCTCATCTTCCTGTTGCCGGAGACGCGCGGACGGGACCTCACATGATGCCGGACCTCGCATGACGACGCTGCGCAGCATCGATCTGAACTGCGACATGGGCGAGATCGCGGCGCTCATCGAGGACGGCACGCAGGACCTCCTTATGGAGCACGTTACCTCGGTGAACGTCGCCTGCGGCGGTCACGCCGGCGACGACGACACCATGGCGGCGACCATCGCCGCAGCGCGGCGGCGCGGCCTCGCCGTCGGCGCCCATCCCGGCTACCCCGACCCGGCGCACTTCGGGCGGCGCGCGCTCACCCTCTCGAGCGACGCGGTCGCCGCCTCGGTCGAGGAGCAGGTGGCGCGCCTGCGGGAGATCGCGGCGCGGCTCGGGGTGCGTCTCGGCCATGTCAAGCCGCACGGCGCCCTCTACAACCAGGCGGCGGACGACCCGGCGCTGGCGCTGGCGATAGCAGCCGGCGTCGATCGCGCCCTGGCAGGCGCGGGCGAGGGCGCGGCCTCGGGGGTCGTCCTTGTCGGCCTCGCGGGCTCGCGCTGTCTCGAGGTCTGGAGGCGGGAGGGATACGCGGTCGCGCCCGAGGCGTTCGCCGATCGGCGCTACGAAGCCGACGGCAGGTTGCGATCGCGGGCGCTTCCGGGGGCGCTGCTCGACACGCCGGAGGACGCCGCAGGCCAGGCGCTGGCGCTGGCGCGCGACGGCATGGTCACGACGTTCGATGGCCGGCGGGTGGCGGTGGCGGCGACCACGTTGTGCATCCACAGCGACACGCCGGGGGCGGTGGCGATCGCCCTGGCCGTCGCACGGCGCCTGGCGGCGGCCGGGATCACGATGGCGGGACCGCCGGTGCCCATCCCGGGCGCCTGAGCAGCGCGGTGCGCCCGATGCCGGCGCGCCCGGTCGAGGTTCCGGCCTGCCGCTTCAGCCGGCGTCGAGCGCCTGCAGCCGCCTGACGAGATCGTCGCGACCGCGCGCATCCCCCGACTGCCCGTCCACCATCGGATAGAGGATGTGCTCTTCCTTGACGTTGTGCGGACCGATGGTCGAGCGCAGCTCCATGACGGCGCTGCCGAAGCGGCCGGCGTCCTTGTGGGAGATCCCGGCGGCCGCCTCGTCCATCGCCCGCCCGATGGCGACATGCTCGATCCGCATCACCTCGGTCGGACCGCCGCTGTGGTCGCCGGTCGCCGCCTCGAACACCGGGAAGAGGATCCCCTCCTCCATCGCGATGTGGCGCCGGAGACCGCAGGCGAATTCGCCGAACCGGGCGCCGGCCTCATCGAATCGGCCGTCGATGACCATGCGGCCGACCTCGGTCAGGATGTCGTCCAGGCGGGCGTGGTCGGTCATCAGGAGCTCGGTCACCTCGCGCCGCGCGGCGTGCATCCGCCGGACGATTTCCACCCGGAAGCGCGCCGGTCCCGGCTCGAGGACATTCCACTCGAATGCCCCGGCCCGCTCGGCCTGGAAGGTGTGAAGCAGCGGCTTCGGGTAGTGGTCGCTGATGAGGACGAATCCTGCGCCGGGCGGCAGGGCGTCGAAGGCCGCGAAGACACGGCCGTGGCGTTCGCCGGGGGGGAGCGGTCGTACATCGAGTTCGGGTCGTTGGGTCATCGCAAGTGGCCTGTCGCCGGCACGGCCGGCGTTCTCCTTTCCGCCACGGTCATCTGTACGGCGTTGGCGCCGCGACAGCCATGATCTGCGTCATAAGGCGCGGCGGCGGGCGGCGCGGCCGTGGGCGGCGGGCGGCGGGCGGCGGGCGGCGGGCGACCGCAGGCGGCGGCCGGCCGTCGTATCATGGGGAATGGATGTCGACGCCGATGTGATCATCGTGGGGGCGGGGCTCGCGGGGCTCGCCTGCGCCCGGCGCCTCGCCGCCGACGGCCTCGCTCCGATCGTCCTCGAGGCCTCGGACGGACCGGGCGGCCGCGTGCGCACCGAACAGGTCGGCGGCTTCCTCCTCGATCGCGGCTTCCAGGTGCTGCTGACCGCCTATCCCGAAGCGCGCGCCGTGCTCGACTACGCCGCCCTCGATCTGAAGCCGTTCGCAGCCGAGGCCTGGGTGCGCCATGCCGGTCGGTTCCACCGGGTCTCCGATCCGTGGCGCCACCCGGGGCGGCTGCCGGCCGCGCTGCTGTCGCCGATCGGCACCCTGACCGACAAGTTCCGCCTCGGGCGGATGCGGCGGCGGCTCATCCGCCAGGCGCGCCGGGCCGGGCCGGGTCACGCGGGCGCATCCGGGCCCGATGCGACCTCCGGCCCCGAGACCACGACGCTCGCGGCGCTGCGCGCGGCGGGCCTGTCGGACGCCATCATCGACCTCTTCTGCCGCCCGTTCTTCGGCGGCATCCTTCTCGATCGCAACCTTGGGGCGTCGAACCGGATGTTCGAGTTCGCGTTCGCGATGCTGGCCATGGGCGACACCGCCGTGCCGGCGGCCGGCATGGGGGCGATCCCGGCGCAGATCGCCGCCGCCCTGCCGCCGGGAACGATGCTGACGACAACGGCGGTCGAATCAGTGCGGCCGGGAGGCGTGACGCTGCGCGGCGGCGGCACGCTCGCGGCTCGCGCCGTCGTCGTCGCCGCCGCGGCGCCGGAAGCGGCGCGGCTCCTGGGCGCCGAGTATGACCGGCCGTCGAAGGGCGTCACCTGCCTGCACTTCGCCGCGGACCGGGCGCCGTTCAACGAGCCGTTCCTGGTGCTCGACGCCGCCGGCGAGGGGCCGATCAACAATCTCGCGGTGATGAGCAATGCGGCTCCGGGGTATGCGCCGCCGGGCGCGGCCCTCATCTCGGCGACGGTCCTCGGGGTGCCCGAGCCCGCCGGCCCGGCGCTCGAGCCGGCGGTGCGGCGCCAGATGGAGATCTGGTTCGGGCGCCCGGCGCGCGACTGGCGGCTGCTGCGCGTCGATCGGATCGCGCACGCCCAGCCGGCACAGGATCCCCCGGCCCTCGAGCCGCCGGAACGCCCGGTGCGCGCCGGTCCGGGGCTGTACATCTGCGGCGACCACCGCGACAATGCCTCGATCAACGGCGCCCTGGTCTCGGGGCGTCGCGCCGCCGAGGCGGTGATCACCGACCTGCTCGGCGGGTACGAGAAGGGGTAGGAATCCAGGGACAGCCGGCCTCAAATGTCGGTGCGCCGCAGCCGCCAGGCCGCGGCGAGCGGCGGCAGCACCAGCCATGCGAGCAGCGACGCGCCGAGCAACAGCCCGGCGCCCAGCGGTCCATTCGTGAACCGCAGGAAGGCCAGCGACGCCGCCCCGAAGGCGGTGGTCCCCTCGGCGCCGAGCAGCGCCCCGGCACGCACCGCGTCGACCGGGTTCAGCAGCACCGAGACGATCAGCAGGCGCGACGCCAGGCCCGAAGGCAGAAGCGACGCCGCGCCCAGCGCCGCGACATCGAACAGCACGACCGCGCCGAACCAGACCACCAGCGCCAGGGCGAGCGCGCGGGCGCGGCGGCGGCCGGCGCCGCCGGCGGCGAGCAGCGC
>Ga0210377_10003758_pt1 | contig 12965 bp, 11 predicted proteins | sample PLM4_65_b1redo_FD_155480 | JGI IMG/M metagenome (GOLD analysis project Ga0210377, IMG submission 155480) | Groundwater sediment microbial communities from an aquifer in East River, Colorado, USA - PLM4_65_b1 redo | ecosystem: Environmental > Terrestrial > Soil > Riparian zone | place: USA: East... | reverse complement strand
TCCCTTTTCGCTATACTCCACGAAGGCGCGGAACGTATCGGCAGGGGCGAGTTTGAGCACCGCATCAGCCTGTCTACGAATGACGAGATCCAGGACCTTGCCCGGTCATTCAACGTGATGGCCGGCCGGCTTGAGGAGTCTTACGCGGGGCTCGAAAACCGGATCAAAGAACGGACGGCTCAGCTTTCCGACGCCATGGAAGAGGTCGAGGACAAGGCAAGACGCCTCTATGAGTTCAGCCGCGACATGGCGAGTGTATCGCGTCTTTCAACCAAGGTCTTCAATGCCGAACAAACGCTTGAGCAGATGCTTGACCGGTTCATGTGGGCCGTTGATCGAGGGTTAGGGTATAAACAGGCGCTGCTTTGTCTCGTTGACCGCAAACGGGTCTGGCTGGACGTGAAGCGGGATTCAGGCCTGGGAGCCCTGTTGGGGATCACGAGCCAATCGCTTTCAGGCGATAGCCCCTTTACCGCGCTGGTCCGAAAGGGCAAGGAATTATACGTCCATGACAGCAGCCGGGACCCGGTGTTCAGCCGTTCCCGGCAATCAGGTGCATCCGAAACGCACGGCTTGTATGTAGTTCCCATCCTGAACGGCACCCGCAACAAGGTGTGCTGGCGCGAGAAGAACTGCATCCGCACCGATTGTCCGGCCTACAAGCGGGAAGACGAACTCTGCTGGCTCGTTGATAATACCTATTGCGGCAACGATCTGATCGAGTCCTACCACAATAAGCTTGCCTACTGCATGACCTGCGAAGTATTTCCCGTTCTCGGTGTTCTCGTGGTCGGGGCCCGCCCCGGGCGTCCGTTCAAGAGACGGGACGTGAGCGTCCTCCGCATCCTGTCCGCGGAAATGGGCGCGGCCCTCGAGAACCATCGCCTCTACGGCGATAACCGGCAGGTGGTCAGGGAACTGCTCGAACTCCACAAGGTGACGGCGCTGGCGCTCGCCGAGCTTTCCCTCGACCGCACCCTCGAGGCGTTCACGGATTCGGCCCTCAAGTTTTCAGGACTGGACACCTGCAATTTCTGGCTGTTGACCGAAGACGGACGGGAATTAACGCTGAAGGCAGGCGGCTGTATCGGCCCCGAACCGGAGGCCGGGTTCTGTCCTGAGCGGGTCCCGCTTGAGGCCGGCGTGCTTGGCCGTGCCTTCAGGCAGAACGCGATCATAACCGAGTATCATGAGGTATTCAATGACCCGACCCCGCTGGGAAAAGCGACGGCGGCACAGGGGCTCCCCTCGCTGCTTGCGGTGCCCCTGAAGACGGAAGGCCGCCCCCTCGGCGTGTTCACGGTCCACAAAAAGAGCGCGGCCCCCTTTCTGGAGACCGAGATAGCGGCGTTCATGCTTCTTGCCAACCACGCGGCCATGGCGATCAATGTCTGTTTGCTGAGCGAAGAATTAAAGAACCAGAACAGGGAGCTTGCGCGAAACATCAATCTCAGGGAGGGTATCCTCGCGAGCATGTCGAGCGGCGTGATGCTTCTCGACATGGACGGCACCGTGGAGCTTGTCAATCAGGCGGGCGCCGAGATACTGCATTCTCGCCCTCTGGAACTGATGAACCGGCGGCTGACGGACCTGGCCCCCCAGGCCGCGGCGTTTCTGAAATCATCCGTGGGTCCTTACCAGGAGACCGAGATCGAGAGGCAGGACGGCACGAGCGTTCCCATCGGCTTTTCAAGCGCCTATTGCCGCGCGGTATCCGGCGCGCGCGAGGGGATCATCGTGGTCTACCGGGACCTGACCGAGATCAAGGTGCTTCAGACCGAGGTGCTCAACAAGGAGCGGTTCGCGGCGATGGGAAGGGTGGTCGCCGGCGTGGCCCATGAGATCAGAAATCCCCTGTTCGGGATCAGTTCTATCGGCCAGATCTTCGAACGGGAACTGACGGACCCGGGCCACCGGGAACTGGCGCGCGCGCTGTTGTCCGAGACAAAAAGGCTGAATCAGCTTGTTGAAGAGCTGCTGGTTTACGGCCGCCCGATGAAGCTCATGCCCGGCTGGTGCGACCTCCTGGAGCTCTGGGAGGAGGTGATCGGAATGCACCGGGATGAAATCGGGGAAAAGGGCATCAAGATAAGCGACGGCCTCGATATCGGGCACACGCGCGCATATTTGGACGCGAATCAGGTCCGCCAGCTGTTCCTGAACCTGCTCCGAAATGCCATTGAAGCCACGCCCTCGGGCGGCGAGATCTCGATCAGGCTGCTGCTCGAGGACCGGTTCATCATATTCAAAATTGCCGACACGGGCGGCGGGATCCCGGAGGAAAATATCGACAAGGTTTTCGACCTCTTCTTCACCACGAAACCCCGGGGCACCGGCCTCGGGCTGGGGATCTGCAAGAAGATCGTTGAAGACCACGGCGGCGTGATATCAATAGAGAGCAGGCAATGGGACTGGCCCGAGGAGCGAAAAGGTACGACGGTAACGGTAAAGCTTCCGTATCGGGGGGATGTCGGAAAGCACCAGCGTCCAAGCATCAAATAACAAATAAATTCCAAGTGACACACTAAACTGCAAACCATTGGTAATTGAGAGTTGATGATTGGATAGTAATTGAAATTTGGGATTTGTAAATTGTAATTTTAAAATCATATGCCGAGCATACTTATCATAGACGACGACCGGGGCATCACCGAGATGCTGGTCCATCACTTTACCTCCAAGGGGTGGGCCGCGGCGGGCGCTGAACGGGGCGAGCAGGGAAGAGATCTCGCCGATAAATTTTCGCCGGACGTGATCCTCCTGGACGTGAAGCTGCCCGACATGGACGGGATCGAGGTCCTGAAGAAGCTCAAGGCCCAGGGAAGCTCTGCCGCGATCGTCATCATGACAGGCGGGGGGTCCATTCCGAACGCCGTCGAAGCGATCAAGCTCGGCGCCGAGCAATACCTTACCAAGCCCCTGGCGTTTGTCGAGTTGGACAGATTGATAGACCGGATCCTCGAGACGAGAAAGCTCAGGATCGAAAACCTCTATTACCGTCACCGTATGGACCATCCCCTGGCAGGCGCCTCGCTGGAAGTCCAGAAGCTCCACCACCTGATCGACCTCATGGCGGAGAACGCCGACACGACCGCTTTGCTGCTCGGCGAGAGCGGCACGGGCAAAGAGCTGGTGGCCCGGGAGATCCACCGGCGGAGCGCCCGGAGCGAGCGGCCTTTTCTCGATATCAATTGCGCGGTCCTGTCCGAAACGCTGCTCGAGAGCGAGATTTTCGGCCACGAGCGAGGCGCTTTCACCGATGCGCGCGAGCTCAAGCGGGGGCTGCTCGAAGTGGCGGACGGCGGCACGGTCCTGCTCGATGAGATCGGCGAAATGCCGTTCGCAGTGCAGCCCAAACTGCTTCGGGTCCTCGAAACCCGAAACTTCCGGCGTGTCGGCGGGACGAGGGACATTCCCGTCAATGTGCGCATCATCGCCGCTACGAACCGCAACCTGGAAAAGGCCGTGGCGGAAGGGCGCTTCCGGGAAGACCTCTACTACCGCCTGCATGTTTTTCCCATCCAGCTCCCCCCGCTGCGGCAGCGGCCGGTGGACATCCCGGTACTGACTGCGTATTTCCTGGACCTGTTCAATGCAACACTGAAGAAAGCCATGACGGGATTCACGCCGCGGGCCATGGAACTCATGGGGCGGTATGCATGGCCGGGCAATGTGCGCGAGTTGAAGAACATCGTGGAGCGCGCGATGGTGCTGTCGAAAAGCGCGGTGATCGACATCGACATGCTCCCGCGGGAAATTGTGGGACTGCAGTATGATGGGGGAGAACCAAGGAACGAGCCCCAGGCCGACACTTCTCATAAAAAAACACTGGGCGATCTGGAGCGGGCGCATATTATGGACGTGCTTCGCGCCGAAGGAAACAATCGGACAGCGGCGGCCAGGGTCCTCGGGATCTCCCGCTCCACGCTTCAGGATAAACTCAAGAAATACGGAGCACTATAGATGGCCGCGGGCCCGGGCCTGAGAAGGAACAGAACCCGCACTCCTCGTCCAACGCCTGCTCCAGCCGGACATTTTTCTTGATTTTTTTCCACGTTCATACGATAATAGCCCCCTTGATGCAACTACTGACAATTTTGAGGAGGGTTGATACATGAGGATCATCTTACTAGGCGCGCCGGGCGCGGGCAAAGGCACGGTGGCAAAACTGTTGACGAAGCTGGACGGGTCGGTCCAGATCTCGACCGGAGATATTCTCCGCGGCGCGGTCAAAGCGGGCACGCCGCTCGGCAAAGAAGCGAAGGGTTACATGGACCGGGGCGATCTGGTCCCCGATTCGCTGATCATGGGCATCATGGAGCACAGGCTCCAGGAGAAGGACTGCCAGCAGGGCTTCCTGCTCGACGGGTTTCCGCGCACGATCCCGCAGGCGGACGAGCTGGGCAAGATGCTCCAGAAACTGAACATCAAGCTTGATCTTGTGGCGAACATTGATGTTCCGCGCGACGTGATCCTCGACCGTCTCACGACCCGAAGGACCTGTTCCAACACATCGTGCCAGGAGATCTACAATATCAAGAGCAATCCTCCGGCGCCCGGGGACAAGTGCAAGAAGTGCGGCAGCCCCACGATCCAGCGCGCGGACGAGACCGTGGAGGCCATCTCCAAACGGCTTGATACCTACAATGAAAAGACCGCGCCGCTCATCGGCTACTACGAGAAGAAGGGCATGCTCCTCACCATTCGCGAAGCCGGCAGCGACGGCGTCGTGAATGCGATCAAAAAGGGGATTGCGGCGAAGAAGTAGGAAGTAACCTGAGAAAAGACAGGGGCGGGATGGCATCATCCCGCCCCTCTTTGTCGGTTTGCCGCCAAAAAATTGTAGTAATTGCGTCAAATAATGTTATACTAAAAAAAGAACTTTCATGTTTAATTTAGGCGAAAAATCGATACTCGTCACCGACGATTCCACGATCATGAGGATGTTTCTCGTGATGAGCCTGAAGCGTATGCTCAAGGTCAACATTACGGAAGCAGTGAACGGGATAGATGCGCTCGCCAAATTAAAGGGCGGCAGGTTCGATCTGCTCCTCACGGACATGAATATGCCGGAAATGAACGGCGCCGAGCTGATCCGGTGCGTACGCATCGGCATGAACAGCGACATCCCGATCGTGGTCATTACGACAAAGGGAGAGATAAAGGACCGGGAAATCGGCATGTCGCTCGGCGCGAGCGGTTACCTCACCAAGCCGGTCAATCAGGCCGAGCTCATCAGGACGGTCTTAAAGTTTCTGGGAGGGTATAACCTGTCGTGAGATTTAACTAAGAAGATCACAATGTAGGATGTCAGTATACATAAGGCAGGATGGATTTAACCATACTGCCTTTTTCGTTGACATCATCCGTGCAAAATGATCGGTTATAATTAATAATCTGAGGATGATACGGCGTCTGCTTTATTTAAGGTTAAGATTGTTTTCCGCGCAACAATGCCCTATTGAAATCTTGACAAAAAAGGATGAAGGGCTATAATCTGTCATAACACATTGAAAACAAACTCCTTGTTTCCTGGCTTGCAGCAACGCGGTATTGCATCATTTTACGCCAGCCTCTTACTGAAGGAGTTCAATTGAGAGCAGGTAGCATAATAATTTATTAAGGACGAGCTATGGATTTGCTCAGATACAAAATGGATTCAGAGGCAGGCATATGCGCATTGGATTCAGAAGTATCATCTGAAGAAGAAATATCACAACGCTGGCAGAATATTATTGCGGGTATTCGTGATGAATATCTAGATGAGACGCAGCGATATCCGTGGGTCATTGGCTTTTCAGGCGGCAAGGATAGCACGGTGGTTACGCATGGTGTGTTTGAGGCGTTGCTGACGATACCGCCTTCCAAGCGCACGCGAGCGGTACATATCGTATCAAATGATACGTTGGTGGAAAGTCCGCTGGTTATAGCACACTTGGACGAAGTTACACGGTCCATACATCAAGCCGCCGTTAATCTGGGTCTGCCAGTTACAATTGCTAGAACCAGGCCGGAGCCAGACAATACATTCTGGGTGCTGCTCATCGGTAAGGGTTATCCTAGCCCGAACATGACAATGCGCTGGTGCACCGATCGCCTGAAGATCCAACCGACTAGTGCCTATATCAAAAAACATATTTCTGAGTACGGCGCTGCCATTATAGCCCTTGGTGTGCGCCGGGATGAGAGTCAGACTAGGCAACGGTCTATCGACAAACATCGGAATATGCGGGGAGGAAACCTGACCCCCCACCCCAAGTTACAGGGTGCATATGTTTATCGTCCTATCGTTGAGCTGACGACTGCCGATATTTGGGAAATCCTTGGAACATTTCATGCGCCCTGGGGTGGGAGTCATAATAAGCTTTTCCGGCTCTATCGTGACGCGGAAGGCGGAGAGTGTCCTGTTGTCCTGAGCAGGAATGAAGCGCCTGGCTGCGGCACATCCAATAGTCGCTTCGGCTGCTGGATATGCACGGTAGTTGAAAAGGACAAAAGTCTTCAGGGCTTTATCGATTCGGGCAAGCATCATTTCAAACCGCTCGTGGATTTCCGAGACTGGCTAAAAAAAATCAGAAATAATCCTGTGATGCGCCAAGCTTATCGGCGCAATGGACGACTTACATTCGCTGAGTCAGGTAAACATATACCAGGACCGTTTACTATCCAGGCTAGGAAACAAATTCTCGATTATCTTTTGCAGGTTCAAGAGCAGTACGGTGACCGTCTCATAACGGACGCTGAGCTGGATTTAATCTACCAACATTGGACATCTGAGCTACAACAGGAAAAGGGGCTTAAAGATGGTTGAAGACACGCTGAATGATGGCTATTTGCAAGATCTTCCTTTGTGGACGGATGAAAAAGCTCGGTCTATTCTTGAGCGTGTTTGTGCTCAGCACAACGTGCCGGTTGACGTCATTACGGAGCTAGTTATGGTCCAACGAGAACGACAACATCAGGAACGGGCTCACGGTATCTATGATAGATTTGCAGAAATTTTGGGACGTATTGAATAACACAGGGCTACGTCGAATGGGGAGAGCAAATGTGGATTTCCAGGCTTGAGCTGACCTGTTTCAAGAGTTACCAACGGCAGGTCTTTAACTTTCCGGAACCATCCGACGGGAAAAATATAGTACTGATTGGTGGCATGAATGGATACGGAAAGACTTCGATACTTGAAGCCTTATATCTTTGTCTTTATGGTAAGGATGCGATTGTCCATTTAGCACGTGCTGGCTTGAAATCGGATGAACAAAAAGGTTACCCAACATTTTTAGAACGCGCCTTCAACGGCGAAGCCAAACGAGACGGGCTGGATACCATGACCGTCCGAGTAGCGATCAACCTTAATAAGACCAAGGCTATTGATATTACTCGCAAGTGGTATTTTCGTACTAATGGCAATTGGACGAACGAAGAAGAAACTCTTGTGCGCGAAGTTATCCGTAGCGTACCGAATACGCCAAGGGTAGATGGAAAGAATAACTTCCAGTTGACTGACTTGTTGGATGAAATTTTCGTTCCTGCACACATCGCGCCCTTTTACTTTTTTGATGGAGAAGAAGTTAAGAAACTAGCGGACCAATCGCGCGTTGAGCAGGTCAAGCAAGGATTAGAAGGTTTGCTGGGCGTGGTTTTACTACGTAGCTTAGCAGACCGTCTCAAGAGCTTTGAAAACAACAGACGGACCGAGATTGTTACGGTTGATGAGCATAACCTTGCTCGTCTGCTGGATACATTGACCACAAATCAGGAACAATTGACAGCCTCACAAGAGGATGCGAAAAAGAGTGAAGAGGAAAAGAAACGCCTTCGCGCTGAACAACAATCACTCGTAGAACGCATCACTGCATCAGGTGGCGGTGGTGGTGACATTGCTACCGTAAAAGACTTAGTAGAAGAACGAGAGCAGTTGCGCAATAAGCTCAAGGAGAGTCAAAAACGTCTCGAAAATACTCTTTCCGACCGATTGCCATTTCATTTAGTGCCCAAGCCGTTGCTGGATGAATTTCGCAATCAACTTGCTGCGGAAATAAAATGGTTTGATTGGGAAGCGGAAAAGCGTGCTCTTGCACCACGTAGGACTCAGTTCGAAACTGCCTTCTTATCACAAACCACGCCAGATATTCAGCCAGCACTTACAGAGGAACAACTCATAGCCATAAAGAAGCGGATCGAAACGGCGTGGGCGAGCTTATTTTATCCGCCACCCGATGATTGTGCGAAGGAGATAATGCACAATTACCTTCATGATCCCTTGCGACAAAAAGCGCTTGAATTCCTCACCTCAATAAGCCTTGGCCAAAAGGAAATTTATGACATGTTGCATGAACAAAATACACTACAGCAACGTGTCGATGAGTTGGGGAAAAAGGTGTCCCGCATAGAAGGCATTGATCGCGATGGAACGCTTACAGCACTCAAGAAACAGCTTGATGTGACACAAAACAAGATTGATGATTTGACTGAGCGTATCCGTACGGATGACAGGAAGATAAATACCCTTGAAGCACAAGTATCGTCACAGAAAGCGGAATACGAACGTGAGAAGAAAAAACTGGATGATTCGAGCCCTGTTCGAACCATTATTGGCCAGTCCGAGCGGGTTCGACGCGTAATTGATGATGTCATTCCCGCGCTATTCCCTCTAAAAGTGCGTGAACTGGCAAGTGCGATGACAACCGTTTATAAACAATTGGCACACAAGGACCAAGTTGACAGCATCGAAATTCACGATGATGGTACAACTCGCATTCTTGGTAAAACAGGTAAGGAAATCACTTTTGATCGATCTGCTGGAGAAAACCAGATTTTTGCAACAGCGCTTATCGCTGGACTGGCAAAGGTTTCCGGGGTAAAAGCTCCAATGGTTGTTGATACGCCACTTGGACGTCTCGATAGCAAGCACAGAAAAAATATTCTTACATTCTGGACCTCGGACAAGGCTCGTCAGGTGCTCCTTCTTTCCCAGGATGAGGAGATTGACTTCCTTTTTTTCAAGGATATGTCGGACAGTGTATGTAAGACCTACTTACTTGAACATGTTGATGTTGGCGATGGCATAGGCCGAACGACGGCAGTGGAAGATAAATATTTTGGGAGAGGTCGGCGATGAGCAGCTTAACCCTTCAACAAATTTTAAGTTCTCGGTTCCGTACCAGCACGGAAGCTGATCGCATGACCGTTACCTTAATGTCAGGCTTGGGGCTTTCCACTAAAGCGAACGTGGCGCGGCTTGCGATTGGCCGTTCTTTGGCGCAAGGCGCTTTTAACGAGGACAATGTTGATGCCAAAGGACTCGAAATACCAGCGGCGTCAATATTCTCTCAAGAAGATATCGGGGTATGGGTGGGGTTAATAGCCACCCATGCCAAGGCGCATGGCATGGTACCCGTTGACTCAATGGAGGCATTCCGAGCTTCTGTGCGCCGACATTGGCACCGCGGTGCAACTTTGTTGATGCATGATTGGCAAGGAGCGGGAGAGAGCTTCGACAAGTTTCTTGAAACGCTGATAGTCCGCAGGGCTGAATTGCCGGAAGACGCGCCTATGGCGGACAGGAAAGAGAACGAGAGCAAACAGCAGGAAAAACCAACGGATGTGTCCGCGCAGCTTGTCAAGGCGCTTGCGGATATCGGGGTGCAAGCGGAGGTCAAGAGTTTTACGCACGGTCCCCGTGTTACCCGCTACAAAGTTTTTCTGCCTGATGTCAATCAGCATGACAAACTCAAAAGAGGGTTGGAACGACTTGGTCTTGCGTTGAACCTTCAGAAAGCACGCCCGATTCTCGGTCCCGGTGATGAAGCAAAAACGGTAAGCCTTGATGTGCCGCGTCCGCAGGAAACATGGCAGGTCGTCCCGTTCAGTAAACTACGGGAATGGGTGTCTTCCACCCCAGCGGATAATAATCAGTTGATGGTTTTCCCCGGTGTGGATATTCTTGGTGTGCCTTATTCATTTGATTTGGCGGACGCCCCTCATTTGCTGGTGGGTGGCACGACCGGTAGCGGAAAAAGCGTGTGCCTGCACGCACTGATTTTGTCGCTGATAATGCAACACCCTCCCTCAAATTTACAGCTCGCGTTGATCGATCCGAAACAGGTGGAGTTTTCGGTATATCAGGGCAGCGATTATTTATATGGCGGAACTGTAGCTGTGGAGTTGCCAGCAGCAAGAGCAATGATCCTGGATTTGGTCGCAGAAATGGATGCCCGCTATCAGACCTTCATGGCCGCAGGCGTTACAAATATTGCTGAAGCTCGACGACGAGGAATGGCGCTCCCTTATATCGTCGTTTTTATCGAGGAGCTTGCAGACTTAGTCTTGCAAGACAAGAACATCGAAGGCCATATTGTTCGGCTTGCACAAAAAGCACGAGCAGCCGGCATCCATTTAGTTTTGGCGACTCAGCGCCCGGATTCAAAAACTTTTTCAGGTCTTGTTCGAAGCAATATTCCGGCACGCATTGCTTTGACCGTCCAGAAAAGCACGGAATCCACCATCATATTAGATGAAACAGGCGCGGAAGATTTGCTTGGTGCAGGCGATATGCTGGTCAAGGCTAAGCCAGGAGGGAAGGCCGATCGGATTCAGGGAGTAAGTTCATCTCGGTCTGACCGCGAAACAGTGCTGCGAGAAAAAGGTTCACGATGACGGACTAATTATTTACCTACATAGCCAATAAAAAGCCCGGCATTAAAGATCATGCCGGGCGTTCGTGTTTAAAATATAATGATGTGCTATTTCTTCTTCGACGCGTACTTCTGCGCGTAATCTTCCGCGCGCTTCATATATTCTGCCACATCGTGATTGACCTTTGCGATCATGTCCCGCATGGAATTTTGGACGCGCTTTACCTCTTCCCTGGTGACCGGACGCACCTCAACGGCTGTCTTCATAGATATCGGTCCTCCCCTTATAGGTCAGTTGTCGGATTAGGGTGGTACTGCGCTTCTGCGGCCAACTCCATTGCTTTCAACCGTTGCGCTGATTTTTCATCCGGCCAGTTGACAATATTGGCATGCCGAGGCGGTGGTTCATGACGTGCCGCTTGCAATCCTGTCTTTAAGACTGCCGCAACAGAAATATCCGCTCGTCCAACAAGCGGGAGCTGGCGTCTAAAAGCGACTTCATCACCAATATCCCAAATGTCGCTATCGGTGATTCCCGAGATGCGAAAGACCGAGGTCTGTCCCTCTTTCGGCAAAAATGCCGCATGTCTGACAGTGCTATCGGAAGACTTGACATGACTGTGATGAAAAACAAAGCGGGAAAGAAGCTCTGAGATGGAAATTGCCGAAGAATCCATAAGGTTTACAGGTAAAGCCTTCGAAGATTTTCAGTAATAACGGCAGGTAGCGAGTCGCCAAAATACTCCGTACCGTGCGTTTTATTCAGCCCGAACAGTCCGGCGTAAACGATTTCATCACTGTCGCCAACACTTGCTATAAACGTACGGCGCTTGCCTTTTGACCATTCAAAGGCGATTTCACCACTGGGTTCTGGCACTATCTCGGGCATTGGTATAAATGAGACGATGGGCAAGCTCATAATCAGTTTCTTGGCCTCTAAATAAGCTTCTCTGCTAAGTGGTTGCGCATCGTATCCATCCCAGCCAAGGGTTGAGCACTCTTCAAACAAGCCATCCAGTACTTGAAGCATATCGATTTGCCTCCCCAATGTTTCGCCTTTCCTGATCTCCGATAAATCTCGCTCAAGAATTTCGTTGAGTTTTACGACCTCAGCGCTGAAGCCGCGCGCAGGGTAGTTCATAACGCTTGGGCAGTTTGTGCAAAATGCAGCCGTACTCATGCGTATGTCTCCTTGAGTTTAGGGGTTATGCTCATGATGAATATCTTGTTTTTGAAATGGCGAAACTGTTCTATGGTGTTCCAAGCATCGTTTTCTTCAATGCCGTTCGGATTCAGTCTAAAAACATCAATATCCAGTATAACCGGAAGGTGGGTTGTTTCTTGTGCCGGAGCTACAGCTTCAAGCGCCTGTGTAATAATAGCGTTTGCGCCTATGGCTGGTTCTGGTAACATCACACGGGTCAAAAAACTGTTGATTTCTTGCGGCAGCCCTTCGGGTACGATCGGAGGTGCAGTAAGATAATCGGCAAAATCATTCATTGGTAAGGGGATATTCAGATTATTTATGTATCGTAAAGCGACCCTTGTTATTGCCTCGGGTTTCATTATATCTTTATAAAACTGCCAAAGCTTTCTTGCCTCATCCCGTAAATCCTTCCATTCTGTGTATGGACGAAGCCTGCTTACTGTGAATCCGTCTAATCGTGCTTGAAATATAAGTTTTTTATCGGCAGAAATATAACGATATCCATTGACGCGAAGCTTTGCCGCTTTTACAGGATCCGCATCCGGTTTCAAGTCAAACGAAAACTCAGATATCCTCAGTTCCTGCCTTGTCGGGTACTGATTCTTTATTTTTTCGAACAGAACATCAATAGATTTGACATCAGTCGTAGCAGGCAGCTTTACGCGAATATCGATTAAAGCTTCGATAATGGGCGCATTTTTTAGAACTGGGATGGGATATTCCTCCAAAGCTTCCCCTCGGCTCTCTTGGAATCTTTAACTATGAGTGTACCTGCTTTTAATAAGACTGTCAACAAAACTCTGATAATTGCGCGAAGCTACAGCCTCACCGGCACGCCGCGTTCCCTTAGATATTCCTTCGCCTGCCTGATGGTGTATTCCCTGAAGTGAAAGATCGAGGCCGCAAGCGCGGCATCTGCCTTGCCCGCGGTCAATCCCTGGTAGATATGTTCAAGGTTCCCCACGCCGCCCGAGGCGATGACCGGGACGGAGACGGCCTCGGCCACTGCGCGCGTGAGCGCAAGGTCGTAGCCGTTCTTCCGGCCGTCCTGGTCCATGCTCGTGAGCAGGATCTCTCCCGCGCCGTACTCTTCCATCATGCGCGCCCAGGCCACGGCATCG
>Ga0210377_10003757_pt1 | contig 12967 bp, 16 predicted proteins | sample PLM4_65_b1redo_FD_155480 | JGI IMG/M metagenome (GOLD analysis project Ga0210377, IMG submission 155480) | Groundwater sediment microbial communities from an aquifer in East River, Colorado, USA - PLM4_65_b1 redo | ecosystem: Environmental > Terrestrial > Soil > Riparian zone | place: USA: East... | reverse complement strand
AAAAAAGCTTTTTATGGCACCACTTATTTTGTGCTCAATACTTTGTCCCGGCTTTTGGCTCCTTTTACGCCATTTATGAGTGAGGTGATTTTTCAGAATTTGACGAAAGGCGAATCAGTGCATTTGAGCGATTGGCCAAAATTTGATGAGGTGAAAGCATTTGATCTTAAAATCGTTAGCGAGATGGAAAAAGCCAGACAAGTTATTGAAGCCGCGCACGCAATAAGAAAAGAAAAAGCAATTCCGGTCAGACAGCCCCTGCTCCAATTTTCAATTACCAATTACCAATTTTCAAAGGATGTTGCAAAGTTAATTGCCGACGAGATAAACGTAAAATATATTGTTTCTAAATCAGGGGTGGGAGAGATGAAGTTTAAATTGGATACAAAAATCACCAAGGAACTCAAGGAAGAGGCGGATGTCCGTGAACTAATAAGGAGCATTCAAGGGGAGAGGAAAAATATGGGACTAAATCTTACCCAAAAAGTTGATGTGGCGCTTCCCCGGATTCCTGAAGATAAAAGGCTATTAACTTGGATGACTCAAAAGGCTCAGGTCGCGACAGTAACAAGAGGAAAATTCAAAGTTACAAAACATAAATGAAGGATGTTTGGCTCCTTGGTTCAATCGGTTTTCTTTTGGCTTTAAGTGTTGTTATTTTGAGGTCAGTTGCTCCCGCGCTTTTCCCACTCTATTTTGTTTATATATTCGTTTCTATTCTGGCGTTTTGGTTTTTTTCACAAGTCGGGTTTGAGATTGTATCTATTTTCTCAAAACATTTTTACATAATTTCGATAATTCTTCTTATTCTGACTTTGATTATTGGCCGTGTTACAAACGGAGCCATCCGATGGATTCCTTTGGGGCCTTTTACTCTCCAGCCTGCGGAACTTGTAAGACCTTTTTTAATAGCTTTCTTTGCGGTCCACTTAATTCGCGGGGAGTTGAAATTTGGTAAGTTTGTAAGAGTTTTAGTACTCCTGGCGCTCCCCACTTTTTTAATTTTGGTGCAGCCATCGCTTGGAGTATCAATCTTGACGGTGATCGGTTTTTTTGGCGTTCTCATCTCCTCAAATTTTGATAAAAAATACGTCCTGATGGGTCTCGCAATTCTTCTTATACTTCTTCCCATATCCTGGAACTTGTTGGCTCCTTATCAAAAGGGCCGGCTTGAAGCCTTCTTAAATCCATCATCCGATCCACTCGGGGCCGGATATAATAGCTTGCAATCGACAATTGCGGTGGGATCCGGAAAAATTTTCGGCAAGGGGCTGGGGAAGGGGATTCAAACACAACTATCGTTTTTGCCCGAAAAGCAAACAGATTTTATTTTTGCTGCGGTTTCTGAAGAACTTGGAATGGTCGGCGCGGGAATGATGCTTCTTGCGACTTTTATAATCCTCTTTAGGCTAGTTATTTATATGGAAAGTGCCACCTCCCCTGCCGCCCGGGCTTATCTTTCCGGATTCTTATTGACCTATCTTATTCAGGTTTTTATCCATACCGGGATGAATATGGGAATTCTCCCCATTACCGGACTTCCGTTTCCCTTAGTTTCCGCGGGGGGTTCTTCACTCCTGGCCACAATGATTGGTTTAGGAATCTCCCTTGGGGCTTATAGAAAGTGATTTATCCCGATGTGTCAATATAAATCCACCCCCGGTGTGTACGAATCTCAGATGTATACAATGACAGGTCTGGGGATTGCACTCGGAGCATATAAAAAATAAGGATTATTATCCTCTGGAGATTGCAATTTCCTGGAATCCCCAATTTTTAAAAAGGAACCTGTGAAATTCACCATCATCTACACAATCCCTTGTATGTGCGAGCACCCACTGAAGGGCTCGCGTTTTGTCAAGACTTTCAAGTTTCCCAGATTTTTGTAGCTCGGCTCTGATTGATAAGGCGGTCTGTCTAACTTCATTGGCGGTGCTATAGGCATTTAACCCGAGCAGATCCAACCTTTCCTCGTTTCTAACAGATTGAATTGCGTCTTCATCGGGGTGATCGATATTTATATACTCTTCCCTTGCTGATTGCTGCGAGGCCCCTTGCATATTTTTGAACGGGAAATCGGTGTCGGTCATTGGCATTATTTTTTCTGTCATTCCCCGTTTTTACTACCAGATGACATTTCTGTCAATATCAGTTAAAATAGCCTCTACATGGCAAAATATGCAGTAATTCGGGTTGGGGGAAAACAGCACAAGGTTTCTGAAGGGGACGAGATTTTGGTGGGCAAACTACCCGATCCCAAAAAGTTCGAAGTTGAAGTTTTGCTCTTTGCTGACGGAGGTAAAGTTAAGGTAGGCAAGCCCACTCTCAAAGATGTTACCGTTAAGATGAAAGTTGTAACCGAAATGGAAAAAGGGGAGAAAGTAGAAATCTACAAATTTAAGGCCAAAAGCAGGTATAAAAGACATACAGGTTTCCGTCCCCAGTACTCCAGACTTCTTATCGAAAAGATATCAATCTAATTCTTTCTGATCTCTTGACAGCTCGTGAAATATCCTTTATATTGTCCTCAATCATATATGTCTACCCATAAAGCAGCAGGCGGAAAAGCTTCGCAACACGTTAGTCCTTCCGGTAAAAGGCTTGGAGCCAAGATTTTCAGTGGCCAAAAAGTGTCAGCAGGGCAGATTTTGATCCGCCAAAGAGGAACAAAGTTTTCTGACGGCGCCGGGGTCAAATCCGGACGGGATCACACTCTTTATGCAGGGGTTTCCGGTGTAGTTAAATACGCAACAAAGCAAGGCAAACGAGTCGTTTCTATAGTTTCATAATATGGCCGAAGAGGTAATCCAATTAGAAATAAATTCACTTCAACCCAACCCGTTGCAGCCTCGTGGAGCCATCACTCCGGAAAGTCTTGTTGACCTGGTTGACTCTGTTCGCGAACACGGAGTTTTGGAGCCTTTGGTCGTTGCCAAAACTCCTGCGGGATATCAGATTATCGCAGGTGAGCGAAGATGGCGCGCATCAAAACTTGCAGGCTTAACCCATGTTCCGGTAATTGTCCGTGAAACCAGCCCTAAGGGAATGCTTGAAATGGCCCTTGTTGAAAACGTTCAAAGAGTTGACCTTAATCCGCTTGATCGCGCCAAGGGTTTTGAGAGATTAATGAACGAGTTTGGACTCACAACAAGTGAAATTGCAGTGAGAATCGGGAAAAGTGTGGCTTATGTCAGTAATTCCTTAAGACTTTTATCGCTTCCTGATGCACTCAAAGACGGACTTCTTTCGGGACTAATTACAGAAGGCCATGCAAGGGCGCTTGCAGCAATTGACGATCCGTCCTTGATGATTGAGGCCTATAAGATAGTCCTGCGTGAGTCGGGAAGTGTGAGGCGGGCAGAAGAGCTTGCAAGACGGATGAAAGCCAAATCACAGCAGGAAGTAAAAACTCCGGCAGAAAGAGTAAGAATCGTGTCTGAGGAAATAGACAAAATGCAGGAAGATATGCAAAAGGCTCTGATGAATGGGGATGCCAATAGTAAGACCGCGGTTAAACTAATTAGGTCTCAAAGAGAAACAAAAGTAACCTTCGTCTTTAAGGGCGGACTTCAGGAAACAGAGGAAAAGCTTCAAAAAGTGTACAAAGCTGTTACTCAGTAACTAGGATTCTTTACACTTCCCGCTGATTTAGGTGGCCAGTAAACTACCCAGGCCCTTCCGGAAATTTCTTTTGGAGTAATCGGTCCCCAAAACCTTGAATCCGACGAGTGTTCGCGGTTATCCCCCATAACAAAATATTGACCGGCCGGGACGGTAAATTCTGTTCCCTCCGTCAAAAAACTACCATCATCGGTATTAAAGCTCTCGGGAATATATGATTCCTTAAGAATACTGCCATTTATATAGACATCCCCATTTTTAATCATGATGCGTTCTCCGGGGATGGCGATTATTCTCTTTATAAATTCATCTGTTTCTGAAATCGGAGGGGTAAATACCACAACATCACCTCTCTGGGGCTTATGGAGATAATATGTAACCTTTTCTGTTAAAAGATATTCAGCGTCCGGGAAATTTGGCACCATGGATTGTCCTTTGATTTTATGCGGACGCAAGATTAAGAGATACACAAAAAAGAAAATTCCAACAGCAAAAACAATTACTTCCAAAATATCCAAAAAAAACGCGCCAAGACGCTTTAACATATAATTATTATATTGAGGAATTTAAAGGGTTACAATGACATCGTGGGCTTCACTTTCCCGCCGGCCCATGGCGGTTATCTGAATGAAGCGGGCCTTCTTCCAAAGTTCGGGAATATTTTTTGCTCCCGAGTAGCTCAAGCCCGATCTTAAATTGGCTGAAATTTTTTCGATCAGAGGAGCTAGCGGGCCTTTATAAGGAACAAGGCTTTCCACACCTTCGACTTGCATAGTGTAGTGTCTTTCAAACTCGCCCTTAGCCATTTTTACATGATTTTTCTTTTCCGCGAGGGAGGTCGAGGCGTTGTAACTTTTATATTTCTTGCCCTTGATAGTCACCATTTTCCCGGGCGCCTCGTCAGTTCCTGCAAACTGACTTCCTGCCATTACCGCGGAGGCTCCGGCCGCAAGGCCCTTAACAATGTCCCCTGAGTTTTTGGTCCCGCCATCTGCAATAAGAGTTTTTCCAAATCTCCTTGCCGATTTTGCAGCAGATAAAATTGCCGTTATTTGTGGAACTCCGGCACCCGTTTCAATTCTTGTTGTACAGATTGATCCGGGTCCAACACCAACTTTAACAGAGTCCGCGCCGGCCGTAAAAAGCGCGTCGGCAGCTTCCCACGTCGCCACATTCCCCGCGATTAAATCTATATCCCGAAACTTATTTTTAAATTCGTGAACCATTTCGATAGTTTTCTTCATATGTCCGTGTGCAACATCAAGTACAAGAATATCTGCACCGGCCTTCAGGAGGATTTCGCACCTTTCAAACATTCCGTTTCTAACACCGATTGCTGCTCCCACCAAGACATTTTCTTTTTTAACTTTTGCGATTTGACTTGCCTGGGATTCTGGGGTCATGAACCGGGGGATTATTCCCAAACCTCCAAGTTCGGCAATTTTAATAGCCATTTTCACTCCGGTCACGTCACTCATGTTAGCGCTAATTAACGGAATTTTAATGGTGATCCTCGGAGTAAGCTTGATGGAAAGGTCAACGTCTGCCCTACTTTTTATCTCAGAATATTGAGGAACAAGAAGAATGTCGTCGTAGGAAAGAGCCAAAGGAAAATTTGAGTTCATGAAATTTCAAGCAAAACATATATCACTTTAGATATTTATGAAAACAATGTCAATTCTTGTTGTGAAAACCCGGTCAGTGTAGAATATATGTTTAATCAGGGACGACTAGCTCAGTGGTAGAGCGCTTCGTTCACATCGAAGAGGCCGTTGGTTCGATCCCAACGTCGTCCACAAATGACAAAGTACAAAACTATCTTTTATACAGCCTGGATCCTATTAATCTCCCTTGGTATTTTTACCGTTTTCCGAAACGAGCTTTTTTCACCTGCACTTCAAAACAGAATTATTTTAGCCAATTTTATTCAAAGAATATTGGGTCTCACCACTTTCACAATGATGTTTACCCAGATAATACTGGGGTCCAATATGCCCAAGTGGATTGAGAAGTATGGCCCCTGGATTTTCAAATTCCACATATTTGAAGGAATCTTGACTTATGTCTTAATTTTCCTGCATCCGATATTTTTTATGCTCTCAAGATATTTTGCCGGACATGGATTCGATCCGTTTTTTACATACATTGATGTCTGCATTCTTTGTTCAACCAAGTATGATCTTTACTATACTTTCGGGCGGGTCGCTTTCTGGCTCGTAACAATCGCCGTGTTTGCCGGGCTTTTCCGTACAGGAACTCCATTTATGAGAGTTCACTGGAGGAAGTTTCATATTTTAAACTACGTCGCATTTTTACTTATCGGTGTTCACGGGCTTTCACTGGGAACTGATTTTACCTCCATGCCATTCTTCGCATTCGCGCTAGTTGCCTATATTGCCGTTTTAGGCATAGTTGTGGTAAAATTAGCCTCGCTTCTCAAGAAAGCGTAGAGATATGGCCAAATTAATAATTACAATTTCAGATATGGTTCCGATTCGGAAAGAGACAAAACCGTCTAAATTCAAAAGAGTTGAACTAGCCGGATATGGGCGTCAGCTGCGTGAAGAAAAAAGATGGTTAAAAGCCATAGCAGACGGAAAAGAGACTTTTGAGGCGGGAATACCACTAGTGCCGGGAGAATTATCTCCAAGAGAACGTGAACCTAGATTTTAATGACAATCAGTGATCCAGCTAATGTAAACAAGCTTCTTCTCCTGAATCAATTACATGATGCCATGTTGATGGAACAAGGGTTTGAAAATGACGGGGGTCAAGTGCCCGAGGCTTTACATAAGTATGCATCGGCGATTGAAGCCGAACTCGCCGAGTTGAACCCTCCAGTTGGCAAAGAAATCGAGGGCTAAACTTTTTTCTCTTCGTTGGCCGTTTCTTTTATCTGCGGTTCTTCCTCCTCTTTTGAAGCAATACCTTCAGGTTGGCTTGGCTTTTGACCCTCTGAGGAGCCGAATCTTCCAACTATCCCTCTCCAAAAATCACTAAATTCCATTATGCTTATTATAACATTTTAATCAAGAATATCCTCACTTGAGGACATTAAACTTAAAAGGCCTCGCCTTTTAAGGCTAAAATTTTTAACAATTTAGTCAATAGTTATATTTGCAATACTAGAGCTCTGTTGTGAATTGTCAAAAATAAGGTGTTCATACGTTATTTTGGATTTAGTTTTTGTAAAGAACGACTGGATGATTTTTGTATTAACCCAGGATGTATTGGTTATTCCGATGTAATCAGATAGTGAAGATGGTTGTTGTAATAGTAATTGAAGGTTTTTGCGTTTTGATTTATGCAGTAATTTAGCAGGGTTCCGATGAATATAAGCTGAAAGATGTAGCAGTTGTTCATCCGTTTCAACAAGCACAGCTTTGTATACGCCTTGAAATAATGGTCCGATCCTATTATTTTTTCTATTAAAATACATAACATACCTTGTATTTAGGGAGTTTATGAAATTGTCGATAGTATTAAAAGTTGACTGTTTTATTAACATATGAAAATGATTTGGCATTAGGCAATAAGCAAGAAGACTAATTTCATTAAAGAAATTATTGAGATTGATCTCTCTTAAAACCTTTGCATGTTCTAATGCAGTGGTTGATTCAGCGAGCTGTCTTTGCAAGAGAATCAAATCTTTTAGTGTAAGGTAGGTTTTAAGATATGACAGAAATACGGCATAATCTTGTTCATCCTCAAATATTTTTCTTTTTTCAACACCCCGGTTGTAAATGTGATAATACCCATTTTCAACATATTGTTTAATAGAGTTCTTGGCAGACATGATTCTAATTTACACAAATTTTAATGAGGCTACAAGGGGAGGCCTTTTAAGGCCGAAATTTAATTAAGAATATCCTCTTTTGTATTTTGTGGATCAAAATTAATGGTTTTGAATTTTGGCAGGCGGTTTTTTAAATGATATTCCTTGTATAGTGTTTGCCCATTTGGCAAAAATTGGGCAACTACAAGGAGCGTATTGTCAGACTGGGGCAAAAGATCAATTTTATAATTCCCCGGTTTGGGGTTTATAAAGGAAACCATTCCATTTTTATCTTTCCGGACCTTTCCATTTTGATCCGTTACCCAAAAATTCGTGGGATATGCGATAATAATAAGAGCGGAATTTGGTTCGGTGAAAGTAGAAGTTGATGACGTGGGCGCACTCCCTAAAAATTCTAGAATTTTATTTATTCCCTCGGGAGAATTAACCAATCCCAAATGGTTCTGATTGATGACGTTTGAGAAGGAAGAATCAATGAAACTACTTGAAAGAAGAACTGTTCCGTCGCCTTCGGTGACATGATTTTTACCTGCCGGTTTTCCATCCTCCCAATTGCCAAGATCAACATCCCTTTTATTTCGATCCTTGATGGGGATTCCGGAGAGAGTGTCAAAGCCCGTTCCGGAAAGTGTTCCGAATTTTACATCGCCAAAGTTGAAGGAAGTATTAAACCACCCATTATTGATTGACATTAGACTCCATGGTTTATATGAGTTTGTCTTGAAATATTTAAGATAATCAAATATTGGAAGGAAATTTTGGATAGAGGGGATATATGTTCTTATTGTTTCTCTGTCGTTAGACAAAACCCCTCCGCAATGTTTTAGATAAAGGTTGGTCGCAATCTTGGAAATAAAATTATCATCCCAAATATCGCCGCCGCTCCAGGCGGGATATGGCTGTACAGCTCCTTTCAATGGGGAACCAATTGCCATGAAACTATTTATTTTGCCGGCCCCGTTTGTTGCCAAATACCCTGCGGATAAAAGTCCTCCCATACTATGTGCAAGAACATTCGCTTTTTCGTTGCTTTCGGTGTTTGAATCAATAAAATTTGATAGAACGGGAATAGAGTCCGGAATGCGCATTCTCCAATCATAGTAATAAGGTTTTGTATTCCAGCCTGATGAGGAGAGGGTGGAGAGTAGCTGTTGATAGGCAAACTCTGCGTACGATGCTAGAGACCAATTGTCTGGATTCGGATCAAAGGAGCATGAAGCAAAAGCCCCAGCATTCCAACTGGCTCCAAAACCAGGTGCGAAAACAATTTTTGTTACTGGCAGTGGAGTGGGGGTTGGAGTAGGTTCGACTTCATTACCAAAAGCATAAATATTGCCGTCACCGGAACCTATAAAAAGCATTCCATTTGCGATGGCGGGGGAAGAATTGACAAATCCACCAGTCTCATATTTCCAAAGGACAGCACCTGTAAAAGCATCGAAAGCGTAAATATTTTTATCTTGAGATCCGACATAAACCACCTCGTTAGCAACGGCTGGCGAAGAGTAGCTTGAACTGGGCTGAGCCATAGTTTGATATTCCCATACAAGATTTCCATTGTTGGTGTCTAATGCATGAATGTGGCCGGCTAAATCTTGTATATATAAGTTTCCGTAGGCAATTGCTGGCGATCCCCATACAGAATCCTTTCCTCCGGTATATGTCCATTTTAAGATTCCGCTAGTAGCATCGAAGGCATAAACATTTTTGGTTCCAGAGCCGACGTAGACGGTATTATTTACTATAGATGGTGAGGAAAATGTTACGCCTCCTGTGTAGGATTGCCAAAGTACCTGGCCGTCAGCAGAGTTTAATGCGTATAGTAAACCACCCCATGTTCCCGCAAAAACTTTTCCATCTGCAACGGCTGGAACAGCAGTAATTCCGTCATTCAATTTTGGAGAAGTCCACAGAAGTTGGCCGGTATAGGCATTAACTGCCCTTACATAATGATCATCGCTTCCAAAGTAAACAACGCCATTACTTACATTTGGACCTTTGGCACCCATGGGTAAATTTATACGCCATTTTTCTTCCCCTGTTTTAGCGTCGTAGGCAACTACCCCGCAGTCCGTACATGAAGGATATTTACCACTGCCATCAAAAACCATACCATAGGCCACAGCAACACTGGAATGATCATAAGCAGGAGTATTTTTTGACCAGAGCAAGTCTCCTGTTATAACATTACGTGCAAAAAGCACGCCGCTGAATTTAATATAGACTACTCCATCTACAGCAGCTGGGGAGTTTGGACTGCCAACAACTGCAAATTTCCATTTAAGATCGGGAAGGGGTTTAAGGGATGTTTCTTCCGCATTATATCCTGAGTGTGGCGAATCTTTTCTAAACATTGCCCAATCTTCTGGAGCTTGAGCTTTAGAAGTGGAAATGTTTAGAGAATTAAAAATTAGGAAAAGAACTCCAAAAACTAACAAAATGGCAGGCAGCTTTTTCACTTAAATTTACCCCTTTCTTATTACTACGCTTATAAAAGTGTTTCTGTCAATACGCAATTTATAGTGTACCATTGTTCAGTGAGAAGAAATTTTGCTAGATGGCTTATGTGGATCTTATTTTTTGTGTCACTTATATTCATCTTTAGATCTTTGACACGAGGAATTTTTTCTATAGCTCCTGATTTTGGCGTTTTATGGACCGGAGCAGGAGATTTAATAAAAGGGAATAACCCATACACCAACCCAAATCTTTTCACAGGGATCGGCTACCCTCCAAATTCTTTGCTTTTTTATTTGCCTTTTACTCTTATTCCTTATCAAACGGCTCAGGGGTTATTTACTATTTTGTCTTTTGTTTCTTCAATTGGAATAATTCTTGTTTCTTTTAAAATCCTTAGAGGAAATTTTTTTTGGCAAACTTTTCTTGTGGCATTTTCCTTAACATTTTTCTCCTTTCCCACAAAATTTACTTTAGGAATGGGACAGAATAATTTAATTGCATTTTTTCTATTAATTCTAGCTTATTATTTTTACAAAGAGAGAAAACTGGAAAGTGCAGGATTCATTTTGGGAATGTCTATTGCTCTGAAAACTATTTTTGTGTTTTTTGTCTTGTTCTTTGTGCTAAAAAAACAATGGAAAATTGTTATATTTACGGTTTTGATGATGGTAACAACAGTGGTTATAACCGCATTTTTTTTCGACTCCAATCTTTATATATATTATATTAAAGAAGTTGTTCCTCCTCTTTTTAATCTTTCGGGTAGAGAAATTTATTATAACCAAGGGGTCATGGGTTTTGTATCCAGATTGATATCTGATTTAAACATACGAAAATATCTAAACTTGATAATGAGTCTTTTTGTGATTACTATGGTTTCATGGCCTGCGTTTTATAAAAAATTTGATAAGGATTTACAGTTCTCACTTTTTGTAAATGCGATTCTTTTGATAGATACAATCTCATGGCAACATCATTTTGTATGGCTAATCTTTCCATTCATAGTATTAACAACTTATACGTTAAGACGAAAATTATATTGGGCTTTGGGGTTGGTTTTTGTGAGTTACCTTTTGGTTAGTTGGAATTTCAAAAATCCATCACAATTTTCTGAATTTCCTTTAAGCCTCCTGCTTTCAAATACTTTTTATGGCACACTTCTCCTTTTTGCGACGAATTATATCTTACTTCTGAAAACCCGCAGGTAAAGATTTTAATTTACCTCCAGGCATAGATATAGCCAAGGTAATTATCAAATTTTAATATTTTCACCGAAAACCCGGCAATTTTTAATTTTTCCCTTATAGCCAAATGATTGAGTGGAGAGACTCTATTGTGATACTCCATGGAAATCTTACCTATCTTTTCCAGAATTTTTATGGGCGTTGACCGAATGATAAGTCCTTCGCTGCCTTCGCAATCCATTTTTAAAAAATCTATCTTCTTGATTTTTTCATTCAAAAAAATTTTCTGAAGTGTTATTGATTTGACCTTTATTACACCACCTTTATTTAAATTCTGCGATTCAGAAAAAACTGAATTTCTGACAGCAGACTCATTCAGGTATAAGTTTATTTGCTTACTACTACCCGTCACCGCCAGGTTTCTTGGGAAAATATTAGAAATATTATTATTTGCGCAATTTTTAAGAATATATTTATAATTATCGGGATCGGGTTCGTAAGAAAATATTTGCGAGGCTCCACTTACCGATGCGAATACGGAAAATACTCCGGCATGCGCGCCAATATCAATAACGACATCACCTTTTTTTATCTTCACTTTGGGAAAAGCGGTGTACCTGTTTAATAAAAAAACTTCATCGACGATTACCGGCAAAGGGCTTTTGGAAGAACTGCAAAATTGAACCCCGTTTTTTAATATGACTTTGGTCAGATTTCTTTTTCTGATCCGGTAAAGAAGTATCTCACCCCAATTTTTATATATCTGAAAAAACTTAATCCAATAATGTAGCCGGCCGTTCATCCCGTCATTATACTATTTGTTATACTTCCTTGATGGGAATATCGGTTTGTATAACAGTATTAAATGAAGAAGGGGCAATTGGGCCTCTTTTGGATTCTCTGATAAACCAAGGTAAAAAAGCCGATGAAATTGTCGTTGTTGACGGGGGATCCAAAGATAGGACAATTGAGATAATAAATCATTATCAAAAACGCGCTAAGAGCGTAAAGCTTCTTAAAGAAAAGTGTTCAAGGGCAAAAGGAAGAAATCTGGGAGTTGAGATTGCAAAGAATGAAATAATTGCCATAACAGATGCAGGGTGTGTGGCGGATAAATATTGGTTGGAAAAAATAACAAAACCGCTTATATCCACGCCGGGGGTGGATGTATCTGCGGGGTTTTACAATATGGTTGCTGAAAATCCGTTCCAAAAGGCGGAATCTGTGTTTTTGGGGGTGACGCCTTCCGATTTTGACATAAATTTTCTTCCTTCAACCCGCTCGATTGCTTTCAGAAAAAGTATTTGGGAAAAGGTTGGGGGATTTCCCGAAAATCTTCCCGGAGCCGCTGAGGATACTGTTTTTAATTTCAGGGTGATCAAGGCCGGCGCGAAGCTTTCACGCGTGAAAGATGCGGTAGTGGAGTGGGGGATGCCGGACACAATTACCAATTTTTATTTTTCAATTTTCAATTACGCAAAAGGGGACGCAAAATCGAAAATCTGGCTTTTTCCCAAAAAAGGTTTAGCGTCGCACAATATAAAAGCATTATCAGTACTCCTCCGCTACCTACTTGGCCTTACTCTTTTAGCTTTAAGCTTTAAATTTCCTTATTTGCTCGCCTATTTGTTTATTTGCTTATTTGTTTATTTAATCTGGGCTTACCGGAAAGCAGGTCTTTGGGGAATTGTTTTGCAATTAACCAGTGATTTTGCTGTAATGGGAGGATTCATTAATGGGATACTTTAAAGATACTTTAAAAGGACTCGGATGGATGACGGGACTCCGGGGTGTTGTCCGCGTTTTATCGGTTCTCAAAATTGCCGTTTTGGCTAGAATTCTGACTCCTTCGCAATTCGGAATTTACGGAATTGCGCTTTTGGTGTTAGGTCTTCTGGAAACTTTG
>Ga0210377_10003756_pt1 | contig 12968 bp, 9 predicted proteins | sample PLM4_65_b1redo_FD_155480 | JGI IMG/M metagenome (GOLD analysis project Ga0210377, IMG submission 155480) | Groundwater sediment microbial communities from an aquifer in East River, Colorado, USA - PLM4_65_b1 redo | ecosystem: Environmental > Terrestrial > Soil > Riparian zone | place: USA: East... | reverse complement strand
ATCCTGATCGCCGGGGTCGCGCTGCTCATCCCGCTGACCTTCCGGGCCCTGGTGCCGCTGGTGCAGGGAGTGTCGGCGCTGTCCGAAGGGTCGTTCGCCCTGTTCAGCCTGGTCCGGTTCCTGATCTGCGCCGTGGTCCTGCTGGTGCCGACCGCCCTCATGGGCGCGACCCTGCCGGTCGTCAGCCGGTACGCCGCCTTCGTGGCCGGTGCGAACGAGGCCGCGGGATCGAGCGACGCCGCCGGCTCGAGCGCGGCGGCGCGGCGCATCGGCATGTTGTTCGCCGTGAACACCGCCGGCGCCGTCATCGGCTGCGCCATGGCCGGGCTCGTCTTCCTGCCGGTGCTCGGTCTGCGGGGCACGCAGGGCCTGGCGGTGGCGCTGAATCTCGCCGCCGCGGCGGGCGCCTTCGTCCTGGCGCGCCGGGTCCCGTTCGCCGGGGTGCGTGCGGCAACCGCACCGGCCGCCGCCGGGCCGGCCGCCCCCGACGCGCCGCCCGCGGGGCGCGCCGCCCTCCTGGTCGGGGCCTACGCCGTGTCGGGCGCGGTCGCGATGTTGTACGAGGTGGCCTGGAGCCGATTCCTCGTCCTCGTTCTCGGCTCGTCGACCTATTCGTACACGATCATGCTGACCACCTTCCTGGTCGGGCTGACGGCGGGCGCCTGGCTGGGCACGCGTCTCCTGCGACCCGGAACCGATCCGGTGCTGTCGGTGGCGCTGTGCCAGTTGATCGTCGGGGTGAGCACCTTCCTCGGGCTCTTCACCGCGGGGGAGCTGCCGTACCTCTACCACCTGATCCACGACGCCTTCGAGCCGTCGCCGGCCGGTCTGTTGGTGGTGCAGCTCCTGCTCGCCGCCGGAGTGATGCTGGTCCCGACCCTCGGGCTCGGGGCGATGTTCCCGCTCACGATCGGCGGTCTTGGTCTCACGGGAGACAGGGCGCCGCGGCTGGTGGCGCGGGCCTACGCCTGGAACACCTGCGGCGCCATCGCCGGGTCGATCGCCGCCGGCTTCTGGCTCATCCCGATCCTCGGCAGCCGCAACGTCCTGATCGCCGGCATCCTCGCCAACGTTGCGATCGCCGCGCTCGGCCTCGCGGCCACCGGCCCCGCCGTCCTGGGGCACGGCCGGCGCGCGGTCCTCATGACGCTCATGGCGTTGTTCGCGATCAACCTGTTCGTCGCGACGCCGACCTGGCGCGAGGAGGTGCTGTCGAGCGGCATCTTCCGCTACGCCGACCGCTACCGCGGGCTCGACCGGGCCGCCTTCAGGGAGCGGATGCGCCGCAGCCACGGCGAGTTCCTGTTCTTCGAGGAGGGGCTGACCTGCACGGTGACCGTGTTCCGCACCACCCAGTCGCTGACCCTGACGGTCAACGGCAAACCGGACGCCATGGTGCCGCCCGGTCTCATGGAGCCGGTGCCGACCGGGAAGGCGCTGCCGATGGGTGACATGCCGACGCAGGTCCTGGTCGGCCAGCTGCCGCTGCTTCTGGCGCCGCGGCTCGACGACGTGCTGGTCGTCGGGCTCGGCAGCGGCGTCACCCTCGGATCGGTGCTGACCCACCCGGTCGGGCGAGTCGACTGCCTCGAGCTCGAGGGCGCGGTCGTCCGCGCCAGCCGCTTCTTCGACGCCAGGAGCGGCGCGCCGCTCGACGACCCGCGGGTGCGGCTGCTGGTCAACGACGCGCGCAACGACCTGCTGGTGCGCAGACGGGACTATGACGTCATCATCTCGGAGCCGTCGAACCCGTGGATCCCCGGCGCGGCGACCCTGTTCACGCGCGATTTCTTCGAGGTGGCGCGGCGCCGCCTGCGGTCCGACGGCGTCTTCTGCCAGTGGATCCAGATGTACGAGCTGTGGCCCGAGGACTTCCGGACGATCCTGCGATCGTTCATGGCGGTCTTCCCGGCGGTGCAGATCTGGCGCGTCGGCGCCGACGCCGTGCTGCTCGGCGGCGACGCCGACGTCGCGCTGCCGATCGACCGGATGCTGTCCCGCGTCAACGGCCGCGTGCGCGCCGATCTCGTCCGTGTCGGCATCCGCTCGCCCGAGGACCTGCTGGCCCACTTCTGGATCGGCGGCGAGGAGCTGCGGCGCGCTGCCGTGCCCGGACCGCTCAACACCGACGACAACATGCGCATCGAGTTCGCGGCGCCGCTGCGCATGATGTCGCGCGACCCGGCGCGCCTCGAGCGCCAGGCCCGCGAGCTGAACGGGATGTTCGTCGGCCGCACCACCGGCGTCCTGCCGCTGCTGCGTTTCCCGGAGAACGACGCCGCGAAGCAGGCCGGCTTCCTGGCGCGCCTCGCCAACGCCGCGCTCGCCCTCGGCCACGCCGACGAGGGGCGGGTCTACGCCGAGGCGGCGATCGCCATGGCGCCCGGTCCCGAGGCGATGGTCGCCCGCGCCGCGGCGCTCGAGGCGCTCGGCCGCGCCGCCGAGGCGGCGGAGGCCCGCGCCGCCGCCGAGACCGCCTTCCCGAATGTCGCCGGCGTGCGCTGGGCCCTCCTAGCTGCCTCGCGGCAGGCGGCGGACGACGACGCGGTGGCCCGCCATGCCGCCGCCCTCGTGGCGCTGCAACCGGACGATGTCGATGCGCGCCGGGCGCTCGCGGAGGTGGTGGCGCGGAGCGGGGACCCGGCCGGCGCCCTCGCCGTGCTCGAGTCGATCCTGGCGCGTCTCGGCGACTCTGCCGCCGCGGCCGGACCGGCGACGGCCGGCGCGGCGGGCGCCGCCGACCCCGCGAGCGCGGCCGCCGGCGGGTCCGACGATGTCGCCCTGCTCGCCGGTCGCCTGCTCGAGGCCGCCGATCGACCCGCCGAGGCGGTGGTGCCGTTGCGAGCGTACCTCCAGCGGCACCCGGGCGACCGTGAGGCGGCGACGCTGCTGGCCGCGGCGCTGCGCGGGTCGGGGGATGACGCGGCGGCCGACCTGGTCGAGCGCCCCCTGCGGCCCGATGCCGCGCAACAGGCGGCGGCGCTGGTCGAGCGCGCCCGCGCGGCGCTCGCCGCCGGGCGCATCGACGAAGCCCGCGCCGCCCTCGTCGAGGCCCGCCGGTTCGCCCCGGATGACGACCTCGTTGTCTTCTTGCAGGCGCGCGCCCTCGCGCTTGCCGGCGATCGCGACGCCGCCATCGCGATCGTGCGCGAAGCGCTGGTGGCTCGCGTCGATCGCCCGTGGGCGGTGGGTTTCCTGGGCGAGCTGCTCGCCGCCGCCGGGCATTCCGAGGAAGCGGCGGCGATGGCGGCCCGGCACCGCGCGTTGACCGGCGAGGAATGGGCGCCGGTGGCCGGCATGCTTGACACGACCCAGGGCGCCCCGTAAAGTCGGCGGCGCCTTCCAGCGCCGCAATGGTCGCCTTGGAGCCCCGCATGTCATTCCGCCGGCTGTCCAGCGAGCGCGTCTACTCCGGCCGCCTGCTGAAGATCGATCGCGACCGGGTCGAGCTGCCGAACGGCCGCACGACCGACCTCGAGATGGTGCGCCATCCCGGGGCGGCGGCGATCGTGCCGTTCGTCAGCGACGACGAGATCCTGATGGTGCGGCAGTTCCGCTACGCCACGTCGGGGTTCATCCTCGAGGTGCCGGCCGGGACGCTGAACCCGGACGAGCCGCCCGACGCCTGCGCGCTGCGCGAGGTCGAGGAGGAGGTCGGGCACCGCGCCGGCCGCCTGACGAAGATCGGCGCCATCTACACCACGCCGGGATTCACCGACGAGATCATCCACCTCTACGTCGCCCACGACCTGGTGCCGGTGCGGCAGAACCTCGACCACGACGAGGTGCTGACGGTCGAGCGCCTGCCCTTCCGCCGCGCCCTGGAGATGATCCGCGAGGGCGGCATCATAGACGCCAAGTCGATCTGCGCCCTGATGCTGGCGCGCGATCTCGCGGCGGGCTGAGCCTGTGCCACGTATGGGGCCGGCGCACGGAGCCACCCGTTCGAGGTGTTAGCGAACACCTGAAAAACGGCCACTTCGGGTAGGAGGGATTCTGGCATCCTCCTGGCTCCTTTGGAGCTCGGCTGGACGTATCGGCGGATCGAGGCCGAGACGGGCGTCCGGCGCGAGACAGTGTCGCGGTACGACCGGTGGCGGCGGGGAAAAGCGGCCAAAGTGTTCCCCGGCTCGGAGGGGGGAGCCCATCGCGATCTACAGGAGGCGGTGGGACTTGGCCGATAGGCGGTTCAAGCTGCGATTGCAGGTCCGGTATGGGCCATTCCGTCAACCTCGGCTCCGACGGTGGGTGGGGGAACCGGGCGGAGATCGGGTGGCGGGCGGACCGCGCCGCGCGGGCGATGCTCGTTCCCCCGGCGGGCCGTGGCTGCCGTCGCCCGCTACGGACGTCGGCACGACCATGATCTACACTCACGTCCTGAACCGCGGCGACCGCGGCGTCCTGAGCCCGGCCGATCGTGTCCTGTGAGCCTCCCCACGGCGGCCAATCAGGCCTCCCGGTGGGCCCGCCCCCGTCTTAGGCTGTCCGGCCTCCGACAGCCTATTTCGGATCTCCCACCGGTCCCCAACGGTGGTAACCTCAATCCAATCAAGGCCTCCTGCCAGCACGCCTCCGAGCGTCCGCCTGAATAGGCTGGCCGCGCCTCGATCGGTACAAACCGGGTTCTGCCTATTTGGGTTAGACCGCTGAGGGGAATGACGTGAATCTGTCCGCCGGATCGGAGACGTGGATCAGGGAACTCACGGGCGAGAACTTCCTAGCTGTGTACGACGTGATTCTCGACATCAGATCCGCCCTCCAATTTGATACCAACGTGTCCATCCCAGTCGTTCCCCAAGTCGTGAAATTCGCGCAACTCATGCCAGCCGACAGCATTGGCCTGCGCGACAGATACGGCGAGCTTCGGTGGCGAGCTGCCGAGCTGCTCAAATCGAAAGGCGTAATCCGGACCCTCGAGGTCCTGAAAGGCAGCCATCGCTGGTTTAGCGATATAGGCCTGACAGTCGATGCGGAGCGATTCAACAGGATTGCGAAAGACTTCGATGACGAGCATGGGCGCCGTCGAGCGCGCGCTCCGGGCGGCGCGCCAGCACCGTCAAAACCATCTACTGCAACGCAGCCGTCTCCACCGACTGTCTTGCCTGACCGCGTCACCCTACACTGGCTGGTCGGGCATGTGCCGATTTCCGCGTGGATCTGGCTGCTGGGTATCGTTATCGCGGCGGCCGTAGTCGGTGCGAAGGCTGGCCAGACCTCGCTTGTTCGCGATCTCCTCGGCGAGCAGGCCGCTCCACGAATGAGTTCTGATGAACTCAAGATCCGTGTTGACAAACTAGTCGAGGGTCACAACGCCACGATTACCCAGATTACCGCTCGGATCGTAGAAGAGGAAGGAAAGGCGGCGGCCACCATTAATCGTCATGAGCAGGACCCCCATGTTCAGGCTGCAGAACGTCTGCGGAAGATGCTCGACGACGAGCAGCAACGATTTCAGAAGGCGCTCGTCGAGTTAAAAGCGATGGGAACACCACGCAAGTGAATACGCGGTCAACAAGGCGATGCACCTGACGGTCCGCTTCGCGGCCCGCAGGTGATCGCTAAACGTTATGCACACAGAGAGCTATGAGTGCAGACTTGGATGACCCAGCGCTTAAGGCGTACCGCAAAGCCTCCCCGAGGCATAGAATCCCCATAGCCGTCGGAGCCCCGCGGTTCAGTTCAACGGGTTTTATCCGGAATGCTGTCGCACTCCGGATAGAAGCCTATTCGTTAGACGAACCAGAGAGCAGGGAGGAGCTTCATGGATCCCGTCAAGGAACAGGCGGTCAACGCACTCAAGGCCCAACTCGACGAAGTCGCGACCTACGAGGCCGCGTCCCTATCCGAGGGCAAGGATCTCGGTGCCATCGACTTCAGAAACGGCCAAAGCCTTTTCGAGCAGTCGATCGAGTTGGCGAACGAGTTCCGCTCACTCCCGCTGGATCTTCTCCCCCTTGCGACGATTCAAGGTCTCCAGTCGCCGGTCCAGCAGCTGGCCGCCGGCCTGAAGCAAGTGGCGTCGTTTACGTTGGTCGGGCAACAGAATCCCGAGAACCAGCGCAACGCGATTCTTCAAAACGCGCGGACCTATCACGACCAAGCATTTACGGCCATGACGCCTCACCTCGCATACCTCAGTCTAAAGAGTGCTCAGGTCCAGGAGACGATGCGGCGCTCGGCGGAGCTTCTCCGCGACACTCAGCAGAAGGTCCAGGAGACCCTTCAAGAACTCGATCGAAAGAAGACCGATCTCGATTCCATCGTTCGATCGGCTCGCGAGGCTGCGGCAAAGATCGGTGTCGCTCAGTTCGCAACGAAGTTCGAAGAGATCGCCAAGCAGCACGACGACGCGAGTCGAAGCTGGCTCAAGGCGACGGGCGCCCTAGGCGTCATTACTGTGGTTGTGGCGATAGGCTTTCTCTATGTCTTGCCCCCCCCTCGGCGAGATCAAAGAAGCCGCCACTATTCAGAGGATCGTTACGAAACTTGTGGTGATATCCATCTTCTACTTCGCGGCCATCTGGGCGGCGCGGAACTACCGAGCGCACCGGCACCTCTCGGTCGTGAACGGTCATCGGCAGAGCGCGCTATCGACCTTTGAGACATTTGTGAAGGCGAGCGAAGACGAGCAGATGAAGAACGCTGTCCTCCTCGAGGCGACGCACTGCATCTTTGCCCCCGCGGTTACCGGGTACTTGGGAGCAGAAGAAGAGAACCCGAGCAACCGCATCGTTGAGATTCTGAAAACGGTCGGTGGATCGGCAGGCGGCACGAAGGGCTGATGGCTGGCTCGTCTAACGCCATGAACCCGACGGCGGGCGGCGCGCTCGTGGTGAGTCGGCCGGGGTGCTCGCCCGCCGCGGGCTATGGCGAGCGTTAGGCCTGGAGCCACGACCCGAGCCATGCACGGTCAGGGACGGTCACGGATGGAAGAGGAAGCCAACGAGGGGCGATTGTGGATCTAATAGGGTCCTTCGAGTTTAGCCGCATTATGAGGACTTTGCTGCCGGGCTTGGTCATGCTCGCAGCGCTATCAGCACTGATCGATTGCGCACTGACTCTGCCGTCCGGGGGCCCGCCGGTAATTGCGAGTTGGGCCGCGGCGAACTCGGTGAGTTTCGGAGTTCTGGCGGTGCCCCTGGGTCTCATTCTTGGCCTTCTTTCTAATACTCTCTTCTTTTACCTCCTGGATGAGCGTTTGGTTTATCGGGCCGTGCGCGCGGCTTACCGGGACCTAGACCTGGCTGAGAAGGCGTTCAACGCAGCCACAGCCACAGACACGGTTAACGCGCTCCCGGCAACCCATCGGAGTAATGCACTTGCAGAGGTGGTTGACGTCGGTACCCTTCTGCTGCCCGATACGAGCCTGCCGGGCCTCGCGATGGCCCGGGACGGATTCTGGGTCTACATGGACTTCCAACTCAATCTGGCGTTATCCGCTGCCTTTGCATGGCCCGCCATCATATGGGCAACTTACATTGCGCGGGAAAAGCTAGGCCTGGCGATGGGCCAATGGATTATCGCATCCGTTGTGCTGAGTGTTCTCTTCGTGTGCGTGATACTAATGCTGATCGGTGCGGCGCGCATGAACTACTACTACTATCGGCGGCGACTTCTGGCGCTCGCCGTAACTGCTGTCGTCAGGAGATCGAAGAACACATCGACGGGTCAGGCCGTTTGAGGAACCCTATGGACCGTGAAGAAGTTCTAATGCGCCGCTCGAGTCAGACGATCACGCGCCGATCCGTGAGATCGCGAGCGAACGGCCTTTCGCGGCGTGATGCCCTATGAAGAGAGCGATTATCATTGGTGACACGCGGGGGTACCACCTCGGCTCTCTCCTCAGCTGCACCAGTCTCATGCGTCTCGCGCGACGCCGGTACCATCTCCTCGGCGTACACGGCGGTACTTGGTTCAGGTCCCACTCGTACGCCGAATTCGTACGCAAGGCGAAGCGCTGGGAATTCCTCGGACAGGCCGCTGCCGCCGAAGTTGTGCTCTGCAACGGCGAGGGGCTGCTCGAGCCTGGCTCGCCATACGGTTCAGTCTTCTTCCACCTCGCCCGTTTCCTGCGCGCGCAGGAGGTACAGGACATCCGCCTCGTGAACTTCACGTGCACGCGCGCGGCCTACGGTGACTGGCGACTCTTCGATGCGCTCGTCCCCCGGGACGCCGCGACGTACGCGCTCCTTTGGAGCCGTCACTCCCATTGCACACTGGGCTTCGACTCTTCCGTCCTCACCCCCTTCCATGCTGGGCCGCGCCCGAGGCGCACAGTTGTGCTTTTCCGCGGGCGGAAGAATATCCCGGCGGGGGACCGTGCACGCATTCAACGCGCATTCCCGCAGTACACCATTGTCATGGCCTCCTGTTTCACTCCGTTCCGCAACGCTGACGTGACCGCCGCTACGCCGGCAGTTCTCTCCCGGCTACTCCGCGGGGCCGAACTCGTCGTCTCCAGCTCCTTTCACGGAATTGTCGCGAGTGCGCGCATGGGTACGCCGTTCATCCCCCTGGAGACCGTTCCTGTTGCCAAGAACGGGCTGCTCTCCGCTGACCTCCTCGGCCCACTGTTCGCAACACGGACGCTCGACGAGTGGCTCGGGTTTTACCAGTCGGAGGAGAATCGGCAAGCGGTACGAGTAAGGCTCCGCCGTGTCCTCCCGCAATGTATCCAACGGGCGAAGCGGAACGTCGTATGAAGTGCTCACTCATCGTCTGCTGCCATGACGGGTTCTTCACGCAGTACTGCGGCGTGGGGACCGCTGCGCGGAAGACCGTCGACGCGCTCCGCACACTCCGGCGTCGCGGCGCGCTCGCTGGGGTGCGCCTCGACTTCATCGGGCCGGCGCTCCGGGCGGACTCGCCGTCATACGACGCGGCATACTCACGGGACCTCCAAACGTTCGCGCGAGCGACGGGTGGGAAGCTCCACGCTGTCCGCGTGGCGCGCGGGCCGCTCCCAAAGGATTTGAGCAAACTTTGGGGGCCGAAGCAGTGGCGTGTCGCTGCGGAAGCAGCCGCCGACGTCATCCGGAGTATTCCGGCGGAGCGGAAGATCTTCTTCGCCCATGATATCTTCTTCGGCCAGCTCTGTGCGGAAATCCCCAGGGACCAGGGCACCATTGGGTGCTACGTGCCCCACTCGACGGGGAAGCTCTTCCGTGAGCCGATCCGCCTGAAGGTTGAGCGCCGTATCCATGGGAGCCTCGTGTCTTCGAAGCACTTCGTGGGTGCGATCAACCTCTTTATGCGGCGGCACTTGGAACGCGACTACCGAATTCCCCGAGGGCGCTTCATCCCACTCACGTATGCTCTCACAGAGCGGGACCTCGCGCTCCGGAAGACCCGGAGGGCGCTCCCCGCAGATGTCCGCCGTCGGACAGATGGGAAGCGCATTATCTTTTCGTACGGACGGTGCGGCCGGCAGAAGGGCTACCACGTCCTCCTCCCGGCGTTCCGACGCTTCGTTCAAGAGCACCCCGAGTACCACCTCGTCCTCCTGGCGCCGACCGACATCACTGGCGCGCACTACCGAAGGCTCATCGCAGGCCAGCTTCGCACGCTTCCCCCGCAGAGCGCCACGTGGGTGCAGACGTTCAGTGACCCCCTGCCGTACCTCCAGTCTCCGCGGACGCACATCCTCGCCTTCAGCTCTCTCTTCGAGTGTGCTCCCTTCACGCCGCTCGAGGCTCTCGCGTACGCACCACACACAACGATCCTCCACAGCGGCATCCCCCCGTACGAGGAAGTCTTCCGTGCAGGCGAGGGTGCTGTCCGTGCGGGGACGAGCGTTCGGACGTGGGCCAGTGCGCTGGCGCGTGTGGTGATGTCCCCGAAGCACCGTGTTCGACAGCGCGAGAGGGAAACCTACGAACGGCACCTTCTGCACGCACTACGAACACTCGACCATGCGCTCCACTGAACCCCTCCCCCAGTGGTTCGTGCGCCACTGCGCACACTGGAACCGCTACACGTACACCAACCTCTTGGATGCGTGGCGCACCCACGGCATCACTCCGTCGTCGCTCGTCACCTACCGGCGCGCGCTCCGCAACGTCACGTGTATCGGCATCGTGGGGAGTGTCGGCAAGAGCACGCTCGTGCGCGTGCTCGCCGCACTCCTCCCCGGCGCGCACGGCACCGTGTACCGGACGCGGGTCAACGACAACTGGTTGCCGCAGATGCCTCTCATCATGCACCAGATTGCAGCACGGAAACCACGAATCGCAATTCTTGAGTGCGGCGTCTCGCGCAAGGGGGATGCCCGTGCACTCGCGTACCTCCTCCCGTTCCAGGCACTCATCTACACGGAGCTCGTGCCGGTGCACCTGGCGGAGTTCGGTAAGTTCGAATGGCTTGTGGCGGAGAAGTTTCAGTTCATTGCGCGTCGCAACGCGTGCATCCTCTTCTCGCACAGCGCGAACCGGGCACTCATGGAGGAGAGGGGGTTGCACCCACAGTACTACGGACCTGGAACAGACTACGCCTGCGCCGAGAGTGCGCTGACGCCGTCAAGAACGCGCGTGACGCTGCAAACGCCGCAGGGGCGGCTGACGGCAACTGTTCCGCTCCTCGGGTACCACGTGGGTGATGCAGTGAGCGGAGCGCTTGCAGTCGTTGGGGGATTCTTCCACATCCCCCTCACGGGCCGCGTCGCGGACCTCCTCCGGCGCGTACGCCCTCTCCCGCTCCGCATGCAGCGGTACCGCACTGCGGGCGCTGAGTTCCTCATCGACACGGCGAACGCGAACCGGCGATCCATCCTCAATGCGGTGCGGACGTTCCTCGATCTGCCCGACGAGAGAGGCAAGCACCTCGTCCTCTCGGGAGTTTCCGGCATGGGGGCGGCGGCGGGGGGGGAAAGTGCACATCTCACTACCGTGCTCCCAAGGTTGCCGCTGCGCCGTTTGGCGTCGCTCACGCTCGTCGGTACGGAACTCCGCCTGCTCGTCCGTGCGGTGCGGCGGGCGTTCCCGCGGCTCCCACTCACCCACCTGTCGTCCCTCGAGCAGGCACAGGGCATGGACCTCGCGAAGTTCCGCGGCGGGCTCGTGCTCCTGCGCAGTGGGACGCGGCAGGGGAAGAATCTAGCCAACCTTCTGCCGGGGTTCCGGCAGAGGTCCGATGAGACCCGCGGCGTGCGCCGACCATGAACCTCACCCTCGCAGTTGCGTTCAACCGGCACGACAGCTCGGTGACGCTCGCAGACGGCCGCAGCGTTCTGCTCCTGCTTGAAGCAGAGCGGTACTTCCGTGAGAAGAAGAAGCAGTGTTCGCGTGCGGAGATGGAGACGCTCATCCGTGCTGCGTTGACGTCCGTCGGAGCGGAGGAGGGGGACATCCGACACATCGTCCTGGCCACGCTCGAGAACGCATTCCTGCCGCCCGACGACCGGTACACGCGCCATCTCGGGAGGCGCACGGCCCGCGTGCTCGGCAGGGAGAGGAGTGTGACCCTCGTCAACCACCACGCGGCGCATGCGGGCCTGGCCTTCGCGTTTCCGGCCACGCCGACGCTCATCTCGAGCTGTGACGGCGGCGGCGACCCCGGAGAACGCAACGAATACTTCCTGAGTAGCGGCACCGCATTGCGGAAAGTGGCCTCGCATAATGCGCGCGCCGTCACCGCAAAGCTCTACGACGTTGTCGCTCAGTACGTCTACGGCGACATCCGCTGCGAGGGGAAGCTGATGGCCCTTGCCGCGTACGGAACGCCACAGCGGGACGACCTCCTCCTCCTGCACAGAGGGCGCAGGGTCCTCTCGACGGGCACATATGCCCAGTGCTTCCGCTACCTCGGTACTCACTGGCGTTCTCTCCGCGGAGCGGCAGCGGCAGACCCCATGCGCGTTGCCGACTTCGCTGCGGCGACCCAGCACTTCTTCGAGGAGGAACGCCTCCGCGACCTCCGGAATGTGGCGAGGCGACAGAGGGGGCTGCGGCGGCTCCTCCTCGTCGGCGGGGCGGCGCTGAACATCACACTCAACAGCCGCATCCGGGAGGCGTTCCCGCACCTGGACGTCGTTGCGCCAGCCTGCTGCGATGACACTGGGCAGTCGCTCGGCGCGCTCCTCTACGCGCACGCGGCGCGCACCGGCCGCCGGCTGCACGTCGACCTCCCGTTCCTCGGGCTCGGCGACGGGGCGGCGACCATGCCCCGCGCAACGGTCGAGCGCATCGTCCGCGCTCTCGTCGCCGGGAAGGTCATTGCGCTGCACCACGGCAGGGCGGAGATCGGACCGCGTGCGCTCGGACACCGGTCGTTCATTGCTCAAGCAACGACGCTGCGTATGCGGCGCCTCCTTAACGACGTCATTAAGCAGCGTGAAGCGTACCGACCCCTCGCACCAATCGTCCTGCGGAATGAAATGCGGCACTGGTTTGTGGAAGCCTTCTCGTCACCGTACATGCTCTTTGCGGTCCACTCCAGGCCCGTCGCACAGGAACGTATTCCGGCCGCGCTCCACGCGGACGGCACGGCGAGAGTGCAGACAGTCACGCGCGGCGATGTACCGCTCTTCCCCATCCTGGCAGCGTATCGGAAAGCCACAGGCATTCCGGTGCTCCTGAATACGTCGCTGAATCTCCGTGGCGACCCTCTGTCGAACGACATCGAGGACACGAGGAGAATCGTCCGGACATTCCCGCGGCACGTCATTGGCGTCTATAACGGACAAGTCCTTCGTTAGCTGTCTCGGAGGAGCAATGAACAACCGAAGCGAGCGGCCTACCCTTATAAGGCCCCCGTCGGTCAAGAGGCAGACGTAGCCCCGAGGCTCCCGTAGCAGTTCTGTTCGGTCGTCGCCGAATCGGTCTCAGATCGCCGACTTCGTTTCGCGGTTCTGGTGCAGGACAACGATCCCTGCACCAAACACTTATCGAGGCTCGACGGCCGGTCGCAGTGGCCTGGGGAAGCGCCGTGTCGTGCCGGCCGGCGGAGAGGGTGCTCTCCGCGTCCTAGAAACG
>Ga0210377_10003754_pt1 | contig 12972 bp, 7 predicted proteins | sample PLM4_65_b1redo_FD_155480 | JGI IMG/M metagenome (GOLD analysis project Ga0210377, IMG submission 155480) | Groundwater sediment microbial communities from an aquifer in East River, Colorado, USA - PLM4_65_b1 redo | ecosystem: Environmental > Terrestrial > Soil > Riparian zone | place: USA: East... | reverse complement strand
AAAACGAGAATTACGAAAGAGCTCAGAAGGATATCCTGCGGGTTTCAACGGCTTCAGACAAGTTGTACGAAACGATCTCGGACCTGCTTGAACTCTCGCGGATCGGACGCGTCATCAACCCGCCCGAGGAAGTTGATCTCGTCAAACTGGCTCACGAGGTACTGGAAATCGTTCACGGACGGCTTCAGCATCGCAACATTGCAGTCCAGATCTCGCCTGATCTTCCAACTGTGTATGGTGATCGAGCGCGTTTGCGGGAGGTCTATGAAAACCTGATCGACAATGCCGCCAAGCATCTTGGCGATCAACCTGTCCCGCTCATTGAAATAGGGTTCCGCAATGGGAATGGAACAACCTTTTTTGTGAAAGACAACGGTATCGGGATCGAAGCGAAGTATCACAAACGAATCTTTGGTCTCTTCGAAAAACTGGACGCAAAGAGCGAAGGTACCGGGATCGGGCTGGCGCTCGTCAAGCGCATCCTGGAAACCTACGGCGGGAAAATTTGGGTCGAATCAGAAGGGCTGGAAAAAGGCTCAACGTTTTGCTTTACGATTCCAGATGGCAGAAGCCAGCAAGACCGGGCATAAATAAGCGGCTACGACTCTACACAATATGAACTGGTCAGCGGTACGCGCTTGAGCGATCGCAAATCCCCCACTCGCAAAACATTGCCCGTGGCAGAGTGGTCTGTCAGTACAGGTGGCAGTCATTTTAAAGTGACTGTCACCTTTTCATTTCAATATCTGAAACAGATTACTATAATCATCCGTCCACAACTTGAGATTCGTGGAGTACCCATTCAAGTCCACGGCGTGGTCTTGCATAGCGGGGATATTCAATAACCCCGGGTTGCGCGCCAGCAGAATCCAATGGGAGGCATAGCCGCCGTTCGAATCGCCCTCATAATTGACACGCACCGTACTCAAGCCGTATTCCTTCGCCAACTGCCAGAAGACGGGTTGCAAATCGAGATGCAGATTGGTGATATGCGCGGCGATGATGCCATCCGGTGCGAGATGTTCGAGATACAGGGCAAAGGCTTCCTTCGTCACCAAATGGACGGGGATCGAGTCACTACTGAACGTATCCAATACCAGCACGTCAAAGTTCTGTTTCTCACCCCGGGCAAGTTCCTGTTCCAGGGAAATGCGTGCATCGCCAAGCACCATTGTCACATCGGCTTGACTGTCCTGGACGAACGAAAAGTATCCGCCCTGCCCCTCTGCCAGATCCACCACCACAGGATTGATCTCATAAAGGCGGTACACATCGCCGGGCTGTCCATAGATTGCCAGCGTCCCTGCACCAACGCCGAGCATCCCAACGCACAGTCCATGACCATAACGCGGGTGATTCAGAATTGCCAACCCCGCGCCGCCATCACGGACATAATATGTCGTTGGAAGGTCGCGCAATTCGGAAGAAACAAATTGCAGTCCATGCACCGTAATACCATGCGTCATCAAATAGGCTTTTTGCGGCGGCTTCCCTTCCAGTCCTTCGCGCACGCGGATCACGCCATAGAAATTCCGATTTGAATATAGTGCCCCCGAAAAGAATGTCCCGACGATGACGAGCATCACAGTGATCAATCCGAATACGACAAAGATAAATCGTGAGCGTGTAAAGGTATCTTCCACGCGATGCGGTCGAATAACCGTGAGCAGGATCGCGATCGTCATGCCCAGACCAATGAAGAACTCCCAATAACCATTGAAGATGACCGGCGCAACCAGGCTGACGAAGATCCCGCCAAATGCGCCACCGATGGAGACCATCAAATAGAAGGTGGTCAAATGCTCTGCTTGAGGGCGCAGGAGATACAACTCCCCGTGGCATAACATGCACGCGCTGAACAACAACAGACAATAGGCGAGAATCTGCCAGTAGACGTGCAGGGAGGTCGCGTTGAGCATGACGAATAACGTCAACGCGGCTGAGAGGATGAACAATACCGAATGGAATTTGCGGTTGTATCCGCGCTCGCCTGAAAATGTCAGAATGAACGAGAGCAAATAGAGCGTAAGTGGCAGGATCCACAGGAAGGGGATCACCGCCACTTCCTGCGAGATCTGATTTGTAACGGATAACAGGAACAAGGATGCGGTCGCGCTTAACGCGATCCACAACGAGAGCAGGGACAGGGATGGGCGCTCCGTTGATATAACGGATTCAACCTCCAGCTGCGCGGGAGGCGACGAACGTCCGCTTCTCGCGCCGACCCAGCCTGCCACCAATCCAAAAAGTAAAAAGCCTCCTGCCCAGACCCATCCCTGCCATCGCAACGATAGAGTCGGTTCGATCAAAACGGGATAGGCGAGCAAGCCAAGCAACGATCCGAGATTCGACAGTGAGTACAAACGCGCATACGATTGATGTGGATAGATGCGGCTGAACCAAGCCTGCATCAGCGGACCATTCGCGGCGAGAATGAAATACGGCAAGCCAACCGAGACGAGGAGCAATTTAAAAATATCAAGGATAGGTGAACGAACATCAGTGGGTTTCAAAGTGGAGGAGGGAGTGATGGGCGAAATCCAAACGAAGGAAAGGAAAGCGAGAAGGGCAATGGCAGAGGCGATCAACATAATATGGATGACCGGCTGTTGTTTCTGTTTGACGCGGCCGATCAACCAATAGGCGTATGCGTACCCGCCAGTGAGCAATACCTGAAAGAACAACATCACCGTTGACCAGACCGCGGGTGTGCCGCCAAACCATGGCAGGATGAACTTGCCGATCATCGGTTGGATCTGGAAGAGGAGAAAGGCTGAAAGGAAGATGCTGATTGCGAAAAGGAGCATAACGGGTCTCCGCCAGGATCAATTCTACATGAGAACCTGCGGTAAATATGAACTGGGTGTACAGTCATTTGCAACTGTACACCCAGTTCACTCAATCCAGGAATCTTTCGATTTCCTGTTACGAACCCGGTATTGTCAGCAAGAGCATTTGCCCGCCTTCACGCTTGAACAGCACAGGACCTGAAGTCACGCCCCCAACAGTGACTGTGCGTGTTTCGGTTTCCACGAATATGCTGTGAGCCTGCACATTCACAAGCCAGGTGCCTGGCCCAAAAATTGCAGACACATCAATCACACCACTCGCTTCCCATGCACCCAATCGAGCTGCCGGATCCCCACTCTGATCCACAGCCGCAGCGACCGAAAGTACGTTTGTCGACAGGTTATACATCCAAACACGCGCGGTTGGGGCGCCAGGGGTTCCAACACTGTAATTATTCTGGCTGCCCGGATCTTCGGTGATCATCAGGCTGTTGGCGCTTGCACTCACATTATCCGGATTATGCATTTGACCAAAGGCGTTCCCACCGGGATCGGCATTATACAAAATCGAGAAGCTATCCACTACTGTGGGATCACTGGCATTGAACACCATTTTGAAGATGCGACCGTTCGGGTAAGGACCTCCACCAGTGGCGTCGCGTCTTAATCGACCGGTTGCAGGATTGGGCTTGGCACGCGGTTCGCCAGTGTCTGCAAAGTACACGATCCGGGGATTATTCTTGTCATAATCCAGATCTTCAACGCGGATGAACTGGAAGACGTTATTTGCATTCGACCAGGTCTCCAACCCGGTCTGATCGCCGATAGCAATGTTGCGCGGTACCGGTATGAATTCGCCTGTCCAATCATTGCCTGCGACAATATCGCCATAGTCATTGGCGCCGTTGAACGGGTCATTTGGATTAACTGGTCCGGCATTGGTTCCGGTGACGCGAAATGCGTATAATGTGCCACTATCAGCGAGCACATCCTTATCGGAATTCGCCGCATACATGTAAAGCTGTGATGCGGGAGCACTGAAAGTATCGTCACCTGTCACAGCTACAATCTTGTCCCATCCGCCAGGGACGATGATCGAATTTTCATGATTCATGCGTCCCATGCCGGGGATCTCATAGGTCTTGCCATTTCTGGCATCCAGGGCAACCACTAGGCCAGCCTGCCGTTGATTGCTCGGATCAGCAGGCCATGCCTGCAAAGGCGGGGGCGATACAAAATCAGTTGCCTCTTCATTCGTAAACAGGATTGGTCGCTGAAAGCCCATGGACTGATCTGCCAAAAATGAAGAACAGAAGCGCTGGTAATTGCTCGCGCTGGTGATTGCCAGTTCGCCAGATAGAACACCAGCTGAATTCTGGTGCAATCTAAGCCGCGAAACTTGGGCATTATCAAAGTCTGAAAGGCATGTGGATGTTGTGCAGGTGGCGATGTTAGCGGCAAGCGGGAAAGGAACAAGTGAAGTTTCGTGATTTACAAACACATCCACAGTGCCTTCACCGTTGGGCAGCACGCCAATACCATCAGGAATGGCTTCAAAACGATAACCATTCGGTAATGTATCGCCAACAGAGATGATGGGCAGGACTGACCCCCCCGGGGCCATTGCCGTCAGCATGGCGGGTTGGGATGTAAAAAAGCCCGGATCGCCCGCGGCAACCGTTGTAGTAGTGAGGGCAAGCACGAGCAAAAGTGCGAACAAAACTTTTTTCATGAGTTGGTCTCCTCTTTGACCGAATAAACGATACCTGACCACAGCATGGGCAAATGCGTGGTCAACCTCTCCTCGTGAATAAAGATATTCCTTTGCCCAACACCACCTCTTTCCAGACTTCAAGAGTCCCGTGTATCTGATTGACAACTACAAAATTCGAACTTAAACTATTCTAATGAAATGAAATTAAATGTCAATGAAATTTGAGCTTAATAAAGTTAATACCAGGTTACATATTGTAAACTCATGAACAACCTTCAGGAAACCTTGCTCTTCCCGGTGCGCGATGCTGAAGCGCGACAACAATTTTTGATCGCATGTCTTGTCATGCTCGCAGCATTTATTATTCCGCTGCTTCCCACGATCATCCTTCTGGGGTATGGGGTTAGGATCATGCGGCAGATCGTTGATGAACGAAAAAAACCATCCATGCCTCCCTGGCAGGGAAGCGACTGGTCTGAAATGTTATTGGATGGGTTGAGGTTATATGGTGTGCAACTGGTATTAATGTTCCCGCTTCTTCTGATCATGGGATGCGGTTTCATCTTTATGATCGGCGGATCGGTCGCCATGGCCACGCTGTCGGATGAAAGTACCCGGTCCTTCGCGCCAATTGGAGGGATCCTCTTCTTCATCGGCATTGCATTCTTAATGCTATTCTCGCTGCTCTCTCTGCCATATGGGGTCATCCTCAGCGCGGTTGGCCCGCACGTGGCAACAAAACGTTCGTTCGCAGCAGGTTTTGAATTCAATGAGTGGTGGCCTATTTTCCGTAAAGGATTAGGACAGTTCGTGATTGCCTATATCGTCATGATGGCCGTTTCATTTATCTTTATCTTCATTATGCAGGTCGCCATCATCACACTCGTGCTGATGTGCATTGTTCCCTTCCTTATGATTCCCTATACTGTATATTTCATGCTTATGTCCAATACGATCTTTGCCCAAGCCTACGCCGCGGCACGTGACGAACTTCAAATAGCCTTGTAGGCATCTGCTCGAAATAATCAATCAAAAACGCCAGGACAAATCCCTGGCGTTTTTGATTACACAATGTGCATTGACAAGAACTACCACCTAATCCTTTTCCGTCCAATGACGATCACCGCAATAATAACCATAAGCACTGATGCTGTGATTACGACAGGCATCCGCACAGAATTAGAAGCAACAGACACATTCACCGGAGGAGCAGATGTAGGAGCAACACCGGGTGGATAGGTCGGCATTGGTGCAAATAAACCATCTTCCTCTTCGCGCTGAGCTTCCTCCTCCACTTCCAAAACCGCCGTCCCCCAAACCAGGAAGGAAGGACTCAAAATGTCATGATCGTCAGTTGTTGCGCGAAAATTATACGTGCCTTCCTGCAAGCCCATTGGTAATGTAACAATCTGAACAAACACGCCTTCCACGTCGGCAGTGACCTCCCCCAGAGGCATCTCGAAATCTGATCCGATCAAATCAAGTGCGACCAATTCCTCCAGTTCAAAATCAACCCCACGTACTTCAATAACGCCACCTGGATTTAATTTTTCCACACTGATTTCAAGGCGCGGCTCGTCACCATGCGCCAAAGCAGCAGGCACAATAAAAAAAGAAAATAAAATGATCAAAATACCAGACGCGATTGTTCGAAAGCTCATTGAGTCTCTCTTATATAAGACCCGACAGGCTTGGCAGCCTGTCGGGTTTGTTGGTAGCAAGTAGATCTGTTACGGCGATCCAGCCGGGCAATTATTGCCCACACCCGGATTCGCGTCCACGCATTTGATGCGGCCCTGAATGGCAGGGTTAATCGGAGAATTGGCAGTGACGTAATCTGCCAATACTTGATCCATGATGTTCTGTGTCGTGGACCGGGAGAAGAAATTGGGATACCCATCGCCGCCGCTCGACATAAAGTCATTCTCAGCGATCGTATAGGTCGAAGCGGATGTCAGGTCAATCGCGGCGCCCGTACAAGTCCCGTCCGCCGCCTGTCTCACCGCACTGATCACGCGGCTTCCAACTGGCGCTTCGATATCATAGCTGAAGCACAAGCCGGAGACCTGCGGGAAACGACCGTTCGCGGCAGGCATGAGCGAAACACCATTCTCCAACATCGTCTTAAGTTCTGCGCCGTTGACATTGAGAGTGACGACAACATTACCGAATGGCAAAACAGCCAGCACCTGTCCACGCGTGATTTGATACGGCGGAGGTGTGAAAGCGGGACAGAATCCCGTACCACCACCGGCGGGAGGACAAGTCAATCGGTCGCGCAATCCACCAGAGTTTGTGATGGCAAATTCAACGCCGATCGAACTATACGTGGTGCGCAGGGCATCCGTTGTTATGTCGCCAACCAGTGACTCACACAGACGTCCGTCAGCGCGGCCACAAACATCCGACCGAAAGACTTCAACACTTGAACTGCCAATTACCGTGCCAAGAATTGGCGTGAGTAGCTTATTGAGATCGTTGATCCTTGTCTGAATTGCAGGGTCAGGTGTCATGCCAATGTTCCACGGTTTGTGGAAATCAGCCGTTTTGTAAACAACAGTCTTCGTGCTTGTATCCAGCACAAGGCGAACGCGTGTAAAACGCGCGCCCTTGCTAAGATTCTCAGTGACCAGGATTCCGTTCGGGCGGGTCGTGAGTACCTGGAAGTTCGTATGATCGCCAATGACCGCATCGACACCGGTTAACTGATCGGCAAGATCGATCAATGGACCAGTCGGGTTGGTCAGCGTCCCAGCCGTCGCGCCATCATGACCAATCACAAAGATCGTCTTCACGCCTTTGCTCCGCAGGCGATTGACTTCAGCCTGGACACGGGCAAGCCTGGGGTCAACGTGGAACGGATCGAACGATCCTGGGAAGACCAGCTCAGGCGCATCTTCGTTGGTAAATCCAACAAAGCCAACCTTGCCACCATCAAAGGTATCGAAAACCACAGATGGTTTCCACTCTGCAGGTGTCTTCCCATTGGCATCCACAACATTCGCTGAAATGAACGGGTAGTTCGCAAGCGGAATTAAAGTATTGCGAAGATACGCTTGCCCTTTGTCAAAGTTATGATTGCCCAAACCATCAAGGTCAAAGCCCATCATATTCATGATCTCGATCGTAGGCGTGTCGCCGAAGAAGGCAGAAATTGGAGGCGTGGCGCCGACCGAGTCACCTGCCGCCATGGTGAGCGATCCATTCGGGGCTTCAGCGCGGTAGAGGTCAAACCATGGTGTCAGGAATGCAGAACCACCAATGGCGAAAGTCAGGTTTACTGCTGGAGCCGCGAGGTTATCAGCCGCTTCAGCGAGTGGAACGAGCTGACCATGATAGTCGCTAATATCAAGGACTGTGATTTCCTTATATCGACCGGAACCTTGGGTCAACTCGTACATAATCCGACCGCGCGCGTTTTGCGGGCCCGGAATGTTCATGAGAAATGCAAGAGTGGGAGCAAGATCAACCGCACGCACACCAACAACTGGAATGTCGTTGTGAACGATGCCAGGACCAGATGCGACAAACGTCGCGTGCATATTGACATTATGAGCCAGGTCCACCAAATTCGGCAGATAACCATGCTGACCGAAGAATTGTGAGAACGCGATGCGTTGACCGGGAGTGGCTGCATCGAATTGATATGGAGGTCGAAGAACGACAACCACATCACCACTCCGGTTAGGATGCAGGGAGTCACTGCCATCCACATTCCGCAGTTCCTCCTTGAGCATCACCCTCTCTACAACCTGCGCGCCGGGGTTGGCAGGGTCGGTCAGATTTTGGAAGGCGGCTACAATTTGATTACGAACGGTCGCATATTGCGCTGCAGGAACTGTACCAGCAGGCGGCGGTACGGCGGAAGAAACATTGATGTAGATCTGAGCAGTACCACCTGCCCAACAGGCTTTCGCCTGATTCACCGGGGCAGCGCCTACTGCCGCGCGACAATTCGATGGCTGCTCAGGAGTTTGCAACCCGGCATCAGCCAGGATCTTGCCAGCATTAACTGCATACCATTGAGGCGCAAAGCCATGATCCGATCCGGCGAAAACGGTTGCAGTCGGCATATGGGTACGGGTGAGAGCAAGCAGTGCATCGGCTTCCTCGTAGGCACTGCGAATATAGCCTTCGCGTACATCAATCAGGCCATCGGGAGTGCCATTGCCTTCGAGATCGTCGTAGTATGGATTCGGATTACCGTCAATATCCGTCGGTGTCACCAGAGCCATGAACTGGTGTGAGAACTCATCTGTCACCGGGTAACCTACAAACGCAATATCAGTATCCGGCTGAAGGGTTCCTAAAATAAAGTCGAGCACGGCATCTGAAAAGGCTTTTTCAAGATCACGTCCCTGCTGAACGTATGTCTCCTCATCAATGATGCGTGCTTCAAGCGGCGCAAAGTCTGCAGAGATGAATGTCGGAAAATTATCGGCCAGGTAGTTCTCAAGGTTCCCACCGGGCAGAGCTGCACAAGCGGCTGTTCCACAAGTGGCAATCACGCGCTCAACCGATGTGAAATACAACTTGAAGCTCGAGAGGTCAGAAGCCAATGAGATGAGCTTCACATAGAAACCGGCTGTCTGACCTGCACGGGCACCAATCAGACCGTCCGCGCCCGTGAGTTTGATTTCCTCGAAATCGCCCTCTGCCAGATCAACCGAAGCCTGGCTTCCATCTTTTGCCGCGCCACTGCGTACAAGGATGGCATGATCATACGCCGCAGCCCCATCCACAACGCTGTCATAAAGATAGACATCATAGACACGGTTGGGATTCTGCGCTGCGAACGTAGTGGCAACCGACAAGCTCGTCTGCATGGCTGGCGCCGCAGGATCACCCGCAGGGACGTTTGTCCAGCCAGCGGCAGGAGCGAATCCGGCCACTTGATAGGAAATACCAAATGCCGCCGCGCCAGCCTGCTCGGTCGCGTTGAGAGGCGCCGCCAAAACTCCACGAGTCGAGAAGAAGTTTACAAAGTCAACAGTTGGTCCTACAACACCGGCATTTGCTCCACCAACCCAGCCAATCTGAGCAACCTTCTTTCCCGCACGTTCCGCAGCTGCAGCCAGTGTATCAGCCTGGAGTGTTCCGAGCGCAGAAAAACTTGTTCGATTGTTGAAATTACTTTCACCTGTACGATGATAGGTGTTATTGGTCGATCCATGCTCTCCCGGGTAGGTACCAGTTGCCATCGTGTACCACCCAACGCCAGTATTGGGCGGGAAGGCTTGCAGCATTCCATTATCTCCCCGAACACCTGCCGCCATTAATGCGGCATAGGTTGGCATTGCGCCTTCTGCTGCATATTTTTCCATTAGATCGGGGCGCATTCCATCGGATCCAAAGAAGATTATCTTACTTGTCAGTGGGGTATTGGTGGGTGCAGAATCATTTGCGGCATACGCACCGACGGGAGCCAGCACCATAGAGAGTATCAACATCATCGAAAACAATCGAAGCAGAGGCACACGATACGACACTCTGCTTCGTCGAAAGAACGAGAACTCAAGCATAATTATTCTCCTCTAGCTGTCTTATATGTGAATTTAGACTCAACCACAGCACGGGCAAATGCGCGGTGATCTCTCCTCTTTGAGTCGATTTATTAATGCCCATCACACCACCTTTCGTGAAATCATAAACAAACAAAAGGGTCATCTAAACAATTACTCGCGTTTAAACGACAGTGATTATTACAATGTTTATTCTAATCATCCGAATACCAATAGTCAACACTTATTGGTCTAGTTTTTGCTATTAAAATGTTACAGTATATTTAACAAAGGATTAATGATGCGTCCATTTGAAATTCTCATCCCTGCTATTCTGACAATTTATCTGGCATGGCCTCACCCGCGTCCGCTTGTCATTCGACTTTTTCCCGCGCTGGCACTGGTTCTCACATTGATACATTTTTTCATTGAAGGCTATCGCTGGCAGATGTTTCCGACCTATGTGTTAACTGCATTACTTGCAATCAGCGCATTAATCAGGATTCAATCTCCAACGGATTGGAATCCTCTCGCATCCTATCTGACCATCATCCCGCTCGCCATTTCAACAGCACTCCCAATCCTTCTGCCGGTACCGTTAATTCCCATCCCAAGCGGACCCTACCAGGTTGGCACGCGCATCTACGAATTGACAGACCCATCGCGCAAGGAAATTTATTCGGGCAAAGATGAAGCGCGTCGGTTCATGATCCAGGTCTGGTACCCGTCTGAACCGGGCACATCAGACGAGCGCGCACCATGGATGTCTAACGCCGAGATCTTCGCACCCGCCATCGCGACATACATCCATATGCCATCCTTTTTCCTTGATCATCTTATGTTGGTCAAGGTGCCCGCGTATAAGGAATCAAAGGTGACGCCAACCGGAAGCGATTATCCTATTATTTTATTTTCACACGGCTGGAACGGATTCAATGCACAAAACACAGGTCAGGCGCTGCAACTTGCAAGTCATGGATATGTTGTTGTCGGCGTCCAACATACCTATGGCGCAGTCATAACTGTCTTCCCTGATGGGACAGTAGCCAAAAATAATCCATCAGCTCTACCAGACGGCGCGCCGAACGACGAGTACGAAGCTGCCGCGCACAAGCTGGTTGAGCAATGGGCTGGCGATCTGGGTTTCACGCTGGACTTTATGGAATTGCAAAACAAGGATTTAAATAGTCCATTCTTTTCCACACTCGATCTCACGCGCGTCGGCGTATACGGTCATTCCACTGGTGGTGGCGCAGCGATCCAATTCTGCGGCGCGGACGCGCGTTGTAAAGCCCTGCTCGGCATGGACCCCTTCATGCGCCCTGTCTCCTACGAAGTTATCGAAAACGGTGTTACGCAACCATCGTTCTTCATGTTCAGCCAGCGGTGGGCAGATGACGTGGACAGCCGGAACAACGAACTCTTCAACAAGTTCTGTCCTGAATTGAAAGCAGCCTTTGGCTCAGTATCCATCGACGGCACTGCCCATTACGATTTCACCGATCTGCCTCTGCTCTCCCCTCTCGCGCCCCAGCTGGGACTCAAAGGTCCAATCAGCGGCAAACGCGTTGTGACCATTGTCGATGATTATCTGTTATCATTCTTTGAAATGACGCTAAAGGGTAAAACAACATTCACATTCGATGGATCCTTATCAAAATATCCGGAGGTAAGGTCGTTAAAGTAACCTGATAAAATTTACTCATCGAAGTCTGACGGGAATTGATATTATTTGACAGTTTTTTGCCACAATTTGGAGCTTGAATCTCGATAAACTTTCATCCTGCAAGGTGAAAGTTTATTTTATATCTGAAGGAGAATATCTTATGAAAGTCAAAATGATCCTACCTGCATTAACTGAGGCAAAAAGTCCATTCTGGCGACCTATCAAATATTCCCTTTTTCCACCACTGGGGTTGGCAACACTTGCCTCGTATCTTGATGCAAACGACGAAATCACATTACAGGATGAGCATGTCGAGACTCTTGACCTGACTGACGCCCCGGAACTTGTCGTAATTCAGGTTTACATTACCTCTGCTTACCGGGCATATCAGATCGCCGATCACTATCGCGCTCAAGGCTCTTATGTCTGTCTTGGCGGGTTACATGTCACATCGCTTCCTGATGAAGCCGCACAACACGCCGACACAATCTTTATTGGACCTGGCGAAGATATATGGCCTCAGTTCCTTCACGATTATTCTGAAAAATGTCCGCAAAAGAAATATGTTTCAGAAATTCGTACACTCGTCGATCTCCCATTTCCTCGCCGCGATCTGATCAAACGAAATTTATATCTCGTCCCAAATTCGATCGTCGTTTCACGCGGCTGTCCACACGTATGCGATTTTTGCTATAAGGAGGCCTTCTTTGAGGGCGGGAAATCCTTCTATACTTTAACCACGGATCGGGCACTCGCAGAAATCGAAAGCCTTCCAGGGAAACACTTATATTTTCTCGACGATCATCTGCTTGGAAATCCTCACTTCGCATTGAGTCTATTCGACGGGATGACCGGTATGGGTCGTCTCTGGCAGGCGGCAGGAACCGTTCAATCCATTCTCAAACCTGGTCTGTTGGAAAAAGCTGTCGAAAGTGGTTTGCGCAGTCTGTTTGTTGGATTCGAAACGCTCAACCCAAATAATCTTGTTCAACAACATAAATTTCAGAACCTAAATCGGGATTACTCCGCTGCAATACGTCGATTACACGATCTCGGAGTAATGGTCAATGCCAGTTTCGTTTTCGGGATGGACAATGACGATGGATCTGTTTTCGATAGGACTGTGGAATGGGCGATCAGACAGGGCATCGAAACTGCCACTTTTCACATCCTGACTCCCTACCCGGGAACTGCTCTACACAAACGGGTCATGGCTGAAAACAGGATCACAACCTCGAATTGGAATCTCTACGATACAAGGCATACCGTCTTTGTCCCCAGTCACCTCGACCCCAGGGAACT
>Ga0210377_10003753_pt1 | contig 12975 bp, 12 predicted proteins | sample PLM4_65_b1redo_FD_155480 | JGI IMG/M metagenome (GOLD analysis project Ga0210377, IMG submission 155480) | Groundwater sediment microbial communities from an aquifer in East River, Colorado, USA - PLM4_65_b1 redo | ecosystem: Environmental > Terrestrial > Soil > Riparian zone | place: USA: East... | reverse complement strand
TTCTTTCTTCACAAAATTGAGCGTCCCTCCTGCGAGCAGATGCTTTCTTTGCCGGTCCGAAACGTCCAGGACCATCATGATCGTTTTCCCGTCGACCTCGACCGGGACCTCCCGCTCGCCTTTCTCGATGCGCTTGCGCACATCGGGGAACACCACCTTCGCGCCCTTCGCAATGCGGTCGTAGTCCTTCGGGTCCTTGAAGGTGAGCGGCAGGATGCCGAAATTGCAGAGGTTGGACTTGTGAATGCGGGCAAAGCTCTTTACGATCTTGGCGCGCACGCCAAGATACCGGGGCGCCAGCGCCGCGTGCTCCCTGCTCGATCCCTGGCCGTAGTTCTCGCCCCCCACGACCACCACCGTTCCTCTCGCCTTGCACTCCTTCGCGAACTCGGGCTCGATCTGGGAAAACACGAATTCACTGAGCGCCTCGATATTAGAGCGGAACGGAAGTACGCGGTTTCCCGCCGGCATGATCCCGTCCGTGGACATGTTGTCTCCGACCTTGAGCACGACCTCCGCCGCAAGCGTGTCCGGAAGGGGTTCAAGCTCCGGCAGCGGTTTGATGTTCGGACCGCGCACGACCGTGGTCCTTCTGAGTTCCTCAGACGGGAAGATGAGGGATTTTTCGTCGATGAGATACTGTTTCGGATCATCGATATGCGGGTAGGCCATCTCCTTGGAAAGGTCCCGGGGGTCGGTGATCACGCCTTTTAACGCCGCAGCCGTGGCTGTCTCGGGCGAGCAAAGGTAGACTTTGTCATCCTTGGTCCCGCTTCTTCCCGGGAAGTTCCGCGGAAACGTGCGAAGGCTCACCTCTCCGGTGCCCGGCGCCTGGCCCATGCCGATGCATCCTTGGCACCCGGGCTCATGCACGCGCGTTCCCGAGGTGAGGAACGCGAGGAGCCCGCCTGCCTGGTACACGTTCTCAAGCACCTGGCGGCTCCCGGGATTCACGTGGAAGGACGTATCGGGATGAACGCGCCTGCCCTCGAGCATCTTTGCCGCGATCATGAGATCACGGAAGGACGAGTTCACGCTGCTTCCCACGATGGCCTGGTCGACTTTGGTCCCCGCCGCTTCGCGCACGAGGACCACATTCCCCGGCGAAGACGGTCTGGCAATAAGCGGCTCGAGCTTCGAGAGGTCTATCTCGGCATACTCGTCGTACGTCGCGCCCTCGTCGGCGGCAAGCGCGACCCAGGAGTCGCCCCGTCCCTGGGCAATGAGGTACTCGCGCGTCCTTTCATCGGAGGGGAACAGGGAGGTCGTGGCCCCGGTCTCGGTGCCCATGTTGCCGATGGTCTCGCGGTCGGTCGCCGAAAGGGACTTGACCCCCGGACCGTAATATTCGACGATCTTTCCGACACAGCCCTTGACGTCGTAGCGGCGCAGCATCTCGAGGATCACGTCCTTGGCGCTCACCCAGTCGGGGAGCTTGCCCGTGAGCTTGACGCCGAGCACTTTGGGACAGGGAAGATGATAGGGATACCCGGCCATGGCCAGGGACACATCGAGCCCGCCTGCCCCGATGCCGAGCATGGAGATGCCCGCCGCTCCCGGCGTGTGGCTGTCGGAACCCAGGAGCGTCTTGCCCGGAACGCCGAAGCGCTCCATGTGCACCTGGTGCGAGACGCCGTTGCCCGGCTTGCTGAAATGGATGCCGTACCGGGCCGCGGCCGTCTGGAGGAACTTATGGTCATCGGCGTTCTTGTTGTCCGTCTGGAGGAGGTTGTGATCCACGTACTGGGCGGCAAGCTCGGCCTTTACCTTCTCGAGCCCGAGTGATTCGAATTCGAGTATCGCGAGCGTGCCCGTTGCGTCCTGCAGCAGGGTGTGGTCGATCCTGATCCCTATCTCCTGCCCTGGAATAAGTTCCCCCTCTATGAGGTGGGCTTCGAGGACCTTGTGCGTCAGATTTTTCGGCATGTTCCTCATCTCTCCTATTTGAAAATTTGTGACCGCCGAAAGTGACCGCCAGCGGTCAATCTAGATATAATTTGTCCCGTATATTGAGAGACTTCCGACTTTATTGCCCGTATTCTATGTGCTTGTCTCTATTTACATTTTAGCACATTTCCCCGGTGGTGATGATTTTGTTGATACTGCGCAGGATGGAGTATTCGAGCTTAAAAAGGAATTGAACACGAATACGAAAAACGTCTATAATAGAGAGGTAAGCTCGGGGAGGTGGGCCGCTTTGGGAAACAGGCAACGGATAAAAATCAGAAAGCCCCTCCCGCACAAGCCCCCGGAGGGGAAAAGCGCCGAAGAGATCGTCCGGGAACTGAAGGGGCTGGCTGCTGCCGCGCCCAATGCCGATTACCGGGAGCAGTCCCTCAGTATCCACGGTCTGATCTGCGCCAAATGCGGGAGAGAGTTCGATTCCATGAACCGGAACCTCCTTACGGTGCACCATAAGGACGGGGACCACAACAACAATCCCCCGGACGGATCAAACTGGGAGAACCTCTGCATTTATTGTCATGAAGACGAGCACAGCAGGGGACTTCTCGGGGAGTATCTTAAGGGGCACGAGTAATGAAATGCATGTGACCGTGAATTGAAGCAAATCAGCACAGCTTCATTAAGAAGAAGGCCGGGGCTCGCGGTAAAACAATTATTATTTCGTTTGTATATGTAATTCGCGCTCGCGATTTTCAACTCGCATATTCCCCCATCACTCCGGTCTCCCTGTCACCGTGAACCGTGACCCCTTCTCTGCCCTCCCCCGTGTCTACTCCCTGTCTTATGAAGGACCTTGCCGAGATATTTATTGATCGGGTTCGACCGGCCAAGGAACGCGACGGGCGCCTCTTTCCTTGTCCCCAGTCCCCGCAATTCCTGCAGGAGATCGCTATTGCCGCTGTTGAATTTGATCCCCTTTCGAAAAGAGTCAATCGCGTCCTGCTTCATGCCCGCCGCAAGGTATATCCTGCCGAGATTGAAATAGATGACAGCGTAGATTTCCTCCTCGCCGAACATCGCTTTTTTCGCCATCAAGGCAAGTGCCCTCTTGCAGGTTTCAATGCCGGTCCGGTACTTTATGTCCGCGATGGCCTGGAGATAGCCATAATAGGAAAGGACGAGAGGGTCATCGGGGTATTTTGCAACGGCCTCTTTCGCCAAACCGTATGCATGGTGACGCTTGCCGCTCTTGAATTGAGCTTTCATTTCCGCAAGGAATTCAGAGGGCGTAAACTCCACCCGGGGGTCCGGTGACGCGGGCGCATCCGCCTTCCCCTGTTTTTTCAGTTCATCATGTTCTTCCATACGTATATTGTATCATAGAAGAGAACAGGATCTGCCCTCGTATCCTGACGGTCCGTAAAGGAATTTGTCACGCTCCGCCGCCGTAAAAAAATAAGTTGCATTATTTAATAATTTATATATATTCTTAACCATGGAATATAACTTAAGGAGGGAAAATCAATGAAATTCGACCTTACATTCTTCATCAGCCTCGCGGCCATCTTGATCATGGTCTACTGCCTTTATCTCGTAGTGAGCCTTAAAAAGCAGGTTCCCGGCGGGATCGTCGGACGCACGTGGAATTTCCTTACGGGTCTCGTTGTCCTGTTTACACTCGGCTACCTGACAACTCCCTTGTTCGGGATCATCCCCGAAAACCTCTTGAGGCTGATCGTTTCCGGCATCTTTTTATTCGGCGCGATCTATGTTGTGATAACGGTCAAGCTGATCTACCGGATTATTGAGGAACTTTCTGCATAATTAAGGAATGGCATGAACCCTAATACAGTTTATAAAAAAAGCGATAAGGGCGAAGAAGAGATCCGGACGAGAAACTCCGGAATGTCTCAAAACCTCAGGCAGGTCCTCATTTTCGTCGACGGGGAAACGGCTGTTTCAAAGATCCTCGAAAAAACAGCGGGCTTGCCCCATGTCGGCCGCTCTCTCGAAGAATTGGAGCGGCAGGGATTTATCGAGGCCAACAGGACCGCTACCGTTGCGGCCGTCAAACATGAGCTGATCGCCATGGCCAGGCAGACGCTCGGGGCCGATGCGGAAAAAGTCGTCGCCAAAATCACGGATGCCCAGGAAACAAAACAAGGCCTTGAGGCCGCAATCGCCAGTTGCAAGAAGCTGGTGCGCCTGACAATTGATGAAAAAAAGGCCGAAGAACTCATAAACAAATGTTCCGAGCTTTTGGGGCGGTTGTGACCTGAACAGTCCTCTCAGGGTGGAAGCTTTCAGTTACATCGTCAGCATCGGGCCGTATTTCTTCGTGAAAGCCTCCTGGACGGAGAGAATAAGTTTAAAGGACTCCTTGAGCAGCCTTTTATCCAGCGTGCCGAGCTCATCGGGGTCGATGAAATTGTCCGGCCTGGCCCCCTTCTCGATCTGTTGAAACTGGTGACTGAGCCGGAGCGACATCAGAAACTCGAAGGCCTGTTCGAGCTCCCGGGCGCACGCGCCCACCACCGTGTCGTGGCGGTCCTTCAGTTCCAGGAGCCTCGCGAGCGTCGAAGTTGGATACACCCTCATTTCGAGCGCGGAAAGCCGCACAGCGTCGATGATCGGGCAGAGCCCGTTGACCTTGATATCGAATTTCCCCTTATGGTCGCCTTCTTTTACGCAAGTGAAGTTCCCGAAGAACCCGAGGGGCGGCCTGTTCTTTACCGCGGCAGCGGCCATGTGGGCGAGAAAAATGCTCTTGTCCCTGAGCTCATGGCCCAGAAAGGCCCTGAGCTTTTCAGCAAGCAGAACATCACCGTGAACCGGCCTGAAATCGAAGAAGATGAGGGACTGTAGAATCGCCTCGGGCACGGGGTTCCGTATCCAGTCCGAGAAATAGTTTTTCCAGTCGCTTAAGGGCCGGCGCCATTTCGGGTTGCTCGCCATATAGTCCGCGGAGCAGGGAGGGAACCCGCACCTGGCGAGAGCGTCTCTCATGTGGAGGCTGAAATCGGAGAAATACTGGGCAACAGCTTCTCCCTTTTTTCCCGCGTCTTCATCGTCATAGATGATGGCGTTGTCCTGGTCCGTCTTGAAGGTCTGCTCTTTTCTCCCCTCGCTGCCGAACACGATCCAGCAGTAGCCCACCGGCGGGGGTCCCAGCCTGGCCTCCGTGATCTCGAGGACTTTTTTCAAAAGCCGGTCGTTTATCTCGGTTATGATCCTGGTTATATTGCCTGCCCTGGCCCCTTCCCTGATCAGAACGCTGATGGTTCTGTTTATTTTTTTTGACGCGGGGACCAGCCCGTCTATCGTGGTCTGATCCTCGATCTCCCTGGCAACGGAGAGGGGGGACGTCCCCTGGAGCACCATGAGGTCGTGGCTGGTCAGGATCCCCGTCAGTTCCCCCTTGTTGACGACGAGCAGGTGGTGAATGTTGTACCGCAACATCTTAAGGAGTGCTTCGAAACAGTAGTCCCCTGCTTCCGCCTTTATGATCGTGACGCTCATGATGTCGCCCACCCTGCCGGCGATGTCCCTGCCCCGGGCAACCACCTTGTTCCTGAGGTCCTTGTCCGTGACCACCCCGGAAGGCAGGCCGGAAGAATCGAGCAGGACGAGGGAGCTGATCTTATGCTCCGCCATGAGCTCTGCCGCCGCCCGGATGGTTATGTCCTCCGATGCCGTTATCACCTTTTTGACGGCGAGCTCGCCCAGGACGTTCGTAAAAAGGAGCTTGTCCCCGCCGCCGTAGAGCAGGGTCCTGTCGCGGACCTCCTGGTAGGTCATGTCCACGAGTCTCGCGAGCAGCGACCGGAGGCAGAACTCGGAAAATTCCGCGTTCGTTTTTAACAGTCCGAGGACCGTCTCTTTTTTTATCAGGTAGCAGGTTGTGTCTTCAGCGGCAACGACGGTGTCCCTCGAAACGTCGCCGCAAAGAAAGGAAAGCATCCCGAAAAAATCTCCGCTGGTCCGGCAGCCCGCCAGGAGCTCTTCACCTTCATTCGTCCTGACGAATACCTTTACCGTTCCGTTTTGTATGATGTGGAGGTGCTCAGCAGCGGGCCCGTCCTGGCGGTAAATAGTATGCCCTTTGGGATAGAACTCCATCAGCATCTCCCTGGTCATGTTCTTGAGGACCGCGTTGTCAAGGAAGGCGAAGGGCGGTGTCTTTTTGAGCAGCTTGAATGCGTCTTGGGTAAGCATATTTGATGTACGGTGTGTCGATTATCTGGCTCGATACATTAGTTACTGACGAATTAAATTCTACGCAAAATGGAAAGAATATTAAGACGAAAAATGTACAAGCCTTGTCTCGCGCGAAGCCGCAAAGACCGCAAAGAACGACAAAAACAAAAGGGACCTTGGTTTAATTCAAGACTTACAAGCTTTTCTTTGCGCGCTTTGCGGCTTTGCGCGAAATTGCTTTGCTTGGTTCCGGTTTGTCCGAGTTAGGGAACTGTTTTTTTCGGGACCAGCATCTCTTCTCTGACTACTTATCAAGGGCGTTCCTCACGGCCCGCTTCATCTCATCATGCATAAGGGGTTTAACAATGAAGTCACAGGCGCCCGCCTTAATGGCCTCGACCGCCGAGGCCAGGGACGCGAACGCCGTGATGACGATCACTTTTTGCGAGGGGTTTTTCTTCCGGTACTTCACCAGGAGTTCGATGCCGCTGATGCCGGGCAGGATGATGTCCGTGATGATGAGGTCGTAGGATTTTTCTTCAAGAAGGGCAAAAGCGGATTCGGCGCTGTCCGCGATGTCCGTCTCATAGCCCTCACGCCGGAAAACCCGTTGGAGGGACTCGCAGAGAGTATCTTCATCTTCAACAATGAGCAGTCGTTCAGCCATTGCGCCTTGCCGGAAGCGTTACGGTACGGGGACTTCCTGTTTTTATGAACAGGAGGGACGGGTCCCGCCGTTACCGATACCGGTCGTGAGTGAATGCTCCTCCCGCTGGTAAAGCGGTTACGCTTCTCAAAAAAATCGATAAAGAGGAAAACAGGATAGCAAGGGTATTAAACTCCATTTTCGGATTAAAGTCAATCCCCCTGGGAATGGCTCCGGGTGAGGGGAAAAGAACGATTTACCCTGATAAGCTAAGGAAAGGATGATGCACCTGAATGAATTTATACGTCCACGATCATGCTGCTTGTTCTTGATGACGAACAAGAACGTCTTCTCTTTCTAACGGGGTCAGTTTCCCGCCTGCGGTCTGGAGGGCGAAACTCCGGAAATCTTTCTCGATGTTCTTGATGAAGTTCTCCCGCCGCTCCTTATAAAGAGAAGTCCTGACGCCGGCGTACGTGCGGTAGTTGATGAAGAAGTACAGCTCGAAAGTGCTCGCCGCTATGGCAGTGAACAGCACGGTGTTCTTCAGCCGCATAGATTCCGGACTGACCTCGAAGTTTACGCTGAAGAGGGCGATAACGGCCAGCACCAGCGCGGCAAGAATGATAGAGAAGACTAAGTAGAACCTTTTTTCGAGCTCAACGCGTTCGATGGTTTCCACGTAGTCGAACAGCCTCCCCGCCTTCGCCTTGAACTCTTCCCAGTCGCTTTCCCGTGCGCAAAAGAGAAGCGCCCTCCGGTAGCTCTCCACTTCCCGGCTGAACTGTTCAGCCCGTTTCTTTTTCATGCCGCATCACCTGCGCTTTCCTTCCGAAAATGCCGCTCACCCCTGCCCTCCCCCTACCGGGGAAAGGATCAAGGCGATGTGGATTAACCTGCTTTTTTGTGAGCCCCTGGCCCATGAGTGTTTCCCGCGAAGTGAGACCGCGCCTGTCAGCAATGCCCGCCGCTTTTTTCATTCTTTGCCGCTGCAACATATTCCACGATCTCTTCGGGATGGCATTCGATACACCGGTCGATCCCCTGGATGATCTGCAGGTCCTCGCATTGTTTATAGGCCTGCTTGAGCCCGGGATCGCTGAGCCTCTTGAGCACAAGGGACTTCGGTCTGATGAAAACGTTGCCGCAGTGCACACAGATCCAGATAAAGTTCTGCTTCGCGCTCTCCAGGCACTTTTCACAGACGAAGATCTCCAATCCCGGAGCAGCCTCTGCATGGATCGTCGTCAATTCCTCTCTGCACACTTGGCAGAGCCCTTTGCTGTTCAGATGATCCTCCACAATAACCTCCTCCCCTATCTGTGCGCCCCTGAAAGCACTGCGCCTGTCTGTGCAACCGTACCCTTCGGCCTTATATCTATAAGTATTTCTAATAGTATTATAAAGCAATTATTATACCTGTGGGTGCAGACCGGGCAAAAAGGAGGGGGGCAGAAAATGGGCTATTTTAATTTATTAATTTATCAAATAGATACGGCAAAATGGATTAAAGATATACGCGCTGACAGCATATTTAATGTGCCTTGTCGGGGAGAAATTCGGGCAAAATTATACCCTGGGGGTATGGATTGTTACTTTTTTGTCACAAGTCAGCAAACACGTATTCTCCGGATTGCGGAACGTTGAAAAGCAGATGGGATACCTTGTCAAACGCGAGATGAAAATCATTTCAAGAATCGCAGAATATAAGTCATGGGGAGCGGGAGCGACTGCGTTACCATTTGTGGCAGGACATACAAAAGAATTTCATGGGTTTTTTGGCTTCATCGTAGCCATTAAGAAATACCGAGGAATTTCCGCCGTGAGGATTATGGCAGGATGTGCAGGTCAATTCCTCGCCGGGTTTTAGCGGATCAGGGCGACCCTTTAAAGGATGCCCGCTTTCGCTTGAGAAAGAGGAGATGACATGAGGTCGTGTCGGGATGTCCTCGTGGCACGAAAGGCAAAGGTCCCCTGCGCTCATTCTCAGGAAATACGGCTTGTCTGCCGCATGTGGGTTATGACAGGCCGTGCAGGAACCTGCCGCCGTAGGGGCATGAAGGTACTTTCTGGAATCCCAGCTGTTTTCATGGCAATTTACGCAAAACTGGGAAACAGGCGAAGGAACGGCCAGTTTCGGGCTTTTTGATTTCCCGTCATGGCACATGAGGCAGGACCATACGGCCGCCGGACCGTGGACGAATTTATAGCCGCTCAGGATCTTTTTATGGCATACATAGCAGGGCGACTGGTCGGGACCCTCCTGCCGCTCCACGGCCCTACGGAAATCGAGCTCGTGGCAGGGAGAACACTTTTTTTCATTCCCGCCGGTATGAAAGAGATATTTTTTGAACCCGTCGGGAGCGTTGTTGGCAGACGGTGAAAGATCGGAACGGAAAAAAACCCGCGTTGTTAATTCGTGGACTTTCCTGCCGTTCTTGAAACCCGTGATAGTGATGTTGTTCATCCCGTACGAAAGACGGATGCCGTCGTAGCACATATCGTATCGCTCAAACTTTTTTGCGGCGACGTCCTGTTTACGGTTGTTGACCGATATCGCTATCTCATCGACCACGGTTTGCCAGCCGTTCAACACAACACTGATCACGCTGCTCTCGACGGACGAACCGTCCGGAGGGATAATGATGCTGAGACCGACAGATGAGGCCGTCCACCCGGGGGAGGAACAGATCAGAACCATGCAAACAGTTGATATGAACAAAAGAGATTTCATACGATTCCCTTTCGAGGGCAGCGGCAACAACGGTGTATGCGCCGCACCGGAAACTCAGTTGAGGCGGAGAATAATTTCCAGCGCCTTTTTGTAAGCTTCAAAGGCCTTTTTCTGGTCTTTGCGCCCCTCGAAAACCTTCCCCTGGTAAACAAAGTTATTATAGTCAAAGGGGTTTAATTTTTCCGCCTCATCGAACAGCTTTTGGGCTTCTTCCATCCTGCCCTCTTTTCCGTAGGCATATCCGGCATAGTAATAACAAGGCACGTAAGACTCTTCCGACTTTTTGGCGGCCTCGAACAAGGCCATGCCTTCCCCTCCCTTTCCCTCCTCAACCAGGATCAAGCCCAATTCGCAGAGGGCAATGGGATGTCCCGGCTCTCTCGAGAGGGCCTCTTTGAACTCCCCTTTCGCCAGCGCCGCGTCCCCCCGCTGCAGGTACAGTTTGCCGAGATTCAGATGGGGCAGCACAAACGCGGCGTCCGCCTCGATGGCCTTCTTGAACCACATCTCGGCTGTCTCGGCCATGCGCTTCGATCTCAAGGTGGTCCTTCCCATGTTGTAGAAGCGGAGCGAGTTTTTGTTCGGCTGGTACCCCGCCTTTGCCTCGCCGGCCGGCGCTTTCTTCCCCTCGATGGTCGAAGCAATGAAATCCGCCATCGCTTCGGACCCGACAAGGGGATACCCTGAAAGTTCATGTTTGATGGTCCGTGCCCTGTCCAGGATCACCGTGGTCGGAAGAGCGATCACTCCGTAATCATGGAACGTGACAAGGCCATTGTCCACCACCATGGGGAAACCGATTTTCAGCTTTTCTGAAAGGGTTTGTATCTTCGCCAGCGTCTCGGGGGAAATTATTTGTTCGTCGGCATTCACGCCGATGACCGAAAGCCCCTGACCCTTGTATTTTTCATGGAGTTGCTGCATTTTCGCCAAAATTTTTTCCGATTTCGAGCTCCAGGTCGACCAGAAAACAAGAACGGTGAGCTTCTCACCTTTGAGATCTGCAAATGACTTTGCTTCACCGGTGATGGTCCTAAGGGAAAAATCAGGGGCCTCCATGCCTGCCTGCAGGGCCTGCAAAGTGGCCGCGGCAGGGGCAAAAGAAAGGACTGTGCAGACGGACAGGAAAACCGCCAGGAAAAGTATCCGTTTAAAGCGAAAAGACATAATAACTGCGGCTCTTCCCCTGCCGGTCATCTTCCTTGCTCGTGCTTCCTGATCCCTTCTTTGAACTCGGCAACGGCCTTTTCCGTATCGCCGAGCTTTTCATAGACCAGACCGAGTTCATAGTGGGTCCTCACCGGGCTCGGGTTCAGGAGCAGTGCGTCCTTGAGCGTTTCTTCGGCTTCCCGGAGATTGCCCTTCCGTGCCAGGACGACCCCTCTCTCTGTCTTTGCGTCGTACGAGCGGGGATTGAGCTTCAGGGCATCGTCGAACGAGAGCATGGCTTCGTCAAGCGACCCTTGCTTGAGAAGGAGATGGCCCAGCCGGACATGGGCTGTTGCCTGGGAGGGGTCCGCCGTGACGCTTGCTCTGGCGGTTGCTATCTCTTCATCGAGTTTTCCGGCATGTTCAGCGCTCGCAGCCGGTTTTGCCGCTGGCGCTTGCTTTGTCTCCTGCACAATTTCATCTCCCCCCGCAGGAGAGTGCAGCAGCAAAGAGGCCAGCAAAACCGGGACACTAAAAGTGAGCGACGATTTTCGGTCAGCACGTAACATCATTTCCCCATCCGCCTCTAACGTAACTAGCGCGCGGAGACCGGCGGCTTATTCACCGCCGGTTTGACCCTGTCGTAGCTGTACTTCTGATGGCATCCCGGCAGACAGCTGCCGCCGGTATCCGTTTTCTTAAAACCTATCGGCAGCTGCCACTTCGCAAAAGGCACTTTGTCACGAATGTGTTTTGGGTTGTTCGTGGCATGCGCGTCGTGGCACGCGCGACACGTGCGCCCTTTCACAAATTTATTCACATGGACAAAGTGCAGGTTGCGGTCGCCATTTCTGAAGTTCGTCAGCGTTGTGGTGGTTTCATCGCCGGCAATGGACTTTTCATGACACATAAAACAAAGTTTGTAATTATCCGGATTATAGCTCGCATAGAAGAGCTGCGAAAAAAATTCGCGCAGCATCCTGAAATTGGGCGAACCGTGAGGGTTGTGGCAGCCCGAGCAATCTCCCTCTTTAATCGGGCCGTGGCGGTCGGAATTGTTGTCCAGGATCGCCTTCATGTTCGCAATCGGCCCGTTCTGGCCGTTATAGTCCCGGTCATGGCAGCTTAAGCAGAGCTCGGCCGGTTGCTTTGTCAGCTGCTTGGCATAGTTTGAAACGTGGGGATCGTGGCAGGCGAGACACTTGCGGGGCGTATCAAGCGCCTTATGAGGAACAGCCGCCTCCTTGGTCTCCTTCTCCTTGTCGGAGTGACAGGTCAGGCAGAGCTCGCGGTTTCCCTCGGCGGCAAGATTGTACTGGTAGTTGCCGCTGTGAGGGCTGTGGCAGCTTACGCACCCCAGTTGCACCGGCGGATGAACGAACTTCGCGCTCTTAATGGCATCGGCTTTGTCCGGGTGGCAGTTGAAACAGACCTCGTTCCCTTCCGCGATGAGGAGTTTCGGAAATTCGCTCTGGTGCATGTTGTGGCAGGTGCTGCAACTCCCTTCGGCAACCGGACCGTGGACGAATTTGCCGCCGATGAGGACGGTTTTGTCGTGGCAAAGGAAGCAGAGATCGCTCCCGGAAGCTCGGAGCTGAAACTTGTTCGGGGACTGATGCGGACTATGGCATTTGGTGCATTGACCTTGCTTCACCGGCGCATGAACAACCTTCTGCGTGGTCAACTGCCCGTGGCATTCGGAGCAAAGTTTTCCCACATCGGCTATCGGCTCGAATTTATGCTTTCCTGTCTTTTTATGGCAGGATTCACACTCGCCCACCGCCACGGGCCCATGGATGAACTTATCTTTCCCCATTTTGGCGTGACATTTGTCGGTGATGCACGATTCCTTCGTCTTGGCGGTTTCATTACCCTGGGCAGAGACCCGACCATGGTCACGGTGAGGCAAAAAAACAAGCGGAAGCGCCGCAAGGATTATCATAATTAGAAATTTTTTCCCCACTGGACAAACTCCTTCTGACAGACGGTTTTTAAAGCCCATTCCAACTCGGCGTAATGCCGGACGTAAAGGTTTTCCAACGCGTAACGAGAGATACACGATGCGCTTCGGTGAGACCTTACAAGCGGATGCCCGGTGCCAAACAGAAAACCAGAGCGCAAGACCTCGATGCTATTATGTAGGGAGACAGGCATTGCGGTTGTAATGGAGTGATTGATTATAAATTGATAAGCGCTGTCTTGTCAAGCAGATTGCGCGCGATACAGCGATTCCGCAATAACATACGGGAAGGCAATAAACGGAATGCGGATAAGTTTTTTTGAGACAAGCCATAATCGCAGCGCACAGGAAGAGGTCGTAAAGGCGCCGGAGAAACGCTTTTTG
>Ga0210377_10003752_pt1 | contig 12975 bp, 4 predicted proteins | sample PLM4_65_b1redo_FD_155480 | JGI IMG/M metagenome (GOLD analysis project Ga0210377, IMG submission 155480) | Groundwater sediment microbial communities from an aquifer in East River, Colorado, USA - PLM4_65_b1 redo | ecosystem: Environmental > Terrestrial > Soil > Riparian zone | place: USA: East... | reverse complement strand
CGAATAGATCTACCTCGTTTTCGTTTACATCGCTTTACCAAATTCTTGATCCGCACAGTTGAGAAAATCTATGGCTCAATTTCCTCTGTTCCTACCCATATCTCTCCTCATTCTGTGATTTACTGAAGTTAAGTAAATTATGCGGCACTCTGTAATTGGCAAAAAATAATACGATTGTTGAATCTTCAATCGACAACCCGTTTACAGTTAAACCGGCGAGCAGATGCGAAGTTACTGGAAGCACGTGGGCTGGAGAAGCCGTGAGATGAGTGATTGAGTAATCAGCGATCAGTTATCAGTTTGTGAGTCCGTCTCGCAGGAGGCGGACTTTTGATTTATTTATGGCACCTTGGCTGCAGAATATTATATGTGTGTAACCTGATAGTGACGAATGTGTCTTGTCTTTCAGGTTTGATATTCATATAATAGTTAAGCGTATATTTCTAAGCGCGTTGAAATAAGACATAGTTTATGTGTTTTGGGAGGGTCACCATCTTCCCGGGGAGAAATTCTATGTTCAGTAAAAATAAAAAATCGTTGGTGTTGCGTTTCGTCTTAATCCTGGTTTTGATTGCCGGGGTCTTTGAGGTAATTCCTGCGCGGGCAAATGCAAAGACATCAAATAAGTCCACCTCTGTGGTGGATTATTTCAACGCGGATGGAATATCGAAGCTGGATGGCCATATTTCGAGTCTGCCTCAAAATATCGATTTACCCTCCTCAGCTACAAATGTCGTTTCAACTGCCCCCCCAGAATACCTGGTTACCGGTAGTAACAATTCAAGAGCGTTATTTGGATTTTCAGTTAACTCTGCCGGTGATGTGAACGGCGATGGGTTTGACGATGTAATTATTGGCGCAAGGGATTATTGGGACTTCGAGTCTGGCGAAGGGGCAGCCTTTCTTTACTTAGGTTCTAGCTCTGGGGAGTTTAGTACCACTGCTTGGTCAGTTCAGGCAAATCAACAGTTCGCGTCTATGGGTGGATCGGTCGATACAGCTGGTGACGTCAATGGTGATGGTTATGACGATATTTTGGTAGGCGTTCCTCAGTATACTTTAGGACAACAGAGTGAAGGCGTTGCCTTTGCTTACTATGGGTCTATTAGTGGTCCAAGTACAACGCCAGATTGGACGGGACAAATAGACCAAGCCAGCGCGGCTTATGGATGGTCAGTGAGCGAGGCTGGTGATGTGAATAATGATGGATACGATGATGTGGTCATCGGTGCCCGCTACTATGACAATGGGCAAAATAACGAAGGCAAGGCTTTCCTCTACTTAGGATCTGCAACTGGGTTAACTTCATCACCTGTTTGGAGCAAGGAAATTGATGTGCAGGATGCCGGATTTGGATATAGTGTTAGCGAAGCAGGTGATGTCAATGGTGACGGCTTTGATGATATATTAATTACTTCTTATAACTATATCTATAATCAACTCGACGGTGGGAAGGCATTTTTGTTCTTGGGCGAAGCTAATGGTCTTGGCGTCACAGCGTATTGGATTGGTGAGAGTGGAATCACACTGGATGGATATGGGTATAAAGGTGCTAGCGCAGGTGATGTCAATGGCGATGGTTATTCTGATATTCTTGTAGGTGCGCCAGCTTACGATAATTCTGGAGTTGAAGGCAAAGCTTATCTTTATCTTGGATCAGCACTAGGGCCGAATCTAGACCCCGATTGGCTTTCTCAAGACGGCACTACAACGACTGGTTTTGGCGCTAGTGTTGGATCAGCAGGTGATTACAATCATGATGGATATGATGATATCGTAGTAGGAGATCCAAACTATTACTTGTCCCAGACTCATTCAATTGCAGGGGCTGTTTTCCTGTACCTAGGTGCGGCATCTGGCCCAAATACGAGCTTTTATTCTTCTTATACTGCTGGTGTCAACAATTCATCGTTTGCGTCTGCTGTTGGTAGTGCTGGTCGATTCAATGGTGATGTTTATGACGATTTCCTTGTTGGTTCGCCAATGTGGACAACCACCCCTTATTCAGGTGGACGTGCCTTAGTCTTCTTTGGCCATCAAATATGCACAACTGGTCCGATCACAGTGCAAAATACAAATGACTCAGGAGCCGGGTCTCTGCGCCAGGCGATTGCGGACGCCTGCCCGGGTGAAACGATCACTTTTGACCCGTCACTTTCAGGACAAACGATCACGCTTCTGTCTACACTGGATATCAATAAGAATTTGACCATTGATGGCTCCGCGTTGCCTTCGAAGCTCAGTATCAGTGGAAATAATAGTGTAACGATGTTACTGGTGAACATGGGCATCACGGCTACGATCGACAGCCTTATCATTAAGAATGGTAAATCAACTAGCAATGGTGGTGGTGTTTACAACAATGGGGGAACGCTCACTGTGACTAACAGCGTATTTTCTGGGAACCGTGCCGAATTTGATCCAAATGTTGTGGGTTACGGTTATGGGGGCGCCATTTATAGCTCGACAGGAATACTTACAGTAACAGGCAGTACATTCAATGGCAACAACGGTTCAAGAGGTGGTGCCATCGGGTGCTCCGGGGGGACGATGACGGTGACAAATAGCACTTTTTCTACCAATACTGCATCATCAGTAAGCGGAGATGGTGGCGCAATTCATGACAACTGTGGTACTTCTATTGAAAATACCATTTTTACCTCTAATTATGCATCACATCATGGAGGTGCTATTTTCACTGATAATGACATAGATACTCTGACAGTGACGAACAGTACTTTTTATGGCAATACGGCTATTATTGGCGGTGGCATTGCCAACTATGGTGGATTGGTTGTTAGCAACAGCACCTTCTCCGATAACAACTCATCAAACGGAGGGGCTATTCGAGCAGGTCTTGGTGGTGTTCTATATTTACGTAATTCGATTCTAGCCAACACAGTGGGAGGAGTTGATTGCATTAAAAGTGAGAGTGGCATAATTGCCGCAAATATCAATAATCTGATTGAAACGACAGGTACAGAAACAGACTTCGAGTCATGTGGTACCCCACTCCTATCCAGTGATCCAATACTTGGTGTATTGGCCAATAATGGCGGTCCCACCCAGACAATGGCTTTATTGCCCGGCTCCCCGGCCATTAATGCGGGAGATGATGAGACTTGCTCAATAACTGATCAACGCGGGGTGATACGTCCACAGGGGAGTCATTGTGATATTGGGGCGTATGAGTATCAGGGACCCGCTACACCAACTCCCACCTGGCGCCCCTTCATGAAGTCAGGGATTTTGACGCCTGCCTCACTGACCACTCAATTTGGCACAACAAGCGGATCCCTCTCAAACCTGGGCCTGCTTGACCAAAGCGGAGTGGATGATAACCCTGCCGCGTATCTCTCGTTCCAAACGCCGAACTCTCTGTATACCGGTTATCAGTCCTTTTATCTGCCAAGTGATGCTCAAACGAAGCTGGTCTCGACCATGCTGATGCAGGTCAATGTCAAGGGGTCTATCTCCTCCTCCCAAACATGGACATGGTCGGCCTATGACTGGAACACAAAGCAATGGAACAAACTTGGAGATTCTGTCGGCGTGAACGCAGATCAATGGCAGACACTCCTTTTCCGCATCCGGTATCCCTGGCGATTTAGTTCCCCGGTGGGAGAGATCCGCATCCAATTGAAGTCGAACAATGCAAATGGGGACGCGAAGATCGATTATGAAGCGATCCACATCACATATCTTTCGATATCTGCGACACCAACACCTGTTGTTGTTCCAGCTGTCACGCCGCACAGACCGGGAATTTCCTCCGCTCCAACGGCGACGCCGAGTCCGACATTGAACCCCTGAACTAAAATCTTGTTCTCAAATATATATAGACTTCCGAAGTTTCGCTGCTCCTTGGTGCTTCGGAAGTCTTTCGGTAAATCGTCAGGGCGGTAAATGGTCTTTATCGGTACCAGGCGAAAAACTCTTTTCGGACGCTAACAGCGAAGCGCGCTGATTCAAAAAAGAAGAATCTGCGTTTTCTGCGTGAATCTGCGTCCAGTTTTAATTTCCTAAACGGGATCAGCCGTCCCATCGAAAGAACGCCGCTTGGGTGGGGGTACTTTATAGTGATGCAGGCCTGCTTCACAAGCAGTTAGAATTGTGTCCAGCTTTCCAAGACTGGAGAATGAATGCGTTTTCATGTCAACGTGAATCAATTCGGCAGGCTCATTCTATTGGTTGCCGTCATCGCATCTGGAATCAGTTTCATCCCTTCCGTTCAGGCACAGGATCAAAATCAAATTGACCTCCGCCAGTTCGACCTGTTGAGCGCGTCGTCAGGATGGATTCTGCTCGACGGAAAACTATTCCGCACTTCCAACGCGGGAGGAACGTGGGAGGAGATTACTCCTTCGCTGCCATCCGGTGCGGCGATGCAGGATGTCCAGTTCATCGACCCGGAGTCCGGCTGGGTTTTATTTACGACTCTCAACCCTGCGGGCGGCGCCCTCTTCCATCTCGCTCACACGGCCGATGGCGGAACTACATGGACGACGCGCGCGTTATCCCTTTTTGAGCCGGGCGAGATCGCCTCTTTTGCCGAGAAAGCAGGGATGGGTTGGTTCGATGCGCAGACCAGCTGGATCTCCGTCAAGCAAACCAGCGGATCGAACTTCAGCATCGGCACATTATTTACCACGTCAGATGGCGGGGAGACGTGGAGTCGTTCGGCTTTGCCGGTGGCGGATAAAATCATTTTCGACGATCCGCAAACTGGTTGGGCAGTTGGCGGACCGACCGGTGATCAGATATTCAATACACAGGATGCCGGCGCGACCTGGCAGGACGCCAGCCCCGATGACATCCCGGAAAATATTCAAGCTACGGCATATTCACCAGTTGTTTCGGGCGTAGAAGGATTGTTGGTAACGACGAGTGTGGGTTCGGAGAACAGCCTGAACGTTTATCGTCTCGATACTTCGTCCGGCAAATGGTCTCCCTTCGGTCAGGTCCCATTGGATACTCAGCCGGGACTCATCGGGCTTTCCATCATCGACTCACAAAATTTCGTGGCGAGCATTCCGGATACAAAATCCATTGTGCGCATGACGAACGGTGAACTCAATGTACTTGAAAACAAGGACGGTCTTTCCGCTTCGATCGTTGCGTTGGATATGGTCTCATTGGATATCGGCTGGGCGAAATCGGTCGACTCGAGTTGTGTCACCGCTTCCTTGTTTAACGATCAAACTGCTTCCATTACCTGTTCATCCACGACCCGTTTTCTGCACACAACAGACGGCGGCATCACCTGGCAAAGCCTGGTTCTTCCGTCTGGCCCACCTAATACTTCTGCTCCAAGTGCTTTCAGCAATAACCGCTCGACGACATTGAATACTCTCTCAGATTTGGGAAACGCCAGGGTGTTGATCGGACAAGGATTTGATCAATGTGAGATCCCCACTCTCTCACAAATGCAGACCTGGTGGGGCAACAGTCCTTATCAAGCGGTCAACCTTTATATCGGAGGCTCCAGCCGCGCCTGTAATAACCTTGCCCTGACGCCGACCTATGTCAGTCAATTATCTCAACTGGGCTGGCAGTTCATCCCCACCTGGGTGGGACCACAGGCGCCGTGCACGGGCTTTCTCACACGTATGAGCTCCAATCCGACCACGGCATATAACCAGGGAGTCACGCAGGCAAATCTTGCCGTCGATAAACTGGCGGACCTCGGCCTGACCTATCCTGATGAGACCGGCTCCGTCGTTTATTATGATATCGAGTATTACGGCACGGATGCCGCCTGCCGTAGTGCGGTCAATGCTTTCATGAATGGCTGGGTATCGCAAATCCACGTGCGCGGGAATCTGGCGGGCATCTATGCCTCCACATTGTGTAACACCGGCCTGAGTGATTTTCGTACCATCGCCAACGTGCCCGATGTGGTCTGGCTTGCAAGCTGGTATCACAACATGGGATATGGTTTCTACGATCCCACTGCAAGCGTTTGGGATTACCTGAGTAGTTGCATCCCTTCCACGGTATGGCCAAACCACCAGCGCATCAGGCAGTACGAAGGTCCGCATTACGAAACATGGGGGAATCTGATCCTGGAAATCGACAGTAATGTTTTGGACGGTGTGGTGGCTGTTCCCTATGTCCCACGCGATCCCATGAGGACAGCCGTTCCCGATCTGCCGAAACCACGCCCGGTCATGAAATCACAGGCATTGACTCCCACCTCGTTGACCACTCAATTCGGTACAACGAGCGGTTCTCTCGCAAGCCTGGGCCTGCTCGACCAAACCGGAGCGGACGACGACACTGCTGCATATATCTCCTTCCAAACGCCGGGATCGTCATCCTATTCGGGATACCGATCCTTTTATCTGCCGAATGATGCTCAAACGAAACTGGTCTCGACCATGTTGTTGCAAGTCAACTTCAAGGGTTCCGCCTCCTCGGCACAAACATGGACGTGGTCTGTTTATGATTGGAGCACCAAGCAGTGGATCAAACTTGGGGACACGATCGGAGTGAACGCAAATCAATGGCAGACACTTCTTTTCCGCATTCGGTATCCCTGGCGATATATCTCCTCGGTGGGCGAGATCCGCATCCAATTGAAATCGGACAATGCGAACGGCGATGCGAAGATCGATTACGAAGCGCTCCACATCACTTATCTTTCGATTCCCACAACGCCGATGCCTGTCCTACCCATAGTCACTCCGCGGAGACCGGGGATCTCTTCTGCGCCAATGTTGCCCACGCGCAAGCCCGGGATCTTATTCGCAAGGTTCCCCAATAAGATCAGTTCCACCGGACCCAACACCATAATTGTAGCTTCGTAATTGTCGCAATTTCAACTTGCTGGAGGTGGCTTTCCTACCCCGCTGAGTATTTTGTGTTGGAGCAATGTTCCCAGCTCCGGAATAATCTATATTCCAAAACGTGAAATTCCATATTAGATTTTGGCAGGTTTTTGTTCTGGTTTCTGCAAATTGCTAGGAATTGGATTCTCCGATAAATATTGCTTAGGAAGTGATGTATATAAATTATCAGGGTAGAAGGTTTCGGGCACATCCTTGGCACGTCCTAAGAAAACTAACGTATCACGCAAGTGGGGGAAAAACCTTTTTAGCCACATGGAATACCCACGATGGGGATAGGTGTCAACAATATCTGCTTTTTCAACAAAAAATCCACACCCCGTTACCAGTTGAACCAGTTCTTCAAGTGTCCATTCCCGATTATGTCGGCCATATACGCCATATCCGGAATAAGGGTGATAGATGTTTCGTCTGTGTTTAACCAGGGAGACCAAATTACGTAGAACAAGAACATTGGGGGTGGTAATTAATACTTGACCACCTGGTTTCAGGACTCTATGAATCTCCAAGAGCATATGGGTTGGATCTAGTATTAAATGCTCGATAAGTTCAGCGCATAGCACAATATTAAAACTATTGTCAGGATATGGAAATCTATCGATCTCAACATTGAAGGTTTCGTAAGCAAATGTGTTTTCCTCATGAGAAGATTCGTTGATTAGTTTAATGGAAGATTGTTCTGGGTTTCCAACGCTTACTGAGTTAGTTAAGAACACCTTGTAGTTGCTATATTTTTTTAGGAGCAAAGTCATAAAATACGGCGCTGCTCCAAGCTCCAATAGATTTTCTCCTTGATTAGCGCGGGGAAGAGCAGCCAGGGTTTCGTGAAAGCGTTGTGCATGTGCTTGCAGATAGCGTTCATTTTCCTCTCTCCAATTTTCGCCTCCCTCCTGATAAAACCCTGAAAGATATTGGTAAATTTCCTGGATTGTTGGTAGTGCGTGAGTGAGCCCTGTTTCCATACTCGGCGTGTCCTCTCTTTTATTGTTTGCCTTGCACAGTATACTCCACTACGCTGAAAACCAATACAAGAAAATAACTGATGCGATAACCGCCAGTGGATCAAACTTGGAGATACGATAGGCACAAACGCAGATCAACGGCATTCACTGATCTTCCTCATTCGATACCCGTTGTTGCAGAAACCACGCCGCGCAGATCAGGGATATTGTCTGCTCCAACGTCGACGCCGAGTCCCATATTGGCTCTTTAGCAAAAACTACTTTTTCAGGCATGGACTTCCAAAGCGCCAAAGAGCGGCGAAACTTCGGAAGTCTTGTTTTAAGAGGGGGAGCTGTCAGGGTTGAGGGATATTTCTTAAACGGAATCAACTGTCCCTGCCCGAAGGTGGAAACGAAGCATTTCCTTCCCAAATAATAAATTGCCTCTATCCAGAGACATTTTTCGTTTAAGTACCCGTCATCATGTTCTTCCTGATTAGTTTTTTCTCACGTGAACTTATTTTTTTTTCACCTTGCAAAAATGATAGCGACTTTTGCCGTGTCAATTTAGTACTTAGGTTCGTTAGTACTTCTGTTTTCGTGTTGCTTACAGAATCGTAAGTGGTTTTTTCCTTATAAAACTTTTTTTAAACAGGAATGCAATGTAACCTTTTGCAAGGAAACACATCGCCAAAGTGTTTCATGCATTTCAATAGGAGAAATTGGAGGAACCATGTCTACTATTCGATTGAGCTTTCTGAGTCGCATGCTGGTCTTTGGTGTGACGATCATCGCCCTGCTCGCAACAAATTCGGGCGGGATATACGTGGTGAAGGCAGGATCTGATTTGAGTGCTTTGCCGCTTGCTGTAGATAATGTCGCGATCGTTTTCGTCTCGCGCAATATTCCGGGAAATGGCAGTGTTTATTACCCCGCAACCGGGTCACTGCCCGGGGTGCAGGCTTATAGCCGCTTTCAGGTGTCCGCGCCTGGAAAACTATTGGTGCGCGAGGCAAATGGCACAATTCGTGCACTGATTGACGGGTCAAACCCCACTGCGGCTTCGCTCAACCTGATCGATGTTAATGCGCCGGATGTTTCATACGATGCGACAAAGATCGCGTTTGCAGGATTAACCGCCGGTTCTTATTCGACTGCGCCCATGACCAATCCTGGCGCTTGGCGGCTCTACATCATCAACGTTGATGGAACCGGGCTCCGGCAGTTGACCTTTTCTGATCGCAATATCAATCTATCCCAATTTGGAAGCGTCTCCTCCAGCTTTGTCAATTATGATGATACAGATCCTGTCTGGCTTCCAGACAGTCGACTTGTTTTTTCCTCGACACGCTGGCCTTCATTTGGTATGTATGGTGGCGCTCGAACCAGCAATCTGTATGTAATAAATGCAGATGGCACGGGTATGCATCGTATCACAGGTGAGCGCAATGGTGCTGATCGGCCGCTGGTTGACCCATTAACAGGAAAGATCGTTTACTCACGCTGGTGGCGCAACGCCCGAATGGCCACGGACAGCATGGCAACGATTCCGCACCCACAAGGTGGCTATATTATGAAGGATGGCTTGTGCGCCGCAGCCCATGCAGGGGTTGAATGTGCCATAGTGGGAGGAGATTCGAACCTTCAGCGAAATTACTGGCAGCTTGCATCCATCAACCCAGATGGTACAGGCCTGGCCCAATTTGCCGGGCGCTCCGGTACATTTGATGGATTATTGACCAACCACGCCTATGGCGGAGTGTTTGCACCTGATGGAAGTCTTTACGCGAATTTCTTCCCCATGTCAAATGGAACCGAGGCTGCCGGATTTGGCGGGATTCGCCACTATCAGCGTGGGCCTAAGAGCTATACACCTGTCATCGGTATTACCCATCGCGACGAGAGTGTTCTACAATTTGCGAATACAAACCCGAAATCTTATGGCGTCTATATTGGTAATTACGCGGCAGAACCTGAGATACTGCCAGATGGTAGCCTGATCATTTCCTGGGCCAAGGATGTCACACAGGATTACGGGTTATATACCATCAATCCTGATGGCAGCAACTTGACGAAGCTATATGACAATCCCGGAACCACCGAATTGCGCACACGATTAATCCGCCCGCGCCCAATTCCGCCCATTATCCCGGACCGTATCACCAAAGTCGCCAGCTTGCTGCCTCCACTTGCTGCAGGCCCTTATGACATTGACGGAACCTTTATATTCCAGGCTCTTAATGTCTATTTTAATGCGCCTGTGGATGTTGATATCATAAATGCCATCCCGGTCGGTTCAGGGAATACCATCCGCTTTTTTATCGATCATCAACGTTCACAACAGACCGGTTCGATCTCACGTTATGACTGGCCCATTCTGCTCGAGGAAGTGTTGATCGACCCGGATGGTTCGGTCACAGCCAATTCCCCTGCCAATGTGCCTCTCTTTGAACAGATCCGTTCCAAACAACCGGGCTACACGGTCCCATTGACCGGAAGTAATGTGCCCCCCTGGGAATCGCCGGGCGCGGCTCATGTGGCTGGTGAAAACTTCGGACGTCCTGGTCAGGTGGTGAAGTGTGTAGGCTGTCACGCGGGTCATACAATGATCGCGGTGCCGTCCAACCCGGATGATGCACAATGGACGAATCTTGCAACCGGCGCGGCGGTCACGGTCTCATCTACTGGTGGTGGCTCAAGTAAAGGCATCAATGACCGACTCGTTAAAATGAACCTACATGGAGACGGCTGGCTGAGATACTGGATAAGCAATTCGGGCAGTCCGAGTACGCAATGGGTGCAGTTAACATTCCCTGTGCCGGTTACTGTGCGAACTGTGCGTTTGTATAACCCGGCCGGCGTGGATTCCTCGATCAAGGTGCTTGATTCCACCGTACGCCTATTTAGCGATGCCGCTGGGACTGTTCAAGTGGCAAGTAACAATTCCGGTGCTTTGTCTGATAGTGGCACAAATGTTAACTTCAATGAGGTGCTTGCTAGGGTGGTGCGCATCCAATTCAACTCTGTAAACGGTTCGGCGGCTGCGCTTGGTGAAGTGGAAGTGATCGCGCGCGGTGAAGCGGAAAATACTGTCAGTGTTCCGACCAGCACAGTGACCACAACGCCAGTCGCCACTGTCACATCCACATCAACTGGAATACCCGAAACCAGTCAGACGCCAACCAGTACGCCTACATCAGGAAGTGTACCGTCCAGCACACCAACTAGTACATTTACCTCTGTGCCTGCGTTTACTTCAACCTCTGTCCCACCAACCTACACAGCAATACCGATTGGCACGGCTACTTCTGCCATAATCAATACGGCAACATTCACTCCAACTGCAACAGGGTCCCCTGTTCCAAGTTTCACTGCAACTAATACACAAGTTGTGACAGCTCTACCATCTTCGATAAAAGTTTTGGCGCTTGCATCTTTGAGTAGTAGAAGGGGAACGACCAGCGGTTCAATCTCCAGCTTGGGTTTGCTACAACAAAAAGGCATCGAGGATGACCCGGCCGCATATGTCGCCTTTCTAACGCCCAATAAGGCTTATCAAGGCTATCAGTCATTTTATCTGCCGGGCGATATCACACCCTCATTGATCTCTTCCATGGTGTTGGATGTCAACTATAAGGCTCCTGTCTCATCCATACAGACCTGGTCATTATCCATCTATAATTGGAAGACGAGAAGATGGATAAAACTTGGGACTATGAATGGAGGTAAACCAGATGAGTGGTTCAATCAGGCCTTTGCCATTCCGAGTTATCAGAAATATATCTCCTCCAGGAACGAGATTCGGCTCCAGCTGCGCTCTAACAATGGAAAAGGTGATCTCAAGGTTGATTTTGAAGTGATCAAAATTACAACTGGAGTTTTGCCAACCGCAACCTTTACCCCCACATATACTCCGAGTCCAACACCGACTCCATAAAACCGGGGGTACCAATAACAATTTAATCGAATAATAACACGACAGGACAGTTGCAAAACTGTCCTGTCGTGTATCCAGCCGGGGGAAAATCCCGCCAAAGTACTATCCTAATAACTGTACCCAAAAGACTAAAAATCTTGTCATGTACATCAAAGAAGAGACACCAATTGTTGCATGATGGATTTGTTCGGGGTGAGTTGAGCAAAATCAAATACCATTCCTTCATTGATTAATAGAATTGGTCTTTTCCTAAGGAGTCTTATGTTTTTCAGAGATCATAAATCATTGAAGATGTTTGTTGTATTATTTCTGATTTTTGTTATAGGGATATATGGGGTAATTCCTGCTCAAGCAAGCGCAGGGAAATATCAAATGGGGGCAGTATATCGTGTGGCTACAGATGGGGCAACCAGCGGCGCCTGCGGTGCTGATTGGTCAACTCCCTGCGATCTACAATATGCATTAACCCTTGCTTCCTCTGGCGCTGCAATCTGGGTATCAGCGGGGAGCTATTATCCTGACGAAGGCGCCGGTCAAAGCAATAACAATCGTGACAGCACCTTTCAGATGAAGGAGGGTGTGGCAGTCTATGGTGGATTTGTTGGGATGGAGACCCTGCTCGGTCAGCGCAATCCAACGACGCATGTCACCATTTTGAGTGGTGAGATCGATGGGGTTGCGGGGAATGCCAATAATGCCCGTCATGTTGTCTTCGCCGATACTGTTTCGGATTCCACGATCCTGGATGGGTTTACCATCACAGCGGGAAATGCAGATGCAGGGGGGTATGGAGGCGGGATGCGCATGAATACCAGCAATGCCATCCTCAGCAACCTTATTTTCAATGATAACCGTGGAGATCGGGGGGGTGGATTAGCTATCTTTTCCAGCAGTAGTCCGACCCTGACAAAGGTTGATTTTACTGGTAATCAAGCCAACGCTGGCGGTGGGGGGGGAATGTTTTCCAATTCCAGCACCCCCACACTGATCCATGTGAATTTCAGCGGCAACTCAGCGACAGACGAAGGTGGAGGCTTAGTCAACAACTCGATAAGTAATTCAATTCTGATGGATGTTACCTTCACGAACAATAGCGTGACGAGCGGACCCGGCGGAGGCATGATCAACAATTTCAGTGCACCGCAGCTGACAAATGTCACCTTTAGTAACAACACTGTTTCGGGGGGAGGCGCAGGGATATACAACTATTTTAGCCACCCGACCCTGAACAATGTTACTTTCAGGAATA
>Ga0210377_10003751_pt1 | contig 12977 bp, 5 predicted proteins | sample PLM4_65_b1redo_FD_155480 | JGI IMG/M metagenome (GOLD analysis project Ga0210377, IMG submission 155480) | Groundwater sediment microbial communities from an aquifer in East River, Colorado, USA - PLM4_65_b1 redo | ecosystem: Environmental > Terrestrial > Soil > Riparian zone | place: USA: East... | reverse complement strand
GCGGAAGGCACCGGCCTCGAGCCGCTCAAGGATTACTTTGTCGGTCCCGTGGGCCTCGCGCTCGGGTATGATGACGTGATCGCACCTTCCCGGGTGCTCTTTGATTTCAGCAAGACCCAGGCCAAACTTCAACTCAAGGTCGGCGTGCTCGACGGGAAGCTGCTGAATCAAGCGGACATCAAAGCGCTGGCAAGCCTGCCCTCGCTGAACGCGCTCCGCGGGAAGATCGTCGGTCTTCTCCAGGCGCCGGCATCAAGGATGGTCGGCGTGCTCGCAGCGCCGGGCGGCCAGATTGCCAGGGTCATGAAGGCGAAGGCAGGCAAGGGTTAAGTCGTAAGAACGCACTCGTATATCGAGCGCGTATTTTAAAAAGTTCAGAAAAATTTCAGGAGGAATTGTCCCATGGCAGATTTGGCAAAAATAGTTGATGAATTGAGCGGCTTGACCGTTCTTGAAGCGGCAGAGCTGAGCAAGATGCTTGAAGAGAAGTGGGGCGTGTCCGCAGCGGCGCCCGTGGCAGTTGCAGCCGCTGCAGGGGGCGGAGCGGCAGCGGTGGAAGAGAAAACCGCTTTTGACGTGATCCTCGCGGCTGCAGGCGCCCAGAAAATTAACGTGATCAAAGTGGTGCGTGAGCTTACGGGCCTTGGCCTCAAGGAAGCAAAGGACCTGGTGGAAGGCGCTCCCAAACCGGTGAAGACCGGTGTCTCCAAGGAAGATGCGGAGACCATGAAGAAGAAGCTTGCCGAAGCAGGCGCGACCGTCGAGGTAAAGTAAGATCGCAATCACAGCTTCATTTGTCAAGTCCTTGCCCTCCGGCAGTCGTCCGGAGGGCAGAGGACTTTTTGCGTTTATGGATAGTGCATTATTTCGCCGTTTAGGAACGGCATAACACTGTTGAAAATTGCAAAATGAAAAACGCAAATGGTAAAATTGAAAAGCACCGATTTTGAGTTTCATCTTATCGTCCTGGTTACTTTTTGCACTTTGCACTTTACAATTTGCAATTAATGCTTCTTAAAGGGAGTACCTATGTCTAAAGAAAAAAGAGAACTGACCCGAGTGAGGAAGGACTATTCAAGGATCCCGACGATCCTTGAGATTCCTGATCTTATCGAGATACAAAAAAGGTCTTATGATTTCTTTCTCCAGAAGGATGTTGCTTCGGACAAACGAAAGGATACGGGGCTCCAGGCGGCGTTCAAAAGCGTGTTCCCCATATACGATTTCAACGAGACTGCGATGGTTGATTACCTCGGGTTCTCCCTCGGCGATCCGAAGTACAGCATCTGGGAGTGCCTGCAGCGCGGAGCTACCTTTGCCGCGCCGCTTAAGATCAAGACGCGCCTCGTGTTCTTTGAAAAGGACGAACAGACGGCTACCAAGCGCGTTAAGGACATCAAGGAGCAGGAGGTGTACGTCGGCGATCTTCCTCTCATGACGGAAACAGGCACCTTCATCGTGAACGGCACCGAGCGCGTGGTCGTGAGCCAGCTCCACCGGTCTCCGGGCGCGTTCTTTACTCATGACAAAGGCAAGACCCATGCGAGCGGCAAGATCCTTTATTCAGCCAGGATCATCCCCTACCGCGGCTCCTGGCTCGACTTCGAATTCGACGTCAAGGACATCGTGTATGTCAGGATAGACCGGCGGCGAAAGATACCCGCAACCATCCTGCTCAAGTCTTTCGGGTATTCGAATGAAGACCTGCTTCGCATGTATTACCCTATCGAAGACATAAAGATCAAGAAGGACGGCTTTACCCGCGGCATTCTTACCGACGTGCTCACCGGGATTAAGGCGCCGATCACGCTTACGGACAAGGCGACACGCGAACTGATCGTGAAAGAGGGCGCCAAGATCACCCGCATGGCCATCAAGAAGATGGAGGCAGCAGGTATCACCGAGATTCCCATTGCCCGAGAGGAACTCATTGATCGCGTCGTCCTTCGCGACGTTATCGATCCTGAGACGGGGGAGGTGCTCCTGCCGGCTAACGAAAAAATTACTGATGCTTTCCTGGCCAGGATCGCCGCCACCAAGATCGAGAAGATTGAAGTGATCTACATGGACGGCATCCACGTGATTGCCGCGATGCGCGACACGCTCCTCGCGGACAAGGTGCAGTCCTCCGATGAGGCGCTCCTCGAGATCTACCGAAAGATGCGTCCCGGCGAGCCGCCGACGGTCGAGATGGCGCGGAACCTCTTCTCGGGCATGTTCTTCAACTCCAAGCGTTATGATCTTTCGAACGTCGGCAGGCTTAAGCTGAACAAAAAATTAAAATTAGACATTCCGATCGATAAAACCACGCTTACCGCCCAGGATGTGGTCGAAGTGATCCGCTACCTCGTCAATCTGAGAACCGGCAAAGGCGAGGTGGACGATATCGATCATCTCGGCAACCGCCGCGTGCGGTCCGTGGGCGAGCTCCTCGAAAATCAGATCCGTATCGGCCTCGCACGCATGGAGCGCGCCATCAAGGAGCGCATGAGCCTTCAAGATGTGGACACGCTCATGCCGCATGACATCATCAACCCCAAGCCGGTGATTGCCGCCATTAAGGAGTTTTTCGGGTCGAGCCAGCTCTCGCAGTTCATGGACCAGACAAACCCGCTGGCGGAGATCACGCACAAGCGCAGGTTATCGGCCCTCGGTCCCGGCGGCCTCACGCGCGAGCGCGCGGGATTCGAGGTGCGCGACGTTCATACGACCCATTACGGAAGGATATGCCCCATTGAGACGCCGGAAGGACCGAACATCGGCCTCATCGTCTCGCTTGCGACCTATGCCCGCGTGAACGACTACGGCTTCATCGAAGCTCCCTATCGCGAGGTCAAGTCAGCGAAGGTGACGGACAAGATCGAGTATCTTTCCGCGGTGGACGGCGAAAACTTCGTGGTTGCCCAGGCGAACACGCCCATTGACAGCCGCGGCAAGATCGCCGTGGACAGCGTCTCGGCGCGTGTGGGCGGAGAATTCAAGCTCGTGAGCGCCGAGGAAGTGCAGTATATGGATGTTTCGCCGAAGCAGATCGTCTCGGTTTCGGCGGCCCTTATCCCCTTTCTTGAGAACGACGACGCGAACCGCGCACTCATGGGATCGAACATGCAGCGCCAGGCTGTGCCGCTGCTCCGGCCCCAGGCGCCCATCGTGGGCACCGGTATGGAGCGGGTCGCGGCCCGAGACTCCGGCGCGATCGTATCGGTCAAACGTGACGGCGTGGTCGAAGGAGTGGATTCCACCCGTATCGTGATTAAAGGAGAAGATGCCAAGGGCCGGACAGTCGTTGACACCTATCCGCTCACCAAGTTCTATCGTTCAAACCAGAACACCTGCATGAATCAGAAGCCGATTGTGCGCGCGGGCGACAAAGTTAAAAAGGGCCAGGTGATCGCCGACGGACCGGCCACGGACCTGGGCGAACTCGCGCTCGGCCAGAACGTGCTCGTGGCCTTCATGCCCTGGAGCGGCTACAATTACGAAGATGCGATCATTATCAGTGAAAAGCTCGTGAAAGAGGACCGCTATACTTCGATCCATATCGAGGAGTTCGAGATCGAGGCCCGCGATACCAAGCTCGGCAAGGAAGAGATCACGCGAGACATTCCGAATCTTGGCGAAGAAACGCTGCGGAACCTCGACGAGAACGGCATCATCCGTATCGGCGCCGAGGTCATGCCCGGCGATATCCTTATCGGCAAGGTGACGCCCAAAGGCGAGACGCAGCTTACCCCGGAGGAAAAGCTCCTCCGCGCCATTTTCGGCGAAAAGGCCGGTGACGTGCGGGATGCCTCACTCTACGCGCCTCCGGGCATCGAGGGCACGGTGATCGATGTCAAGGTGTTTTCGCGCAAAGGCGAGGACAAGAATGAACGCCTCAAGACCCAGGAGAGTGAAGAGATCGCGCGCCTCCAAAAGGAATACTCGGAGGAAGTCCGCGCTGAAAAAGAAGACCGCTACAAACGCATCAGGAGAATCTTGATCGGCAAGACCGCCGTCGACAAAATAGTGAATTCCAAGACCGGGAAGACCGAGTTGGCCAAGGGCAAGAAGATCACGGCTGAGGCGCTGGACAAGCTGCCCGAAAAGGATTACGCCAAGATCAAAGTTGAGTCGGAAGATTACCCGGCCAAGCTCCAGGAAATCCTCGATAATTCCGAAAACCAACTCGGCATCCTTGAGGCCATCTACGACGAGAAGATCGGCAGGCTGAAACGGGGAGACGATCTGCCCCCCGGTGTGGTCAAGCTCGTAAAGGCCTACGTAGCCATGAAGCGAAAGCTCTCCGTCGGCGACAAGATGGCGGGTCGGCACGGCAACAAGGGCGTGGTATCGAGAATCGTGCCGGAAGAGGACATGCCATATCTTCCCGACGGGACACCCGTTGAGATTGTCCTGAACCCCCTCGGCGTGCCATCCCGTATGAACGTGGGACAGATTCTTGAGACGCACTTGGGCTGGGCCGCGAAGGCCTTGGGTCTGTACGTGGCAACGCCGGTGTTCGACGGCGCCTCGGAGGAACGGATCCGCTCGCTCTTGAAGGAGGCCAAGCTCCCGCTGACGGGTCAGTCGATACTTCACGACGGGCGTACGGGCGAGCCCTTCGACAAGCCGGTGACCGTCGGTTACATGTATATGCTGAAGCTGCACCATTTGGTCGATGACAAGCTGCATGCGCGTTCCATCGGCCCCTATTCTCTCGTAACGCAGCAGCCGCTCGGCGGCAAGGCCCAGTTCGGCGGCCAGCGCCTCGGTGAGATGGAGGTCTGGGCGCTCCAGGCCTATGGCGCGGCGTACTGTCTCCAGGAATTCCTCACGGTCAAGTCCGACGATGTGTCGGGAAGGGCGAAGATTTATGAGGCGATCGTGAAAGGCGAAAATACACTCGAACCCGGCCTGCCCGAATCGTTCTATGTGCTTATCAAGGAGCTCCAGAGCCTGTGCCTTGATGTCGAGCTTATCGAGCGCAAGAACGAAAAAGAGCGGGTGATCGGACTTGAGAAAATATCGTCTGCACGGTAGTGAAAAAAGTTCCAAATAACAAGCACCAAATCGCAAATAAATTCCAAGCACATGAATCAAGTTTCAAACGTTTGGAAATTGAAATTTGAAGTTTGGATATTATTTGGGATTTATAATTTGTGATTTGGGATTTGCAGTTATGAACGGAGGTCCACTGTGGAAGAGAAACGGATAACGGAAAACAAGGCCAGAGCTGATGTCATGAATCTGTTCGAAAAGCCGAAGGACATCAGTTTTGATGCAATGCGTATAAAGATCGCCTCTCCGGAACGGATCAAGGAGTGGTCCTTCGGCGAGGTGAAGAAGCCGGAGACGATCAATTACCGGTCATTCAAGCCCGAGAGGGATGGTCTCTTCTGCGCCAAGATATTCGGTCCAATCAAGGACTGGGAGTGTCTGTGCGGAAAGTATAAGCGGATGAAGCACCGCGGTATCGTATGCGATAAATGCGGTGTCGAGGTGATCCAGTCCAAGGTTCGCCGGGAGCGCATGGGCCATATCGAGCTCTCCTCTCCCGTCGCCCATATCTGGTTCCTCAAGGGCCTGCCGAGCCGCATCGGCACTCTTCTCGACATGACGCTCAGGCAGCTCGAGAAGGTCCTTTATTTCGAGAACTACGTCGTGGTAGACGGCGGGGATACGCCGCTCAAGCATAAGGAACTCCTGACGGAGGAAAAATTCCGCAAAGCGCAGCTCGAATACGGATCCAGCGCCTTTAAGGCCGGTATGGGAGCCGAGGCGATACGAGAAATGCTCAAGGCCATCGACCTTGAAGTAGAATCCGAGGAAATCCGCAAGAAGATCGAGACCGCAACCTCGATGGCGACCAAGAAAAAACTTACGAAGCGGCTCAAGGTGATCGAGGCGTTCCGCAAATCCGGCAACAAACCGGAGTGGATGATCCTCGATGTGGTCCCCGTGATTCCGCCGGAACTGCGGCCTCTTGTACCGCTCGAGGGCGGCCGGTTCGCCACGTCGGACCTGAACGATCTCTACCGGAGGGTCATCAACAGGAACAACCGGCTTCGCCGGCTCGAGGAGCTCAAGGCCCCCTCGGTCATCATCCGGAACGAGAAACGGATGCTTCAGGAGGCCGTGGATGCGCTCTTTGATAACGGCAGGCGCGGACGGGTGCTGCGCGGACCGAACAAGCGGCCGCTTAAGTCTTTGTCCGACATGCTTAAAGGCAAGCAGGGAAGGTTCCGTCAAAACCTGCTCGGCAAACGCGTGGACTACTCAGGCCGTTCCGTGATCGTCGTCGGACCGGACCTTAAGCTCCACCAGTGCGGCCTGCCGAAGAAAATGGCCTTGGAGCTCTTCAAGCCTTTTATTTTCAACAAGCTCGAAGAAAAGGGCTACGCAACGACCATCAAGAGCGCAAAAAAGATGATCGAGCGCGAGCGGCCCGAGGTATGGGACGTGCTCGAAGAAGTGATCCAGGAGCATCCCGTGCTTTTGAACCGCGCCCCGACGCTCCACCGTCTCGGCATCCAGGCCTTTGACCCGGTACTTGTCGAGGGCAAGGCCATCCGCCTCCACCCGCTTGTTTGCGCGGCGTTCAACGCGGACTTCGACGGCGACCAGATGGCGGTCCATATCCCGCTCTCCGTTGAGGCCCAGCTTGAGGCACGGGTGCTCATGCTCTCGGTCAACAACGTGCTCTCACCGGCGAACGGCAGGCCTATCACCGTCCCTTCGCAGGACATCGTGCTCGGTTGCTATTATCTGACCAAGGCCCGTTCCGGCGCCAGGGGAGAAGGGAAGATATTCTCGGGCAGGGACGAGGTACGCATTGCCTATGACCAGCGCATGGTCGATATCCATGCCCGCGCCCGGGTGCGCATGAACGGCAAGATCGAAGAGACAACGGTCGGCAGGGTCCTTTTCAGCGATGTTCTGCCTGAAAGCATGTCCTTCTCGTCCATCAACAAGGAAATGAACAAGAAGGAACTCGCGAAATTGATCGATGAATGCTACCGCAAGCTAGGCCTGCGGCGCACCGTTATCCTGATCGACGACCTCAAGGAGATCGGCTTCAAGTACGCCATGCGTGCCGGCATCTCCATCTGCATTTCGGACATGCACATACCGAGCAAGAAACAGAAATTTATCGATCAGGCGCAGAAAGAAGTGATGGAGATCCATCACCAGTATACGGAAGGTCTCATCACGAACGGCGAGCGTTACAACAAGGAAATCGACATCTGGGCGAACGTGACCGAGAAGATCGCCGACGAAATGATGGCTGAACTCGGTATGGAAGAGATAGAGCTCCGGGGCGGAAAGAAGTCGGAGATACAGGAGGCCCGGTCGTTCAATAATATCTTTATGATGGCCGACTCGGGCGCACGCGGCAGCACCCAGCAGATCCGGCAGCTTGCCGGCATGCGCGGACTCATGGCCAAGCCTTCGGGCGAGATCATCGAAACGCCGATCACGGCGAACTTCCGGGAAGGCCTCACCGTGCTCCAGTACTTCATCTCGACCCACGGCGCACGTAAGGGCCTCGCGGATACGGCGCTCAAGACCGCCAACTCGGGTTACCTCACGAGGAGGCTTGTGGATGTTTCTCAGGACGTGATCATCACCCAGGACGACTGCGGCACCACCGACGGCATCATCGTCGGATCACTCGTTGAAGGCGGCGAGATCATCGAGCCGCTGTCAGAACGTATCCTCGGGCGCGTTGCGGCAGAGGACGTGAAGGACCCGATCACCAAGGACGTGATCGTCGGTACCAAGCGTGAAATTAACGAAGACCTTGTCAAGCGGGTGGATGAGGCAGGTATCGACCGCATTAAGATTCGTTCGGTGCTCACCTGCCAGTCCCTGCGCGGCGTTTGCAAGATGTGTTACGGCCGCGACCTGGGCCGCGGCAAGCTCGTGGACATCGGCGAGGCCATCGGCATCGTTGCTGCCCAGTCTATCGGGGAGCCTGGCACCCAGCTGACAATGAGGACCTTCCACATCGGCGGTACGGCGAGCAAAGTCGTCGAGCAGACGGTGCTCGAAGCGAAGAATGCGGGTATTCTCAAGTATCTCAACGTTAATACCGTGAAGAATAAAGAAGGCGATTACGTGGTCATGTCCCGCAGCGGCAACATCGCTATCTACGATGAGACAGGGCGTGAGAGGGAAAAATACGCGATCATCTACGGGGCCCGCCTCAAGGTGCAGGACGGGAATAAAGTGGAAGTTGGCCAGAAACTCGTGGAGTGGGATCCCTACTCCCTTCCGATCCTCACCGAAATCGGGGGCAAGATCGCTTTTGGCGACATCATCGAAGGCGTTACCATGCGTGAGGAAGTGGATGAAGTCACCGGCCTGTCGCGCAAGGTGATCATCGATTATCCGAACCAGAACCTGCGTCCGAGAATTTCGATCAAGGACCAGCACGGCAAGACGGCCAGACTGCCTGCCTCCAATGTAGTTGCCCGATACCTCCTGCCGGCAGGAGCGCACATTCTCGTGGACAAGGGCCATGAGGTTTTCCCCGGCGACATCCTGGTCAAGATCCCGCGTGAGACCACGAAGACCAAAGACATCACCGGCGGTCTCCCGAGGGTGGCCGAACTCTTCGAGGCGAGAAAGCCCAAGGAGCAGGCGATCATAAGCGAGATCGACGGGACGGTGGAGTTCGGCGGGTTTGTGAAGGGAATGCGCCGCATCCTCGTCAAGGACGGCATGGGAAACGAAAAAGAGTACCTCATCCCGAAGGGGAAGCATGTGAACGTGCATGAGGGAGACTGGGTGACTGCGGGAGAGCCGCTCATGGACGGCCCCGTCGATCCGCACGATATTCTGAATGTGCTCGGTCCTAACGCGCTCCAGAAGTATCTTGTCGACGAAGTGCAGCAGGTCTACCGTCTTCAGGGCGTGAGCATCAACGATAAACATATCGAGGTCATCGTCCGGCAGATGCTTCGGAAGGTAAGAATTGAGGACGCAGGCGACACTTCCTTCCTGATCGGCGAGCAGGTGGACCGTTTCTCCTTTGCGAAGGAGAATGAGACCGTGATCGCCAAGGGCGGCAAGCCGGCGACGGCGCGACCCATTCTTCTCGGCATCACCAAGGCGTCGCTCACCACGGACAGCTTCATATCGGCGGCATCGTTCCAGGAGACCACCCGCGTGTTGACCGAGGCGGCTATCACCGGCGCCGTGGACGATCTTGTCGGCTTGAAGGAAAACGTGATCATGGGTAGGTTGATCCCTGCGGGAACGGGTATGACCGAGTATCGTAACACCTATGTAGAAGTAGAAACCGAGGCCTTGCAGGATACAAGGGAATAGGCTGCCGAGTAAGCTTTTTAATGAAGCAGAAGAGAGAATGCAGCCGAGTGCTATGAGGAAGCCGCTGTTCGTTCGGCCATTAGTTATTAATTTAAAGGAAACAAAAAAAATCTTGACAAGAGGCTCATTTACCGATATAATCACCGGGTTTTGACTCAATGTTATTGAAACTTTGCTATGTTTCTGTTTTTAAGGAGTAATTAACGTGCCGACAATTAGTCAACTGGTAAGAAAAGGCAGATCTCTGGCTGCTACGAAGACCAAGAGCCCTGCGCTCAGAAGTTGCCCTCAGAAGAGGGGGGTTTGCATCAGAGTGTATACCACAACGCCGAAGAAGCCGAACTCGGCTCTCCGGAAGGTGGCCAGGGTGAGGCTCACGAATGGTATGGAAGTTACTACCTATATCCCCGGGGTGGGGCACAATCTGCAGGAACACTCTATTGTGCTCATCCGCGGCGGGAGGGTAAAGGATTTGCCGGGCGTTCGGTATCATATTGTGAGAGGGACGCTCGATACTGTTGGGGTTGCAAATCGTAAGCAAGGTCGCTCTAAGTATGGCGCAAAAAGGCCCAAATAACAGCTAAGGAGCAGGGTCAAACCGGTGCCTCACGGGGCACAGATTTGACGGAACACTATGCCGAGAAAAAGCGTTGTTGTAAAAAGAGAAGCATTACCGGATCCAAAATATAACAGCAAAATGCTTGCTAAGTTCGTAAACGTGCTCATGCGCAAGGGCAAGAAGAGCACGGCTGAGGCCATTTGCTACAAGGCGCTCGACCGGATTCAGCAGAAGACCAACGGCGACCCCATCGCTATTTTTAAAAAGGCAATAGACAATCTGAAACCGACGCTCGAGGTGAAATCGCGCAGGGTGGGTGGTGCCTCGTACCAGGTCCCGATCGAGGTCAAGCAGCCGCGCAGGTTGTCGCTGGCGTACCGCTGGCTCAGGCTCTACGCCTCTCAGCGGCCTGAAAAATCCATGGTCGAAAAGCTTGCCGGTGAAATTCTTGATGCATCGAACAACACCGGCGCAGCCGTGAAGAAGAAAGAAGACATACACCGTATGGCAGATGCCAATAAGGCATTCGCCCATTATCGCTGGTAGGGTGCTTATCTAAGACGGAGGCAGTTTTGGCAAGGCAGTTTTCACTCGAAAATACACGTAACATCGGTATCATGGCTCATATCGACGCCGGTAAAACGACGACGACGGAGCGAATTCTTTACTATACCGGTGTTTCCTATAAGATCGGCGAAGTGCATGACGGCACTGCCGTCATGGACTGGATGGTGCAGGAGCAGGAGCGCGGTATCACGATCACCTCGGCCGCAACGACCTGTTTCTGGCGCGACAAGCGTATCAACATCATCGACACGCCCGGCCACGTGGACTTTACCATTGAGGTGGAGCGCTCGCTTCGTGTGCTCGATGGCGCGGTCGCGGCCTTCGACTCGGTGAGCGGTGTTGAGCCACAATCCGAAACGGTCTGGCGTCAGGCTGACAAGTACCAAGTGCCCCGCATCGCTTTCATGAACAAGATGGACCGCATTGGTGCGGACTTTTACATGAGCGTGCAGTCGATGGTCGACCGGCTCGGTGCGAACGCGGTACCGATCCAGCTTCCTATCGGCTCTGAAGATAAATTCCGCGGTTGCATTGATCTCGTAAAGATGAAGGCTGTCCTGTTCGACGACGAAACTCTCGGTGCAAAATATGTAGTGGGAGAGATCCCTACGGATCTGTTGCCTAAGGCGCAGGAATACCGCGAGAAGATGATCGAGAAGATTGCCGACGCGGACGACACCGTGATGGAGAAATTCCTGAACGGAGAGACCCCGACCGAGGCCGAGATCATGACCGCGATCCGCAAAGGTACGATCGCCATGAGCATTTTCCCGGTTATTTGCGGGTCGGCGTTCAAGAACAAGGGTGTTCAGCTTCTCCTTGATGCGGTGGTGGACTACCTCCCGTCTCCTCTGGACATCCCTCCGGTCAAAGGCATCGGCCCCAAAGGTGAGGAAGTAGTTCGCACGGCTTCTGACAGCGAGCCGTTTGCAGGCATTGCGTTCAAGATCATGACCGATCCATTCGTGGGGCAGCTCACGTTCATCCGGGTCTATTCCGGGACGCTGACATCCGGTTCCTATGTGTACAACTCTACCAAGGGGACCAGGGAGCGTGTCGGCAGGCTGCTCAAAATGCACGCGAACAAGCGGGAAGAGATCGAGCAAATCTATTCCGGAGATATCTGTGCGGCTGTGGGACTCAAGAGCACACTCACGGGGCATACCCTCTGCGATGAAAACAAGCCCGTTATCCTGGAAGCTATGATCTTTCCGGAGCCGGTGATCTCCGTGGCCATCGAGCCCAAGACCAAGGCAGACCAGGAAAAGCTGGGCTTCTCGCTCCAAAAGCTTATGCAGGAAGACCCGTCGTTCCGCGTGATGACCGACCAGGAGACCGGGCAGGTCATCATCTCGGGCATGGGAGAGCTTCACCTGGAAATTATCGTTGACCGTCTTTTGCGAGAGTTCAAAGTAGATGCGAATGTCGGTAAGCCCCAGGTTGCATACCGCGAAACGGTCAAGAAAAAAGTTACCGCGGAAGGCAAGTATATTCGCCAGACCGGAGGCCGTGGCCAATACGGGCATGCAGTGCTTGAGCTTGAGCCGCAGGAGCCGGGTAAGGGCTTCGAGTTTGTGAATAAGACCGTCGGCGGTTCAGTTCCTAAGGAATATGTTGCGCCGATCGAGAAGGGTATCATAGAGGCCATGGAAAACGGTGTAATTGCCGGCTATCCCATGGTTGACATAAAGATCACCCTTATTGACGGGTCCTATCATGATGTGGACTCTTCTGAAATGGCCTTTAAGATCGCCGGTTCCATGGCCTTTAAAGAGGGTGCGAATAAGGCTGCTCCGGTATTGCTCGAGCCCATCATGGCAGTCGAGGTCGTCTGCGCCGAGGAGTATATGGGCGACATCATCGGAGACCTCAACTCCCGCCGCGGTCGGGTGCAGGGCATGAACATGCGGGGCGCGGGTAGGGTCATCACGGCGCAAGTGCCGCTCTCGGAAATGTTCGGCTATGCAACGGATATCAGGTCCAAGACCCAGGGTAGGGCGACCTACACGATGCAGTTTGCGCATTACGAAGAAGTTCCGAAAAACATCTCAGAGCAGATCATCGCTAAAGTAAAAGGCGAGACGGTTAAGAAGTAGTATACTTTCACTATTCAATTAGGTTATCACTTCCTACAGGAGGCGGACAGCATGGCAAAGGCAAAATTTGAGAGGACAAAACCTCATGTGAACGTGGGCACCATCGGCCATGTGGACCACGGCAAGACGACCTTGACGGCGGCCATCACGAAGGTGCTGTCATTCAAGAACTTCGCGAGCTTCGTGGCATACGACCAGATCGACAAGGCCCCGGAAGAGCGGGAGCGCGGTATCACGATTGCCACGGCGCACGTGGAATACCAGACGGACAACCGTCACTATGCCCATGTCGACTGCCCCGGCCATGCCGATTATGTGAAGAACATGATCACCGGGGCCGCCCAGATGGACGGAGCGATCCTGGTGGTGTCGGCCGCGGACGGTCCGATGCCCCAGACCCGCGAGCACATCCTCCTGGCCCGCCAGGTCGGCGTGCCCTA
>Ga0210377_10003750_pt1 | contig 12979 bp, 9 predicted proteins | sample PLM4_65_b1redo_FD_155480 | JGI IMG/M metagenome (GOLD analysis project Ga0210377, IMG submission 155480) | Groundwater sediment microbial communities from an aquifer in East River, Colorado, USA - PLM4_65_b1 redo | ecosystem: Environmental > Terrestrial > Soil > Riparian zone | place: USA: East... | reverse complement strand
GACAACCGTTGCGGCCCCTCATCGCGCCGAGGGCATAAGGCACACGATCGACACGGGGGGATCGTACCGAATCCGATCCCGGAAGACAAGCACGGAACCGAGGAGCCGCGCGCGTGAAAGACGTGGGGTTGCTCCTGTCCGCGCTCTGCTATAGACTGCAGTGCTCCTCTCCTTGTCGCCGCTCCTCGCTCGGAGGTGGATGGCATGATCCGGTTTGTGTGGCTCGACTCGTTCGGTCCGCGCGGCGGTCTCGACCGCGAACCGCTTCCCACGCGGCGTCGCGGTGTGGGCGACGACCTGGCCGCCGGGTTCCCTCATCGACCGAACCGCGACCGCTGCAGCGCTGCCATCGCGCTCGGCCGTGTCCTCGCGCTTTTCCTGGTCCTTCTGACGTGTGGAGGGTGCACCCCCGAGCCGACCCCGGTCCTGCGCGTCGGCACCAACGTCTGGCCGGGCTATGAACCCCTTTATCTCGCGCGCCACCTCGGGTATTTCAATAGCGCCGTGCGGCTGGTGGAGTACTCGTCGGCCACCCAGGTCATCAGCGCGTATCGCAACGGCGCGATCGAAGCCGCGGCGCTCACCCTGGACGAGCTGCTCTTGTTGGCGCAGCACGGGCAGGACCCGCGGGTCGTCCTGGTGATGGATGTATCGCACGGCGGGGATGCGATCCTGGGACGCTCGGGGTTGCGGAGCCTGTCGGACCTCAAAGGCCGCCGCGTCGGCGTCGAGGGCACCGCGACCGGCGCCTACCTGCTCAGCCGAGCCCTCGAGACGAATGACTTGACGCGGGCCGACGTCGTGATCGTTCCGCTGCAAGTCGACGAGCACGAACGCGCCTTCAAGGAAGGTCGTGTCGATGCCGTCGTCACGTTCGAGCCGGTGCGAAGCAAGATGTTGGCGGCGGGCGCGCGCGAGTTGTTCAACAGCGCGCAAATCCCCGGAGAAATCGTGGATGTTCTGGTGGTGCGTGGCGAGCTCTCGGAGCGAAACCGCCGCGCAGCCGACATGCTGCTGAGAGGGTGGTTCCGCGCCCTGGAGTATCTGGGGCAGCACCCGCGCGAGGCCGCCGCGCTGATCGCGAAGCGGATGCAGATCAACCCCGATCAAGTGTTGGTTTCTTACCAGGGCCTCCGGCTTCCGAGTCAGGCCGACAATCGAACCTTGCTTGCGGGCAATTCCCCACAACTGATTCCCGTGGTCCAGCGCCTTGCCGCGGTGATGACCGATCAGAAGCTGCTGCAACGGCCGGTCGATCCCACGGGATTACCGGATCCCCGGCCGCTGCTGAGGCTGACGCCATGACCGCGGCGATCGTGAACCCCGCTCGAGGGAGAAATCGCTGATGCGGTGGTCGCTTCGCATGACGGTGCCGCTGCTCCTGGTGCTCTCCACTGTTGCGATCGGCATCTTTGCGCTCCAGCACAATACGCGGCTGGCGAACCGGGCGGTGGAGAAAGAGGCCGTCGCCTCGTTGACGGTGGAGATGACGAGACTCCAGGGGACGATCGAGTATCTGATGCGTCGAGACGATCTCGAACGAGTCCAGGAGGAAGTGTCCGCGCTTGGCGCGGACCCGGCTCTCACCGGGGCGTTCCTCATCGACGACCGAGGGACGATCGTCGCCGCCACTCGCGTGGCGGTAGTGGGCGAGCCGGCGGTCGACGTGCTCCCGCCGGTCGGCCCCGTCGATCGCGCGGCGCGCTCGGCTGCCACCACCCGCGCCATGGAGGAGCTGACCGGCGGTGCCGACATCACCGCGGACGGCCGTGGAGCGGTGGGCCTCTATCCTGTCGTGCTGGGGGCTCGGGGCGGCGAACTGCGACCGTCGCGCGTCGGCCTGCTGTACATCCAGCGCGACATCACGGCGCTGAAAGCAGGCGCGCGTCGTGCCGTCGAGTACCAGGTTGTCCAGTTCAGCCTGTTCGTGTTTGGTGTGTCGTTCTTCCTGTGGCTGTTCTTCCACGTCGTGCTGACGCGGCGCATCAATCGGTTGATTGCGGCCGCGCGCCGCCTGGCGGCGGGCGATCTTACTGCCCGTTCCGGGCTGTCGGGTCACGACGAGGTGGCGGCGGCGGGTCGGGCGTTTGATCGCATGGCCGAAGACCTGGCGCTCGGCCGCTCGCGACTCCAGGCCAGCGAGGGGCGATTCCGGCGCATCGTCGAGTCGAACATGATCGGGATTATCTTTTGGGAGGTACAGGGCGGTATTACGGAAGCGAACGACGCCTTTCTCAAGATGGTGGGTTACACGCGGGAGGACCTCGCCGCTGGCGTCCTGTGCTGGAAAGACATGACTCCGCCGGAGTATGCCCACCTGGTTGAGCGAGGACTTAAGGAGATCACCGCGATCGGAGTCTGCACGCCGTTCGAAAAAGAGTACATCAGGAAAGATGGCAGCCGGGTGCCCGTTGTCTTCGGAGCAACGCTGCTGGAGGGCTTTCAAGACCGAGGAGTCGGTTTTGTCCTCGACATCAGCGAGCGCAAGCGCGCGGACAAGGCGTTGCGCGAGAGCGAGAAACAATTGCGCCACTCGCAAAAGATGGAGGCCGTCGGGCGGTTGGCGGGCGGCGTCGCGCACGATTTCAACAATCTGCTGACGATCATCGCCGGCCGCAGCGAGCTGATGCGCGAGCGACTCCGTCCCGACGATCCGCTGCGGTGGGAAGTCGACCTGATTTTCAACACGGCGGAACGCGCCGCCGCGCTGACCCGCCAGTTGTTGGCGTTCAGCCGCCGACAGGTGCTGGCCCCGAAAGTGTTGGACCTCAATACGGTGGTGGCCAACGTCCAGACGATGTTGGGGCGGCTGATCGGGGAGGACATCGACCTAGTCATCACCCCCGGTCCGTCGCTCGGGCGTGTGAAAGCCGATCCCGGGCAGGTCGAACAGGTCATCATGAACCTGGCGATCAACGCCCGCGACGCCATGCCGAACGGCGGCCGACTCACCATTCGGACCGCCAACGTCGAGTGGGACGCCGCGAGTGCCGCGCGGCGCGGGGCGGGATCGCCGGGATCGTACGTTCGATTGGCGGTGAGCGACACGGGATCTGGGATGGACCCCGCGGTGCAGGCCCATCTCTTCGAACCGTTTTTCACAACCAAAGAGCAGGGCAAGGGCACGGGGCTGGGGCTTTCCACCGTCTTCGGGATCGTCGAGCAGAGCGGCGGGTTCATCGTGGTCGACAGCGAACTCGCGCGCGGCACCACGTTTGAGGTGTACTTGCCGCGAGTCGAAGGCGCGTCGGAGATGGATCAGGCCGCAGCCGATCCAGCGGTGGCGCCGAGGGGATCCGAGACCGTGCTGCTGGCGGAGGACGAAGAGGCGGTCAGGGACCTGATGGAAGAGCTGCTCCACCGAAGCGGCTACACCGTGCTCAAGGCGCGCGACGCGCGCGACGCGCTGCTCATCGGCGAACGGCACGCCGGGCCGATCCACCTTCTGGTCACCGACGTCATCATGCCAGGGATGAGCGGGCCGGAGCTGAGCCGGCGGATCGCCATGGTCCGGCCCGCGATGAAAGTGCTCTACGTGTCCGGATACACCGACAGCACCGTTCCGTATGACGAGTGGAACAAGGACACGTTTTTGCAGAAACCCTTCACCACCGGAGCGTTCACTCGGAAGGTCCGCGAAATCCTGGATGGGCGCGGCCCATCGGGGCCGGATACGCCATGACCTCGGCCGCTCGCCGCACCCGACGCTCCGAGCGGCCGGCCATCGGAGGGTCGGGGCGGCAATTGACTCGTCCGAATTCTTTTTGATAGGCTGCCTCGGGCGTTTTGAAGCTCCCTGCAGCAAGCTGCAGGGAATGCGGGGTGCGCATCGCGAAGCAAGCTTCGAAGTGCAAGGAAGTAAAGACGTACAATTTCCATTTTACTCGCTTACCCCGCAGCAAGCTGCGGGGACTGCGACATATGCAGCGCGTAGCAATGCGCTCGCAATGCACTTTCAGGACAGGACACCACAAGGAGAAGATATGGGCATGACCGGCACCCCAACCTCGACCCTCACGGCGACGCTGCGGAACAAGGCGGCGATTCTACGCATCGAGAGCGTGCGCGCGACGACCGCGGCCGGGAGCGGGCACCCGTCGAGCTGCTGTTCCGCGGCCGACATCGTCGCCGCGCTGTTTTTCTCGGTCATGCGTTACGATCCGAAGAATCCCCGGTGTCCCGGCAGCGATCGGTTCGTCCTCTCGAAGGGCCATGCGGCGCCGCTCTTATACGCGGCGTGGGCGGAGGCCGGGCTGTTTGACAAAGCCGACCTCCTCACACTCCGCACGCTGACCTCCGACCTTGAAGGTCACCCCACGCCGCGCCTGCCCTTCGTCGACGTCGCCACGGGCTCGCTGGGGCAGGGGCTGTCGGCGGGGGTCGGCATGGCGCTCGACGCCAAGCGCCTCGCGAAGTCCTCCGCGCGGGTCTACGTCCTGATGGGCGACGGCGAATCGGTCGAAGGCTCGGTGTGGGAGGCCGCCGAAATCGCGCGGCACGAGGTGGTGGACAACCTGTGCGCGATCGTGGACGTCAACCGCCTGGGGCAGAGCGATCCCACGATGCTGCAGCACGACATGGAGGCCTATCGCGCCCGGTGGACGGGGTTCGGCTGGCAGGCGATCGTCGTGGACGGCCACGACGTCGATGCGTTGTTGGCGGCGTTCGATCAAGCGGCCGGCACGAAGGGCCGCCCGACCGTGATCCTCGCGCGGACGCTGAAGGGCAAGGGGATCTCGTTCGTCGAGGACCGCCCCGACTGGCACGGCAAGGCCCTTAAAAAGGGCGACGAACTGGATCGCGCGCTGGCCGAGCTGGCCAACGGCCTCAACGCGAACGCTTCTGCGCCGGAGATCCGGCGACCCTCCGGGTCCGGTGTCACGCCGCCCCCGCCCAAGCCCTTGGCGCCGCCATCGTACAAGCCCACCGACTCCGTGGCCACGCGCGAGGCGTTCGGCGCGGCGCTGGTGGCGCTGGGCGACGCCAACCCGCTGGTCGTTGCACTGGACGCCGACGTGAAGAACTCGACGTTTACCGAGGCGTTCGGCAAGCGGTTTCCCGACCGGTTCTTCGAGAACTTCATCGCCGAACAGAACATGGTGGGGGCCGCCGTGGGGCTCGCCGCGTGCGGCCGCATCCCGTTTGCGGCGACGTTCGCGTGCTTTCTCACCCGCGCCCACGATTTCATCCGCATGGCCGCGATCAGCCACGCGAACGTCAAGCTGATGGGATCCCACGCCGGTGTCAGCATCGGCGAGGACGGTCCGTCGCAGATGGGGCTCGAGGACCTGGCGATGATGGCCGCCCAGCCGGGGGTCGTCGTCCTCTATCCCTCGGACGCGTCGGCCACGTACCGCTTGGTCGAGGCGGCGGCCGCGCATCGGGGGCCGGTCTACATCCGCACCGGCCGGCCGAAGTGCCCGGTTCTCTACGGGCCTGACGAGCGGTTCGCGATCGGCGGGTCGAAGGTGCTCCGCCAAAGCCCACAGGACCGCCTGACGATTGTCGCCGCCGGCGTCACCGTGTTCGAGGCGCTCAAAGCGCACGACCAACTCAGCGCGGCGGGCATCGCCGTGCGTGTCATCGACCTGTACAGCATCGCCCCGATCGACCGGGCGACGTTGACGGACAGCGCGCGCGCGACGCAGGGGCGCATCCTCACCGTGGAGGATCACTACGCGCACGGTGGACTGGGTGACGCCGTATTGAGCGCGGTGGGGAGCGAGGGGATCCGTGTGCAGAAGCTTGCCGTGCGAGAGATCCCGCACAGCGGCAAGCCCGACGAGTTGCTCGATCGCTACGGGATCAGCGCCCGCCACATTGTCGAGACGGCGAAGCGGATGTTGTAAAGAAAATGTAGGGGCGACCGGCCGGTCGCCCCTACAAAAAGAAGAACCCGACGCGGCGGTTAGTCTTCGTCGCTGTCGTCGTAGTCGTACCCGCTCCCATACCCCTTGCCGGGGTGCCCCATCATCCCGCCAGGCATGCCCATGCCGCCTTTCATCCCGCCCATGCCGTAGCGGCCGCCGCCGAACATCGTCGCGCCGAGCGAGCGGAACTTCTCGAACTGCTCCGGCGTGAGGATCGACTTGATGGTCGTGAACTGCTTGAATCGGAACACCCGCAGGTCGGTCTTCTTGGCCTCCACCTCGCGGACCTTCTTTTCCATCTGGTCGGCCGTGAAGTCCTTCTTATCGAACAGATCCCACAGGTCCATCTCCGCGATCTTGATGTCCGCGCCGCGCCGGATGCTCTCCCGCTCGTAGTCGTTGCGAACCTTCTTGAACTTCTCGATCTGGTCGTCCGACAGCTTCAGCTCGTCCTTCAAGAACGAGGGGGAGAACATCATTCCCGGGTGACCGGCCCCGCCGGGTCCCTTCATGCCGCCCGTCCCCATACTCTTCCCGCCCATCGGGGGATGGCCGGAAGGAGGCATTTGCGCCCATCCGCTCGACGCGAGTCCGAACGCGAACAACCCGGCGACGGCGCCGGCTACGACCGCTTTCTTCACACCCTTCATACGCTGACTCCTTTCGTGGATGACCGACCGTTTCCCTGGTGCGCGTTAGAATTCGATCCCTTTTTGGGCTTTGACGCCTTGCGCGAACGCGTGCCTGACCTCGCGCATCTCGGTGACCGTGTCCGCCGCGTCGATCAGTTCCTTGGGCGCGTCCCGGCCCGTGAGGATGACGTGCAGCGACTCCGGCTTCGTCTTCAGAAACGCGAGGACCTCGTCGAGGGGGAGGTACCCGTACGCGAGCGCGTAGTTGATCTCGTCGAAGATCACCATCTGGTACTCGCCGGAGCGCGCCGCCTGCACGCCGTACTCCCAGCACTCGCGCGCCTTCGCGGCGTCCCGCTCCGGGTTCTTCGTGTCCCAGGTGAAGCCCTCGCCCATCGGCTTGATCGTGAGCTCCGGCGCGAGCCGCTTGGCGGCGTCCATCTCGCCGTAGTGCCAATCGCCCTTGATGAACTGGACCATCAGCACCCGCCACCCGTGCCCCACGGCCCGGAGGGCGAGCCCCAAGGCCGCCGTGGTCTTGCCCTTGCCGTTGCCGGTGTGGACGATGATGAGGCCCTTGCGGCGGGAGCCATCAAGTCGGGGTGGGGTCTGGGGACCGGCCATGGAGCACTCCCGGATTGGGGGCAGTATAGCAAAGAAGCCGAAACAGTCACAAGACAACCAAGGCGGGACGGATCGCCGTCCGCCCGACCAAGGGCCTGGTGAGCATCAGAAATTCAACAAGATCCGCTCGGGAGGCACGCCCAGGGTTTGGAGGAGCGCGGTGTTGGCCTCGACCATGTCCTTCATCCCGACCAGACACACGACGGTGCGCGCAGGAGCCAGGTCGAGGGTTGGGAGGAGATCTTGGACGAATCCCACGGCGCCCGACCACGACGAGGTTCCCGTCGTGGTGACCGTCACCCGCGCGTCGACCCCCGCGCTCCGCCACGCCGCAAAATCGGTTTCGTAACACCAGTGCGGCGGGGTCAGCACGCCGTAAAGCAGGGTCAGCCGCCCGAAATCGGCGCGCCGGGAGAGCGTCCATCCCAAGACCGAGCGCAGCGGTGCAATGCCTGTCCCGACGCCGATCAGCAACACGTCCCGTCCCGCGTGCGAGACGAGCGGAAAGCCCTTGCCCTGCGGCCCCACGACCCGCACGGTCGTCCCGATCGGGAGGTCGAAGAGTTCCTTTGAACACCCCTTCGCGCGCTTCACCAGCAGCTCATAATAGGGATCGCCGGGCGACGAGGCGATGGCGAAGTACGACGCCTCACCCGACGGCGCGTGGACCTCGAGAAACTGACCGGGGATGAAATCGCGCGCGGGGGCCGGCCCTTCCTCGGCGTCCAGACGGATCGCGCGAATATCCGCCACCCCCTGCGGGATCATCGCGGCGATACGCATGGACGTGGCCGCCGTCATATGGCGGCGAGCCGGTGGATGGAACGTCCGGCGACGCGGAGCGGCTCGGGAGGAAAAAAAATCACGAGGGGATGATAGCGGCGTCGCCAGGTCAAATCAAGTGAGACACGCGTGAACGAGCCGAGCGTGAGACGGGAGGCCTTACGGGGACCGCGGTCGACGGCGTGCTTCGCGGATGATGAGTCCCAAGGCGCCCAGCGCGATGAGCCAAGCGGCGGCCCGCGGCCGTTCCACGGCGAGGACGACGGGGGTGAGCGCGGCGCGGGTGGCGGCTCGGAGCGCCGTGTGCCGGGCGATCAGGCGCGCGAGTGGAGGACTCATTCGTTCGTACCCGGCGATGAAGAGCCGGCCGAACGGCGAGGGCTTGAGGCGGTCATCGCGGAACGCGCGCAACGATTGCACGTGGGGATGCCACGGCGTCCCATACGCCGCGGTGGCGATGAAGCAGAAGCCGACCGACCCCTCGCCCGCGGTGGGCACTGCGGGCATGTCGCTCGAATGTGGGCTTTCTTGGAGCATGATGTCGACGGCGGTGATGGTGTATACGTACGGCGTTTCGTTGGTGAGGTTGGCGTGATCCAGATACTCCACCTCGTTGCTCGGTAAATCGTTGAGCCGATCTTCCACCAGGCTGCCCTCGCGGTGCCGATAGACTCGATAGCCCCGGAGGTCCAGGTCGGGGTTCGGCGTCCAGCGGAGTTTGACCCGCCCGCTCCCGACCGACACGACCGTCAGGCCTTGGGGCGTTGCGGGAACTGGATCGATGAAGGAAAGGTCCGGAGGCACGGAGACGTTTGTGGTGGCAGCGGCCTTGGCGTCGAGTTTCCCGGCCCCCCAGAGGTCGGCCGACCCGGTCTGCGGTAGAGCGGTTGAGGTCAAACGCGCCTTGACGTCGCGAGCCGTGAGGGTGGGGTTGATCTGCAGGAGGAGCGCCGCGGCGCCGGCGACATGGGGCGCCGCCATGCTCGCCCCCCGGAGAATGAAATGGACGCGGTCAGGATCGGTCATGTCGTCAATGATGCTGATCGCCGTCTCATAGAGCGCCTCATCGATTCGAGACGACAGACTCGACTTCACGCCGACCCCGGGTGCCGCCAACTCGGGTTTTGGGGTCGCCGGGCACGCCGCCGAAAAGCTACACGTCCGTCGGGGACCACGGCTTGTGAAACTGTCCAGCGCCCCGAACACCTCGTCCCGGTATTCCCTGATACCGCGTAGCGAGTTCCACTGTAATTTCGTGACATACGAGACAACCGCGATCGCTTCGGTGGCGGTCGCGGGGACCGCCAAAGTCTTGCTCGGGTCAGCGGCACTCGTGAACGCGGCAGCCTTTAGCGGATCATCGGCCACCGACCAGAGATCGAACGACGCCGTTGCGCCCGGCGGGATGAGCGTTCCGCTGAGCATCAGCGACCAGCTCCCCTCCGCCAATGCCGTGGTGCTGCTCAGGACAGCGACGGTCTCACGGTCGCCGTTGACCCCGTTCAGGTCGTCGCCGGCGCTGATCGTGATATCCCCGCAATTCGAGGCCATTGTGACCACGGGCGTCCCCACCGGGGGGAAGCCCGGTGGCAAGGGCGGCGACGCGGTTTCGGTTGATCCGCAGGAGGGCGTGGTGATCGACATCCCTAGCAGGACGTTTCCGGGATACCAGAGGTCGAGTTCGATCCGCTTTGCGCCGGGTGGGACGACGAAGCCGATGGGCAGGGGAATGGCGCCTACGGAGCCGCTCGCGTGCATCGCACGCGAGCTCGTAGACGTATTGACAGCCCCGTCATTGCCGCCTGCGACGACCACCACTCGAGCCGGGACCGCCTCACCGGGCCGACCGTCCGGCCCGGTGAACGCATCGATTGCCCGTTCAAAATCAGACGTCCCGTCGTGCGCCCCCCGGAGTGTGCCCAGGCTGAGATTCACCACCAGGGGCCGGCCCAGAGCCGTTGCCTTGTTTTTCAGGTACGCCAGGGCCTCGATCACGCGGTTGGACGTTTGCGCGCCGAGTTTGACGACGAGGAGATCCGCCTCTGGGGCCATGCCGACGTATTGGTAGGCCGGCTGATCACCCCCGGTGGCCGACCCGTTGCCGGCGGCGATGCCCGCCACGTGCGTGCCGTGGCCGACGCGGTCGACCTCGGGGCAATCCCGGATGTCGATCTCGTCCGGCAGACACTCCGCGCCGAAGGAAAACCCGAGCGGCGGGCGTCCCGACGCGCTGCTCTGGTCCCAGACGGCGAGGAGGCGGGTCGTCCCGTCGGGGTGTCGAAAGTCTCGATGGGTCAGATCGATGCCGGTGTCGATGATGCCGATCAGGACGCCGCGACCGGTGTGCCCCGACCACTCCCCGTCGGGGGGGGGGCGCGTCCACACCTCCGTTGCTCGGGTTTCCGGCACGCTGAGGTCCAGGAACCGGGTCAGCGGTCGGGACACGTCGATCGAGACCACCGCGGGGTGAGCCGCGAGCGCCGACAGCCGCGAGAGCGGGACGTCGGCGGTCACGACATCCCCGAGCACCGCTCCCACGGTGACGCCGAGCGCCTGGAGGTCCGGCCGCGGGCCGATGATTTGGAGCGTCACCGCCACCGTCGTTTCGGTCGGGGTCTCGGGGGCGATGCCGATGGCCGTCGGAGCGAGTAAGTCAGCGCCCCGCTGGCCGGCCAGAATCGGCAGGAGCAGGGGATCAACCGTTGCCGCATGAGCGGTCGAACCGGAGCCGATCGCGGTGAGGAGCGCGATCAGCGCCAGCGCGGCCGCGGCGTGGGTCATGGGGTCTGAGCTGGAGTCGGGGCTGGCGTCGAGGAACTGGACGCCGCCGGCGCGGCGGGCGCTGCGGGGTTGGGGGAGGCCGCGGGCGCCGCGCCGGATTCCGGCGCGGTCTCCGCCGGCGGTTGCGTATCGAGGATCGAGGACGCGATCGATCGTTGGTTCGACAGGATCGAGAGCCCCAACGACGTCAGCATGAAGAGCGCCGCGGCCGCGATCGTCATCTTGCTGAGAAACGTCGCGGCCCCGCGGCTGCCGAAGATGGTCTGACTGGACCCCCCGAACGCCGCGCCGATTTCGGCACCCTTTCCGGCTTGGAGGAGGATGACGCCGATCATGATGAAGCACACCAACACGTGAACAATGACGACGAGGACGATCATACGGTACTCCTGCGAGAGGTGGATGTCATGCCAGAGAGCGAGGGTTCGGCCCGAGGCGACCGGCCGGGCCCGGCACCCCGTTCTTTGGCGCCGGCGGCGCGCTCGATGATCGCGAGCAACGTCTGCACGTTGAGACTGGCGCCCCCGACGAGCGCGCCGTTGATGTCAGGCTCCGCCAACAACCCCTCGACCGTATCCGGGGAGACGCTCCCGCCATACAGGATGCGGACCGAGGCGGCGGCGTGTTCGCCGTGATCGTGGGCAATCAGGCGGCGGAGAAACCGATGAACCGAGGCGGCCTCGACCGGAGTGGCCGTCTTCCCCGTGCCGATGGCCCAGACCGGCTCGTACGCCATGATCAGCCGAGCGACCTGCGAGCCGGACACGCCCTGGAGCGCCACCGAGACCTGCTCCGCCACGACGTGTTCGGTCTTCCCGGCCCGGCGTTCAGGAAACGTCTCGCCCACGCAGAGGATCGGGGTCAGGCCGGCGGTCAGCAACGCCGCGGTCTTGCGACGCACCTGATCGTTGGTTTCGCCGAACGCCTGGCGGCGTTCGGAATGCCCGACGAGTGCGTACGCACAGCCGACGTCGGCCAGTTGTGGAACCGAAATCTCTCCGGTGTAGGCTCCGGCGGCTTCCCAATGGCAATTCTGCGCGGCCAGGGCAATGCGAGACCCGGCGACGATTTGCGCGGCCCGATCAAGGGCCGTGGCCGATGGAGCGACGACCACGTCGACCGCCTGAAGCAGGTCGGTGCGCGCCCGCAAGGTGTCGAGCGCGTGGACGGCCTCGGTCACGGTCTTGTTCATTTTCCAGTTGGCGATGATCAGTGGCGCTGCCATGGGCGGACTTATGGTTCCCGGTTCGGGAGCGCGACCAATCCCGGCAGCGGTTTGCCTTCCAACAGCTGCAACGCGGCGCCCCCACCGGTGGAAATGAACGAGATGTTTTCCGATTCTCCCGCGCGGTGAACCGCCAGTGCCGTATCACCCCCGCCCACGATCGTCAACGCATATGCGTTGGCCACGGCGTGCGCCACCGCAAACGTCCCTCGTGAATAGGCGTCCATTTCGAACACGCCCATCGGACCGTTCCACAGAATGGTCTTTGCGTTGGCCAGCGCCTCGGTGAACAGCCGCACCGAGGCGGGGCCGATATCGAGGGCGGTCCACCCCTTGGGGATTTCCTGGACGGGGACGATTTTGGTTTCGGCCCCCGGCTCCATCCCGGTGGCGACGACGCAATCGACGGGAAGATAAAATTTCACGTCGTTGGCCCGCGCGGTTTCGCGCATTTCGAGGGCCACCTCGAGCATCGAGGGTTCGACGAGCGAGTTCCCGACCTCAAGCCCCAACGCCTTGAAGAACGTGAAGGCCATGCCGCCGCCGATGATGACCTTGTCGACCTTCTTCTGGAGGTTGTTGATGACGCCGAGCTTGCCGGACACCTTGGCGCCGCCCAGCACCGCGACGAACGGTCGGGTCGGGTTGGCTACCGCCCCCTCCAGATACTCGATCTCCTTCTTCATCAGGAAGCCGGCGGCCGAGGTCTTGACGAACTTGGTGATCCCCGTGACGGACGCGTGGCTGCGATGAACCGTGCCGAACGCATCGTTGACGTACGTATCGGCGAGACGGGCGAGCGCCTTGGCGAAGCCCTCGTCGTTGGCCTGCTCTTCGGGGTGAAAGCGGAGATTCTCCAACAGCACGACGTCGCCGTCGAGCATTTTGGCGACCGCTCCTTCCACCTCCGGCCCGATACAATCGGGCAGAAAGAGGACGTCTTTTTTCAAGAACCGTTGGAGACGCTTGGCGACCGGCGCGAGGCTCAGGCGGGGATCGGGTTTGCCCGACGGGCGCCCGAGATGCGATGCCAAGATGACGCGGGCGCCCTCGTCGATCGCGTG
>Ga0210377_10003749_pt1 | contig 12984 bp, 14 predicted proteins | sample PLM4_65_b1redo_FD_155480 | JGI IMG/M metagenome (GOLD analysis project Ga0210377, IMG submission 155480) | Groundwater sediment microbial communities from an aquifer in East River, Colorado, USA - PLM4_65_b1 redo | ecosystem: Environmental > Terrestrial > Soil > Riparian zone | place: USA: East... | reverse complement strand
ACTTCCACTCCTTGCACGTGGAACTCTGAGGTAGACTCCGCCTGCGGTGCGCCGCGGGGTGGAGAGTGGCTCGGGTAATCGTCGTTGCGAACCAGAAGGGCGGCGTCGGGAAGACGACCACGGCCGTCAATCTTGCGGCATCCTTGGCCGCCGCCGAGTGCCCTACGCTCCTGATCGACTTCGACCCACAGGCAAACGCGACCTCCAGCCTCGGGTTCTCTGCCGACGATTTCGAAGCGGACATCTACGACGCATTGCTCGGAGACGCGAAGCTCGACGAGATCCTGCTCGAGACGCAGCTCCAGTTCCTGAAGCTCGCGCCCTCTTCAACGGAGCTCGTCGGCGCGGAGGTCGAGCTTGCCGCGGCGCCCGAGCGGGAGCGTCGCCTGCTGCGCGCGATCGAGCCGATTCGTGAGCAGTTCCGGGTGGTTCTGATCGACACCCCGCCGTCGCTCGGCCTCCTCACCTTGAACGCCCTGGTCGCTGCGGACTCCGTTCTCGTGCCGCTCCAGTGCGAGTACCTGGCGCTCGAGGGGCTAGCGAAGCTCATGCAGACCATCGATCTGGTCCGCTCGTCGCTCAACCCGCGGCTCGAGATCGAGGGGCTGCTCCTCACCATGTACGACGTTCGCAACAACCTGGCCCTCCAGGTCGCGCGCGAGACGCGCGACCACTTTGGCGGGCGGGTGTTCCGAACGGTGATCCCGAGGAACGTCAAGCTCTCGGAGGCGCCGAGCCACGGCAAGCCGGCGCTCCTGTACGACATCAACTCCAAGGGCGCGCTCAGCTATTTGCAGCTCGCCGAGGAAGTTCTGGAGAGGATCCAACATGGCGTCACGTAAGGCTCTGGGTCGCGGACTGTCGGCTCTGATCCCCACAGCGGCTCCCCCGCCGCCGCGAGTCGAGCGCTCGGCTCCCGACCTCGAGGAATCCGGCACCGCCCCGCTGTTCATCTCGATCGCGAAGATCGCCCCCAACCCGAGCCAGCCGCGAAAACTGTTCCGGGAGAGCGAGCTCTCCGATCTTGCTGCCTCGATTCGCGAGCAGGGGATCCTGCAGCCATTGGTCGTGCGACGCCGCGGCGATGGCTACGAGCTCATCATCGGCGAGCGGCGCTGGCGCGCGTCGCAGATCGCCGGGCTCGACGAGGTTCCCGCGGTGATCCTCGATGCGACGGATCGCCAGGTCGTCGAGATGGCCCTCGTAGAGAACGTCCAGCGCGCGGATCTCAACCCGATGGAGCTTGCTGAAGCGTTTCGGGTGCTCGTGAATGACGAGGAAATGACGCAAGACGAAGTCGGTCGACGCGTAGGCCTCGACCGATCGAGTGTTGCTAATCACCTACGACTTCTCGAGCTACCGGCCCCGATACAGCAAGATCTCATCGATCAGCGGATTTCGATGGGCCACGCCAAGGCGATTCTGCAAGTTCCTGGTCCGCAGCGAACGCTGGTGCGAGATCAGATCGTGCGGCAAGGGCTCTCGGTTCGTGCCGCGGAAGACTTGGGTCGACGCGCCGCGTCATCCACGCCGCATCGACCGCGACCGGGTCCTTCGCGCGACGTGCACGTGATCGATCTCGAGGAGCGGCTTCGCAAGGCGATGAAGACGAAGGTCCGCATCGTCGGGCGGCGCACCCGGGGACGGATCGAGGTCGAGTTCCACGGCGAGAGCGAGCTCGAACGGCTCTCGGAGCGGCTGCTCGGAGGCGAGTCATGAAGGACGGACTGCAGACCTTCCTGGACAGCGGGACTTCCTTCGAAGGGAAGATCTCCTTCACCGGAGCTGTCCGCATCGACGGGCATTTCCGCGGCAGCGCGAGTGCCGACGGCATGCTGATCGTGGGCGAAACGGGCACGATCGACGCGAAGCTCGACGTTCGCAGCCTCGTCGTGCTGGGCTCCGTCGTCGGCGAGGTGACCGCAAAGGAGCGAGTCGAAGTCGGTCCACAGGGCCGCGTCGACGGCGTGGTGCGAACACCTCGTCTGAAGATCACCGAAGGGGCGCAGGTCAGCGCGCGGATCGAGATGGGAGAGCCGCGCTGAACAGCTCACACGCCGGTGGGAGCAGCGAAATGTGGCACGCGCGCTGATTGACTTGAACGCCTCCTTTGCCATATTCCCGACCGCCTAAGCGGGGCCGCGTGTCGAGGTCCTTCTGTGGCCACGCGTGCGACCGACGTGCGGCGGTGCGAGTCATCTTGGCCCGCGACCGCCGTCGGCGTCTCCGGTCCGCGGCGATGGGAACTGCGACGGGAACTGCGACGGGACAAAGGGGATCACCTTGCGCGCCGAGCCGAGCTTCTGGCTGACGCCGGGCATCATCGTCGCCCTCCTCGCGGCGCCCGCCTCTGCACAGGCCGCCGACTTGAATCTGATTCCCAACATGGTCGTGGTCGCGACCAACATCGTGCTGTTCCTGCTGCTCATCTACCCGGTGAACAAGCTGCTGGTGAGCCCGTTTCTCCGCGTGCTGGACGAGCGCGCCGAGCGAACGTCGGGTGCGCTCGCGCAGTCTGAGCGGCTGCGCGACGAAGCGCGCGGCAGCCAGGCCGACCTCGAGGCCCGGCTCGCCGAAGCGCGTGGCCGCGCTGCCGCGCGGCGCAACGAGATCCTCGCCGCAGGCGAAGCCCAGGAGCGCGCCGAGCTCGCAGTCGTGCGCGAGGAGTCCGAGCGGACGGTCAACGAGGTCAGACGCTCGGTGCAAGCCGAGCTCGCGGACGCGCGCGGCACACTGCAGACGGACGCCCGCGCACTCGCGCGCGAGGTTGCGACCCGCATCCTCGGGAGGGCGATCTGATGCTGCGCGCCATTGCGGGCGCGATCTTGCTGGCCGCGCTCGCCGCAGCGCCCGCGTTCGCCTCCGAGGCCGCGGCAGAGCACGCGCACGCCGGACCGGACTGGACCTACTTCGCCTACCACGCACTCGGTCTTTCGGTGCTGATCGGCGTGCTCGTGTACTTCACGCGCGAACCGCTGCGGAACTTCCTGGTCGAGCGCAGCGATGGGATCCGACGACAGATCGAGAGCGCGGAGGCAGCGCTCGAAGCCGCTCGCGCGGAAGCCGCAGAGCTCCGGGCTCGGCTGCAGCGGATCGGCGAGGAGAACGACGAGCTCGTGCGAGCCGCCGCGGATCTCGCCGAGGCTGAGCGACTCCAGGCGCTGGAGCGCGCGCGCCAGTCGGCCGAGCGCATCCGCGAGGAATCGCGCCGCGCGGCGGACCAGGAGATTGCGCGCGCGAAGCGCGAGCTCCAGCAAGAGGCCGCGCAGCTGGCGACCAGCCTGGCCGCGGAGATCCTGCGGCAGGGCGTCACGCCCGACGACGATCGCCGCATGCTGGGCGAGTTCGTCGAGCAGATCGGAAGGCGCGCATGATCGGAGGCAGTGAGATCGCGCGGCGCTATGCGCTCGCCGTCTTCGGGCTGGGCGGCGACGCGCCCGCACGCGCCAAGCTGCTCGCCGACCTCGACACCTTGGCGACGGAGATCTCCTCGAGCCCCGAGCTCTCGCAGGTGCTGTTCCGGCCCATCCATCCCCGGGCCGAGCGCAAGGCGGTGATGCGCGAGCTCGCGGAGCGCCTCGGACTGCCGATCGAGATCCGGGCCGCCGCCGAGATGCTCGTCGAGGAGAACCGCTCTCAGCTCCTGCCTGGCATCCGCGACCAGCTCCGCGCGCTCGTCGACACCGAGGCGGGCCGGGTCGAAGCGCACGTGACCACGGCGCGGCCGCTCGACGCGCAGGCGCAGGAGCAGCTCCGCCAAGCGCTCTCGCGGCGCGTGAACGCGGAAGTCACGCTCGTCGCCGACGTCGATCCGACGCTGATTGGTGGCGTGGTCGCGCGGATCGGCGATCTCCTCCTCGACGGCAGCATCCGTACCCAGCTCGAGAACCTCGGCGCAAATCTCAGGAAGGGGCCCGCGACATGAAGATCAAGGCAGCGGAGATCAGCGAGATCATCCGGCGGCAGATCCGCGACTACGATCGCGAGGTCGACGTCGCCGAAACCGGCACGGTGCTCTCCGTCGGCGACGGCATCGCCCGGGTCTACGGCCTGGCCAACGCCATGGCGGGCGAGCTCGTCGAGTTCGCCGGCGGAGTGCGCGGTCTCGTGCTGAACCTCGAGGACGACAACGTCGGCATCGCCATCATGGGCACCGGCGAGCACATCCGCGAAGGCCACGTCGTGAAGCGCCTGGGCGAGATCATCGAGGTGCCCGTCGGCGAGGCGATGTGCGGCCGGATCGTCAACGCGCTCGGCGAGCCGATCGATGGGAAGGGTGCGATCAAAGCAACCGAGTCTCGGCGCGTCGAGATCAAAGCGCCGGGCATCGTGAAGCGGCAGCCGGTGAAGGAGCCCCTGCAGACGGGACTGAAGTGCATCGACGCGATGACGCCGATCGGGCGCGGGCAGCGCGAGCTGATCATCGGCGACCGCCAGACCGGCAAGACCGCGATCGCGCTCGACACGATCATCAACCAGAAGAACAGCGGCGTGTACTGCATCTACGTCGCGATCGGCCAGAAGCAGTCGACCGTCGCGCAGGTGGTGGGCAAGCTGACCGAGCTCGGCGCGATGGACTACACGATCGTCGTGGCTGCGACGGCAGCCGATCCTGCGCCGTTGCAGTACATCGCACCCTACGCTGGCTGCACGATCGGCGAGTGGTACCGCGACAGCGGCAAGCACGCGGTCATCATCTACGACGATCTCTCGAAGCACGCCGCTGCGTACCGGCAGCTCTCGCTGCTGCTGCGCCGCCCTCCGGGACGCCAGGCGTATCCGGGAGACGTCTTCTATCTGCACTCGCGGCTGCTCGAGCGCGCCGCGAAGATGAGCAACGAGGCGGGAGGCGGCAGTCTCACCGCGCTCCCGATCATCGAGACCCAGGCGAACGACGTCTCCGACTACATCCCGACCAACGTCATCTCGATCACCGACGGACAGATCTTCCTCGAGACGGGTCTGTTCAACTCCGGCCAGCGTCCGGCGATGAACGTCGGCATCTCCGTCTCGCGCGTCGGCTCGAACGCGCAGATCAAGGCGATGAAGACGGTCGCGGGCACGCTGAAGACCACCCTCGCGCAGTTCCGCGAGGTCGAGGCGTTCTCGCAGTTCGGCAGCGATCTCGACCGCGTCACGCAGGAGCAGCTCGCCAACGGCCAGCGTCTGACCATGATCCTGCGCCAGCCGCAGTACCAGCCGATGGCCGTCGAGGAGCAGGTCGTGCAGATCTACGCGGCGACGCCGCGCGCCGACGGCAAGCCGTCGTGGGTGCGCAGCTACCCGGCCGACGACATGCCGCGCTACGCGGAGGAGCTGTCCGCTTTCCTGCGCCAGCGCCACCCGCAGATCCTCGACGAGATCAAGTCGAGCGGCGCGCTCGCGGACGCGGTGCGCGGCAAGCTCGACGAGGCGCTCGACGCGTTCGGCAAGGTCTTCCAGCCCACCGCCGGCGCCGCTTAGGAACGGGCCCGATGGCCGGCATCCGCGAAATCCGCGCACGCGTCGCGGCGACGAAGAAGACGCAGAAGATCACTTCCGCGATGAAGATGATCTCCGCCGCGCGGCTCGCGCGCGCGCAGCACGCCGCCGAAGCTTCGCGAGCCTACGGCGCGAAGCTCACGGAGGTGTTCTCGTCGGTGTTCGCGGGGCTCGAGGGCGACGTGCACCCGTTGCTCGCGCCGCGCGAGCGCAAGAAGAGCCTCGATCTGGTGCTGTTCACCAGCGACCGCGGTCTGTGCGGCGCGTACAACACCAACCTGATCAAGCGGGCGGTCGCGGTGATCGCGGAGCGAATCAACGACTTCGAGCGCATCTCGGTGATCGCCGTGGGCAAGCGCGGGCGCGACTTCTTCCGGCGCCGCAAGGTCGAGGTGCCGCGTGACTGGATCGGATTGTCAGCGCCGACCCAGGCGCACGCGCACGAGATCGGCTCGTACCTGATCGAGCGCTATCTCGCGGGGGAGAGCGACGAGACGGTCCTCGTGTTCCCGCGCTTCGTCTCCGCATTGACCCAGACGCCCAACATCCTCACTGCGCTGCCGATCAGCGCGGCGGCGCCGATGGCAGAGGGCGCGGCGAGGATCGAGTACGAGATCGAGCCCGACGCCGAGTCGCTGCTCGCGCGGATACTGCCCAGCGTGGTGGACTTCATCGTGCTGCGCGCGCTGTTCGAGCAGGCCGCGAGCGAGCACGGCGCGCGCATGACGGCGATGGACAGCGCCACCGAGAATACGCGCGAGCTGATCCGCAGCTTGACGCTCGACATGAACAAGGCTCGCCAGGCGCAGATCACCACGGAGCTCACCGAGATCGTGGCCGGCGCCGAAGCGCTTTAGGAGGAACCCCCGAGATGAGCGACGATGGCAAGATCCTGCAGGTGCTGGGCGCGGTGGTGGACGTCGAGTTCCCGCCCGCGAAGCTGCCCGAGCTCTTCACCGCGCTCACGATCTCGAACCCGGCGATCGACGAACGCAAGGACAATCTGACGGTCGAGGTCGCGCAGCACCTCGGCGAGAACACAGTCCGGTGTGTGGCCATGGACACGACCGACGGCCTGGTTCGCGGCATGTCCGTGAGAAACACCGGCGCGCCGATCTTGGTGCCCGTCGGCGCGGGGACGCTCGGGCGGATCATGAACGTCGTCGGCGAGCCCGTCGATGAGGCGGGCCCGATCAAGTGCGACAAGAAGCTCCCGATCCATCGCGACCCGCCCAAGCTCGAGGAGCAGTCGACCACGATCAAGCAGTTCGAGACGGGGCTCAAGGTCATCGACCTGCTCTGCCCCTTCCCGCTCGGCGGCAAGATCGGCCTGTTCGGCGGCGCCGGCGTCGGCAAGACCGTGCTCATGCAGGAGCTGATCCGCAACATCGCGACCGAGCACTCGGGCTACTCGGTGTTCGCGGGCGTCGGCGAGCGCACCCGCGAGGGCAACGACCTGTGGCTCGAGTTCAAGGAGTCGGGCGTCATCGAGAAGGCGTCGCTGGTCTACGGGCAGATGAACGAGCCGCCCGGAGCGCGCGCGCGCGTCGGCCTCTCGGCGCTGACGGTCGCCGAGTACTTCCGCGACGAGGAAGGCCGCGACGTGCTGCTCTTCATCGACAACATCTTCCGCTTCACGCAGGCGGGCTCCGAGGTGTCGGCGCTGCTCGGCCGCATCCCCAGCGCAGTCGGCTACCAGCCGACGCTGGGCACCGACATGGGCGGCTTGCAGGAGCGCATCACCTCGACGCGCAAGGGCGCCATCACGTCGGTGCAGGCGGTGTACGTGCCCGCCGACGATCTGACCGATCCGGCGCCCGCGGCGACCTTCGCGCATCTCGACGCGACCATCACCCTGTCGCGCCAGATCGCGTCGCTCGGCATCTACCCCGCGGTGGATCCGCTCGACTCGACCAGCCGCATCCTCGACCCGCACGTCGTGGGCGAGGAGCACTACCGCGTCGCGCGCGGAGTGCAGCAGGTGCTGCAGAAGTACAAGGAGCTCCAGGACATCATCGCGATCCTGGGCATGGACGAGCTCTCCGACGACGACAAGATCACGGTGTCGCGCGCACGCAAGATCCAGAAGTTCCTCGGCCAGCCGAACTTCGTCGCCGAGCAGTTCACCGGCATTCCCGGCAAGTACGTGAAGATCGCCGACACGATCAAGAGCTTCCGCGAGATCCTCGAGGGCAAGGTCGACGACGTACCGGAGCAGGCGTTCCTGAACGTCGGCGCCATCGACGACGCGCGCGAGGCCGGCGAACGCCTGAAGAAGCAGGGCTAGCGCATGGCGCTGCGGCTCTCGATCGTCACGCCGATGCGGCCGCTCGTCGACGTGGACGTGGAGCAGGTCGTCGCCCCCGGCAGCGAGGGCGAGTTCGGCGTGCTCCCGGGACATTCGGCGCTGCTCGTGGCGCTGAAGCCCGGGGTCGTGCGCTGGATCGAAGGCGGCCGCGGCCGGCGCGCCGCGATCGGCGGCGGATTCGCGGAGGTGACACAGGAGCGCGTCACCGTGCTCGCGCCCGTGGCGGAGCTGGCGGAGCAGATCGATCCCGCGGAGGCGCAGCGCCGGGCCGCCGAAGCCTCGGCGGCGCTCTCGAACGCGGGGTCGATGTCGCCGCCGGAAGAGCTCGAGAAGCTGCGCGACGCGGCGGATCGCGCCCAGGCGCGAGTCGACGCGCTCAAGGGCTAGCGTGGCGTTCGATCCGATCGCGACCGAGACGGTCCGGATCGCGCCGAGCCGGGAGCCCGTGTTCTCACACCCCGAGCAGGCCGCCGAGGCCAGGCGCAAGCTCGCCGAGCTCGAGCGCCGCACGGGACGAAAACCGAACGTCCTGATCGTGCTGATGGACGACGTCGGCTGGGGCGACTTCGGCTGCTACGGCGGCGGCGTCATGGCGGGCGCACCCACGCCGCACATCGATCGCCTCGCGCGCGACGGGCTCCTGCTCACGTCGTGCTACTCGGAGCCGTCGTGCACGCCCTCGCGCGCCTCGCTCATGACGGGCCGGCTGCCCATGCGACACGGCCTCCTGGTTCCGCCGATGTACGGAATGCCGGGCGGCCTGCAGGGCGAGGTCACCCTGGCGCAGCTGCTCTCCGACGCGGGCTACGTGACGCAGGCCGTCGGCAAGTGGCACATGGGCGAGAACCTTCCCTCGCAGCCGCAGAACACAGGCTTCGACGACTTCTTCGGTTTCCTCAGCGTCTCCGACATGTACACCGAATGGCGTGATCCGTACTTCTTTCCGGAAGTGGTGTACAGCGACGAGCGCCGGCGCTGGGTCGAGAATCAGGCGTTCAACAAGTGCTGGGTCCACGCGCGCAAGGGCGGCGCGCCCGAGGTCGTCGAGGAGGTCACGATCCCCGTGCTCTCCCGCCTCGACGACGAGTGGGCCGGGTACTCCGAGCGCTTCATCGAGCGAATGGCCGGCGAGCGGCGCCCCTGGTTCCTATACCACTGCACGCGCGGCGCGCACTTCGACAACTACCCGCACGAGAAGTTCCTCGGGAAGTCGCCGTCGAAGCACCCGTACAAGGACACGATCATCGAGCTGGACGACATCGTCGGCCGGCTCGTGCGCAAGCTCGAGGCGACCGGACAGCTCGAGAACACGCTCGTCTTCATCTCGTCGGACAACGGCCCCGAGATGGAGACCTGGCCCGACGCCGCCTTCACGCCGTTCCGCTGCGCGAAGGGCTCCACCTGGGAGGGAGGGGTGCGCGTACCCGCCATCTTCTCCTGGCCGGGCATGATCGAGCCGCGCAGCGCCGACGGCCTCTTCGACCAGCTCGATCTGTTCGCGACGTGCCTCACGCTCGCGGGGATTCCAGAGCGCGTTCCCCTCGACCGCTACGTCGATTCGATCGACCAGACGTCGTTCCTGCTCGCGCCAGCCGGCGAGACCTGCCGCAAGTTCCACTTCTACTGGCTGACGCTCTACCTCTCGGCGGTGCGGCTCGGCGAGTACAAGTACATGACGATGGCGATCTCCGACGACTCGCACGACGTCGTGAATCCCGGCGGGTTCACGGGTGTGCTGCAGCAGTACCCGTACGGGCGTCTCTACAACCTGTATCTCGATCCCAAAGAGACGCACAGCTACATGATCCGGAAGCTCGTCTACATCGAGATGATCCAGACCGCGCTCGCGCGGCATCGCATGACGTTCCAGCAGTTCCCGAACAAGCCGCCGTCCGTGCGCCCGAACGTCTAGCCCGCGAGCGGCTGGCCCCACTCCACCTGGCCGCGGATGCGCCGGCGCAAGACGCCATCCGGACAGTACGGCGCGAGCAGGTCGCGCACCTCGCGGTCGAAGAGAGCCGCGTCGATGTGCGCGCGCGTGAGCGTGCTCATGGCGTGGTGGGCGTCGATGAATTCCTCCACGCTCTGCGCGAAGTCGATCTCCGCCGTCATGCGGTCGCCGAGCTTGAGGAAGAGACCCCCGCTCTCCCAGGCGGGCAGCATGTCGAAGGGCACATGGCTCTTCGCCGTGGAGTGGCGCTGGATGATCTCCAGAAGGCCCGCGCGCCAGGGCGCAGGCGCGGAGTCGTCGACGCGCGCGATCGCGAGCACCCCGTTCGGCGTGAGCGCGCGCGCGAAGCGCGGCAGCACGATCTGCCACGCCATCCAGTGCAGGCTCTCGCCGCCGACGATCAACGCATAGGGCGGATCGAGCGGTGCTTCCTCCGCGCGGCCGACGGACCAGCGCAGGTTCGCCGCATCCCCGCCCGGCAGGCGGGCGCCCTCCGCCACCATCTCGGCGGCGAGGTCGACCGCATCCACGCGCGCAACGCGCGGAGCGAGCTCGCGCGCGAGCTTGCCCGTGCCGCAACCGACGTCCAAGACGTGACGCGGCTCGTCCGCGATCAGCGACTCGAGGATGTCGAAGGTCTCGGAGGGATAGGGTGGACGGCTTCGATAGCTGCGCGCCGCGTCCGAGTCCTGCCAGCGGCGCGCGTGCTCGGCCGCGAACTGCGCCTGGGTCGGAGTCGCGCGACTCATGCCGGGGAGACTACACGCGCACCGAGATCCGGCCGCCGAAGCGCAGCCAGGCCGGCGGCGACGCATCGGCGTCGAAGTCGAGCAGCGCGCCGCGACTGGCCTCGGGCGCGGTCGCGATCGCCAGCACATCGCTGCACAAGCGCAGGCGCGCGGGCGGATCGGGCGGCGGTTGCCACGAGCCGTCGTCGGTGGGGTGTCGCTCGGTGCCGAGCTCGAGCTCGCCGTCGACCGCGCGCACGCGTGTGATTCCGAACGCGCCCCAGTACGATCCGGTGTAGCGCTCGAGCGCCGGCGGGGTCGCGAGCGGCGTCGGGTCTGCCCAGGCGCGGCCGCCGACCTCGCCGACCAGCCAACGCGTCAGCGCGGTGTGCACGAGCCCGCCGGTGGTCCCGTTCGTGAGCACCACCATGGCGAGGTCGAGCTCGGGCGCGAACAGCGTGTAGCTGGCGTAGCCGGCGGTGAGCCCGCCGTGGTTCAGCACGCGCGCCGCGGGATCGAGCCGCACCGACCAGCCGAGCGCCTGACCGGACTGCGCGTTCCACGGCGCGCCCTGGAGCTCGCACATCGCCGCGCGAGTCGCGGCGTCGAGCGGCGGCGTGGTGTCGGCGTCGGGCCGGCCGAGCCAGAAACGCAGCCAGCGCAGCAGATCCGCGGCGCTGCTCAGCAGGCCGCCCGCCGGCACGTCGATCGGAGCAAGCTCCCAGCCGCGCTGCCAGCCGCCGCCGGGAAGCGGAACCGGCTCACGTCCGGGCAGCGACAGGTGGCGCATCGCCACGCGATGGAAGATCGCGTCGTCGGCGCGCGTGCAGGTGCGCGTCATGCCGAGCGGAGCGAGCAAGCGCTCCCGCAGAACCTGCTCGTACGGCTTGCCGCGCAGCACCTCGACCAGCCTTCCGGCCACGCTGAAGCCCGCGTTGCAGTACGTGAACGGTCCTCCCACGGGCACGAGCCTGCGCGCGAGCGCGAGCCCCTCGAACAGGTTGTCGAGCGTGGGCGGCTGCGGCTGGCGCACGAACAGTGCGTCGCCATCGAGACCCACGCGATGCGAGAGCAGGTGGCGCACCTCGAGGCGGTCGTCGTCGCGCCGGTCTGGCATGCGCAGTGCGGGCAGGTGCTTGCGCACGGGATCGTCGAGGCCGAGCGCACCCTCCGCGACGAGCTGCATCACCAAGGTTGCCGTGAATACCTTGGAGTTCGACGCGATCTGGAACAGCGTGTCGGCGTCGACCGGCAGCGGGTGCTTCACGTGCGTGACGCCGTGGCAGACCGTGAAGGTCTCGCCGCGCAGGTCCACACCGACGGCCAGGCCGGGAACATTGTGGCGCGTCGCAAGATCCGCGACGCGCTCGCGCAGCACGCGCTCGAGCTCAGCCATCGGCCAGCGCCGCGCGCACAAGCCGCGCGATCTCCCGCGCGTCCGCGGTCGAGAGCTCCGGGAAGATCGGCAGCGAGAGCACTTCCTGCGCGGCGGCTTCGGTGATCGGCAGCGAGACCTTCCGATCCGCGTACACCGGAAGCTGGTGGATCGGAATCGGGTAGTAGATCTGCGAGGCGACGCCCGCGCCCTCGAGCGCACCCGCGACCGAATCGCGCCGTCCGCCCGAGATGCGCAGCGTGTACTGGTGGAACACGTGCGTGCAGGCCTTCGCCACACTGGGCGGTGTGACGCCCGCGATGCCGCGCAGCGCGGCGGTGTACTCGGCCGCGACGCGCCGCCGCTCGTCGTTCCAGGTCCGCACGTGCGGCAGCTTCACACGCAAGAGGGCAGCCTGGATCTCGTCGAGCCGCGCGTTGTAGCCGATCTCCGTGTTCACGTAGCGCTGGCGCGAGCCGTGCGCGCGCAGGCTGCGCACCGAGTCGGCGATGCGCGGGTCGTTCGTGGCGATGAGTCCCGCCTCGCCGAACGCGCCGAGGTTCTTGGACGGGAAGAACGAGAACGCGGCGGCGTCGCCGAGCCCGCCGATGGCCGCGCCGCCGAGATCCGCGCCAAACGCCTGCGCGGCGTCCTCGAGCAGGACCAGGCCGCGCTCCGTCGCCAGCGCGCGCAGCGACGTCATGTCCGCGGGGTGCCCGAAGAGGTGCACCGGCACGATCGCGCGCGTGCGCGGCGTGACCGCGGCGCGCGCCGCGGCTGGATCGAGGCAGAAGCTCGCGGGATCGATCTCGGCGAACACCGGCGTCGCGCCCACCAGGCTCACGGCTTCGGCGGTCGCGAAGAAGGTGAACGACGGGACGATCACCTCGTGGCCGGGTCCGATCCCGAGCGCGCGCAGCCCGAGCACCAGCGCGTCCGTGCCGGAGCCCACGCCGATCGCATGGCGGACGCCGAGGAACTCGGCCGTCTCGCGCTCGAAGGCCTCGACGTTCGGCCCGAGGATGAAGCGGCCCGAGCGCAGCACGCCGAGCACGGCCTTCTCGAGCTCGGGCCAGAGGCGCTCCGTCTGCTCCGACAGATCGACCATCGGGATCTTCGCGGTCAATGCACGACCTCATCG
>Ga0210377_10003748_pt1 | contig 12985 bp, 14 predicted proteins | sample PLM4_65_b1redo_FD_155480 | JGI IMG/M metagenome (GOLD analysis project Ga0210377, IMG submission 155480) | Groundwater sediment microbial communities from an aquifer in East River, Colorado, USA - PLM4_65_b1 redo | ecosystem: Environmental > Terrestrial > Soil > Riparian zone | place: USA: East... | reverse complement strand
CTGTCGATTCGGCTCAGGATGGGAGCGCGCCTAGAGGTCGCCATCCTCGAAGACTTCGCCCTCGAGATCGTCGAGCTTCACCTGGAAGTGCGTGCGCACGTCCTGGACGGCCTGGTTGTAGACCGCGGGGCCGAGGGTGCGCAGCATGAGGTCGATGATCTGCTCGGCGCGGAAGTCGCTCAGGTCCTCGTCGAACTCCTTGGAGAACAGCTTCTGCAGGTGCGCGACCAGCCGCGTGCGGCGCTCGGCGTCGAGAGCGACCTTCATGGCGTCTCCTCGTCCGGCCAATTCTATCGCGGCGCGGTCGCCACCACGAAATTGTCAGCGACCATCTCGCCCTGGTTCTCCTCGCGGCGCTGGTATGCAGCGAGCAGCGAGGAGTAGGGCGGGGCGTACTGCCAGCCGTTCTCGGCGGTGTTGAGCTTGATCTCGAAGTGCAGGTGCAGCGTCGTAGGCGTGCCGCCGAAATCGTTCGAGACATAGCCGATCACGTCGCCCATCTTGACGTTCTGATTTGTAGCGACTTTGAGCTTCGCCATGTTGAGGTGGAGATAGCGGTAGATGCGGCCGCCGGAATTGGCGCGCAGGGTGACCGAATAGCTGCCGACGTTGGAGATGACGCCGTCTTCCACGGCGACGATCTCGTAGCGCGAGCGGTCCGCCGCCTTGGTCTTCACTTCAGCGCGGCAGCCTTCGGGCGTGCCGACGCGGATGTCCTGGCCGAGGTGGACGCCGGTCTTGGCGCACCAGGGCGTGGTCGCTGTGGTGGAGCGAGTCTCGCAATAGTTGTCGCGCCAGGGAGCGCTGAAGTTGCGAGTGTCGCACTGGTCTCCGCCCTTCACGCCACCGCCATAGCGATAGACCTGCGTCTGCGCCACGGCGGGCGCATCCTTGATCGGGAACTGCATGTCGGGGACGAGAACGGAGGCCTCAAGCGCGCCCGTGCCGCTGCTCGGCGCCAGATTGCCTACGCGGAAGAAATAGAAGGAAGGCGTCACAGGCGCTGCCGGCGCCGCCGGCTCGGGCGTCGAAGGGCCTGGCGGTGATGGTTCCGGCGGCGGCGTGGTGTTGGACGCTTCCTCGGTTGGTGGCGGCAGCGTCGGCACGGGCTCGCCTGTTTCCGCGCTTACTGGAGGCGTCGAGTCGCCAACGTCGACCTGGGGGTTTTCCGGCTTTTCCACGAACGGCGTGCCGTCGGCCGGCGCACCGGTATTGGCGTTGGGATTGGGAACGGCGTCAGCCACTTGCGGGTTCGACGGATCGAGCGGATCGACCGGCGAAAGCGGGGGCGGCGGGGGCGGCGGCGCATTGGGATCGGCCTCGTCCTTCGAGCCGATCTCGACCCACGGCCACAGCACGATGCTTCCCGCATCGCATGCGCCGAGCACACCCACAGCTATGAGCGCAACCGCGCCCACTCTCAATGAAGACAGGTTCATCCCGCGTCTCCCCACTAACTGGTCACACCACCGGCAGAGGCAGTTCCAACTTATGCGCCAATCTTACTGTGTCCGAGCGACGAACAGGCTCTCGGCGAATTCCTTGGCTTCAGGCTCCGTGATGCAGCTGGCGCCGCCATCCACTTGGCGGCACTCGAACTCGATCAGGTAGTCGGCGCCGTAGCGCGAGAACGCCAGCTGAGCGCTGGCCTCGCCGGTGGTGAACTTCATCTTTGTCTTGTCGCCCGCCGCCTGGCCCGCCGCCGCATAGGAGCGCTTGGATCCGTTCACGATCACGTCGTACTTGGGCAGGTGATAGGTGGCGAAATAGCCGTCCTCGGTGACCACGGGCGGCGTCGGCCTGTCGCTGCTCGCCGGCAGCGCGATGCCTGACGGCAGCAGCATCGGAACTGCCACCGGGCCATCCTTGCCTACCGACTGGATCGTCGCCGGTGCATCGGCGGGCCGCTTGGCGAGATCCGCACGCGCGGCTTCCCAGTTGATCTCGGCGTCTTTCGCCGGCGGGCCAGCCGAGGCCACCTGGGCCGTCTGGTCGTCGATGGCGCTTGCCGGTTTTGGTGCGTGGGAGGGATCGCTGGGACCGGCGCCTTCCTTGGTGCAGGCGGCGGCGCCGAGCAGGGCCAGACTGGCCAGAACCAAAGTTCTCATCACTGTCCTCCGGTTTGAGCCGTCATGTTCGGCTCGGCATAGGCAATATCGCCGACATTTTTCAACTTGCTCGCCAGCGTGCGCATCGCGGCGAGGCGCTCGGCCGGCGCAGCGCCGCCGTCATGCACCAGAACCAGCTCGTTGGAATAGGTCACGCGGTCGAGCTTGAGGTTGGCGAATTCGGGACGGCCAGCCTTGAAGGCCTGGAACTTGGCGCGCGCCGAGGACGGGTCCCTCCAGAACGCATCGATGATGTCTTTGACTTTGCCGTCGTCCTTGAACTTGACGACGATCTCCATGCTCGCCTGTCCGGCGCCTGCGCCAGGGACCTGATCGAAGGCGATTCCGGGAATTGCGCTGCCCGGCTCGGGCGCCGATGCGGGCGGCGCTCCGGATGCAAGCGGCGCTTCGGCTGGAAGCGGCGAGGGCTTCTCAGTCAGAAGCGAGCCGCCGACGATCGCGGCGACGACAGCAAGAGCCGCCGCGCCCATGGGCGCGACCGCCTTCAGCCGGCTCATGCCCCCAGCGTCACTCACAGCCATTCTCCTTCTCCACGGACTTACCCGCCGGAATGGATGCGCCGGTTCCCCTGCGGCGCCTTCCACCATGCGGTCTTGTCCCCCTATGGCTACAACGCCTACTGCACAGGTGCGTTCGAAAGATTCAGCATTTTAGCGCCGCAAGGCCGGAAACACAGCCCGTCAGACCCCGGAATGGGCTCGGTTCCGGGATAGTTCGAGCATTTGCCGGAACATTGCAACGGCGCGCGGGGGGTGCTCGCGGCGAGCAGCCTGTCCCTGAGCTGCGAGGGCGCCAGGGCGGGGAATTTCGCCTTGAGAAGCGCCAGCGCCGCCGAGACGTGAGGCGCCGCCATCGATGTTCCGTTCTCGTACGAATAGTAGCACTGCGCCACCTTCGTGCCGGGCTTAGCCGGGTCGTAGCAGTCCTTCGAGAACTTGGTGGAGAGGATGCCGTCGGGCCGGCCGTCGCCATCGTCGTCGCGGGTCATGTCCCCGCCGGGCGCCATGATCGAGACCTTCGCTCCGAAGTTGGAGTAGGGCGTCAGCGCGCCGCGCTGATCGCCGGCGGCGACCGAGATGACGTTGTCGCATCCGCCTGGTGCGAAGTATTTGGCGTCGACGCGCGCATTGCCTGCGGCGGCGACGACGATCGCGCCGCGCGCTACGGCGTCGTTGATCGCCGCCTGCATGGAGGCGGGGCAGGGCTCGAACAGGCCGATCGACAGGTTGATGATGTCGGCCGGATGCGAATTCCAGATTTCCTTGCCGTCCGCGTCGCGCGCGGGGACTTTGCCGGCCGCCCAGCGGATCGCGTCGTTGATGTCCGACAGCTTGCCGCCGCAGCGGCCAAGCGCACGCACCGGAACCACCGTGACGTCCCAGTCGCCGCCGGCGACGCCGCTCTTGTTGTTGGTCGAGGCGACGCCGATCGTGCCGGCGACATGCGTGCCGTGGAAGCTGTCCGACGTCGTCGGATCGTTCGCGTCGCACTTGTCGCCCGGATCGTTGGGATCGCTGTCGCGTCCGTCGCCGTCATTCCCCATCGACGGGTCGGACACCATGTCGTAGCCCGGCGCGAGGTTCGCCGAGCCCTTGATGTCCGGATGGTTCATCTGCAGGCCGGTGTCGACCACGGCGACCGTGACCGAGCGCGAGCCGGTGAGCTTCGCTCGCGTCCAGAAGTCGCTGAAGCTGGCGCCGCCCGCCGACTGACCCGCCGCCGAACCGTTGGTCTTGAAGTTCCATTGCAGACCGAACAGCGGATCGTTGGGCGTGATGCCGATCGGCTTGGCGCTCTTGGGCTTCTTCATGAACTGATTGGTGAAGATGTAGTCCTTCTCGACATACTGATAGTCGCCGGTCGCCTGGAGAACCTTGACGACGCATTCGGTGGCGAGGATCGCGTCCGCCTGCATCTGGGCAACGGTTGGATCGCCCTTGCACTCGTCGCTGACCTTCTCCTTCTTCTGGGCGAACAGGTCCCGCATCGTCTGGACCTTGGTCAGGTCCGTCTTGTCGCTGAGCTGGGTCGGCTTGACGCCGATGAGGATGCGCATCTGGCCGCCTTCTCCGGGCGTGACGATGCCGGAGAGACCAAGCTGTTCGAGCTTCTTCTCCGCTCGCGCGCGCGCCGCGAGGGCGACGGGAACATTGAGCTTGGTGCGCGCAGCCAGCACGCGCGGGACCGGCGCTGCGCCATCGGCCGACTTGAGGACGACTTCGTCGCCGATGGCCTGCGCGGTCTCGGTCTTTGCGGTCATCGTCTTCTCGGCCGACTCGCGGGCGACGCGCAGCGACTCCTTGTTGATCGTGACGCCGGTATTCTTCACCGCCTCTTGCAGCGCCTTGGGCGCCGCCACCTCCGCCTGCTGGCGGAGATCGCCGGCGGTTGCGGATTTCATGGGCGAAAGCTTGCGCATGGCGAGTTTGCGGTCAGGCGCCGCGGCGCCTGACTTTGTGTCCGGCGCCGGCGCCGGAGCCGGTGCAGGGACTGGCTCAGCCAGCAAGGGCTTGGGCGCAGCCTCGGTCACCGGCGGGCCTGCGGGGGACGCTGCCGACTCGGGCGGCGCGGCGTCAGAACTATTGAGCGCGTCGGCTTCGGCGCTGTGCGGGGTTCCGGGATCGGCGGCGACAAGGTCGAACGATTCTGGCTCGACAACCGGCTCGGTCATTTCCTCCTTCGGCATGGCGATCACCGATCCGACGGCGAAGAAGCTCTGTGTCTGCAGCAACTCGTCCAGGCTCTGCTCGGGCAGCGCGACGGCGGTCTGGACTGTGCCGAAGAGAGCGCGAGCCTCGAGCGGCGCAGAGGTGAGCGGGTCGACCTCCTCGGATTCGCCGCTGATCTGCTTGATGACGTCGCCGGTCAGCTTGCCGAACTTGTCCAGGCGATCGTTAACCGCATCGCACCCGGCCAGGGCCGTGAGGGCCACGCCGAGAACCAGCCAACGGACAGATTGCTTCGCCGCCATCACCCACCTCACACTGGAATCTAGCCCTTATGGACGGGCTTTTTACCATGTTGGGCGGCAATGACGAATGCTTTGAACGCAGGTCCCTTATTGCCAAAAGACCGGGCAAAGACAGGGGCCTGACCGGCCGGGACCGGCTGTGGATAGAGCGAAGGCGCCGCAGATCGCCCGGGAAGGACGATTAAGGCTAACCGCCTCAATCCGCCCCTAAAGGACCCCAGCCCTGCCCAATGGCGGCGCAACCGGTTGCGCTCTCCTGCGTTCGCCAGACAGCGGATGATCCGCTCGCGGGCCGAAAACGTAGACCGGCACGGAGAATGCAGGGCTAGGAAAATGACCGGTGGAGCAAACAGCAAGTTCTTCTCGCGCATGTTGGTGCTGGGTCTGATGGCCCTCGCCTTTGCCGGCTGCGCTGCGATGTTCTCTCAGGGCAAATCCTCGCTCTTCGCCGACCAGTCCTACGGCTCAGGCGCCGGCTACACGGTCGCCAGCCGCTAGATCCCACCAGCACCGTTTCGCATCGCCGCCTCGCTCCGCCGGGCGGCCGCTTCGCGCGCGTCATTGCGGGACGTGACAAGGCTCTGTATGCCGCTTGCGGTCGGAGCGATTGATGATCTTCAAGCGTATCGTGGTCCTGACAGGCGCCGGGGTGTCCGCCGAAAGCGGCATGGGCACGTTCCGCGACAAGGACGGCATCTGGACGAAACACAGTCTCGAAGACGTCGCGACGCCTGAAGGCTTCGCGCGCAATCCGCGTCTGGTGCACGATTTCTACAACAAGCGGCGCCAGGCGCTGCGCCATGCCTCGCCGAACCTCGCCCACTTCGCGCTTGCGCGGCTCGAGACGGCGGTGACGCAGACCGGCGGCGGAATACTGCTGGTGACGCAGAACGTCGATGATCTTCACGAGAAGGCCGGGTCGAAATCCATCGCCCACATGCATGGCGAACTCACCTCGGTGATGTGCTCGGCGTGCGGGGAAAAAGGCAGGTGGGAGGAAGACCTCAGCCTTGAAACCAAATGCTGGAGCTGCGGCAAGTCAGGCGCGCTAAGGCCCGACGTCGTGTGGTTCGGCGAGGCGCCTTACTACCTCGACGATATCTACGAGCGCATCGGAACCTGCGACCTGTTCGTCTCGGTCGGCACGTCAGGCGAAGTCTATCCCGCCGCCGGTTTCGTGCACGAGGCTCGGATGGTCGGCGCTCACACGGTCGAGCTCAATCTCGAGCCTTCGGCGAATGCGCGCATCTTCAGCGAGGGCCGCTATGGTCCGGCGACGCAGGTGGTCGAGGAGTGGGTGAGCAGCCTGATCGAGAAGATCGGGGTCTAGCTAGTCCTCGCCCGGCGCCCCATCGTCGAGAGCAGAGTCCATCTCCTCGTCCGACCAGCCGAAATGATGGCCCAGCTCGTGGACCACGACGTGGGCGACCAGTTCTTCGAGCGTGATGTCGCCGGTGGCGGCCCACTCGTCCAGGATCGGCAAGCGGTAGAGCCAGACCATGGGCGGGATCTGCGAAGGGGCGGAGTGCAGCTCCAAAGTCAGAGCGACGCCCGAATAGAGGCCGGTGAGGTCGTACGGGCTCTCGATCTTCATGGCGTCGAGGGTTTCCTCATCGGCGAAGTCTTCGACCTTGATGGCGACGGCCCTGGCATGGGTGCGGAAGGGCTCGTCCAGCGAATCGAGCGCGTTCCGGGCCATTGCGGCGATGTCGTCGAGGGAAGGGGCCAGGCCCCAGCTGGTTCGGGAGGGCTGCGTCGGTGTCATGGCGCGCTTGTAATGCACGGGACGCTGCGGCGGAACCGCGCTGGCCGGGCCGATTGCATTCTCAGGGCTTCACTTTTCGCCCTTAACGCGCTTTCTACCGCCCGAGTCGGTCCCCTGGAGCCAGTTTCTCTCATGTCCTTCGAAGGCTTGCGCAATTTCACCACCACGCTGCGCATCTACCAGCGCAACGTCCAGAGCCGGAAATGGGAGCCCGAAGCCCCCTACATGAAGGAAGTGGTGAAGCCCGGCGACATCTGCCTGCACTTCGGCGGCTCGGACGGAAGGCACTCTTATCTGCTGTCGCGACACACCGGGCCCGAGGGCAAGGTGCACGTCTACGAGCCCTCCAACTATTCCTACGCCATCATGAGCCGGCTGATCCGCTGGCATGGCCTCAAGAACGTCACGCCGCACAACGCCGCGATTGGTGCGGCCGAAGGCAACATGATCCTTTCGGTGCCGAAGAAGATGTCGGGCCACCTCGGACGCGCGTATGGCGTTGTCACGGACAAGGGCGGCTCGGCGTCCGATGAAAAGCTGGCGACCGGGAACAAAACCGAGTTCGTCGACCAGCCGACCGCCGTCGTTTCGCTCGACGGGCTGATGGAAAAGGAAAAGCTGCCGCGCGTCGACTTCATCCGCTGCGATGTCGAGGGCGCCGAGATCCGTCTCATCGAGGGCGGCAAGAAGACGATCGAGCGCGACCTGCCGAGCCTGCTTATCGAGATCCATCCCTTCTCGCTGCAGCGCAATTTCGGATCGAGCGGCGAGTCGGTGCGGGATTACTTCGTCAACCTCGGCTACCGCATGTGGCAGCTCAACGACGACAATTCGCACATGTTCGAGTCGACCCGGATCGATCCCAAGCGCCGCTGGAAGGATTATTTCCTGATCCATCCGAAGCGCGGCGCCACGCTGCCCGAAGGCATGTTCCGCAAGGCGTTCGCCTCCTAGCAGCGGTTTTCCCGGAACCTGGATTTGGCGGTGAGGAGAGAGACATGACTCTCCTCGGTTGCTCTCGTTTTGGGTCTGCGCGATAAGGAGTACATAACAGGAACTCCCGAGCGCATGCTGACTGCCTCTCCCGTCACCCAGCCTTTCGGCGATCCGGTTCCCTCGGGCCGCGCCGCCGAGATCGTGCGCGGGGCCCAGCGCATGCTGGCGGAAATGGGGCTCGCCTCGCTTACCGAAGTGACGCTCGCCAACGGCCGCCGCGTCGATGTGATGGCTATGGCGTCCAAGGGCGAGATCGTCATCATCGAGGTGAAGTCCTGCCTGCAGGATTTTGCGACCGACCAGAAATGGCCGGAATACGCGCCTTACTGCGACCGGTTCTATTTCGCCGTCGACTGCGACTTCCCGAAAGATCGTCTGCCCGAAGAAGCAGGCATGATGGTCTGCGATGGCTTCGGCGGTGCGATCCTGCGCGAATGCGAGCCCCGACCGCTCAACGCCGCGCGCCGCAAGGCGGTAACGCTCTCTTTCGCACGGCTTGCAGCGGCCCGATTGATGCGTGCCGGAGAGGTCACGCCCTCCGCCGACGAGCCGCGCATCGGCGATGCGGAGAAAGCGACGTGATCCACTCCGACGATTGGGCGGTCATACTTCGATGGCCGCGGTTGACGACCGTCCTGGAGGTTCTGGTCCTTGCGGCGGTGGTCGCTGGCGTGATGTTTCTGTTCGCCGCCGGACTGAGTTTTTTCAGCCGGAAAAAATTGAATCGCGGACATCTGATTTTGATAACTCTATCAACCGCCGTGCTGGTCGGATCGGCGGCAGGCTATCTCGGTTTTCGAAACCGATCCTGGCAGGCCGCTTGCTGGCGCCTCGGTCCGGAAGGCGTTCCGGTGTCGGACCGCGAGGGATGCAAGCGCATGCCCGCACAAGGCAACGAAGGCCATTATCGCAACACCATGTTCTGGCCATCCTAGGCCCAGAGTTCCCTTATGCCGCTCCAGTTTCCCATCGCCTCCACCGCCCGCGCCGCGCTCGACGCCGAGGGCGGAGCGCGCACCGTCGCGGAGGCGCGCGAGCTGGCGTGCGGACCGGTGACGCTGGTCTCGGAATGGCTGCGCCCGAAACCGGCCGAGCGCGAGGACGTGGAAGGCAAGGCGGAAGCCGGCGTCGCGCGCGGCTTCGTGCAGCTCTACGAGGACGCCAAGGGCCAGCCGGTGATCGCGGTGACATTCTGGAAGCCGCAGGGCGGGGTAAAGACGAAATCGAAAAAGACAAAGCCGGGCAATGCGCCCACAGCTGAGGCCGAAGCGGTCGAGGCCAGTACCGGCGTCAACGACGACACTGACGATCTCTATTTCACCAAGCCAGGCGCCAAGAAGAAGGCGCGCAAGCGCGCCGGCGATCCCAACCAGCTCGATCTCTTCACCGGCCCCGATCAGCAGGGCGCCGAGACGCGCGATCCCCACAATCCACTTGTGGTCATCGTCGAGGAGGAAGGCGATGGCGCCGCCTTCGGCCTTGGGGATGAGCCTGAAGGCTGAACACGCGCACAGCGCGTCGCCAGTTCACATTGCACGCAAAGAGGGCGTATTGTCCCGCGCCTTGCCGAGCTGGCGCTCGCATGGATGGCGCTTCCGGGTTTGGCGATTTGGGAACTGGCGGACGCATGCGGTCGGACGGGATGGGCCCGAAGGGAACGAGCGAGGTGCGGCCTGCCGGCGAAACGCTGGCGGACGCCGACCGCACGCGCTTTGCCGACCTGCTGGTGCAGGTTGCTGCAAAGCAAGACCGCACGGCTTATTCCGAACTGTTCGGATACTACGCGCCGCGGGTGAAGAGCTATCTGATGCGTCTCGGCGCCGACGGCGGACAGGCCGAGGAGATCGCGCAGGACGTGATGGTCACCGTCTGGCGCAAGGCCAGCCTGTTCGACAGGAACCAGGCCTCAGTCTCGACATGGATATTCCGCATCGCGCGCAATCGCCGCATCGACGTGTTCCGCCGCACCAGGCGGCCGGACCTCGATCCGGAAGAAACCATGATCCTGCCGGCCGGCGTCGAGGCGCCCGAGGCGCGGGTCGAGGCCATGGAAACCGAAACACGCGTGCGCGATGCGATGAAGGACCTGCCCGAAGAGCAGCTCCACCTGCTGAAACTGGCCTTCTATGAGGGGCTTTCCCATAGGGAAATCGCGGAAAAGCTGGATGTGCCTTTGGGCACCGTAAAATCAAGAATCCGCCTGGCGTTCGCAAAAATGAAATCGAGACTCGGCGATGAGTGAGCCAGTTGGGCATACCGTGCGTATGAGGAGGAGGGCGGGTGAAAGGTTCACCCGCGGAATGGCGCGATGATGAAGGTCACGGCAGGTCAGGCAATGGATGACGCAACCCGCGCCGCTCTGGCGTCGGGACGGGCGGAGCCTGCGTTTGGCCTGTTCATCGATAGCCTGATGGAAATGCGGGGTCTTTCGGAGAGCGCGGCAGAGTCGATCTCCGGCGCCATGCTGGAGGCCGAGCAGCCTGCCGAGATGTCTCCCGACGCGCTCGCTATGGCGTTCGCCGCGATCGAGAAGAACGGCGCGCCTCAGCAAAACCCCTTCGCCTATCCCGAATTGATCAAGCTGCCGGCAGTGCTGGTCGATGCGATCCGCGCCGCGGAAACCGGGGCCGGCTGGCGCCAGCAGGGCCCCGGCATACGTGGCCTGCGGCTGAATGTCGGCGGCGAAGCGCGCGCCGAGATCCTGCGCATCGAAGCCGGCGCGGCGACGCCGCGCCACACCCACAAGGGTCAGGAGCTGACGCTCTGCCTGATCGGCGGATATTCCGACGGGCGCGGTTCGTATGGTCCAGGCGATGTCTCGATCGCCGATCCCACCGTCACTCACCAGCCCAAGGCGGACGATGACGGCGCCTGCTTCGTGCTGGCGGTGACCGACGCCGGCCTCAAGTTCGAAGGTGTCCTAGGCGCGATCCAGAAATTGATTGGTGGGTGAGCCGCGATCCGCGAAGCGGACGAATTGATCCAGTGGATCAATTCGAGCGGCGAACGCCCGTAGCGTAAGCGAAGGGCAGGCGGAGCCGTCCGCGAGCCTATGTGATCGGCTTCGGATCGTACCGGAAGATCAGCCGCTGGTAGAGGAAGGCGATTCCAATCAACGCGACGCCGAGGCCGAGGAAGGATGCGGCCCGCAAGACGCCGTCGAGCGAGGCCATGTCAAATACGAAGACTTTTGCAACCGACAGCGCCAGCACCGCCATTGCGGCATGGCGGATTGCGACGCGCCTGCGCATGACGCCGATAATGAGCGTTGCCACCGCAAACAGAATCCACACGATCGAATACGCGTAGGTCTCCGCTTGAACGATCGGCTCGCCCGCAAAGCTGAGGTCGGTGTGGAAGAAATTGCGCACCTCCAGGCTGGCATAGAGGAAAAGCAAGGCGAGCCCGGCGAAGCCAGCCACATGTCCGGTCGTCTCCCGGCCCTGGCGGCGGCGCATCACGGCGTAGGCCAGTAGCAGAGCCGCCGGCGCCAGATAGCTCGGCGTCATCGGGTTCAGGAACAGCGAGCCGTCGGCCTCGGAAAGATCGGCGCCGGCGGCGAACAGCGGGTTCGCGCCGAGACCCAGGCCGAAGACTGCGATGGCGATTGCGATGGTGAAGACGATGCGCTCGGAATTGTCGATCCAGATGCGTTTGGGACTTCCGAGCGCGGCGAGCAGCAGCGCAAAGCTCGTCCATACGATGGCGTAGAGGCCCATCTCGGCCAGCCGCACCGGCGCGGCGCCGAACGGCAGAGCCGCATGGAAGGCGTTGCGCACCTCGATGGTGGCGTAGAGCAGCATGAGGCCGAGCGCGATATAGCTGCCGACGTCGCCTGCGGAGCCAGCGCGGGCGCGGCGCATCACGCTGTAGCCGCCGGCGACCAGCGCAGGCATCAGGAAGGACGGCGCGAGCACGTTGAGGAACGGAGGACCGTCGAGAGCGCTTGCCTCCGGCACTATCCTGATCAGCGGGTTGAGGGCGAGGCCGAGGCCGATGACGGCGATGGCGCCTGTGATGGCAAAGACGATGCGCTCGGCCGGTTCGAGCCATTCCTGTTTCCGGCGGTCGACCAGCGCCAGCACCATGGCGAACACCGCCCATGCGACGGCGTAGGCGCTTGTCTCGGGCAACAGGATGGGCTCGTTCGCCAGCAACAGGCTGTCGTGGAAGACGTTGCGCACCTCGATGGTCGCGTAGAGCAGGACAAGCGCCAGCGCGAGATAGCAGGCGGCATTGCCGGCCTGGATCAGGCCTTGCCGGCGGCGCAGCAGTCCATAGGCGCCGAAAATCACGGCCGGGCCGAGATAGGAAGGCGCGATCAGGTTGAGCAGTGGCGGTCCAGCGAACGTTGCCGGATCGAGCTCCGGCTGGACCAGCGGGTTCGCGCCGATCAGCAGTCCGAGAACGATGATCGCCGCAGCGACGGCGACGACGATCCGTTCGGCGATCCGCAGCCAGAGGCGCGGCGTCTTGCCCTGGCGCGCGGCGAGGCCCAGCGCGAGAGACGACCAGGCGGTGGCGTAGGCGCCGGTCTCGACGAGGCCTTCATAGTTCGCCCTGAGATCGCCTCCGGTCACCAGATGCCGGATCTCGACCGACAGGAAGGCTGCGCCTGCAGCGATGGCGGCGACGTCGAACGCCTGCACCAGCGGGTTCTCGGCGCTGCGCAGGCTGGTCGCGTAGATGCGTGCGGCAAGCCAGAACGAGAAGATCGGCGCGCCATAGATGATCAGGAGCTCGTTGATGACCGGCGTTGTCGAGATCTGGTAGCTTAGGACCGTCTCGGGCCAGATGACGCGGGCCATGACGATCATGCCGGCGGCCGAGGCTGAGAGTCTCAGAGCCGGCAGATCAAAGCGCCGGTCGACGAAGGCGATGCCGGGCAGGAGGGCCGCGAACGCCGCCGTCATCCACACGCCGCCGAGCGAGGTCGCCACGGCCAGCAGCGAGGATCCGAACGCGGCGAGGGCGTATGCAGCGGCCGCGCCTTTCGCTGCGTCGAGCCCGCCCTTGGCGCGGTGAAGGCCTTCTAGCGCAAGCAGGTTGAGGAGGGCGAGCCCTGCGCCCATCGCGCCCCACATCGGGTCCTGCTTTGCCTCGCCCATGTACTGGAAGGCGATG
>Ga0210377_10003747_pt1 | contig 12988 bp, 11 predicted proteins | sample PLM4_65_b1redo_FD_155480 | JGI IMG/M metagenome (GOLD analysis project Ga0210377, IMG submission 155480) | Groundwater sediment microbial communities from an aquifer in East River, Colorado, USA - PLM4_65_b1 redo | ecosystem: Environmental > Terrestrial > Soil > Riparian zone | place: USA: East... | reverse complement strand
GGTGCACGTGCTCACGGAACGCATTGTCATCGAATACGGGTTCCGGCGGTATCGCCTGGGACGGTTCCGTATCGAGCTGCACTTCGATGGACGCCTCTTCCTGCGGAACCTCACGGACCGGTACGAGACCTACGATCACCCCCACATCGAGAACGGGCGTCCCTGCCTCGGGAACATCCAGGAGTGGGTCCAGCGTCTCCTGGCCCAGCGCGAATTCGCCGCCGCCACCGAAATCCTGCTCCAGTACCTCAGGACCGTGAACCCGGCCGACTGGCGCAAGGCTGTGACGTTCTGGACGGAGGAGCCGCAATGACCCTCAGGTTTCCGCCCCGGGAGATCCGGATTCGGCGCCACGCCTTGGACAAGCTCCTCCTGTACGCGGCGCGGTGCCCGGTGGAGATCGGGGGACTCGGCAGCGTGGTGGAGGACGCCGAGGGGCTCCTCATCTCCGATCTGTTCCTCCTGGCGCAGAAAGTCTCGGCGTCTGACACCGAGCTGGATCCCCAAGCGCTCTTCGATTTCCTCGGGCGCCTGGTGGCGGAGGGGCAGGACGTGGCAGGGGTGCGAGTCTGGTGGCACAGCCACGCCGACATGGAGCTGATCTGGAGTGAGACGGACTGCGCGACCATCGGCGGTCTGCCGGGCGACTTCTGGGTGGCCCTCCTGGTGAACCGCCGGGGAGAGGTCGCCTGCCGGTTGGATGCCTTCGCCCCCCGGCGGCAGACCTGGGACCTGCCGCTGGTCGAGGTTCTCGACGGGGCCCGCCGCGACCCGGAGACTCTGCGTGCCTCCATCGATCGGGAGATTCTCGAGAAGGTGAGAGCCTACGCGGTGGTGCACGATGTGATTGGGAGCGAGGGGATCGAAGGAATGCTCACCGAGTACCCGATCCCTCTGACGCTGGAACCCACGTCCGGACAACGCACCCCGGGCGATGCGACACAGGGAAAGTGAGGATGGCATGCGACAGTGGATGCTCGTGACGGTGAGTCTCCTGGTGGCGGTGTCGGGCAGGCTCTGCGCGGCGGCCGAGACGTCGCCCTCCGCAGAGCCGGAGGCCGGCCGCGTCGTGGCTCGAGTGGACCAAGTGGAGATCACCTACGGGGATTTCAAGCGCCGTCTGGAGAGCCTCCAACAGGAGCGAGGGCCGATCCTGCCGGAGCGGCGGGGTGACGTTCTGCGCGGCATGGTGCAGGAGCAGATCCTGCTCCAGGGCGCCGTGGCCGAGGGTCTGGAGCAGAATCCCGCGGTCAAGGTCCGGCTGGAGGAGGCCCGGCGTCAGGTGCTGATCGGGGAACTCTTGAAGCACAAGGTCCTGGAGGTGGCCCGGGTGACCGACGAGGAAATCCGGAAGATGTACGACGACAACAAACCCCGGTTCAATTCGGAGACGGTCGTGGCCCGTCACATCCTGGTGAAGGAACAAGCGGAGGCGGAGGCGATCCTCCAGGAACTCAAGGGCGGGAAGGATTTCGCGGAGCTCGCCAAGGCCAAGTCGGTGGATACCGGCAGTGCGGATAAAGGGGGCGACCTAGGGCCCATCCGCCACGGACAGACCGTCCCGGAGTTCGACGAGGAAGCCTTCCGGCTCAAGGAGGGGGAGCTTTCCGCAGTCATCAAGACGGAGTATGGCTACCACATCCTCAAAGGAGGCGCCCACGCCACCGTGACCCAACCCTTCGACGAGGTGAAGGATCGCATCCGGCAGCAGCTCATCCAGGAGAAGCAGCAGCAGACTTTCCTGGGGTACATGGCGGATCTGGAGAAGCGGGCCAAGACCGAGGTGTTCGAAGACCGATTGAGGTGACCGCATGCGTGCATGGCGTCTGGCCGGGCTGGTCCTAGCCGTGGCGGCGTTCGTGCTGGCGGCGGACGGACCCTCCCTCGGTGCCTTTTCCCTCGAGCGACAAGGGATGATGTTTTTCTGGGTAGGGGTCGTGTGCCTCCTTGCGGCGGTGTGGGGCCGGGGTGGTGGCTGAGGTCGGTCCTGTCGGCCGGAGGCCGACCCGAACGCTCCGCGAGGACGCCAGGACGGATGAGGCCCGCTGGAGGCTCCTTCGGTGCGCGGTCCGAGAGAGGTTCGAGGGACGCTTCGAGAGGGGACGGAGCGGGCGCGAACGTCCCGTTCGGCGTCATGGAAAACCAGGAAGCCGTGGCGAACCGCCACGGCTTCGCGAAGCCAGAGGAGTGGTGCCGAAGGGGAGACTCGAACTCCCACGGGGGAACCCCCACTACGCCCTGAACGTAGCGCGTCTACCAGTTCCGCCACTTCGGCAGCGGCCTTTTTGTAGACCCTTCGGCGCCAAAAGTCAACGGAAAATCATCGGGCCCTGGCCGGCTCGGAGAGTGTCGAGGGAAGTCTTGCGGGTGGGAGAAATCTGCAGCGGAGTGGACTCCCGATGGAACATCGGCCCCTCGTCACCTTGCTGACCGACTTCGGGCTCCAGGATCCCTTCGTGGGAATCATGAAAGGGGTGATTCTGGGTCTCTGCCCGGAGGCGACCCTGGTGGACCTATGCCACGAGACGGCCGCCTATGACGTCGTGGGTGGGAGCTTCCTCCTCCAGTCGGCCGTGCGGTTTTTCCCGGCCGGCACGATCCATGTGGCCGTCGTGGATCCCGGGGTGGGGGGACCACGCCGACCGATCCTTGCCCACATCGACGACCAGTTCTACGTGGCGCCGGATAACGGCCTCCTCAGTTATCCCATGTCCTCCGGGGCCGTCCGGGCGATCCGGGCCATCGTGGCTCGCGAGTATCTGTTGCAGCCAGTCAGTGCGACTTTCCACGGGCGGGATGTCTTCGCGCCCGTGGCCGGACATCTGGCGTGCGGTGTGCCCCCCGACCGGTTCGGGCCCGAGGTGACGGATGCGGTCCGCCTGGCCGTCCCGCGACCACGGGTGGACTCATTCGGAAGGCTGACGGGGCAGGTCGTCTGGATCGATCACTTCGGGAACTGCATCACGAGCATCACCCGCCAGGATCTGGAGCGGTTCGCCACCAGCCTGAACAGAAGCATCCATGTCATGCTGGAGGGCCGCCCGCTGGGCGGGATCGTGGAGTATTTCGGAGAGGTCGGTGTCGGCGATCGCGGCGCCGCCATCGGCAGCACGGGCCATCTGGAGTTGTTCTCCTCCCAGGGCAACCTCGCACGCCAGTGGGGCATCGTCTCCGGGGCGTCGGTCTCCCTGGAGGCGGCCGGCCGACCGACGGCGGAGTGTTCATAGCCCAGGGCGCATCCGCCATCCGGATCGGGTCTGGTTGGGGCCGGACGAGTTGCGTTGAACGCCGCCGAGGCCACTCGCCGAGGGCCAGCCCCTCGGCGGCCTTCCGCGGGGCGAGCCGGGGCCCTGGGCGAATCTCACACGTCGGACCTCAGCACGCGGTTCGTGACGGTCAGCCCATGGGAACCGACAGACCAGAGCAGACGGGAGACTCCGGGGAGGCAGGATTCAGGAGCCTGCTGCTGAAGCTCGGGACGGCGGGCCTGATTCACCTGGGAGCGGCGCCGGACCCGGGGAGCGGCAAGACGACAGTGGATCTGGCCCAGGCCAAGCAGGTGATTGATCTGCTGGATCTCCTGAGGGTCAAGACCGCGGGCAACCTGACGGCCGGGGAATCCAGGATGCTGGACGACCTCCTGTTCGATCTTCGCATGCGCTACCTGGACGCGGAGAAGCGGGCATGACCAAGCACCGGTGGCGGATTCCCTGGGCGGTCGCCCTCGGGCTGCTCCTCTGGGGGGCCGTCCCAGTGGCTCCGGCCGCCTGGGAGCTGTTTCCCGCCGAGGAGATCCAGGAGGCGCAGGCCCTCCGCCAGCGGATCTTGGCAGAGTTTCCTCAGCTCGCTCCGCGAGCGCTCCGCGAACATCCCCGGCTCTCCCCAGCAACGCTCGTCCCCGCCCAGGAGCGGCTGGCGGCATTGCAGTCCCGCGAGGCGGAGAATCCATTCTTCCATTGGGCGCAGGGTGAACTGCTCCGCCAGACACAGGGCTCGGCCGCCGCGACCTCGGCCTTCGCGCGGGCTCGGCAGATTGCCGGCCCGCGGGTCCTGATTCACTGGCTCCTCTGGGAGGATTTTCTGGGGCGCGACCTTGTGGAGGAGGCCCAGCGCGAGGAGCGCGCGCTGCAGGCCATCCAGTTGACGTGGGGCCTCTCCCGCTTCCCTCTCCTGGCCATGGAGCAGATGCGGCACGGCGACGAGGCTGCCGACGCCGGGGATCTGGCCCGAGCGGTGGCCTTCTATGACGCCGCCGTCGCCAATGCACCAGAGTCTCCCGAGGCTCTGATCGGTCGCGCTGCCCTGACCTGGCAAGTGGACAAGACCCGGCTCCTGCAGGTCACGCGCGATCTTGTGGGTGGGGTGTCCCAGACGCTCCGCGGCGCCCAAACGGGCTTCCGCCTGACCAGCAACCTCCTGCTGAGCCTTATGGTCACATGGCTGACGGCCCTGTGCCTGTTCGCTGCCATCCTGGCCATCAAGAGCCAACCCCTCTTCATCCATGACCTGAGTGAGCGGTTCTTCAAGGGGTTTCCGCCGCCGGCCGCGGTCCGCCTGGGCCTACTGATCCTCCTCCTCCCCCTCCTTTTGGGCCTGGGCCTGCTCTGGGCGGCGGTCGGGGCACTCCTGGTCTGTGCGCCTTACATGACCCGGCGGGAGCAGTGCCTGACCTCGACGCTCCTGGTGCTTCTCCTCACCTTCCCCTTCGGATATGAGGGGGTGGCGGCCCGCCATGTCCTGGCATCCTCGCGCAATTTTGTCCTCGTGCAAGCGGCGGAGCTTGGAGGGCGAGGAGACAGCCTGCTCCTCGAGTTGCGCGGCTGGGCCCAGGAGGCGCCCAACGCAGGCCTGCCGCACTACTATCTCGGCCTGGTCCTGAAGCGGCGCGGTGACCTGGCTCGGGCGGAAGAGGAGATGACCCAGGCCGCCCAGCTCCTCCCGCGGGCGGGTTTCGCGCAGATCGGCCTAGGAAACGCGCAGTATCTTCGAGGCCGACTCCCCGAGGCCGAAGTGACCTACCGGCGGGCGGCGGAGCTGATGCCCTCCTCCGCGGCGGTCCAGCTGAACCTCTCCAAGCTGTACACCCAGCGCCTGCAACTGGATCCCTCCAATGAGGCACTGACCAAGGCCCTCAAGCTGGACCCGCACATGGTCCGGACAGTCTCGTATTTTCACGGACAGGGGATGATCGAGTTCGTCATCGATGAATCGGTGCCCTGGAATGTGCTGGTCGCAGGCCTCGCCCCGCGGGACCGGGAGGTGCAACCGGTGGCCGAGGGCTTCTGGGGTACCCCGCTGCGTGGGGTATCCCTGTCGTTCTTGCCGGTCGCGGCTGTGGCCCTCCTGATCCTCTTCTGGAGCCGTGTGATCCTACGCGCACGGACCCCCCCGGTGCGGCGCTGCCCGCAGTGCCGGGCCGTGTTTTGCGGCAAGTGCCAATCCGACGCGAGGGAGAAGGAGTACTGCCGAGCCTGCGCCGCCGTCTTCCGGCAGCGGGAGGGGGTCGCGGCATTCGTCAAGCTCCGCCGCCTCCGCGAGGGGGAGGAATGGTTGCGCCAGGAGCAGTTTCGCATTGGCGTTCTGGGAAGCATCGTGCCAGGGGGGAGCGATCTCTACCAGGGGCGCGTCATCGCCGGCTTCCTCCTGGCCCTGCCGGCGGTCTGGCTGCTATTCGAGGGCATCGTCATGGATCTCTTGGCACCGAGCCTTCGATTTGCCTCGCCGCTGCCGGGTCCGGTCCGGTGGGCGGCCGCCCTCGTGTTGTTCGTGATCCTGTGTGCCTACTCGATGCGGCGGAGTTGGAGCGCGGAGACTTCCGAGGGCCGCTGAGCTCTCCGGGAACGCGGGCCGGGGACGGGCGACCTTACCAGAGGAACGCGGGCCGTGAAGCGCGGCGGCACGGGCCTCACAGCGTGCCCGTGAGGTGGCCATGGCACTGGAAGGGACCTTCAAGGATTTTCACATCGCCGACATCGTGCAGCTCATCGGGCTGCAACGCAAGACCGGGACCCTCACCCTGGAGGGTGAAGGGGACACGCTGACCGTGATCTTCCAGGATGGGGCGGTGGCGTGGGCGCAGTCCACCCGCGTTCCCTGGGAGCAACGCATAGCGCGTCTCTTGGTGGCCCGCGGCCTGCTGACGCCAGCCCAACTCCAGGAGGCGCTGGCCCTCCAGCGCGAGGCCAACAAGCCGTTGAACGCCATCCTGGCGGGGAAGGGCTTCCTCCAGAAGGACGCCTGGGACGGCGTGTTGGCTCCGGAAGTCGAGGAAGCCCTCTACCGTCCCTTCCGGTGGACGGCCGGCCGCTATCGATTCGTGTCGCAACCGTCGGTCGACTTGCCGGAGGGGACGATCGGCCCCCTCAGCGCCGAGAAACTCCTGTTCGAAGGGATCCGCCGGGTGGACGAGTGGCCGATGATCCGGGAGAAGATCCCATCCTCGGCTATGGTCTTCAAGGTGAGCTCCCGGGCCGACACGCTCAGCCCCAAGCAGATTGAGCCCAACGAGGTCAGGATGCTGGACCTCGTGGACGGCAAGCGGACCGTGCAGGACCTCGTGGATGCGAGTGGCCTGGGTGAGTTTGAGGCCATGCGGGGTCTGGCCCTCCTGGTCGGGGCCGGCGCGATCACTTCGGTTGGGCCGGTGCCGGCCGCGGCTGAGGCTCCTGTGCCCCGCGGGATGCTCCCCCGGTCGGTACGCACCCAGGCAGGACTGCCCGCATGGCTCCCCCGCGTGGCCTGGGGTGCGGCCCTCGCCTGGCTCGTCGTATGCCTGGCGTTCTTCCGGTGGGAACCGTCGGGCCTGGTTCCCCTTTCGGCGCCCCGGATTGCCTCCCTCGATCGGGTGCGGAGCATCCGAGCCCAGGCGGACCTGGCTCAGCTCGCCCTGGACCTGGAAATGTACGTGGCGACAACGGGAGAGCATCCGACCAGCCTCGAGGCCTTGGGAGCCCCGGGGAGACGGCTCTACGATCCGTGGGGTCACCCCTACCAGGTTCGCCGTCCGGGCGCCGGCACCGACGCCGGTGCGGGCGCCGGCCTCCGCGTGGTCAGCGCCGGTCCCGACGGGCGGCTCGGAACCCCGGACGACCTCGGTGTCGAGGACCGCTGAGGGCTTGCGTCGTTTGACAGCACCCGGCGTGTATGTTACAAATGTATTTCCGTTCCCCCTTTGTTTTTCATCATTCCGGGAGGTGTACGTGAGATCTCCAGCCAGTAACGCTATTCACGGAGGCGGCTGTGTGTGTCTGGCCGTCCTGTCCCTCGTCTCGCTCCTGACCTTCGGTACTTTGGCCGCCGCGCAGGACAGCCGGAGCGCCCTGCAGACCATGCAGGACGCCTTCGTGCAGGTGGCCCAGTCCGTGAAGCCGGCGGTGGTGAATATCGCCACCACAGAGCGGCCCAGGCCGACGGAGGGGCGGCGGTCACCCCAGGTGCCGCCATTCTTCCGCGGCCCGTTCCGCGACTTCTTCGGCGAGGACTTCTTCGAGCGCTTCTTTGGGGAGCCACCCCAACGCGAGCGCCACAGCCTGGGCTCCGGCGTGATCGTGGACTCGCGGGGGTACATCCTCACCAACAACCATGTCATCGAGCAGGCGGACGAGATCGAGGTCCGCCTCTCGGACAAGCGGAAATTCTCGGCCACGGTCGTCGGGAAGGATCCCAAGACCGATCTGGCGGTGATCAAGATCGATGCCGCCGGCGCCTTGCCCGTGGCTCGACTGGGAGATTCGGACAAGATCCGGACCGGCGAGTGGGCCATCGCGATCGGCAACCCGTTCGGCCTGGACCAGACGGTCACGGTGGGGGTGATCAGCGCCGTGGGTCGCGCCGACATGGGCATCACAACCTACGAGGACTTCATCCAGACCGACGCCTCCATCAACCCCGGAAACTCGGGCGGACCCCTCCTGAACCTGCAGGGGGAAGTCGTCGGGGTCAATACGGCCATCGTGGCCACCGGCAAGGGCATCGGATTTGCCATCCCCATCAACATGGCCCGCGAGATCAAGGACCGCCTCATCGCCCAGGGCAAGGTGGTCCGGGCGTGGTTGGGCGTGGGCATCCAGGAACTCACGGAGGAGCTGGCCGCGCAGTTCGGTGTGAAGCCGGAGGACGGGGTCCTAGTCGGCAACGTGATGGCGGACACACCGGCCGAGCGGGGGGGGCTGAAGCCCGGCGACATCATCCAGGAGTTCAACGGGAACAAGATCTCCAACGTCCGCCAGCTCCAGCGGGAGGTGGCGCAGAGCCCTATCGGCTCGCCGGCCCGGCTGCAGGTGCTGCGGGAGAAGCAGCCGATGACGCTGACCGTCGTGCTGGGCGAGCAACCCACCGACCTGGCGGCAGGCCGGGATCCGTCGCCTGCAGAGGCGGCGGAGCAGTTCGGTCTGACGGTCCAGGACCTGACGGCCGAGCTGCGCAATCAGCTCAGGCTGACCAACGTGGACGGGGTCATCGTCTCCAGCGTGGACGAGGCCGGCGCCGCGGCCCGGGCCGGCGTTCGCCCCGGCGATGTCATCACGGAAGCGAACCGCGAGCCGGTGAAGAGCGCGCGCGACTTCACGCGGATCCTGGGCCAGATGCGGCGGGGCGCCAACCTGCTGCTCCTCGTGCGGCGGGACGGGAACTCCCGGTTCGTCGTGGTTCCACCGAAGGGTTGAGAGCTCGTGGGCCGGCGGCTCACGCCCCTGGGGTTCGGCCCGCCACCCTCGGCACGCGCAGCCACTGGGGGGGGAGGCAGCATGGCCCGACGCTCGGCGTCGTTTTATGAAGAGATCACCGATGATGCGCTGGCCGCCTACATCCGGCGGATCGTGCGCATCCCGTTGCTGCCCAAGGAGGAAGAGCTTCGCCTGGGTGAGCTGATCCAGCGGGGGGACGAGCGCGCCTACCGCAAGCTGGTGGAGGCGAATCTCCGCTTTGTCGTCAAAGTGGCCATGCGGTACCGGGGGTGCGGCCTGTCCCTCCTGGACCTCATCAACGAGGGGAACCTGGGGCTGCTGGAGGCCGCTCGCCGCTACTTGCCGGACCACGGGGTCAAGTTCATTACCTACGCGGTCTGGTGGATCCGGCAAGCCATCATGCAAGCCTTGGCCGCAGGGGGGAGCGCGGTCCGCCTCCCCATTCGGAAGGCGCGCCTCGCGTCCAAGATCCGGGGGCTGCGCGCCGATCTCAGCCAGGAGCGGCAGGAGGAGCCGAGTGACGAGGCCGTGGCCGAAGCGATGCACCTGCTGCCGGGTGACGTCGAGGACGTGCTGCGTGGGACCCAGCCCCAGACCTCGTTGGACGACGACGGGTACGCCGAGGAGCACCTGGGGCTGGAGTTGGCCGGCAAGAGCGTGATCCCGGCCGCCGACCAGGAACTCGTCAGGCACTCCTTCCGCGAAGAGGTGGAGCGGATGCTCCGGCACCTGAAGCCGCGGGAACGGGCGGTGATCGAGTTGCGCTTTGGCCTGGGGGCCGATGAGCCGCGGACCCTGGAGGAAGTGGGCCGCCGCCTCAAGCTGTCCCGCGAACGCATCCGGCAGATCGAGGAGCGGGCCAAGCAGAAACTCCGGCTCATGGCCCGGACGCGCCACCTGAAGGATTACCTGAACTAGGGAGGCAGCCGCGTGCGTGTCTCGCCCGCCCAACCCGTGAGCCCACGACGATTTGCATGAGATGATTCAAGCGTCTCCCGCCCGCCGCTTTCGACTCCTGGTCGTGGATGATATGGAGGCCATGCGCTTGGCCTTGGAGGATTCCCTGCGCCTTCATGGCTATGATGTGGTCTCGGCTGCCTCGGGGGAAGAGGCGCTGCAACTCCTCCGCACGCAGCGCTTCGATATCCTCCTGACGGACCAGGCCATGCCAGGCATGTCTGGGATCGAGCTGGCCGAGGCCACGGCGCGCATCCACCCCGATGTCCCCATCGTGCTCCTCACCGGGAACACGGACGTGGAGTTGGCGAAGGCCTCACTCCGGCGCGGGGCCAGCGACTTCGTGACCAAGCCGGTCAACATCCACGAATTGCCCATTGTCATCGAACGGAACCTGACCCGGCGGCAGCTGGAGGCGGCGCGCCTCAAAGAGCGCGAGGCGCAGGTCCTGTTCGAGGCCCTCAAGGCCCTGGCCTCGGCGGTCGACGCCAAGGACCCGTACACGGCGCGCCATTCCATGCGGGTGACTCAACTCTCAATGATCCTGGCCGACGCCATCGGCCTGACCAGCGACGAGAAGTACTGCCTGGAGCTGTCGGCCTGGATGCACGATGTGGGCAAGATCGGGGTGCCGGACCACATCCTCACCAAGGCGAGTCGTCTCAGCGCGGAAGAGTTCGAGATCATGAAGATGCATGCGGCCAGGGGCGCCGAGATCGTGGGGCAGATCGAGGAGCTGAGCCGGGTGGTCAATGTGATCCGCCACCACCATGAGCGGCTGGACGGCGGCGGCTATCCCGACGGCCTGCAAGGTGAAGCCATCCCCCTGCTGTCCCGGATCATCTTCATTGCGGATACCTTCGAGGCCATGACCTCGGATCGGAGCTATCGCCGGAGCGCCGGGCGCGAATGGGCCCTGGGCGAGCTACAAAGGCACTCCGGCAGCCAGTTCGATCCAGAACTCGTGGAGGTATTCGTGAGGAAGATCGAAAGCTTGCCGGAGGTGTGAGGACGCGGGCGAGGTCGTTGCCCAGGCAGAACGTGCTGCCGGCCGATCCCTCGACCGCCCCTGGCCGGATCGGTGTGTTCTCGTCGTTTCCCTCCTCTCCCCTGATCATCTCCTGCCGGATCCGGGTGTCGCCGATTTGACGCTTGTCCGGGCCGCAGACCGCTTGAAGGCGTGCAGCCCGTCGCGCGCCCCCGCACCGGGCTGAAAAGCGCTTGGCTCACCTCTCGAATCTCTGCTATACTTTAGGCTGAAAGGGCCTGACGCAAGGGCCCTGGGCGCTGAAACCCGTTGGCAGACACGATTGCATCGCATAAGGAATCAGGCCATGCGACAGGATATCGAGCAATTGCTTGGACCGGACGCCAAACAGCTCTTGGAGCACCAGTGCAAGGGAATTTCAAAAGAACTTCTGCACCTTCCCGGGCCGGACTTTGTGGGTCGGGTGTATGCCACCTCGGACCGGCCGTTGCAGGTCTTGCGGAGCCTCCAGATGCTTCTCCATTCAGGGCGGCTGGCGGGTACAGGCTACCTGTCCATCTTGCCCGTGGATCAGGGGATCGAGCATTCGGCTGGTGCCTCCTTCGCCCCGAACCCGATCTATTTTGACCCTGAGCGGATTGTCGAGCTGGCCATCGAGGGCGGCTGCAATGCCGTGGCCTCCACGTTCGGGGTGCTTGGGGCGGTGGCCCGGCGGTACGCACACAGGATCCCGTTCATCGTCAAGATCAATCACAACGAGTTTCTGACCTACCCGAACACATACGACCAGATCCTGTTCGGGACGGTGGAGGAGGCCTGGGATCTGGGCGCCGTGGCCGTGGGAGCCACGATCTACTTCGGATCGGCCGAATCCACCCGGCAGATCCAGGAAATCGCCCTGGCCTTCAGGCGGGCCCACGAGCTGGGGATGGCGACGGTCCTGTGGTGCTACCTGAGGAATGCCGCCTTCAAGACGGCCGACAAGGACTATCATGTGGCGGCCGACCTCACGGGGCAGGCCAACCACCTGGGGGTCACCATCGAGGCCGACATCGTGAAGCAGAAGCTGCCCGAGAATACCGGGGGCTACACGGCCCTGCGCTTTGGCAAGACGCACCCGAAAGTCTACTCCGAGCTCACGACCGACCATCCGATCGATCTCACCCGCTATCAAGTGGCCAACTGCTACATGGGGCGGGTCGGTCTCATCAACTCGGGCGGGGCGTCCGCGGGGGAGAGCGATCTGGCCGAAGCGGTGCGAACGGCCGTGATCAACAAGCGGGCTGGCGGCATGGGCTTGATCTCGGGCCGCAAGGCCTTTCAGCGCCCGATGAAGGATGGGGTGCATCTCCTGAACGCCATCCAGGACGTCTATCTGTGCGCGGAGGTCACGATCGCCTGAGACGTGTGTCTTGCCCGACGGGCGTTGGAAGCCTCGGAACGCCGCGTGCCGCGGCGCCGGTGGGTCCAGTGCCCCGTGGGAGCCGAGAGATCATGACCCTGCTGGACATGCTTGCCACCAGCGCCGGCCGGGTGCCTCACCGGCCGGCGCTGGTGTTTCGGGACCGCTGCCTCTCCTACTCCGACCTCCAGGAGGCGGCCGGGAGAGTCGGAGCGCGGCTCCGGAGCCTCGGCGTCCGCCGGGGCGACCGGGTGGTCCTCACGCTCCCCAATGCGCCGGAATTCGGTGTGGGCTACTTCGGCATCCTGGCGGCCGGCGCCACAGTCGTTCCCCTGAACCCGCTCCTGAAGGTGGAGGAGGTCCGATACGTCCTCGAGGATTCCGGGGCGACGGCCCTGGTCTGCATCGGGATGACGTACCCCCTCCTGCAAGCCGCGCGGCAGGGCATGGGCCGCAGCCTTCCGGCGCTGCTCTTGGATGCCACGTCGGGCCTGGCGGAGGGAGATGTCGGCGCCGACGTGCCGGCGGAACACCTCCTGCAGGACAGGACCATCCCCCAGGCGGACGCTGAGGATGTCGCCGCCTGCCTGTACACGTCGGGGACGACCGGGCGGTCCAAGGGAGCGATGCTCACCCACCGGAATCTCCTGGCCAACATCCAGAGCTTCCGCGAGATCCTGCATGCGACCGAGGACGATGTCTTCCTCGCTGTCCTGCCGATGTTCCACGCCTTCGCCGCCACCGTCCTGTTCCTGGAACCCCTCAGCCTGGGCGCGACCATTGTGGTGGAGCCACGCTTCGCCCCGGACTTGGTCCTGAAGGCTATCGCAGAGCATCGGGTGACGCTCTTCGCCGGCGTCCCGACCATGTTCGCGGTCCTCGCCGGCCTGCCGCGTCCCGCGGCGGATGTTTCGTCGTGGCGCCTGTGCATCTCGGGTGGCGCCCCCCTTCCCTCGA
>Ga0210377_10003746_pt1 | contig 12989 bp, 9 predicted proteins | sample PLM4_65_b1redo_FD_155480 | JGI IMG/M metagenome (GOLD analysis project Ga0210377, IMG submission 155480) | Groundwater sediment microbial communities from an aquifer in East River, Colorado, USA - PLM4_65_b1 redo | ecosystem: Environmental > Terrestrial > Soil > Riparian zone | place: USA: East... | reverse complement strand
GACCATGAGCGCCCTGGAAATCTATGACAGGTTGGGCATCTCATCTGAAAAAGTTCAACTCGTCTTAAACAATAACTCGTCCAACCCTGCCATTAAACAAGCACAACTGGAGAAAGTATTAAAGCGCCCCATCAACTTTGTATTACCTTACGAAGCCGGAGAAGTCAATCGCGCGCTTAATTTCGGATTGCCATTCATATTAAGCAACCCCGATCTGCCAATATGCCTGGCACTTGAGAAGATGGCATATGCCCTCAGTGACGAATCACACAAAGCCATTCCACCGGCTGTACCTTCAGCTACCTGGAAGCGTGTAACATCGGGCAAGTAGCCTCATCATGTACAACAAAAGACGCCCGTCCTTCTTCATCATCGGTCTATTGCTTGGAATTGGCGTTCCTGGCTTGATCGGGATTTTGGCGGTACAGGCGTCAACGATCACGGTGCCAGACTCGTTAGCCGCGTTCCAAATCGGATCAACACCATCGGCAACCTTGACCTTAACGACTGCCCCGCTTCCTTCCTCGACTTCAACGGGACTCCTTTTAACCAACACCCCCGTTCCCTCGACCGGTTCCCTGGAACAGCTTCATGCTTTTATTCAGGCACCCAGTGGAGTTGTGAAACAGCCCTATGTGCTCCTGACAGCATTCGGGTCTGTTTCTCGTACAGATGCTGTAGTTATCAATGGTTATATAAACTCAGATGAATTCGTTTGTACAAAATTCCCCTGTGTGGTCTATTTGACTACGAGCTCAAGATTTATCTTCAGGGCTTATTCGAATACCGGACAAAGCAGTGATGAAGTGATCGCCTCTGTCAGTATCAATCAGACAGAGAATGGATATCTGGTCAGTATCGATTCGGTAAACCAGTATGCAAGTTTCACCGATTCGTGCTCTGTGATATGGGGAGTCGGTGACATGGAGAATGCACAGTGGGATAATTTTGTCCAATTCCCTTATCAGCTTAATACAAAGAAGACCTATCACAGGCTTGCGACTCAGTTGATCTTGAGTGGAGTCGTTGATACATCCGATTGCCCATTTGGCGGCCTAAGCTCGGGCTTGGATTGGCCCACTGCCTGTGGACTGGAAAAAGCGAATAACGCGATCATCGAGTGGCAGAATACATATGATGACCGTATCTGGCTTTCGAGTAAAAATCAAGGGATTCCGCCGAAAATACTAAAGTCCCTGCTGGGGGTCGAGTCTCAGTTTTGGCCCGGCAACTCGCGCTTTTATATGGATGAATATGGGTTGGGACAAGTCAACCAACTCGGAATGGATGTTCTTCTACGAAGCGATTTTCAGTTTTACCAGCAAGCCTGCTCGAGCATATACTCGGATTGTTCACGATCCTACCTTAGCTGGGAACCTGCGCAGCAACAATTAATCCGTGGGGCGGCCGTGAACTTGATGGATGCGACATGCCCGACCTGTGCTTATGGCGTTGATATCGACAAAGCCAAGCAGAGTGTGGATATCATTTCAAAACTTCTCAAAGCCAATTGCAAACAAGTCGACTCTATTGTAGGAGCAGAGGTGTCTGACACAACCTATGAGGATTTGTGGAGATTTACCCTGGCTACCTACCACGGTGGCGTCAGTTGTTTTGGTCGTGCATTTTTGAAAGTGGAGGAAAAAGGACTGGATGTCACGTGGAAAAACCTGAGCAAGGAGCTGACTTGTTCCGGTGCTGCAGATTATGTGAATGGCTTTATGGATGATCTGAATTCGTTTGATTATTATCTTTATCAACCTTCTGATCTCGTTAATTTTGCTGCGATGCCAACGATCGTGCCCACACGAACCCCGATACCAACCCCAACGGTTTTTGTTTCGAGCGCAAAGATCATCGTCCATGTGTATCTTGACCGTAACCGGAACGGCGCACCTGATGCTGGCGAAGAGATCGATGCGATGAGCGTTGATGTGAACACCTCTGATAATAGGAAACTGTCTCAACGGACCCAGAACGGTGTGACCGTATTCGATATGTCGGGGTATACACCGGGACTGAGAGTCGATGTAAGCCTGCCAGGGCTTTATCGCAACGAATCCTTTACATTACCTGAACAGGGTGATGTGTCCGTCGTGTTTAAATTCGATATGCCCGCACTGCCCACGAATTTACCTTGATTAGTGAGTACATCATGACAAAGAAAAATCGAAAGAAGAAAAATGTTCAAAATGTTGAAGCGGGAGTCGCCGGGGCGGGCGAAAACCCGATCGAAGGGAACCCGCCTGCTTCAAGTGCTGAGGCGGAAGTCGATGCGGTGCGTGAAAGCCTGATCGAAGCGGATCAAACCGCCCCGAAGACCGAGCCGGTGGATATCGACCCGGATACGCAAGCTGAAGCGGTTGAGAATCGTCAAACCGAGAAATCCAGCGAAGAAGTCCAGTCGTTCGAGATGCACACGGATGAAGCTGATTCGGCACATGATGATTCCATGGACGATATTCTTGCTGACGTGCGTCAGTCGCTGATGGAGGATGATGAGGCGGGCAAAAGCGAGAAGAAATCGAGCTGGTGGAATCGGCTTGTGAAGGGAACTCCCAATCAGGAAGCTCCCGCCATGCCAGTGATGGATGAAATCGAAGAAAAAATCCCTGCTGTTGAGGCTGCTCTTCCCGCAGATGAGTCAGATGAGAACGAACCGGCTGAGGATGTGGACGAGATCGACGAATTGATCAAGTTGTTGGAAACGGATGTTGTCGAAGATCAGGGGAAGGCGTCTGATATTTCAGTGCAGGTTCCAGCCCCTGTAGAGCAGGAAGCCAGGATCGATGTCGAGGAATTAAAGAAGCAGGCTTTTAGTCCACGGACGGAAGAGGAAAAGACCGAAGAGTTCAGCGACGTACGGCAAGTTGCCCTTGGTGGAGAAGAGGAAGTATTCGTTGAGGTTGAGTCCAAGGCAGAGGACCCCTGGGAGGAGCGCATCAAGGCGACAGAGAATGCCTTGCGTCCGTACCGAACCTTTATTTATTATGGGCTTGCCCTCATCGGGGTGGTCATGGCTGTCATGGCTTCGGTGCTGGTTTTCAATGGCGTGAGGCAATCCCTGGCTACACCAGAACCTACACAGGCAATAAACCTGCCGTACCCTACAATCGTGAGCCTGCCGGGCGGTTTAAATTTCAACCTGGCGAAGGGCAGCTTAAAGGATGGATCGTGGGACCCGCGTGGACCCGAGTGGCTCGAAGGGACAGAGATCTGTCGTTGGGTGGCGCTCCCATGGAGCCGCCAGTTGGAGGCAGCTGTTCGTACGATGAACCGGGAGGATGTGATGGTGCTTTTTATGAGTAATAATGACAAGCTCTCATACAAGGTCGAGTCGATCCAGGAGCTCACTCCTGCCGAGCTGCAAGCAATGGATGCGAGTTCCCCGTGTCTTGCCCTCATTCTTGCCAAACAGGATTCTGAAAAAAGGTGGGTGGCTGTGGGAAGGCCCTAGACAACATTCGAAAGGATCAACGCTGCAATGACTCCCATAACTGTTCTGGTGATTGATTCGGACGAAGCGAACAGAAATTTTCTGTCACAGCTTCTCCAAAAGAAAAACTATCAGGTACGGCAGGCTGCTACAGGGGCGGAGGGAATTCGGATGGTTGCGGCGGAACTTCCGGATATCGTCATTTTTGATTCAAAACTACCAGACATGAACGTCTTGCAGTTAATAGCGGGTTTGCAGGTAATTCCTCAGATCGCGGATGTACCTTGTGTCGTTTTGAGCAGTCATTCCGACCCGGATGAGATGCAAGCCTGTTTGCAGGCTGGGTGTGCAGAATACTACATTAAGTCGGGTATGGTGATGATGACGCTCGTGGACGCAATTCCACGATTATTGTCAGAAGGAAAGCGCCTGCGCAAGCAGCATGATAATGGTTTCTTGTTCGTATTCCTGAGCGCCAAAGGTGGGACAGGTACATCTTCCCTGTGTGCGAATATTGGCATGAATATGGCAACCCATTTGCCAGGCTCCACCGTAGCAGTGGCGGATCTGGTCCTGCCGATGGGTTCGATTGCTCCGTTGGTTGGCGCCTCCGAAAGCGGAGTCAACCTGGTTTCTCTTGCTGAGCAGGCAGAAGAGGCTATTTCCTCCGAATACATAAAATCGCAGCTTATCGTTCCACCTCACTGGTTGTTCCATTTGCTGCCCGGCGCGCCTGACCCCGAAACGGCGCTCAACCTGCAAGTGAATCATATTCCACGAATTGTGTCATCCTTGCGAAAGACATACGATTACACGCTGGTCGACCTTGGGCGGTCACTGTCAAAGATCAGCCTGCCCATCATCCAGCAAGCCGACCTGATCGTGCTGGTTCTGAGCACCGACCTGAGCACGGTCAATCACACCAAAAAACTCTGGCATTATCTAAAGGACCAGGGCATTCAACCCAACCGTGTATTTCCCATTTTGAATCGCGCAGTAGGGTTGGAAGGTCTCACGAAATCAGAGGCGGAAAAGATCATTGGGTTGGAGATCAAATTGATGATGCCTTATATGATGGGGAATTTTAGCCTTGCCAATAACCAAAATACACCGATCAGCATCAAGTTCCCAACGGATACAGCCACCATGGTCATGAAACAAGCCTCCATCGAGATGACACAACTGGCAACAAAACTACAGGCTTGAGGAATTTTGAACTGGGAAAAGGTTACAGGGAAGGCATATATAGCTGGTTTGCCTTTCAAGTGGGCGTTTTGGCTAGATGTGGCTGTCATTTATATGCAATGATCCTGGCGCTGTTGTAACCTATCATGGTAACCATCGTCCTGATTTTGGAAATACAGTAGACAACCTTCGCTATTTCGACGCTGCAATAAATCAAAACTTATAGTTTGGGATGCTATGACCCTTGGACGAAATCTGGTCGCACAACCCTGCTTGGGTGTAGTCCTCGGCGAGCAAAGGCGAAACCGACCCTATGCTTATTAAGGGTCTTTTTTTTATTATTTTGGTAGCCATTGGATTTTGATTGTCGTGAAAGGGTATAAAATCGTATGGAAAAGCTCAGCCTTTACAAAAAACAAAAATCTTTTGGAACTCATGCACAGGCAATTGTTGAGTTTGCCATTGTCCTGCCGATCCTTATGATGATTCTGGTAGGGATACTGGAATTTAGTCGGATGATCTTTATCTATTCTGCTGTGACGAATGCCAGCCGGAATGCCGTCCGTTATGCCTCAGCGGTTGGGTTGGAGGATACCGGAACGTATCATAAATACCTTTACTGTGATGGCATCAGGCAGACAGCAATGAACTCGGCGTTTCTCATTAATCTTGATCCGGTCAATGATATAGATATTTCTTATGACAGCGGTCCAGGTACGGGTTCCCTTGGTACTTGTGATGTGTCCGGTAGTGAGGCATCCATATCCGTTCCAAGTGGCGGACGCGTTAATGTAACAGTTGTTGCGCACTATAGCCCTATGGTGCGCCTAATTCCGATTACTACAAGGGATTTTGAAGCTTCAAGTTATCGGACCATTCTTGGCATTATTGACGTAGATGACTAATCAAGGTTTCAAAAGAAGGAGATAGAAAATATGAAACCGAAAAAATTTTCTGAACATGGTCAGGCTTTGATTCTTATTACAGCGGCCGCAATTGGATTATTTGCCATCGTAGGGCTTGCCATTGATGGAGGCAGAAAGTCTTCAGACAGGCGTCATGCTCAAAACGCAGCGGATACCGCCGCGTTGGCTGGCGCGTTATCTTTGGCGGATAGTGGCATCAAGACACCTGAAAATGCTTTGAGTGATCCCAACTGGAGACTTGCGGCACTTAATCGGGCACAGACCAACGGTTATTCCAATAGCCTCGTAAATTCCACGGTGGAGGTCTATCTTTGCAGTGAAGATGAAGCTGATTGTGGATCTTATTCCAGTCATGCTGATGCATATAGATATATTCAGGTGATTATTGATTCTTATGTTGATACTACCTTCGCGCGTGTGATCGGCGTCTACCAGTTACACAATCGTGTTGAAGCCGTCACGTTGTGGGCTCCAACTGGTCCAACATATGGTCCTGAATTGCTAAAGTCGCTTAATCCAAATCCATGCACAGGAAGCAATGGGAACATTGTTTTCGGCGGGAACGGAGATGTTGTGCTTGATGGAGGGGGGGCGTATATCAATTCCGGCGGTGATGATTGCGGTATGGAGTTCACAGGTTGTGGGAATCTGCAGGTTATTGACGGGGATTTAACCTCTGTGGGCAGTGGCAATATCAACATTGGGACTCCCTCCGATGGGTGCATGGAAAATCTCATCGTTCCAGAACCTTCGTATGGTTATGCACCAGGATTTGAATTTCCTCCTGATATGCCAGAGAAACCAGCCGAATGCAGTTGGGCCGATTATGGTACTTGGACTAATGAAGTCGATGGAGTATCCTACCTGGAGCCAGGACGATACGCGGAATTTCCTCCAGAAAATAAACCGTCCAGCCCCATATACGACAAAATTGTCATGAAACCTGGCATCTATTGTGTTGAGAGCATGGTAAAGCTGCAAGATAAGAACCTTGATCTTACTGGTCATGATGTATTGATTTACATCCTTAATGGAGGTCAGTTTGACGTTCAAGGAGGTCATATCCACCTTGAAGGCAGGTATCCAGATAGCTCCTACGCTGGTTACCTGATCATCATTAATACCGATTTTACCGGGACCGTTCCAAACTGTACTATCAACGGAAACTCCTCAAATGTATATGTTGGGACAATTTTTGCGCCTTATTGTGATTTCATTTTCAATGGTACAAACGAGACGGGCGATCCCGCTTTAAACTATGCTGTGCAGGTTGTTGCATACACCATTACTTTGAACGGTAATTCGGACATAAATTTCTTTTATGATCCGGAAGATGTCGCGAAAAGCGATCCGAAAGTCGGTTTGATGCAATAAATCTTCCCCTTGAGTTTTAGATGACCTGTCCGCGAATCTTGTTCGCGGACAGGCATGTTTCCTGGCGTCTCATTCTCGCCAGTGAAAAGGAGGTCCCCAGGCACTTTGTTGGTCCGTACAATTTCATACAACGAAGGAAGCAACATGAAACCAATTTTTTTTCCCACGCAACGTGGACAGGCTTTGATTATTATTTCTCTTGCTGCCATTGGTTTATTCGCGATCGCAGGCTTGGCAATTGACGGAAGCGCCAAGTTTGCAGACCGTCGGCATTCGCAGAACGCAGCCGACACCGCTGTTTTAGCTGGTGGTCTGGCTAAAGTAAACGGTGATAGCCAATGGAAACTGGTCGCTTTGGATAGAGCGCTCAGTAATGGTTACGATAACAATTTAGTATCGAATACGGTATCCGTCTATTCTTGTGATGAGAATGGGTCCGAATGCGGTCCGTATGCTGGAAACTCTGATTACATAAGAGTTGTAATTGATTCTTATGCAAATACCTACTTTGCCAGGGTGGTGGGAATTAATCAGACACACAATACCGTCGACTCCCTGGCAATGTCGAAGACCACCTATGTGGCAGGACCACTGTACACAGGTAGTTCTATTTTCACGACGAAAACGGGCACTTGTAACGGCGCCAATGCTTCCAGCTTGCTGGTCAGTGGCACGGGGCATCTGCAGGTATGGGGCGGCGACATGAGTACCGCATCCACCGACCCTGACTGTATCAACTTCAAAGGTGGGCAGACGGAGTTGAAGATGGCGGAATCTGGCACCGAATGTGCTGACATTACCTCGGCGGCGTCGAATGGTGGCACATTCAAGAACGTGACCGGAGAGGATGGTTGTGGAGCAAAAGTTTATAGCCAAACTTTCGACGATCCACCAGACGACCTGGGTATTACCTGTTCAGTAGGAGTAAGTAATGCGGGACCCAAGACATTAAATCCTGGTAGTTTTTCCGGCTCATTCCCACCTGCTGGAATTGAAGTTCTTAATCCCGGGACATATTGCATCTATGGAGATTTCAAATTGAATGGTGGTCAAAAACTGACTGGGACCGGTGTGACGATTGTTATGTTCACTGGTACGCTTAAATGGAACGGCGGTTCAGAAGTCAACCTCTCGGCGCCAACCAGCGGTACCAATAAGGGACTCTTGATCTACGCCCCTCCGTCCAATACATATGCCACCGGCAATAATGAAATCAACATTGATGGTAATGGAAATGCCAAGATGACCGGAACCGTTCTAGCGCAAAACCTACCCTGCTACTTTGCCGGGGAGGGACAAATCCAGAAAGCCACGCTCCAATTCGTTTGCTACACCTGGGGAATGAATGGGACGGGGCAGGGTGAGATCGTGTACGACTCCACCAAATTTTGGGATCAAATAATGCCTTCTCAGGTTGGTTTATTGCAATAAATATTGGGAAGAAACCAGTGACAACTGCCGCCAGGCAATTATCACTGGATCAATAATTATCCGAATTGGGAGAATGTAATGGCGAAAAAAACAGGAATATCGCGCGTCCCAGGAATATCCGATCCTGAACTGTTGAGACCCAGGGTTCTAAAAAACCTTGTGGAACTAGTGGAGGAAACCCCACCATTGGGGGAACGCCATGAGGAGCTGCTCAAAGGACTGATCTTTGATGCATATCAAGCGGCAAATGGCGACCTCGGTCCTGGCGAGCAGGCATTCCTGGAAGAGATCCATCAGTATGCGGCCAGCAACGGCGCGATTGATCAATTTGCCGAGGACCCTCAGATCAGTGAGATCATGATAAATGGTCCCAGCCAGATCTTTATCGAAAAGCACGGGAAATTGTTGCTGACCGAAGCAAAGTACGACAGCGAGATCCAATTGCGCCTTGCCATCAACCATATCATCAATCCGTTTGGGCGTTATGTGAACTATAAACACCCCATGGTGGATGCCCACCTGAAGGATGGTTCCCGAATCAATGCCGTCATCCCGCCTGTGGCTCAGCAGGGATCGTGTCTTTCCATCCGCCGCTTTCTCAAGGATAAGTTGGCGGTTCAGGACCTGATCGAAAAAGGTGCCCTCACACAAACCATGGCGGATTTTGTCGCTGTTTGTGTCGCCGCGCGGTTAAATGTCATTGTGGCAGGAAATACCAGTTCCGGTAAGACAACTTTTCTAAATATACTGGCGCGTGCCATCCCCGATCATGAACGCATCGTGACCATTGAGGATTCTGTCGAGTTGCAAATGATGCAGACCCACAAAGTTTCGCTGGAGGCTCGTCCACCTGATTACAACGGGGAAGGGCAGGTCACCATTCGCGATCTGGTGAAGAACTCGCTGCGTATGCGCCCGGACCGCATCATTGTCGGTGAGATCCGCGGCGGAGAAGCCCTGGATATGTTGCAAGCCATGAACACGGGTCACGATGGATCCATGACGACGGTTCACTCCAACTCACCGCGTGATACGCTTTCCCGCCTCGAAACGATGACCCTCATGGCCGGATTCGAACTACCGGTCGTTGCCATCCGCAAGCAGGTTTCTGCGGCTCTCGACCTGATCGTATACCTGACCCGTTTCCCCGATGGGACCCGTAAAGTCACCCAGATCACAGAGGTGGCTGGCATGGAAGGGGAGATCATCACCCTGACCGATATCTTCCAATTTCAACAGACTGGCACTGATCCCGAGGGAAGACCCGTCGGCCAATTCAGACCGACGGGCTTGCGCCCCATGTTCTCTCCAAAACTGGAAGCCATGGGATACAAATTCGACCGCTCGATGTTCATGAGATAGAACCGGCAAACCATACAATTCTTTAATCAAAAACTGCCAGACAGTTCGCTGCCTGGCAGTTTTACTTTTCTGCAGAAATCCTTATTCCTGAACTTGATCGCTCAATTCATCGAGCTTCGCCACTTCGGCATCGCTTAACTTCCAGCCGAGAGCGCCGGCGTTTTGCTGGGCTTGTTCGGCATTTTTCGCGCCCGGAATAGGAAGGGCACCTTTACAGATGACCCAGTTCAGCGCCACCTGCACATTCGACTTGCCGCCATGATCCTGACCGATGGCGGTTATCGCCTTGATGAGTGGCTGGATTTTTGAAAGCATTCCAGCATAGCTCCCTGCGCGTGTTCCGGGTGGTGGATTCTCGACACTGTATTTTCCGGAGAGCAATCCCTTCTCAAGCGGGCTGTAGGCGATCAAACGGACACCAAGTTCCTTGCAGCGCGCCAGCGTTCCATCCTTTTCGGTGGAACGGTTCAAAAGGCTGTAATGCACTTGATTGGAAGCCAACGGGATGTTATGCCGTGCCAGCGCTGAATAGGCCGCCAACATGCGCGTCTGACCATAGTTCGATATTCCAACCGTTCTGGTCATTCCGCTTTTCACGCATTCCACCAAGCCCTCCATCAACGTGTCGGTGCTCATCGAAACGCTGGGCCAATGGACCTGGTACAGGTCCACACTTTCAACGCCCAGGCGTCCCAGGCTTCCCTTCAAGGCTCGCGGCAAAGCCCCTTTCAGGAACCTCCAGGGCCACGGAAAGAACTTGGTGGCGATCAAGATCGGCTGGTCCGTGCTTTGGATGAACTGGCCCAACATGCGCTCCGACGTGCCGTTCCCGTAGACCTCCGCCGTGTCCACGAAGCGGATACCCTCACTGACCGAGATGTCGAATGCATGTCGTACTTCTTCCGCGCCGTAGCCGTGCCCATATTGCCAAACAAGACGGTCGCCCCATTGCCACGCCCCCAGACCCATTTCAATGGCATGTAAAAACCTGGTTTCGTTACTGATCTCAGTCAAGTTTGCCTCCGGGCGAACGGGCGGATTGTATCTTAAAATATGATTGCATCATAGCCATTGGCTGTAATTCAGGTTAAAATTCAGCCCGCTTAAACATTCGGAACTAATGGAACGCTACTCTCTCACTTTCCTCGACACCGGAAGAGGGATGGGGGTGAGGGGATACCGCTCCCTGAGTTCCCGGGAGGTTCCTGTGAAATCTGATTTCCATACGCGGGACTTTGAACCCGCATCGGACCTAAGCCGCAGGCTGGGTCTGCACTTTTCCAATTTGTCCCTGCTGACGCGTGCCCTCACGCATCGCTCCTACCTCAACTAGAACCCCAAGGCAATGGAGGATAATGAGCGCCTCGAATTCCTTGGCGATGCCGTGCTCGATTTCATCGTCGGCGCCTGGGTCTACAATCGTTTTCCCGAAATGCCCGAAGGTGAGTTGACCAAGATGCGTTCTGCCCTGGTGCGAAATGACCAGCTGGCTGTGTTCGCCCGCAAACTCAATCTTGGCGCAGCCCTCCGCCTGGGGCGCGGAGAGTTTGTCTCCGGCGGGCACTCGCGCGATGGATTGCTGGGATCCACTTTCGAGGCGCTGGTCGGCGCCTTGTATCTGGATTCAGGCCTGAAGGCGGTCGAAGCGTTTGTCGATCCCTTGCTCGAAGCAGAACGTGAATCCGTGCTCACGCGTATCCATGATCCAAAGAGCCAGTTACAGGAATGGGCGCAGTCACAGAAACTGGGAGCGCCACACTACAAGACCGTCTCCATGAGCGGACCCGACCACGCCAAGCACTTTGACGTGGAGGTGGAGATCGGCGGGCAGGTGGTTGGGCATGGACATGGCACCAGCAAACACACTGCAGAACATTTCGCCGCCCAAAACGCACTATCTTCATTGGGACTTCAATGATAAAAATCGTCAATCCAAAATCGAAAATCTGAAATCATCAAATGCCTCTTCGTCTAAAATCCCTCGAACTTCAAGGTTATAAAACATTCGCATCGAAGACCATCTTCGAATTCGCGAGCGGTATCACTGCCATCGTCGGGCCGAACGGTTCCGGCAAATCGAACGTTGCCGACTCCCTGCGCTGGGTGCTGGGGGAGCAATCCTATGCACTGCTGCGCGGCAAGAAGACCGAAGACATGATCTTCAACGGCTCGGAACATCGCGCGCGTGCCAGTATGGCTTCGGCGCATGTCCTGTTCGATAACTCCAACGGCTGGCTGCCCGTGGACTTTACCGAAGTCGGCATGACGCGCCGCGCCTACCGCGATGGACACAATGATTATTTGTTGAATGATCAACAGGTGCGGTTGCGTGATTTGAACGAATTGCTGGCTGCCTCCGGCCTGGCGGACCGCACCTATACCATCCTCGGGCAGGGACTTGTGGACGCCTCGCTGGCATTGAAGGCAGAGGATCGTCGCCGCTTGTTTGAAGAGGCAGCGGGTGTAGGGCTCTATCGTTCCCGCCGCGAGGAAGCACTAAAGCGACTCGAGAACACCATGCGCAATCTCGAACGCGTGCTCGACATCATGTCTGAGTTGGAGCCGCGCTTGCGCAGTTTGGAGCGACAGGCAAAACGCGCCATCGAATATTCGCGTGCCCAGGCGGACCTCAAGATCATCCTGCGCGAATGGTATGGCTATCACTGGCATCGCGCCCAACGGGAACTGACCGACTCACGCGAAGTGGTAAAGGCGCAGGAAGTGCGCGTGCATGAAGCGCGTGAATCGCACCAAAAGACTCAGGCAGAATACACCATCTTCCGTGAAAGACTCACGGGCTTGCGCGCCCAACTCAACACCTGGCATCGTCAATCTGCCGAGTTACACAACCAGCGCGAAGAAGTCAGCCGCGAACTGGCAGTTCTGGAAGAGCGCCGCCGTTCGCTGTTGGCAGCACAATCGTCCGTCTTGTCTGATAAAGAGCGCGCCTCGAATGAAGAGCAATTGGTACGCGAACGCCTGGAGGAAGCAGACCGGGAAGTAACCCGTTTACAGAGCGAGTACGACGAAGCACAAAAACAATTTGAAGCGGCGCAACATACCGTGCAAACGCGTCAGTCGGAACGCGCCGCGCTGGAAGAGAAATTGCGAACCGCGCGCGCTCAGATCGAAAAATGGGGCACGCAACTTGCCGAATCCCAGGCGCGTTTGGATGAATTGAAATCGCGTCTGGAAAGTCTGCAAACACGCCTGGAAGCTGCAACAAAGGAAATCGAATCGGCGGAGGCTGTCGCGCGCGAGACGGGCACAAAATA
>Ga0210377_10003745_pt1 | contig 12990 bp, 13 predicted proteins | sample PLM4_65_b1redo_FD_155480 | JGI IMG/M metagenome (GOLD analysis project Ga0210377, IMG submission 155480) | Groundwater sediment microbial communities from an aquifer in East River, Colorado, USA - PLM4_65_b1 redo | ecosystem: Environmental > Terrestrial > Soil > Riparian zone | place: USA: East... | reverse complement strand
CCAGCGTCTTGCCAGCCATCTTCTTCTTGGCCGGCGCGGCCCCTTCTTCGCCCTCCGCTACAGGCTTTTCGGCCTCGGGCTCCTCGGGCTTTTTCTTCTTTTCCTTCTTGGCCATGACGCCCCTTGGGGAACGGAATCCGCATCGCCCCGGATCATCCAGGGCGCCCGGCAAAATCGGCCGCCTATGGTTAAGGATTGGTGGAGATGGGCAAAACCTGCCGAGCTGGAAGCGTAGTCCGCCGCGTTCCGGCAATACCCCGTTAACCGCGTTCGCCCATGATCACCCGACAAATTCATGCGCCTGCCGCAGAAGACGCGGGCGCGGGACAGCCTGGCCCTGATCGCGTCAAAGCGCGCGTCTCGGGGACAAACGGCGGCCTATGGACAATTCCTTTATGGTCGGCCTGTCCGCGCAGCAGGTGCTGCAACAGCGGATGGACGTGACCGCGAACAACCTCGCAAACATGAGCACCGCCGGTTTCAAGACCGAGCAGCTGGTGATGCGGGAGCTTAGCGAACGCCCTGCCGCCGCTTCCGACACGCCCACCGACATTTCCTTCGTCGACGCCTGGACGCTGCAGCGAGACTTTTCGACCGGACCGCTGGAACAGACCGGCAATACGCTCGACCTCGCGATCGAGGGCGAGGGCTTTTTCGTGGTGCAGACCAAGAACGGCGAAGCCTATACGCGCGACGGACGCTTCATGCTCGACGATCAGGGCCGCGTCGTCACACGCACTGGCGATCCGGTGCTCGGCGACGGCGGCCCGATCACTGTCGACACCAACAATGGCGAGTTCTCGATATCGCGCGAGGGCACGCTTACGCAGAACAATGCGCAGCTTGGGACTTTTCGCATGGTTGCGTTCGACACACCGGCCGCGCTCGAAAAGGTCGGCAACAATCTCTGGCGCGCCACCGGCGAGGCCTCGCGCACGCCGGTGAACAGCCATATCGCGCCGGGTTTCATCGAAGGCTCGAACGTCAACGCGGTTTCGGAACTGACGCAGATGATCCAGATCAGCCGCGCCTACGAGGCGGTCAGCAAGATGATCGCCACGTCGGATGAACTAAGGGGTGCTTCGATCGAGAAGCTCGCCCGTGTCGGATAACGCCCAGGAGGCATCGTAAATGCGCGCCCTCAATACCGCCGCCACCGGCATGCAGGCCCAGCAGCTCAACGTCGAGGTGATCGCGAACAACATCGCGAACATGAACACGACCGGCTTCAAGCGCCAGCGGGCCGAATTCCAGGATCTGCTCTATCAGAACGTCGAGCGCATGGGCGTCACCTCGTCGGACGCCGGCACCATCGTGCCGACCGGGGTTCAGGTCGGCGTCGGCGTCAAATCCGGATCGGTCTATCGCGTCACCGAACAGGGTGGCGTCACCCAGACCAGCAACTCCTACGATGTCGCGATCCAGGGCGAGGGCTACTACATCGTCCAGCTCCCCGACGGCCGCGACGCGTTTACTCGCGCCGGCAACTTCTCGCTGAGTCCCGACGGACAGATCGTCACCGAAGACGGCTTTGTCGTAGCCCCAGGGATCTCGGTCCCGCAGGAGGCCCTGGGCGTCTCCATCAACCGCGAAGGCGTCGTGCAGGCGATCATGCCGGACGGCAGCGATCCGCAGGATGTCGGCGCGATCGAATTGGCGCGTTTCGTCAACCCGGCGGGCCTCGAAGCCATCGGCGACAACCTCTTCCTCGAAAACCCGGCATCTGGGACCGCCAACCGCGGCCAGCCGGGATCGGTTGGCTTCGGAACGATCCAGCAGGGCTTCCTCGAAACGTCGAACGTCAATGCGGTGACCGAGATCTCCGCACTGATCACGGCGCAACGCGCCTACGAAATGAACTCGAAAGTCATCACCACGACCGACGAGATGCTGCGCGCCACCAGCAACCTGCGCTGACGATCATGATCCGCGCCCTGATCGCCTTCGCCGCGCTCTTCGCCTTCGTCCCGCATGCGGGCGCGCAGGTAGCCGTGACGGGCGAGTGGATCTCGCTGGGCGATGTCGCTCCGGTGACCGGCGAGGCGGCGAGCATATTGATCGGCCCTTCCCCGCCGCCCGGACAGAAGCTCGCGCTCGATCCGGTGTTCCTCACCTCGGTCGCCAAGCGCTCAGGCGTGATAATCGCCCTTCCGCTCGACCAGCCGATCTGGGTCACCCGCTCGTCCGGAACCGCGCCACTGGCGAAGCAGGCCAATCCTGCGCGCTCCGCCAATCCCGCGCCGCAGATCGGCGGACAAACCGCCGCGCCTGCCGAGATCCTGATCCTCGTGCGTGACATCGCTCGCGGCCAGCGCGTCACCGAAGCCGATGTCGACTGGGCTGATCCCTCTGCGCTGCGTAACGCGCGCAACGGCGTGACCGATATCGACGTCGTCCTCGGTATGGAGACCAAGCGCAGCCTGAAATCGGGCCAGCCGCTGCAAATGATGGATCTCAAGACGCCCGCCCTGGTCCGCAAAGGCGAGCCGGTGAAGCTGGTCTACGCCTCGCCCGGTCTCAGGCTCACCGTCGAGGGCCTGGCGCAGGCCGACGCAGGCAAGGGCGAGAGCGTGCGCGTGCTCAACACATTTTCCAAACGCACCGTCGAAGCCGTGGCTGTGGCCGACGGCGAAGCGCGCGTAGGCAAGCGATAGGAGTCGCCGATGAAGGATGATGCCCTGAAAATTGGCGCCGGCCTTGCGGCCCTGTTGCTGGGTGGATGCGCGGGTTTGTCCGACGCTATCGCCTCGCCCCAGCTGACGCCGATCTCCAACCCGGCGAGGATAGCTGGCGCCAACCGCATTTCGATGCCCCTTCCCGCACCCAGCACCGAGAGGGCCAGCGGGAACTCGCTTTGGCGCACCGGCGCCCGCTCCTTCTTCGGCGACCAGCGAGCGTCCGCCATCGGCGACATCCTCACGGTCAACATCGAGATCGCCGACTCGGCGCAGGTGAACAACTCGACCCAGCGCAGCCGCACTTCTTCTGAAGAATCCGGCATTCAGGCGCTGCTCGGCTTCGAGGGCAAAATCCAGAAGGTGCTGCCGGGCACGCCTTCGCTCGATCCAGCGATTGGATTTGATTCCTCCTCCGCCTCCGACGGGTCAGGCTCTGTGAACCGCCAGGAATCGGTTAGCCTCACCGTTGCGGCCGTGATCGTCGACAAGCTGCCCAACGGCAATCTGGTGATCGGCGGCAGCCAGGAAGTGCGCATCAACAACGAGCTGCGCGAGTTGCTGGTCTCGGGCGTGATCCGGCCGGAAGACATCGCCGCCGACAACACGATCGACCACACCAAGATCGCCGAGGCCCGCATCTCCTATGGCGGCCGCGGCGACATCAGCCAGGTGCAGCGCGACCGCTATGGCACGCGCGTCTACCAGCAGATCGCGCCGTTCTAATCTCGCCTAATCGGTAGGCTGGTTGTCGAGCTTGCCGCCCCGCGCGAGCTTCCTGATTCCCATGTATGCGCCGAGCCCGCAAACGCCGGTGACGCCGAGCATCAGCGCGACGATGACAATGTCCCACAGCGGACGCACGCGCAGCCAGCCGAAGAAATCCACGCGGTGAAGCCCAAGGTGCAGCCAGCGAAAGCCACGGGCCCCTGGGTCTGCGGCAAAGCGCAGCTCGCCTGAGACCGGATCGAGATAGAAGCGAGTATCGTCGGCTTCCGGCACGATTATCCGCACGATCGGAAAGTCGGACGCGGCCGACCCGCGATAATAGTAGTCGTCTTCCGTGTTGAGCAGCTCGACCTGAGCGGCGTTCGGCTTGCCCGCAAGCAGGTCAGCGGCGCGTTTGCGCGCAGCCTCGTCGAACGGCGCGGGCGAACCATCGGCTCCGACGCGTTCGCGCGACCCGTCAGAATGCCGCCTGACAAAAAAGACCTGACCTTCCAGTTGGGCGAGGGAAAGCTGGACTACATCGCCCTCTCCTACCCTGAGGGCGGCGGTCTGCGTCTCGATTGCGGGACGGACCGCGGACCAGGTCACTGGCTTGCCGGTCATGCGGTCAAATGCTTCGCCGACGGCGGGACCGGATTCGAGCCAGCCCCAGGGGTTCATCGAGGCGAAGCCCGAGAACGTCCAGGTCAGCACCAGCACGCCGAAGACGAGGCCCAGCATGTGGTGCCAGAGCTTGGCGCCGCGATAGGGCGAGGAAAGCTTGCCAGTCGAGTGACGGCGGCGAAACTGGCGGATGCCGACGAACAGGCCGAGCACGGTGAGGAAGCAGCCGGCCAGCGAGGTCCAGATGATGACCTGGGTCCACAGCGGTCCGTCCTTGCGCAGCTCAGTGAAGTAGAGCCAGTGCGGAATGGCTCCAAACCACGATACCCAGCGTAGCGACTCAGTCGTGCGCTGGCGCACATCGCCCGTGACAGACGAGATATAGAGCATCGTCTTTTCGGAGTCGTTGAGCCGGACCTGCCAGTAGGGCCGGCCAGAATTGAAATAACCGGAGACGGTAAACTCGTCGCGCTCGGAGAGGTTCTTGATCGAAGGTTCGCCGGTGATGCGGTGGCGCGAGACATAGGCGCCAGCGATGTCGAGGGCTTCGGCCTCACCAATCTTTTCGATCTTCTGGCCGGTTGCGAGATCGAACACGCCGCGGCCGCCATCCCAGGCCAACGAAATCGCAGCGCGGCTTCCCATCATCTCAATACGGGCGGAGGAGATCGACGCGTCCGCAGGGACCTCGGGCAGCGCCACCTTTTCGGGTAGCGCGATTGGCGCGAGACCTTCGGTGCGATAGTCCCGCGATCCCAGCGTGACGGATGGAAATTCCGGCTGCCAGATCATCACGATGCCGGAGAGGCACCACATGAACATCAGAAGGCCGAGGACGACGCCCGACCAGCGATGCAGGGCGAAGGCGAACCGGATCAGTCTGGCCTTCAAGGTCCCGCCCCCACGACACGCTGCTTTGCAAGAAAGGCGAACGGAACTGCTAGGCGGCCGCGGTCTTCTTGGCCTTCTTCACCTTGTTGATCGCAAAGGAGCGCTTCAACCGCGAGAGATGGTCGATGAATAGCGTGCCCTGCAGGTGGTCCATCTCGTGCTGGATGCAGACCGCATACATGCCCTCGGCCCATTCGACGACTTCCTTGCCGTCATAGCCGAGGTAGCGGAGCTTCACCTTCTTCGGCCGCTCGACCTCGTCGTAGAAGTCCGGCACCGACAGGCAGCCCTCCTCATAGATCTGCGTCTCTTCGACCGCCTCGAGGATTTCCGGGTTCACGAAATAGCGCGGCTCGGGTTTTTCGTCTTCCTTGGCGAGGTCCATCACGATGACGCGGAGCGGCACGCCGACCTGGATGGCGGCCAAGCCGATGCCCGGCGCCGCGTACATCGTCTCCAGCATGTCGTCCATCAGCGTGCGGGTTTCGCCGGTGACGACGTCCACGCGCTTGGAAACCCGTTTGAGAACAGGGTCAGGAACCGTGAGGATGGTACGGATAGCCATGATGGCTAGCTATGAAGTGGAGCGTTGAACGTCAAGTGAACGCAACGGTGAGGCGGACTGAAAACAGGGCGTAGGGGAGCGTTCTCCGGGCCGATACGCCTGGGAGTTGAGAAGCTGGAACCGCTGGACAAGCCAGGGCGGCGCGCGGATGGGCTGGGCCGGATGAGGGGCATGCCCCGGGGCGACATGCAGGCGCGAGAAACGCGGCGGCAAAAAATTTGTTATTACAATTACAACAACCGCCGCCGGCGGCCGGGGATCGGCGCGGCCAAAGGGATCGGGCTCGCCGTTATGGCCAAGGATGCGCCAGGCGGCGCGGCGGATGTAGCGCTCCGGATCGGCGTGGAAGCGAGCGATGGCTTCGAAGCGGCGGTGCATCTCCCAGGCCGAGGCGGGCATCGCGCCGAACGCCTCCGGCGGGTCGGGGTTCATGAAGAGGTTGGAAAGGTCGAGCTCCTGACGGACAAGGATCTGCGCCACGCCTGAGGCGGTCAGCTCTTGGATATGCCATTCGGCTTTGCGGAGGTTGGGCCAGTGCTCGCGCCAGGTCCTGGGAAGGGGCCTGGTGCGGCGCAGCTCTTTCAGCTTCGCGACATGCCGGGCGAAGACCTGGAAGGTCATCCACAACAGGATGACCGGCAGCATCATCAGCTCGCTGAGGCTGAGGCCGGTCTCCTCTTCGCGTGGGTCCGCCGTAGTGGTCATGGCGGGCATTATGCGGCCATCCACGACCCTAGTGGCCGAACTTAAAGTTATCCCACAGCACGCGTGGTGAGGTCCGGCGGGATTTGCCGGGGTTTGGGAGACTTGCGGTTCACCGAAAGGGCGGAGTTATCCCGGGGATAGCGCCATCTGGCGCCCGCCAAATCCATGCTAAGCTTCGTCAACGACGGGGAGGAACTGCCATGCGCGCAAAACTAGCCATCGCCAGTGTCCTGGCATGCGGTGTGTGCCTCGCACCCCTGGCCGCCGGCCAGACACCGGCGCCGTCTCCACAGCAAGCCGTTCCATCAAGCTATGCGGCGCCGCGCACATCCTTTGGCCAGCCCAGCCTGGAGGGAATCTGGACGCAGAATTTCATCCTGCTGATGGAGGCCTCTCCACAAGCGCCGATGCTGACCCTGCCCGAGCCCGCCGCAAAAGCCATGGCTGACGCCGTCGCCAAGGGAATCAGCGGCGGCTTCGACAGGGGGCTCGATCCGGAAGTGCCGGAATTGATGAAGACGACCGACGGTCTCGCCATCGTCCGCGGCGAGCGGCGCACGCGCGTCGTGGTCCAGCCCTCGGACGGCAAGCTGCCCTACACGCCCGAAGCGCGACTGGCATCCTCGCGCGGGCCGGCGGCGCCGTTGTACGACAATTACGAAGAGCGTCCGAACTGGGAGCGCTGCATCACCAGTCTCGGCATGCCGCCCGTCACCGGCGTCGTCACCATGGGCGTGAACCCGCGCCGGATTGTCCAAACCCCGGACTATGTCGTGCTCCACACGGAGTATGGCGACGAGGCGCGGATCATTCCCCTCACCAACACGCACCGGCCGAAGGCGCTCCACTCCCCGATCGGCGATTCCATCGCCCGCTGGGAGGGCGACACGCTGGTGATCGAGACCATAGGCCTGCCGGAGAAGGATCGGGTGCGTTACTTTTCGAACCTCGTCGTCACCGGTGACAGCAAAGTGATCGAGCGGTTCACCCGCCTGTCGGACAAGGAGCTGCTCTACCAGTACACGGTCGAGGATCCGAAAACCTACACCTCGCCCTGGCTGGCGGAGTACTCGCTCTATCGAACCAGCCAGCGGATGTTCGAGCACGCATGCCACGAGGGCAATTATTCTCTGCCCCACATTCTCATGGCCCAGCGTGTGAAGGACGCCCGCGCTGCGACAAAGCCGCCTCTCTGACCGCCGCTGCTGGACATGCTGATTTCGAGGTTGTTCCCGATGCGCCGAAAGCTGGTCTCTATCGTGGCCGCGAGCGTGGCCCTTCTGTTTGCAGCGGCCTTGCCCACGGCTGCCGCCCAATCGGCGCCGCCGGATAAATGGCGCAACGACCTCTCGCCGATCTCGTCGAAGGACTGGAATGCCGATGCGGCCGCGCACCTGCTCGAGCGCGCAGGCTTTGGCGGCACGCCGGAGGACATCGCCCGGCTGGCGGCGATGAGCCCTGCCGAGGCGGTGCGCAGCCTGGTCTATTTCGACAAGGTCGATAACAGCCATCTCAAGCCGTTCGAGCATTCGGGCATCCACGATCCGGGGATCGAGCCTTTCCCGGAGAGCCGTCCCGCCGCGACCGATCGCGCGAAGGAAACAGGCGAGTCGATGGGCGTGAAGGTGAAGCCGGCGGGCAACCGTCGCCTTCAGCCGGTCGCCAACAAATTCTTCTATTGGCTGCGCGCCAGTGTGCTGGAAACAAATCGCGTCAGCTACTGGTGGGCGAACCGCATGCTGACCAGCAACGCGCCGCTGCAGGAGAAGATGGCGCTGTTCTGGCACGGCCACTTCGCCAACAACGAGGACAAGGTGCGCGACTACCGCAAGCTGCTGATCCAGCTCGAGCTCTTCCAGAGCAAGGGAACCGGCAGTTTCCGCGACCTCACCGTGGCGGTGGCGCAGGATCCGGCGATGCTGACTTTCCTGGACGCCGGCAAGAACGTCAAAGGCGCGCCCAACGAGAACTTCGCCCGCGAGATCATGGAACTCTTCACCATGGGCGTAGGCAATTACACCGAGAAAGACGTCCGTGAGGCGGCGCGCGCCTTCACCGGCTGGAACTATGCCGACACGAAATTCGTCATCAACGCGGCCCAGCACGATGATGGACAGAAGACTTTCCTCGGCCGCACCGGGAATTTCGACGGCGTCCAGATCATCGACATCATCATGGAGCAGCCCGTTACGGCCAACTACATGGCGGGCAAGATCTATCGCTACTTCGTGCGGCAGGAGCTGGACCCCGCCGTGCAGGCCAAGCTCGGCGATGTGCTGCGCAAGAACCGCTACCAGATCGCGCCGTTCCTGGAGACGGTGTTCCTGTCGAAGGATTTCTACAGCCCCTCCTCCGTCGGCGCGCATATCCAGAGTCCGGTGCAGCTTGCCGTATCGACCTACAAGAAACTTGGATTGAAAGCCGTTCCGGGCGTGCCGGATTTCAATTCCGCCACCGGCGCGCTGGGGCAGCGGCTCTTCGCCCCACCGACTGTCGCTGGATGGGCGGAGGGGCGGAGCTGGATCACGCCGGGACTGCTGCTGGAGCGCGGCAACTTCGCGCGCGACATCCTGTTCCCGGACATCAACTTCATCCCGCCCGACCGCTACAATTTCGCGGGGGATATCCGCCAGGTGTCGCAGCGCATCCGCGACGGGGCCGACATCACGACGGCGACCAGCCAGGCGGAAGGCGTGGTGGTCGCCGAATCGAACATGGCGGCCGACAGGGACGAGGATTTCAACACGCGCTACGCCAGCTATCGCGGCTGGCAGATGGCGATCCAGAAAGTGAAGCCGATTCCGCGCGATACGGCGCAGATCGATCTCAGCGCCATGGTGCGTGGACAAGGCCTCGCCACGACGACGCAGGTCGTCGACTATTTCCTCGCCCGCTTCATGCGCGTGCAGCCTGGCGCCGATGCGCGGGCAAAGCTGGTCAAGTTCCTCGACGGCGACCTTGGCGCGACCGACATCAAGGTCGCCGACACCTACATGGAAGACTCGCTGAGGATGCTGACGCACCTCATCATGAGCCTGCCGGAATACCAGCTGGATTGACGGCCATGAAAAAGCACATCCAAGGCGATCATGAGCTTACACGGCGCGGCCTCATTGGCGCGGGCATGGCGGCGGGGCTTGTCGCTCCACCCTTGATGTTTGCACCGTCGGCGATGGCGCAGCAGGGCGGCTCGAAAGGGCCCGGAGGCCGTATCCTCGTCGTGCTGGAGCTTTCGGGCGGCAATGACGGGCTCAACACGGTCGTGCCCTATGCGGATGACGCTTACTATCGGCTGCGCCCGCAGATCGGCATCAAGAAGGAGCGCCTGCGCAAGCTGGACGATCATTTCGGCTTCAATGCCGGCATGGTTGGGATGGAGCGCCTGTACAAGGACGGCAAGCTCGCGATCGTCCACGGCTGCGGCTATGCGGACCCATCCTTCTCGCACTTTACGTCGATGGCCTACTGGCACACCGCCGCGCCGAACAGCGGCGAGCAATTCGGCTGGGTGGGACGGCTGGCCGATGCGATGGCGCCGGCGGCCCCGGCGAACTTCCTGATCAATATCGGCGCCACCCAGTCGCTGGCGGTTCGGGCGCACAAGCACGTGCCGGTCGTGTTCAACAATCCGGAGAACTTCACCCGCGAAGTGTTCTTCGAGGAGAAGGAGGCGCTCGCCGCTTTGCCGGACTCGGGTCCGGTGACGAACCCGTCGCGGCGCTACCTGCTCGACATCGCCAAGAGCGCCAACGAATCCTCCGCCATGGTGCGCAAGGCGTGGGCCGACTACCGCTCGCCGATCGACTACGGCATCGTGGACCTCGGCCTGCGCCGGGTCGCCGCCATGATCAGCGCGGGCCTGCCGGCGCGGCTCTACTACACGTCCTACGCCAACAACGCGTTCGATACCCACGTCGTCCAGAACGACCTGCATGGACGGCTGCTGACCTACACGTCCGATGCGATCTCGGGCTTCATGCAGGACATGGAGCGGTTGGGACGCGCCGACGACGTCACGCTGATGATCTTCTCCGAGTTCGGCCGCCGGGTGCCCGAGAACACCAGCCTCGGCACCGACCACGGCGCGGCCAACGTCATGTTCGTCGCCGGAAAGAAAGTGAAGGGCGGCCACTATGGCGACATCCCGAGCCTCACCAAGCTCGATGCCGGCGACAACCTGGTGTTCACGACCGACTTCCGTCGCGTCTATGCCACCATGGTCGAAGGCTGGCTGAAGCAGAAGACGACGCCCGACCTGCTCAACGGAAGCTTCAAATCGTTCGACATGTTCGCGTAGGCGCCGGACGCCTGAACCAGGTCAGACCTTGGCCTTGCCGCGCGGCGGGGGGAGCGCCCGCTCGGGCTCGGACGGCAGGTTGTCGAGAAGCGTGAGCTGGCGCGGGGCGATCTCGATGTGCTGGGGCTCCTCGATCGGCTTGGCCGGATCGGCGAACTGAAGCTCTTCCAGCTTTCGGGTGGCGGGCAGCACGCGGCTTTCCAGCGAACCGACCATGTCGTTGTAGGCCTTCACGGCATTGCCGAGGCCGCCGCCGACCCGGCTCATGTGCTCGGTGAACTTGGCCATGCGGTCGTAGAGTTCCTGGCCGAGTTTTTTCGCCTGCTCGGCGTTCTTGGCCATCTGCTCCTGCCGCCAGCCATAGGCGACGGCCTTCGCCAGCCCCAGCAGCGTCGCCGGCGTCACGATGATCACGTTGTTCTTGGCGGCGAAATCGAAGATGTCGCGGTCATGCTCCAGCGCCGCCACGTAGGAACTTTCGACAGGTATGAACATGGCGACGAAATCGACGCGTTCCGAAAAGTCCTTCCAGTATTCCTTGCGCGTCAGCGACTGGACATGGGTGCGCACGCGTCCGGCGTGCGCCATCATCTTCTGGCGCCTCAGGCCCGGATCGGTCTGGTCGGTCGCCGAAAGATAATCCTCGAGCGACAGCTTTGAATCGATCACCAGCTCCCGCCCGCCGGGCATGCGGATAATGCAGTCCGGCCGTTGGCGGCCTTTCTCGGTATCGTTGGAAGTCTGCTCGGTGAAATCGGCGTAGGGCGACAGGCCCGCCATCTCCAGCACGTTGCGCAGCGTGTCCTCGCCCCAGCGCCCGCCCGAACGCGGCGCCGTCAGGGCGCCGGTGAGCTTGCTCGCCGCATCGCGGGTTTCGTTGACGCTCTTGCCGACCAGCTTGATCTGCTCTTCCAGCTTGGCGCGATCCTCGGCGCTGACCTTCTGGATCTCTTCCACCTTCTCGCGGAACTGGCCGAAGGATTCCTGTATCGGCTTCAGCATCTTGCCGAGTTCGCCCTCGGCGCCTTCCTTGTGCTTCTTCAGCGTCTCGTCGGCGATCGCCACGAATTGCTGCTGCGATTTCAGCAGGGCCGCGTCCGCCAGCGCCTTGAACCGCGCCTCGCCTTCGGCCTGGAGCTTGGCGAGCTGCTCGCGCTCGCGGCCGATGCCGGCTTCGCGCTCGGTCATGGTCGCGGCCTGCGCTTCGAGCTTGCGCTCGGCCGATTCGGCGCGCGACCGCTGCTGGTCGCGCTCGGCCTTCATGGCCGCCCTCTCCTCCCGCTCGCGGGAAAGTTCGGCCGACAGCCCCGCCGTATCCGGCCTGCCCTTCAAGCCAAGCCACAGCGCCGCGCCCGAGGCGCCAACGGCGATGACCAGCAGCACGATGTGCAGGATGTCGATTGTCATGGCCCGACCATACGTTCTTTATTTGTTCCGGGCAACCTGACCGGCTGGCCGATAGCGCCGGAAGCTCGCGCGATTCTGCGGATTAGGGAAAAGCCGAAGGGTTCGGAAACGGGGAGCTAATCCCGCACCCCGCGCTTGGGACGCCAGCCATCCGGCATGTGCGGGTAATTGCCGACGCCCTCGAAGGCGTCGTCCGGCAGGTCGGTCGAGAACACGTCGAGCGGGTTGCCAGTCAGGCGCCTGGCGGCCGGCTCCAGCGACTTGGCGGCCGAGCGGATCTTGTCGCGCATCAGCCACATGCCGACGCCAACGCCGAGGCCCACGGCGGCTACCGTCAGCAGAACCGGGACATCTTTCCGTTTCATCATGGGACGCATCACCCACATCCTACCGTCGCGACGCCATAGCAGCCGCGATCGTGCCATCATCCAGATGGTCCAGCTCCCCTCCCACAGGCACGCCGTGGGCCAAGCGCGTCACCTTCACCGGCAGATGCGCCAATCTATCCGTGATGTAGTGAGCCGTGGTCTGACCGTCCACAGTTGCGTTCAGCGCCAGGATGACTTCGCGGACATCTTCCGAGCCTGCCCGCTCGACCAGCTTGGCGATATTGAGCTGGTCAGGACCGATCCCGTCGAGCGCGGAAAGCGTGCCCCCGACGATGTGGTAGCGCCCACGGAACACGCCCGACCGCTCCATCGCCCAGAGATCGGCCACCTCCTCCACCGCGCAGATGACGGACATATCCCGGCCGGGCGCCGAGCAGACCGAGCATGGGTTCACGGTGTCGAAGTTTCCGCAGACCTGGCAGGTGACGACTTTATCGGCCGCGTCCGCCAGCGCGGCGGCCAGCGGATTGAGCAGCTGGTCGGGCTTTTTCAGGAGGTGCAGCGCCGCGCGCCGGGCCGAACGGGGTCCCAGCCCGGGCAGCTTGGCCAGCAGGTCGATCAGTCTCAGGATTTCCGGGCCGGCGGATCGGGCGGTCACGAGCGGTACCTCACCCAATCGAGATAGTCTCCCGAAGCGATCTCCGAAACACCCGTCAGGTCAGCGGCGTAGCGATAGGTCCAGGCTGTGACCCGCCGGCCATCATCCAACAAGGCCTCGATGGCCTCGCG
>Ga0210377_10003744_pt1 | contig 12999 bp, 8 predicted proteins | sample PLM4_65_b1redo_FD_155480 | JGI IMG/M metagenome (GOLD analysis project Ga0210377, IMG submission 155480) | Groundwater sediment microbial communities from an aquifer in East River, Colorado, USA - PLM4_65_b1 redo | ecosystem: Environmental > Terrestrial > Soil > Riparian zone | place: USA: East... | reverse complement strand
GACCAGATGAAACGGCAAATCGAAGAGATGGTGGGTAAGATTAACGGCCGCTTCGGCCGGGTGCACTGGACCCCGGTAGTTTATCAATACCGCCACGTGCCGTTTCCTTCGCTGGTCGCTCTCTACTCGGCCTCGGATATTTGTTTGGTGACGCCTCTGCGCGACGGTATGAACCTGGTGGCGAAAGAGTATATCGCGACGAGGACAGACGGCACCGGCGGGTTGGTGCTGAGTGAAATGGCCGGTTCGGCGAAAGAATTGCCGGAAGCGATCATCATCAACCCGAACAACCGAAGCGAAATCGCCCAGGCCTTGATGGACGCGCTGGAAATGCCGCTGGACGAACAGAAGAAACGCAACCAGATCATGCAAAACCGCCTGCGGCGCTACGATGTGAAGCGGTGGGCGCAGGACTTTCTCAGCACTCTCGCCGGCGTGCGCGATATCCATAATCGCATCAAGGCGAAACTGCTTTCACCCGCCGAGTGGAGCGAAGTCGTCCGCCGGTATAAAACCAGCCGGCGCCGGGTGTTATTTTTGGACTACGACGGCACGTTGACGCCCCTGGCGCGTTACCCGACCATGGCCAGGCCCGACGATAAACAACTTGCGCTGCTCAGATCCCTCGCCGCCGCTCCGGGAAACGATGTCGTCATCATCAGCGGGCGTGGTCGGCACGCCCTCGACAGTTGGTTTGGCGCGTTGCCCGTGGGGCTGGTCGCGGAACATGGGGCTTGGTTAAAACACTTCGGCCAACCCTGGCAGCTCGTCAAACCGCTAGCCAACGAGTGGAAACAGCAGCTGCTGCCCATTCTCGAAATCTATGCCGACCGGCTGCCCGGCGCCTTCGTCGAGGAAAAGGAATATTCCGCGGCGTGGCATTATCGTTTGGCGGATCCGGAACAGGCGGGATTCCTGGCGGCCGAACTCATCGACCATCTTAACAATCTTATCGCCAAAACCGATCTTCAAGTGATCCAGGGAAGCAAGGTGGTTGAGATCAGGCATGCGGGTGTGGACAAGGGGGGAGCGGCCCTGCAATGGCTGGCAAAGAGCGAATACGATTTTGTCCTTGCTGCCGGCGACGATTCGACGGACGAGGATTTGTTTTGCGCCATGCCCGCGTCCGCGGTGACTCTGCGAGTCGGGATTGCTGGAACAGAGGCGCGTTATAATCTGCGCAATAGCGCGGAGGTCATCGGCTTGCTACAATCCTTCGCTAATGGGTCCGGCCTGTCCAGCGATGGCGCCCCGTAGCGGCTAATTCAAGGGGGGACGGTTGCTGAGCAGGATTTGCTGGACTCGACTGGCGGCGGACAAAATCACAGCCGGCGCGGCGGGAATCTCGGTCCTATCTCACGTGTGAAAAATCGTAATGACGGTGATTGGGTTAAACAGACGGAATGGGGTCAGGGTGCCCCTTCTTACGGTTCGATAAACTCACCGTCCCGAGGAAGATCGAGGGACAGCCGGCTAATTTAAAAGCCTTCTTATCTCAAGCGGAGTTATATTCTCTGCAGCGCTTCCTTTGCAGCCCGGCAGACCAGGACTTTGACCATCTCTCGCTTATATTCGGCCGAGCCACGGTTGTCATCCATGGGGTCCACTTCCGTGGCTGCGGTCTCGGACATTTCTTGCAGCAATTTTTCGGTCACCTGCTGTCCGCGCAGAACGCTCTCCGCCTGCTTGGTGCGCAGGATGCGAGAAGCGACCGAGTTAAGGGCCAGACGGATATCTGTGCAGCGGTTACGGCTGCCTCTCAGTGTAAGCGCGACCCCGACTGTGGCGAAGTCTTCTACGCTCCGCGGGGTGAATTTGATATGGGACCAGCCGAATGGTTTGATCGGAGGAGGGACATGGATTTCAGTCAGAATCTCTCCCGGCCCCAGATCTGTCTGGTAATAGTCAACGAAAAATTCTTCCAGAGGTAAAGTCCTTTTCCCTTTGCTGTGGATGAGGGTGAGATCCGCATCGAGCGCTATCAGGGATGCTCCCGGATCGGTCAGCGGATCGCCCTGGCAGAGATTGCCGCCGATGGTTGCCATGTTGCGAATTCGGGGTTGCGCGACTTTGCGAAAAGTTTCATGTAGCAGGGGATAGTGCTCCCGCACGGCGGGATGAAGCTCGATGTCGCGATGGCGCGCGCCGGCCCCGATGGTCAAACCGTTCTTAGGATCGAAGCGGATTGCGTCGAAGCTGGGAATTTTAGCCAGGCTGATAACGACGCGAGGATTCAACAGCCTCATGCGCATCCATATCAGCAGCGCCGTTCCACCGGCGATGAGCTTCGCTTCCTCGCCGTGTGTTTCCAGCAGGCCGAGTGTCTCTTCAAGGCTTGCCGGTTCTATGTAATCGAATTTAACCATCTTCCCATTTTCGATTTGCGATCTTCAGGCTTCCGTGTGAGTGACTCCCGTGCAGGCTCAGCATGGCGGACGTTTTCACTCACCACGAAGAGCACGAAGGGTTAGGATCTCTCTAGTTTTTAACTGTCCGTTCTTTGTGGTTTAAATGTTTTCTTCGTGCTCTTCGTGTCCTTCGTGGTGGATAACTCTCCACCGGAAACCCGGAAGAGCCTCGGTTTTAGATTTAGAAATCGCTTTAACCTTTTTCTTTGAGCGCCTTGAGAACCTTCTCCGGCGTTATCGGCAGCGTCTTGATGCGCACGCCGACGGCGTCGAAGATCGCGTTGCTGATCACGGCCGCCGTCGGGTCCATGCCGAGCTCGCCCAATCCCTTCGCGCCGAACGGGCCCGTCGGCTCGTAGGAGTCGGCGAAGCCGTGTTTTAGCGGCGGCATGTCGCGCATCGACGGAATCCGGTAATCGGAGAAATTCGGATTGAGCGGCCTGCCCTCATCAAAGCGTAGCCCTTCGATCAAGGCGTAGCCGATGCCTTGCGCCACCGCGCCCTCGACTTGTCCTTCGGCGCCGACCGGATTGATCACCGTGCCGCAGTCCGACGCCGCGACGTATTGGAGAATCTTCACCTGGCCGGTCTCGCGGTCCACTTCTAACTGGACCGCCTGGCAGCCGTAATTATACGCGCCCGATTCATTGCCGTATCGGGTGGAATCCTGCAAGACCGAGTCGGCGTCGAATTTTCCCGAGGCGACGATCGGCGCGCCGCCGTTGCGAAACAGCCGCGCGCGCGCCACGTCGGCTACGGGCAGCGCCTTCTGCTCCGCGCCCTTGACGAAAATCTTTCCATCGCGCGCGACGAGATCTTCCGGGTTGGCTTCAAGCATTTCCGCCGCCTGCTCGAAGAGCTGTTGCTTCACTTTCATCGCTGCGTCGCGCACCGCGTTGCCGCTTATATAGGTGAGCCGGCTGGCGAAAGCGCCGAGACAGAAAGTCGTGAGATCGGTGTCGGCGTGAGAGATCTCGACATCTTCGATGGGTACGCCAAGTTCCTCGGCGGCGATCGCACACATCGTCGTATAGCACCCCTGGCCGGCTTCTCCCTCGCCGCTCAAGATGAGAGCCTTACCGTCTTCGTTGATCTTAATCGTCGCCGAGCTGCCGTCGTAGTCGCCGAAGTGGCGTTTGCCGCTGACGTGGACCGTGCAAGCCAATCCCAATCCGGTGTTGGGCTTTTTGGCGGCGCGCTTTTTCTTCCAGTCCATCATTTTTTCCGTCATGTCGATGCACTGCTTAAGCTCGCAACTGATGACGCGGTTCCCGTGCGGCGAGACGTAGCCAGGCTCCGCCGCATTGATGCGCGCGATATCGAGCGGATCGATTCCCAATTCGTGCGCAGCCTCGTCGATCGCCTGCTCGACCGCCCACTCGGCCGATGGATTACCGAAGCCGCGAAAGGCGCCGGTCGGAATTTTGTTCGTGTAGACGAGATACGCTTGTGTTTTGACGTCCGAGTACTTGTAGCAGGTGTCGTGGCGCAGGGCGGCGACGCCTGTGATGGCGGGGGCTTTCGCCGAATAGGCGCCGTTGTCGGCGATGACGCGCGTCTGCTTGGCCCGGATTTTACCGTCCTTCTTAAATCCCATCTTCACGTAAATCTTCATGAAGACTCGGGGGCGGCTCCCAGCGAGGAATTCCTCCTCGCGCGTGTTGATCACTTTCACCGGCTTGCCCGCTTTGCGCGACAGGATCGCGGCGACGAGCGCGTTGTTATCGTCGCAGGATTTGCCGCCGAAGCCGCCGCCGACGGCGCTTTGGATGATGCGCACGTCGGTCTCGCGAATGCCCAGCGCTGCGGCAATGCGGTAGCGGGCGTTGAAGAGCGTCTGCGTGTTCATGTAGATCGTGTACTTGCCGGTGGGAGAATAGTCGGCGACGCTGCCGATCGTCTCGATCGCGCAGTGCCATTGCGGCGCGCTCTGGAAAGTATCTTCGACGATAACGTCGGACTCGGCGAAGGCCTTCTCGACATTTCCGCGCTCGACGTCGATCGTCATCACGACGTTACTCTCCCTGTCCTCGTGGATCCGAGGCGCGTCTTCGTGCATCGCCTCCTCGGCGTCGAAGACCGCGGGCAGCTCTTCCCAGTCGATCTCGATCAAGTCGAGCGCTTCCTCCGCCGTCTCGCGGTCGACCGCCGCGACCGCGGCGACTTCCTCGCCGACGTAGCGGACTTTGCCGACGGAAAGGGGATACTGGTCGGCGAAAAAAGCGCCCCACGGTTTTTTGATCGTGTCCTCAGCGGTCACGACGCAGCGCACGCCGTGGAGCTTCTCGGCCTTGCCGGTATCGATGTTGAGAATTCTAGCGTGAGGGTAGGGGCTGCGGAGAATTTTGCCGAACAACATCCTCGGCAAGACGATGTCGGCGATGTAGCGCGACTCACCGGTGACTTTTTCAAAACCCTCGACCCGATTAACGCGTTTGCCGACTACGGAAAATTCTGTTTTGGCCATTCAGTCTCTCGATAAATCAGCTCTCTGCTTGCCCCGAGCGTGTTCTCTACCTTCGAGACCTTCGTGTCCTTCGTGGTTAAAATCCTCTCACCACGAAGAGCACGAAGCGCACGAAGTTTAGATCATTCGGCGGTCCAAGACCGTACGGATTGATTTTTCTCTTTCATTTAGGTGTTTATCTCTTAACTCGTTTTTGAGACCGGCTTATAGACGCCGAGGCTTTGGATCTTCGCTTCGTGGGCGGGTTTGGCTAGGGGATGATCGGTCGTGACCTTGTTGTGGACCACGGCCATCACGGATTCAAAAATCTTATAGTAGCCGGTGCAGCGGCAGAGGTTGCCCGACATCCACTCTTTGACCTGTTCTTCAGTGGGCTGAGGATTTTCGTCCAGCAGAGCCTTTGCCGCGATGATTTGTCCCGGCGTGCAGATGCCGCATTGGAGGCCGCCGTATTCGACGAAGGCGTGTTGGAGCGGATGGAGATTTCCGTCTTTGGCCAAACCTTCTATGGTAGTGATTTCTTTTCCCTGGCAGGCGATCGCGAGCGTGAGACAAGAGCTGACGAGTCGTCCATCGACGATCACGCTGCATGCGCCGCAGACGCCGATGCTGCAACCTTCCTTTGTTCCGGTAAGCTCGACGTTTTCGCGGAGAGCGTGCAGAAGCAAGCGGTTGGGCTCGATCTCCAGATCGTAGCTTTCGCTGTTGACGTTCAGCGTGACTCGCTGCTTCATCGCGTTACTGTCCTTTACGAAATTCCCTCACCCTCGCCCTCTCCCAGAGGGAGAGGGAAGGGGTGAGGGAGAAAGCGGATCGCGGCTTGCATCTCACTTCACTCCGCTCTCCCGGCATTCGTCTTGCCCCATTTCGCGCGCATCGAGCCGAGCGTCTCGCCCTCGCCCACCGGAACGCGCGTCGCGCGCAGCTTTTCTCCGACTTTGTCGGCATCGCCGGCGGCGGCAAGGCGCGCCTCTTCGTCGAGCGCCTCGGGCCAGAGACCCAGCAGATATCCATGCCACGGCTCCTGCGGCTCCAGCTTGGGGAGACCGAGCTCCTCCCAGATTTTTCGCGCGCGCTCCATATATTCTTTTTTGGGCAGCGACACGGGAGGGAAGTCGGATTTCCGCGTCGCGTCGATCAGCAGCGAAGACTCGGAATTGTCGTAGCGGCTCGACGGATGTTTCGCGACCATGCCGATCGGCGTCGCGCCGAAGGGCCGGTCGCGGACGATTTTGACGTCTTTGTGCGGTTGCGAGCGGTGGGTAATCGCCCAGGTCACCGCCACCGGATCGTGCGGATTGATGTCTTCATCGACCGCGATAACGAGCTTGCCCACGCGGTCGCCGTACGCGAGCAGCGCGTCCATCGCTTTCCATGGATCCTCGTCGTCTCGCTTCTTCATGCGCAGCACGACGTAGGGACGAAGATTGACCAGCGGCTCCATCAGCGAAACTTCGAGCACGCTGTCAAAGCCTTTTTGCTTCAGCGATCGATGGATCAGCGTCGCCATCCCCATCGCCTTGATCTTCGAGCTTTCGCTCGGCGTCACCTGGCTGATGATCGAGACCCAAATCGGGTTTTTTCTGTGCATGACGCTGGTCAGCTCGAAGACGTTGCTGAGCGTCCTCGGGTCCACGTAGCCCATCGATTCGCCGAACGGGCCTTCCTCTTCGAGATAATTCGTCGGGATGATGCCTTCGAAAACGATCTCGGCGGTCGCCGGCACTTCGAGGTCCACCGTTTTACATTTCACCAGCTTGATCGGCTCGCCGATAAGACCGCCGGCCAGCGCCAGCTCGTCGATCGACGGCGGAACTTTTTGCGTCGCGGTGAACGAGACCGCCGGCACCGTGCCGACGGCGACCGCGACTTCGAGCGGGATTCCTCGCTGCCGGCATTTCTCCCAGTGGCGCGAGAGGTCCTGCGGCGTTCCCGACATGAGTCCGCTCCAACCCTCGCCCTTGATGAGCCCGCGATAGTTGCCGACGTTGCGCCGCCGGGTCTCCGGATCTTTCGTGATCCAATGTCCCGCCGTGATGTAAGGACCGTTGTCGAAGCCCGGAGTCGAGATGGGAATCGGAAATTCATGGAAACCGCCGCGGGCGAGCAAATCCTTGCCGGTGTGGATCTCTTCCATCACCGGGCCGTAACTCACGATCTCGGGCTCGATCGTGTGGTCCATCGCGTAGAGCCACCGGTCGGCGACTTCATCGGGCGCGCACTTCAAGCCCAGGCAGTAAATCGCCGACGAGGCGGCAAGTCCGCCGACCAGCACGGGGCTTTCATATTTGCGGCCTTTGGAATCGACGACGTTCTCGAAGAGAAACGCCTTGCGCTGATCTTCCTTCAGCCCGCGGAACTGCCAGCGCACGAGCGGGTGAAGCTCGGTGTCTTTGTTGATCTCGCGGCGAATGCGGACGAGCTTGTCGTCGGCCTCGAGAGCGGCAACGAGCTCGCGCAGGTCGTCGTGGGGCTTGGAGAAATTCATTTCAGGTTTTTTGTGTATGCTTTTTCGTCCTTTTTGGCAAGAGCAACGGCGCGAAGATAAATCTTCGTTTGCAAAACGGCCGGTGAATTCCGTACAATGCGATAGGAGCGGCATGGGGCTGCATATCTACAACACTCTCTCCGGAAAAAAAGAGCCTTTTATCCCTCTCAAAGAAGGAGAAGCACGGATTTACGTCTGCGGCGTGACGGTTTACGACTCCTCGCATGTCGGCCACGCCCGCTCGCTGCTGACGTTCGACGTCGTCTATCGGTATCTGATCTTTCTCGGGTATCGCGTCCATTTCGTGCGCAACTTCACCGACGTGGACGACAAGATCATCCAGCGCGCGAAGCAGGAAAACACGACGGCGGAAGCGGTCGCGGGCCGCTACATCGCCGAGTTCCAGCAGGATGCCCGTGCGTTGGGACTTTTACCACCGACCGAAGAGCCCAAAGCCACGGAGCATATCGCCGAGATCGTTGCGCTCATCCGCCGGTTGGAAGAGAAGGGAATAGCTTACCGGGCGGACGGCGATGTTTTCTACGAGGTCGGCCGCTTCGCCGGTTACGGCAAGCTTTCGCACAAAAAAATCGACGAGCTGGAAGCGGGCGCGAGGGTCGAAGTCGATCCGCGAAAAAAGTCGCCGATGGATTTCGCTCTGTGGAAGGCGAGCAAGCCCGGCGAGCCCTCGTGGAAAAGCCCGTGGGGGCCCGGCAGGCCCGGATGGCACATCGAATGCTCGGCGATGAGCACGAAATATCTCGGCCAGCCGTTCGATCTTCACGGCGGCGGAAGAGACTTGATCTTTCCCCATCACGAGAACGAGATCGCTCAATCCGAGGCGGCCTACGAGCTGCCGCTCGCGCGCACCTGGATGCACAACGGGTTTCTCAATATCGACCAGGAAAAAATGTCGAAGTCGCTGGGAAACATCCTGCCCATTCGCGAAGTCCTCAGCCGCCACGAGGCGGCGGCGCTCCGGCATTACATGCTCTCCAGCCACTACCGAAGCCCGATGGATTTTTCCGAGCAGGGTTTGGAAGAGGCGGGGAAAGGAATCGAGCGGATTTACGAAACGATCGACCGCTTCGAGCAGTCGTCTCCCGGCGCCGGCGGCGCTGAGGCCGATCGTACGCTGCTGGAAGAATTTCGCCGAGAGATGGACGACGATTTCAACACGCCCCGCGCCCTGGCGGTCGTCTTCGAGGAGGTTCGCGCGCTGAATCGATTGATGGACGAAGGCTGCGTCTTGGGGTTGGCGGCCCGGGCCGCGGCGATGAAAAAAGCCGGCGCGGCGCTGGGCCTGCTGCAGGAGGCGCCGCAAACTTTTCTCGCGCGCAAGAAAGAGCGCTGGTTGGACCGTAGCGGCATCTCGCCGCGGGAGATCGAAGAGCTGATACATCTGCGCGACCAGGCCCGTAAACAGAAGCAATGGCAAGAAGCGGATCGGATTCGCGCCGAGCTGCAAGAAAAAGGCATTACGATCGAAGACAGTTCCGGAGGAACGATATGGAAAGTGAAATAAGCTTTTTGCATCGCCTCGCAACGATAATTTTGCTCAGCACCGCGCTCGGCATTTCGCCGGCATCGGGTTCCGCGCAGGAGCAGCCGGCCAAACCCGCGCAGGAGGAGCCCGCGCAGATGCAGCTCCGCAGGGGGGTGAAGTCGCGCGAGTATCAGGGCAAAAATGTCGAAGGCGAAGAGCGGGTGGTCCGTCCGCGGGACACGCTGTGGCGGATCCTGATTCAGGAGAGGGGACTCTCGGAAAAGCGCTTCAAGCGCTACGTCCTGTTGGTCGGTGCCCTCAATCCCAATCTCAAGAACCCCGACGTGCTTCAAATCGGCGATACGCTTTTCATCCCGGTTCAGGCCGATGAGGTTCTCGGGATCAAGGCGGCCATTGAAAGCGCGGCAACTAAACCGGCGGCTGCCAAAGTCCCAACCGAAGGCGGCGCTACTAACTCCTACCAGGTAAAGGCGGGCGATCAGCTCTATCAAATCTTGCGCGAGCAACTCGGTATAAAAGGAAGGGCGGAGTTGCTTAAGGCCGTCGAGCAGTTAAAAGCGCTCAATCCGGCAAAAAAGAATTGGGATACTCTTCTCGTTGGAGAAACGATTCGCCTGCCTGGAGCCGCGGGCGCCGCCGCGGCGCAGGCGGTGGCCCTGCCCAAACCGACTGAAGAATCTTCGCGAACCGTCGGTCTGGACTATGGACATAAAATTACCGTGCAGGAAAATCTTGACCTGTTGGCGTCGGTGATGAAAGTGTTGGGACAGGATACGACGCGCGAGGGCGAGGAGGTCGTGCCGCTGCGCGAAGGGACGGTGCACATCGACCGCGGTTCCTATCCCGTCATTCAAGGTCCGAAAAAAGGACAGAGGGCCGTCCTGGATATGCAAAGTAAAATCAGCCCCGCGCTGCGCACGAAGCTCGAGGCGGAAGGCGCGGGACTTCCCGTAGTCTCGGTGAAGAAGGGCGCCTCGCTCCACGACGCGATCACCGGCCTGCTCTCCAAGTTGGGATTCCAGAGTCTGCCCTCCAATCAGCCGGTCGTCATTCAAGACGGCGGCGTGGCCGTCCAGGTGAAAGGCGAATGGATGATGATGCCGCCGGACGAGAGCGGCACGATGCCGCAGGTGCTGGTCGTCAGCTTGACCGACGCGCCGGGCCAGACTCCGGACTACTTGAGAGATTATCTCTCTCTCAAAGGAATGAATTTCAAAGAGATCCTGCTCCCGTCGCCAACCTCCCTGGCGGCGCCGACGCCGCCGGCGGGCGCCGCCAAGACGGCGCAGCTCAAGATCGAAAACTGGCCGACGGATAAGACCGCCCTGGTGGACGCCTTTCTCGCCGAGTACGGGATCAATTTTTCCGGCGCGGGATACTTCCCGGTTGTGCTGCGCGACGGCATCCGCATGGACGCCAAAGTAGACCGACTGTTCGAGTACGGCGGGAAAAGGGTCGTGGTTTCATTCAAGCTTCTTGGAGAGGAAGTCGGGACAGCGCTTCAGCAGGGTGGATCGGTGCGGGTCGTCGAGGTAGACCTCGCGGCGATATCAACGCGCGAGTTGATCGCGCGCCTGCTTGCCTCGGTCGGCGAATCCGCGGCGTATCGCGAGCAGCGCTTTCAGGCGAACGAGCGCGCGGCCAAGGATAAGCTGACGCTGGGCGTCCCCGGTTTTTATGTGGCGCAGAAATCGCTGCTTTTGACCGACCGGCAAATTCCCAAAGAGCTCGAGCGCTTCTTCGCCGAGAAAAATCTCCGGGTAGTGCGGTTCCAGTAACAAAGAGGCGGTAGGCGTTAGGCTGTAGGCAGAAAATAAAAGACGAATCTCGAACATGAAAATGAGGGCGCCCAAAATTTTCCTGCTCTGCCTTGTCTTTATCGCCGGCTGTTCGACCACGACCGGCCGGCCCGGCCTGCGTGGGCCGATCAATCCCGCGCAAGCCACTGCGCCTCAGCACTGTCCCAACAGGTTCAATCGAGCCAGAGCCGGAGGGACCGTCGGGAACGTAGTTGGATTCGTGGCCGCGAGCGCATTGGGCAGTCCGCTCCTGGGGATTCTTTATAGCGTCGGAGGGTACGCCGTGGGATTTACGAGCGCGGATCCGTGCCAGAAGGAAACCGCGACGCTGGCGACGGTGAACCCTCAAACGGCCAACGGCGGCGGAGCGGCCGCGACTGGGAAGATCGCCGAAGAAGATCTAAAATAATCACGGCGCCCGTAGCTCAACTGGACAGAGCATCAGACTTCGGATCTGAGGGTTGGGGGTTCAAATCCCTCCGGGCGCGCCAATCGTTTTAAATACTTAAGCGCCACTTTTAGCCCCTACTTTGCTACCTGTATCCACTCTCGTATCCAAACCTATCGACCGCCTGACGATCCCGCGCGGAACCAAGTGACGACAGGTTCTAGGCGTCATCCCTTTCGCAGTTTGTCGAACGGCTTGGTAGAATTAGACTATGAACAGGCTCAATGAGAAGGTGGTTACGTTCCTCGATCCGCAGACTATCGAACCCGCCGCAAAGCAGCAGCTCTTAAATATCTCGGAGCTGCCTTTTATCTTTAAGCACGTCGCCGTCATGCCGGACTGCCATTTAGGGAAGGGCGCGACCGTAGGCTCTGTCATCGCAACCAAGGGCGCAATTATTCCCGCGGCCGTAGGCGTAGATATCGGCTGTGGAATGATTGCCGTTAAAACCAAATTCTTTGCCAAAGACCTGCCGGATAATCTGGAAAAGACCCGGATGGGCATCGAGCGCCGAATACCGCTCGGCGTGGGAGCCTTCAACCGGAAGCTTACAGCCAGCGCGGAAAAGCGCGTCGCGCAACTTAAAAAGTCGGGGAAGGATTATGACGGGGTAGATAGGCGATGGACCGAAGCCCTCGGCTCTTTAGGCTCCGGGAATCACTTTATCGAAATCTCTTTAGACGAATCCGAACAAGCCTGGGTAGTCCTTCACTCCGGCTCGCGCGGCGTCGGCAACAAACTCGCGATGAAGCACATCAAAATCGCCCAGAAGATCATGGAAGAGAATAGGGTTCAGTTGAAGGACAGGGATCTCGCGTATCTTCCTGAAGGCCGAAATGAATTCAACGACTACATTACCGACCTTCTTTGGGCGCAGGACTTTGCGCTCTTAAACCGCGAGGAAATGATGGACCGCGTTATGACGGAGCTTTCTTTTCTATTTTACAAGGAAGACGGCTACCAGCGGGACATCGAGCTTGAGCGAATCAATTGCCACCACAACTTTACACAGCGCGAGAACCATTTTGATGAAAATGTTTGGGTTACGCGCAAAGGCGCGATCCAGATGAAGCAAGGGCAGAAGGGGGTTATTCCCGGTTCGATGGGAACCCGTTCGTATATTGTGTCAGGACTTGAAAACAAAATGTCCTATCACTCCGCGCCCCACGGCGCCGGCCGAAGGTTTTCCCGCACGGAGGCACGAAGGCGCTTCACGATGGATGACTTTGAGAAAGCGATGGCGGGCATCGAGTGCCGCCACTCCGCAAAGTTGATCGATGAGCTTCCGATGGCTTACAAAGACATTGATGAAGTGATGGAGAATTCAAAGGAGCTGGTGAAAGTCGAGCACACCTTGAAGCAGATCGTAAACGTCAAGGGCGACTGATGAAACAGAACCAACCCTGAGCCGAAATCACCTGAGGGTTGGGGGTTCAAACCCCTCCGGGCGCGCCAGAGACCCTGGTATTTCAAAGCCATCACGCATCGCCCACGTTCTTGCTTGCCCGTTCTGCTACCGTTTCGCTACCACTTGAGGCCCGATCTTCGCGGATTTCTCCCTCAACATCGTCTAGACGGTCTACAGCTTGCCGATTTCCATCCGGAACTACGTGACCGTAGGTGTCCGCGGCTACCCCTTCTCCGGACCTTGCCCTTTCTCCGGACCTTGCCCCTTCTCCGGACCTTGCCCCTTCTCTGGACGCTTCGCCTTTTCCTGACCCTGTGCCTTCTCCTGAACCGGCGCCTTGTCTTGACGCTGCGCCTTCTCCTGAACCGGCGCCTTGTCTTGACGCTGCGCCTTCTCCTGAACCGGCGCCTTGTCTTGACGCTGCGCCTTCTCCTGAACCGGTGCCTTGTCCTGACGCTGCGCCTTCTCCTGACC
>Ga0210377_10003743_pt1 | contig 12999 bp, 11 predicted proteins | sample PLM4_65_b1redo_FD_155480 | JGI IMG/M metagenome (GOLD analysis project Ga0210377, IMG submission 155480) | Groundwater sediment microbial communities from an aquifer in East River, Colorado, USA - PLM4_65_b1 redo | ecosystem: Environmental > Terrestrial > Soil > Riparian zone | place: USA: East... | reverse complement strand
TAGGAGAGGAGATCCCGGATGAGGTCCAGGCACGCGCGGTCGTCGTCCACCGCGAAGTGGGCGACCCCCGAGCGGCGGTTGTGGGTCATGGCCCCGCCCAGGTCTTCCTTGGTCACTTCCTCGTGGGTCACGGTCCGGATGACGTCGGGACCGGTGACGAACATGTACGAGCTGTCCTTCACCATCACGTTGAAGTCCGTGATGGCGGGGCTGTAGACCGCACCCCCCGCGCAGGGCCCGAGGATGGCCGAGATCTGGGGGATGACGCCGGACGCCAGGGTGTTGCGGAGGAAGATGTCGGCGTAGCCACCGAGGGAGGCGACCCCCTCCTGGATGCGCGCGCCCCCGGAGTCGTTGAGGCCGATGATCGGGGCTCCCGCCTTCATGGCGAGGTCCATCACCTTGCAGATCTTCTGCGCGTTGGTCTCGGAGAGGCTACCTCCGAAGACCGTGAAGTCCTGGGCGAAGACGAAGACGAGGCGGCCGTCGATGCGGCCGTGGCCCGAGACGACGCCGTCGCCGGGGACCTTCTGATCCGCCATCCCGAAGTCGAGACAGCGGTGCTCGACCAGCATGTCGAGCTCCTCGAAGGTGCCGTCGTCGAGAAGCAGGTCCACCCGCTCGCGAGCGGTGAGCTTGCCCTCGGCGTGCTGTCGCTCCCGGCGCTCCTTGCCCCCGCCTTCTGCCGCCCGGCGGACTCTCTCCTGGAGGGTCTGGGCGCGGTCTGTCACCCGCGTGTCCCGGGCGGGCCTAGTTGGCCATTCCGCACGAGCCGCCGCCGCAGGCGGAAGCGCCACAGCCGCCCTGGGGCATTCCGCAGCTCTCGAGCGCGGAAGCGCCCGAGGAGGACGAGACCGCAAAGGTGGAGAGCTGCTTCTCGACGTCCGCGCTGGCGCAGCGGGGGCAAGAGGCCGGGTCGCCCCAGCGCCGGACGAGCTTCTCGAACTTCTGGGAGCAGTGGGCGCAGATGTACTCGTAGATCGGCATGCCTACCTCGCGGCCTTCGCGCCCATGTCCTTCTTCGCCTTCTCCCAGTCCTCCAGGAACCGCTTCAAGCCGATGTCGGTCAAGGGGTGCTTCAGGAGGCTCGCGAAGACGCTCGTGGGCATGGTGCCGATGTGGGCTCCAGCCTTGGCCGCCTCCACCACGTGCATGGGGTGCCGGAGCGACGCGGCGAGCACCTCGCAGGAGAAGCGGTAGTTGGTGAAGATCTGGACGATGTCCCTCACGAGGTCCATCCCGGGAGTGGCGACGTCGTCGAGGCGCCCCACGAAGGGCGAAACGAAGGAGGCGCCGGCCTTGGCGGCGAGGAGAGCCTGGGTGGGCGAGAAGATCAGGGTCATGTTGACCCGGTGGCCTTCCCCGGACAGGACCTTCGTGGCCTTGAGGCCCTCCAGGATGCAGGGGCACTTGACCACGATGTTCTTGTGCAGCTTGGCCCAGTGCCGGCCCTCGCGCACCATGCCCTCGGCGTCGGTGGCCACCACCTCGGCCGAGATGGGTCCGTCGACGAGCCGGCAGATCTCGAGGAGGACGTCCTCGGGGTCGCCGCTCTCCTTGGCCAGGAGGCTCGGGTTGGTGGTGACCCCGTCGATCACCCCGGTGGCGACCGCTTCCTTGATTTCCTTGATGCTCGCGGTGTCCAGAAAGATCTTCATGTCTAGCTCCTCATCCGTGCTCTTCGATGATAGTCCCCCTCACGGGAGGTTGCCGAGGAGGGGCGCGGAGGGTGGGCTTTCGTTGCCCACCCCGTCGACCGCGGTGATGGTGTACTGGTAGACGGTCCCCGGGGCCGCGGTTTGGTCGAGGAAGACGGTGGTTCCGGCGGGGACTTCCGCGAGCCTTTCGGGCGTCCCCGCCGGCGCGGCGCGAGAGACGCGATAGAGGCGGAGGTCGCTCTCGGGTGAGGGGCTCCAGCGGAGCTCGAGCGCCCCCGGCTGGGCCAGGAGGGTGAGGCCGCTCGGTACCGTGGGCGGAGCCACGTCGCGAGCGGTGAGGCAGGCCTCGTTGGAGCTGTCGCTCTCGATCAGGGGCTCGCTCGAGACCACGGCCCGGACGACGTAGCACCAGTCCTGGCCCGCGGTGGCCTCCCTGTCGAGGTGGCTCTTGTCCGGCGTGGGCTCCGGAAGGAGGGGTCCGGCATAGGCCCCCGCTTGCGGTCGGCGATAGAGCCAGAACCCTGATCGTGAGATCGGCGGAGCGGGCGTGTCCGGTGGGGCCGGCACCGCCGCGGCGGGGGCGCCAGACGGAGGCGTCTGCCCGATGATCGGCGGCGTGGTCGTCGGCGCAGTGGCGGACGTGGTCGCGGACCCCGCCCGCGGGGTCGCCGGGGAGGACGGCGGCGTGGTGGTCGGGGGCGGCGGGGGCGGTGGAAGGGGCGTCGGCCGCCGTCCCGACCACTTCAGCTGGACCCCTCCTTCGACGAGCGCGGCTTCCAGGTTGGCGGGGGCGGCCGGAGGGGCCTGCGCGGGCAAGGTCAGGATGGCGGTCAGGGCCGAGGGTTTGCGGGAGGCCACCGCGCGGGCCGCGATCCTCACCAGGGTGCCGGCCGGGGGCAAGGTCTCGGGCTCGGCAAAGGTCTCGCCCGCCTGCACCGTGAACGCGCGCTTGCGGGCGAGCTTCAGGAAGTCCCCGTCGCCGTCGGCCCGCAAGAGCTCGATGGTCATGGCGCGAAGTGCGACCCCGTCCGTGGACACGCGGGGTGCGACCCCAGACACCTCGAGGCGGCCACCGCGCTGGGCGATGCGGAACTGGACGAGGGGCTGCGGCGTCTTCCGGAGGGGAGGCCGGGGATCGCCCCGCTTGCCGCAGGCGAACGCCGGGAGGAGCAAGACGAGGGCGAGAGCGCGGGTCGACGCGCGCATCACAGGATGAAGCGGCTCAGGTCCTGGTCCTGCACGAGGGGCCCGAGCTTGCGCCGGACCTCGTCGGCCTCGATGACCACGGAGTGGTGGTCGTGACCATGGCCGGCTTCGAAAGAGATCTCTTCGAGGACCGTCTCGAGCACGGTCGCCAGCCGGCGGGCCCCGATGTTCTCCGCGGACTCGTTGACGCGCGCGGCCATGCGCGCGATCTCGCGGATGGCGTCGCTCGTGAACCGGAGGTGGACGCCCTCGGTGGAGAGCAGGGCGCGGTACTGCTCGACGAGCGCGCTCTTGGGCTCGGTGAGGATTCGCACGAAGTCGTCCTCGCCGAGCGACGAGAGCTCCACCCGGATGGGGAAGCGGCCCTGGAGCTCGGGGATGAGGTCGGCCGGCTTGCTGACGTGGAAGGCGCCGGCGGCAATGAAGAGGATGTGGTCGGTGCGGACGGGACCGTGCTTGGTGGACACGGTCGTCCCCTCCACGATCGGCAGGAGATCTCGTTGGACCCCCTCGCGGGAGACGTCGGGGCCGCGGCCCCCCTCCCGGCCCGCGATCTTGTCGATCTCATCCAGAAAGACGATCCCCGAGGACTGGACGCGCTCCAGCGCGGTGTGCGCCACCTGGTCGCGATCCACGAGGCGCCCCTCCTCCTCGAGCTTCAGCACCTCGCGGGCCTCGGCCACGGGGAGGGAACGTCGGCGGGCCCGCCCCCCGAAGAGCCCGGGCAGCATGTCCCGGAGGTTCAGGTCCATCTCCTCGACCCCCTGGTGGGTGAGGATCTGGAAGCCAGAGAAGCCCTTCTCGGGAACGTCGACCTCCACGGTGCGCGCGTCCAGGTGGCCGGCCCGCAGCTGCTCCCGGAGCTTCTCCCGCGTGGTCCTCATGCGGTCGGGCTCGGGCGGGAGCGCTTCGCGCTCCGCGTCCGGGGGCGCGGGGGCGCGCGGCGGCAGGGGCGGCAGGAGGAGGTCGAGAAGCCGCTCCTCGACGTTCTGCTCGGCCTTCTGGCGGACCTCGAGGATGCGCTCGCGCCTCACCATGTCGACCGCGGACTCGGCGAGGTCGCGGATGATCGAGTCGACGTCGCGACCCACGTAGCCCACTTCCGTGAACTTGCTGGCTTCGATTTTGACGAACGGGCTGCCGGAGAGCCGGGCGAGCCTCCGGGCGATCTCGGTCTTGCCCACCCCGGTGGGGCCGATCATGAGGATGTTCTTCGGGGTGATGTCCGCCGCCTGCTCGGCCGGCAGGCGCTGGCGCCGCATGCGATTGCGCAGCGCGATCGCCACCGCGCGCTTGGCCGCGGCCTGGCCGATCACGTGCCGGTCCAGCTCGGCCACGATCTCGCGGGGGGAGAGGGTGTCGAGGATGCGGGGTTCCTCGGGGCTGGCCGGCAAGGGGATCGCCACGCCTAGAGCGTCTCCACCACGATCTGGTCGTTGGTGTAGACGCAGATCTCGGACGCGATGCGGAGCGCCTCTCGGGCCACGTCGGCGGCCGCGAGCCCCGTGTGACGTACGAGGGCGCGGGCGGCGGCCAGCGCATAGGGCCCGCCGCTGCCCACGGCGGCGAGACCGTCGTCGGGCGCGATCACGTCGCCGGCGCCGGATAGCACGAAGCTCGAGTTCCGGTCGGCCACGATGAGGAAGGCCTCGAGCCGGCGCAGGACGCGGTCGGTGCGCCAGTCTTTGCTAAGCTCCACCGCCGCGCGCTCGAGGTTCCCCCGGTGCTCCTCGAGCTTCGATTCGAACTTGGTGAACAGGCTCAAGGCGTCGGCGGTGGAGCCGGCGAAGCCGGCCAGCACCTGGCCGTTGTGGAGGCGCCGGATCTTGCGGGCGGTGTGCTTGACCACGGTCTGGCCGAGGGACACCTGGCCGTCGCCCGCGATGGCGCAGCTGCCCAGGTGGCGGACGGCGAGGATGGTGGTTCCGTGAAGGGTGGTGGCCATCCGGAGGAGCCTTTAAGGGGAGCGCTTGCCGAAAGCTTTAGTATAGGAGCGCGCGCGCCAGAGGGTCAACGAACGGCCACGGCGTACGTCAGTACTGGGTGACCTCGATGCGGCGGCGGAGTTCCTCCGCGCTGATCTTGCCCGCGCTGCGGTCGACGAGGTCGCGCTTCCTGGCCTTCACGATCAGGGACCGCGCGGGGGCCGACGGAACGTCGAATTCGAAGCCCCGGGAGGGCAGGAAGTCGACCGCCACGAGCACGGCCTCGTCCGCGGACAGGGTGCGCAACCGCGGGCCGAGGCTCTCCAGGGCGGAGGTCACGGCGGCCTGGACGTCCGCGATCACCCGGTCGGGCGTCCGGTCGTCGAAGAGCTCCCCGGTCTCGAACCAGGAGGCCCAGGGCGGGGGCGGCGGCAGGGTGGGCGCGCTCGGGGCGATCGGGGGCGCCGGGGCGACCGGCGGCGCGGGAGGGGGCGGCGCCGGCGCGGCGACGAGGCGATTGAGGTTCTGTTCGAACTCCTCGAAGGCCCGTTCGGCTTCCCGCTGCTGGGCTTCGGCCTCGCGTTGGAGGGTCTCGACCTGGATCTGCATCTGCTGCATCTCCCGCTGCCGGTCGCGGGAGTGTCGGCGAACGATGGTCGTCCGGGCGTTCGGGTCGCCGAACACGAGCACGTGGTCCCGTTCGCGGTCGGGGTTCGGCAGGGCGCGCGGGGGCAGGACGAAGATGGCGCCGACGCCTTTCAAGCGATAGCCTCTCGCGGCCTCGCGGCCGCCCAGAACCATGTGGACGCTCGGCCGGCTGACCTCGGCCACGGCCTGGTCGAGCACCGCCTGGGCGGCCTCGAGGTCGGGCCGCGGATCGGGCGGCTGGTCGCCGGCGCGGAGGGCGATGGGCGAAGCACAAAGGAGGGCGAAAGCGACCTTCGCGGGGTTCATGGCGCTCACCTCTGGTAAGACGCCTGGAGCATGGTGTTCATGAGCTCGCTGGTCCGGGCCATCTGCTTCCCGTTCTTGCCGTCGAGGTAGGACAAGCCCGCGCTCACCCGGGCCATGTCGATGCGTCGCTGGCCCTCGGTGCGTTCGCGCAGCTCTTCGAGGCGGGCCAGGAAGCGTTGGCCTTGCCGGGTCTCGCTCTCTCGGATGAGGTCCTGGATCTCGGCGAGACGCACGCTCGCAGCGGTCGGAATCGCGGCGCGGAGGGCGGCGATCTCCCGTGCGTGCCGGGCGTCCTGCTCGGCGAGCATCTTTCGAAGCCCCTCGTCGTCCTTGACCCCGATGCGGAAGGAGATCCGGCCGGCGTCGTACCGGACCTCCGTGCCCTGGTAGAGGAGCGCGCCGCCCATGGCGAGAAGGGCGGCGGCGGCCACGGGCAGGGCCCAGGAGGCGCTTCGCGGGGTCCGTCGCCGAGGAGAATCGGGCAGCGCCCAGACTCCCAGCCCCTGCCGCGTCCGGTCGAGCCCGTTCATCTCGTCTCGACAATCGGCACAGGTCGAGAGGTGCTCGCGCACGCGGCCCGCTACCTCGGGCGAAGCCTCGCCGTAGAGGACGTCGATCTTCTCATCGTCACGAAGGACGTTGCACTGCATACGCTGTCTCCTGCTTTCCGTGCTCGTCGAAACCCTGCCTCACCAGGCGCTCGCGGAGGACGCTCAAGCCCCGGTAGAGCCTCGTCTTCACCGTCGAGACCGGGACCCCCTGGATCTCGGCGATCTCGGGGAAGGTGAGGCCCTGATATTCCTTCAAGACCACGGCCTCGCGTTGCTCTTCGGGGAGCGCGGCCACGGCGTTCGCGACCAGGCGCTGGACCTCGCGGGATTCGACCCACTGGTCGGCGCTGACCGCGCGCCCACCGGCCCAGCCCGCGGCGGGCGTCTCGTCGACCTCGTCCAGGCTCACCCAGTTGCGCGTCTTGCGACGCCGGAGCCGGTCACGCGAGAGGTTGAGGGCGATCTGGTAGAGCCAAGAAGAGAAGCGGGCCTCCCGCTTGAAGGAGGACAGGCCGCGGTAGGCCTTCAAGAACGCCTCCTGGCAGATGTCCTGCGCCTCTTCCTCGGAACCCACCACCCGGTACACGGCTCCCCTTATCTTCCGCTGCCACCGAGCCACGAGGATGTCGAATGCCGCGACCTCGCCGGCCAGACAGGCCTCGACCAGCTCCTCGTCGCTACTCCCCATACTCACTCAGTTCTGACGAGCACGCGCCACCACTGGTCTGTTTCTGTTGATATACAGCTCAACTTTAAGAGCGAGGGTGCGTTGATCTGTATATATCAAGAATTTGGCGTGTGTCGACGTGGGTGTACCGCTGGGTGGTGGAAAGGCTGGAGTGCCCCAGAAGTTCCTGGATCGCCCGAAGATCAGCCCCGTGCCGGAGGAGATGGGTGGCGAAGCTGTGCCGCAGACTGTGCGGGCTGACCTTGGTCTTCAGAGCCAGGGCATGGACGCGTTGGGCGACCAGGTTCCGGACACTCCGGTCTGTCAATCGACCCCCGCGGCTGTTGAGAAAGAGCGCGTCCGACCGAGGGCGCAGTCCCGCGCGGACCGCGAGGTAGGCCTGGAGGGCGGTTCGGGCGGGACCCCCGAAGAGGACGATCCTCTCCTTCCGCCCCTTGCCCACCACTCGCAGCGTCCGTCCAGGCAGATCGACGGCGGGGACGTCGAGGCTCACGAGCTCCGCACAGCGAAGGCCGGTGGCGTAGAGCAGCTCGAGGATGGCGCGGGCGCGCAGGGGAGCCAACCCGTCGCCGGGGACGTCGAGAAGGGAGACGACCTCGGTCTCCTCGAGCGGGGTCGGGATCCGCCGTTCCAAGCGCGGGGAGAGGAGCGGCTGAGCCGGGTTGCGCTCGAGGGCGCCTTGCCGGCACAGGAACCGGAAGAAGGTCCGGAGGCTCGCCAGCTTGCGCGCGGCGGAGACCTTCTTGAGCCCCTGGCGATGAAGCCGGGCCAGGAACGAGCGGATCAGGAGGTGGTCGACGTCTTTCGGCCGGGCCTCGCGGCCAAGCTCTTCCCGGAGGTGCTCGCGGAACTGGTGGAGGTCCTGGGCATAGGCCCGCTGGGTGTGGGGCGAGGCATTGCGCTCCCGGTCGAGGTGAAGGAGGAACGCGGCCACGGCGTCCCGCATCGTGGGGGGCTCAGGCGGAGGTGGCGGCCCGGCGGACCGCCGGTCGACCCTCGCCATCCAGGAGACGGCGGAATCGAGCGAGGCTTTCGAGGGCGCGGTGCGCCAGCGCGTGCCGCCGGCGCACCTTGTCCTTGATCTTCGCGCCCAGCTCGGGGAGCAGGCCGAACGCGATGTTCGTGGGCTGGTAGTTCGCGGGGTCGCTCCTTGCGATGTACCGGCCGAGCGCGCCGAGCGCGGTGTCCTCGGGGAAGGCGGCCGGTTCGAGGCCGAACGCGCGCCCCGCCGCCCCGATTCCCGCGACCAGGCCGGAGGCCGCGGATTCGACGTAGCCTTCGACTCCGGACATCTGGCCCGCGAAGAAGAGGCCGGCCCGGCGGCGGGTCTCGAACGTGGGCTCGAGGGTCCGGGGCGCGTTCACGTAGGTGTTTCGGTGGATCATGCCGAACCGGACGAACTCGGCGTTCTCGAGGCCGGGGATCAGGCGGAACACCCGCTTCTGCTCGCTCCACTTGAGCTGGGTCTGGAAACCGACCATCGAGTAGTGGCTGGCGGCCAGGTTGTCCTGGCGAAGCTGAACGACGGCGAAGGGCCGGGCCCCGGTGCGGGGGTCCTTGAGCCCCACCGGCTTCATGGGCCCAAAACGCAGGGTGTCCGGTCCCCGGCTGGCGATGACTTCGGCGGGGAGGCAGCCTTCGAAGAAACGCTCCTTTTCGAAGTCGTGGACGGAAGCGCTCTCGGCCGCGGTCAGCGCGGCGTAGAAGGTCGCGTACTCCACCGCGCTCATGGCGCAGTTCAGGTAGTCGTCGCCGCCTTTCCCGTACCGAGACGCGCGAAACGCCTTGCTGAAGTCGATGCTCTCCGCCTCCACCACCGGGCTCACCGCGTCGTAGAAGTAGAGATGGGCCTGGCCCACGAACTCCAGCAGGTCCTGGGCGAGGGGCTCCGAAGTCAAGGGGCCGGTAGCGACGATGGTGAGGGGGTCCTTCGGGATTGCCACCGCCTCTTCGCGACGGAGGATCACTCCGGGAAGGGCGGTCACGGCCTCGGTCATCCGCCGGGCAAAGAGGCCGCGGTCGACGGCGAGGGCGCTCCCGGCCGGGACCCTGACCTCATCGGCCACCCTCACCACCAGGGAGTCCATCCGCCGCATCTCCTCTTTGAGGAGGCCGGCCGCCTGGTCGAGGTCGTTGCCTCTCAGGCTGTTCGAGCAGACGAGCTCGGCGAGGTCGGCGGTCTGGTGCACGGGGGTCGTCCGCACCGGCCGCATTTCCAGGAGGTCGACGCCCACGCCACGGCGGGACAGCTGCCACGCGGCCTCGCAGCCTGCTAGCCCGCCGCCGACGATCGTCACCCTGGGCGTGCTCATCTTCGCGTCCTGGACGGCGCTTCCTTCATCAGGGGTCCTTGCGGGAGTCGGTCCTGCGCCGGACGCAGGGACGGCGCCGCCCAAGCCTCGTCCAATCAGTATAGCGCCCGAACCTGGGGGGGGACTTGGTTCTTACGCGGCCTGCCGCTTGAAGTGGCATGCCTCGTTGCCACAGAACACCACCTTCCCCTCCTTCTTCGTCTCCTTCTCGAGGAGAAAGGGGCGGCCACAATCGGGGCACGGCTCGGGTATGGGCCGGTGGTAGGCGGTGAAGCGGCACTCGGGATAGCGCTTGCACCCGTAGAAGGCGCGCCCCCATCGGCCCTTGCGCTCCACCACCTGCCCCACGTTGCATTCCGGGCAGAGGAGGCCGATCTCCTTGGCTTCCTTCTTCTTGATGTACTTGCAGGTCGGGTAGTTGCTGCAGGCGATGAAGGCGCCGAAGCGCCCGCGCCGCCACATGAGATCGTTGCCGCAGTCGGGGCACTTCTCCTCGATGGGTGCGAGTACCTCCACCTGCAGCTTGCCGCCCTCGCCTCGCACCAGTCGGCGCGTCTCCTTGCACTCGGGATAGCGCGAGCAGGCCAGGAAGGGGCCGAAGCGCCCCTTCTTCAGGACCATGGGCTGGCCGTCCTTCGGGCACACGGCGGCGAGCACGTCCTCATGGACCTCGGGGACGTCGGCTCCTTCGCCTCCGGCGAGCTGGCGGGTGTTCTTGCATTCGGGATAGCTCGAGCACGCCAGGAACTTGCCGTACCGGCCCCACTTCAGCACCATGGGCGAGCCGCACTTCTCGCAGACCTCGTCGGTCTTCTCCTCCAGGCGCTTGATGTCCTTCATCTCCGTCTGGGCGCGCTTCAAGTCCTTCTCGAACTTCTTCCAGAACTGGTTCAGGGTGTTGAGGAAGTTGTCCTTGCCTTCCTCGATCTCGTCCAGCTCCTGCTCCATGGCCGCGGTGTACTCGACGTTCATGATGTCCTGGAAGTGCTGGACCAGGAGGTCGGTCACCACGAAGCCGAGCTCGGTGGGGTAGAGCTTGCCGTCGCGCTTCTCCGTGTACTCGCGGGCCTCGATGGTGGAGATGATCGAGGCATAGGTCGAGGGACGCCCGATCCCGTTCTCCTCGAGCACCTTCACGAGGCTCGCCTCGCTGAAGCGCGGTGGCGGCTGGGTGAAGTGCTGGTCGGTGTCGAGCTTCTGCAGGATGAGCACGTCGCCTTCCTTGAGCGGCGGGAGCTGGGTGCCTGCGGCGTCGGGCTCCGCCTCCTCCCCCGCGGGCTCCTCGCCGTCGGGCCGGGGCTTGGCCTCCACCTTCTCGTCCTTCGTCTCCTCGTAGACCGCGAGGAACCCCTTGAACTTCAGGGTCGAGCCCTTGGCGCGCAGGAGGTAGGCGGCGGCCGAGATCTCGACCGCGGTCTCGTCGTAGACCGCCGGCCGCATCTGCGAGGCCACGAACCGGTTCCAGATCAGGGTGTAGAGGGCGAGCTCGTCCTTGGAGAGGAAGCGCTTGACGGCTTCCGGCGACCGCTCGAGGTCAGTGGGCCGGATCGCCTCGTGCGCGTCCTGGGCGTCCTTCTTGCTCCGGTAGAGGTTGGGCTTCTCGGGAACGTAGTCCTCGCCGTAGGCGGCGGCGATGTGGCCCCGCGCCGCGAGAAGGGCGTCTTCGGAGATGCGGGTGGAGTCCGTCCTCATGTACGTGATGAGGCCGACCGCGCCCTCCGGGCCGAGCTCGATCCCTTCGTAGAGCCGCTGCGCCACCTGCATGGTCTTCCGGACGGGGAAGCGGAGCTTCTTGAAGGCGTCCTGCTGGAGCTTCGAGGTGATGAACGGGGGCACAGGGTTGCGGCGCCGCTCGCGCGCCTGCACCTTCTCCACCCGGAAGCGGGCGGCCTCCAGGGCGCGGCGGACGGTGGCGGCCTCCTCGGCGTTTCCGATCTCGATGTTCGTTCCGTCCTTCTTGGCCAGGTGGGCCGGGAACACGGGGGGGTCCTGGCCGAGGAGCTGGGCTACGACCGTCCAGTACTCCTCGGGCTTGAACGCGCGGATCTCGTTCTCGCGTTCGCAGACGAGCCTCAAGGCCACGGATTGCACACGCCCGGCCGAGAGCCCCCGACGCACCTTCTCCCAGAGGATGGGGCTCACCTTGTATCCCACGAGGCGGTCGAGGACACGCCGGGCCTGCTGGGCGTCGACCTTCTTCGCGTCCACGTCGACCGGGTTCTTGAAGGCGTCCTCGATGGCGCGTTTGGTGATCTCGTTGAACACCACGCGACGCACCTTCTTCTTCGCCTTCGCCGTCTTGCCGGCGAGCTCCTCGGCGAGGTGCCAACAGATGGCCTCGCCCTCGCGGTCGGGGTCGGCGGCCAGGAAGATCGTGGTCGCGTCCTTGGCCGCGGATTTGAGCTCGTCGAGGATCTTCTTGCGTGCCGGGAGCACTTCGTACTCCGCCTCGAAGCCGTGCTTGACGTCCACCCCGAGCTTCTTCTTCGGAAGGTCGCGGACGTGCCCCATCGACGCCTTCACGGAGTAATCCCCGCCCAGGTACTTGTTGATGGTCTTCGCCTTGGCCGGCGATTCGACGATGACGAGGTTCTTGGCCATCTCTCCAGTTCTTCGCGTCCGCGGCGGCGCCGCCGTTCCTGCTTTCGGGGGCGGAGCGTCCCTTGCCTCGGGGACGCCGCCGGACGCCGCTCGGGGGTCCCAGCCGCCGATCCTAGACCCTTTCGGGGGAAATCCTCAAATAAAGGGGACCGGGCAGCCTTCGCACCCGGGCCTGAAGCTCGAGCCGGCTCAGCTCGGCCAGAAGCTCCGGGAGGGCGCGGCCGCTCAGAGCCTGAAGCTCCTCGAGGCTGGCCGGGACGTCGGGCCGCAAGGCATCGATGAGGCCGCTCGAGGCGGCGGGGCTCGCCGCCGGCCGCATCTCGAAGCCCAGCTCGGCGGCGACGTCGGACGCGTCCCTGACCAGGGCCGCCCCGTCGCGCAGGAGCTGGTTCGTGCCCGAGGACCCGGGTTGGCTGGGATGGCCGGGCACGGCCATCACCTCGCGTCCCTCCTCGAGCGCGTACCGCGCCGTGATGAGGGCTCCGCTCCGGGCGGCCGCTTCCACCACCACCACCGCCCGGCTCCACCCGGCGATGACCCGGTTGCGCCGGGGGAAGTTTCCAGGGTAGGGCTCGGTCCCGAAGGGGAACTCACTCACCACGGCTCCGGATTCGGCGACGGCCGCGGCCAGCTCGGTGTTCTCGCCTGGATAGACCCGGTCGAGCGCCGAACCCAAGACGGCGATGGTTCGCCCCTGGCCTTCGAGGGCCCCCTGGTGCGCGGCCGTGTCGATCCCCCGCGCCAGGCCCGAAACCACGGTCGCGCCCGCGGCCGCCAGGTCGCGGGCCATGGCCCGGGCCAGCGCCCGCCCCAGCGAAGAGGCCGCCCGCGCGCCCACGAGCGCGACGCCCGGCCCGTCCCCCTCGGCCGGCGGAAGGCCGCCCCGGACGTAGAGGATGGGCGGGGGATCGAACGTTCTTCGCAGAAGCGTGGGATAGGACGTGGCGTCCCAACCGAGGAGCGTGATTCCGAGCCGTCGCGCGGTCTCGGCCTCGGCGGTGGCGCGGCGTACGGCTTCGCCGGAGCGAAGGCCCGCGATGGCTTGGACGGGAAGAAGGTCTTCGTGGTCGCCGGGCGTCGCGAGCACCTCCGCGAGCGGTCCAC
>Ga0210377_10003742_pt1 | contig 12999 bp, 9 predicted proteins | sample PLM4_65_b1redo_FD_155480 | JGI IMG/M metagenome (GOLD analysis project Ga0210377, IMG submission 155480) | Groundwater sediment microbial communities from an aquifer in East River, Colorado, USA - PLM4_65_b1 redo | ecosystem: Environmental > Terrestrial > Soil > Riparian zone | place: USA: East... | reverse complement strand
TGGGACTACGGAGCGGGGCATGCGCTGCTTCGATCGGCCGGCGCGGTCCTCGTGAACGAGGCCGGGAAGGAGATCGCCTACGAGGAGGACGGTTCGAGCCAGACCCGATGTGCCTATGCCGCCCTGCCCGCCCCCGCGGCCGAGATCGCCCGCCGGCCGTGGGACGCCGTCCTCGGTGCAGCGTCGTGGCCTCCCGGCCAGGGGCCGGCCCGGCTGAAGCGCGGCGAAGCGGTCCGCGACTCGGCCCTGCTGTCACGGGCCCAGGGGTGCCTCTTCGGGCAGGTCGCGGGGGACAGCTTGGGGAGCCTCGTCGAGATGGCGAGCGCCGCCGAAGTGGCGACGCAGTTCCCGGACGGCCTCCGGGAGCTGCATGACGGGGGGCGCTGGGGGACCCTCGCCGGCCAGCCGACCGACGACTCCGAGATGGCTCTCGCTCTCGCCCGCTCGATCGTCGCGCGGAACGGATTCGACGCCGAGGCCGTTCTGGCCGCCTATCGGGAGTGGTACCGGTCGGAGCCTTTCGACGTGGGGAACACGACGCGGGCCGCGCTGGTGGGGTACCTCATGGGAGAGAGCGAGGCGAACGGCTCGTTGATGCGGGCGAGCCCCATCGGCCTCTTCGCGCACGCCCTTCCGGCCGCGCAGGCTGCGGAGCTGGGGCGCGCGGACAGCGCCCTCACGCATCCGAACCGCGTTCCCTGCGATGCGGCGGCCGCTTTCGTCGTCGGTCTCGCCCACGCCGTCCGCCACGGCGACGGGCCGCTGCCGGCTTGCGAAGCGGCTCTCGGCTGGGCCCGCGGTGACGCCGCTCCTTCTGTGGTGCAGGCGCTGGAAGCGGCTCGCGACACGGCCCCCGTCTGCGACCGGGAGAACCAGGGATGGGCCCTCATCGCGTTGCAGAACGCGTTCTTCGAGCTGCTCCACGCCCCGAGCCTCGAGGAGGGCGTGGTGGCGACGGTCGGCCGCGGGGGCGACACCGATACGAACGCCGCGGTCGCCGGCGCGCTTCTCGGAGCGGTGCACGGCCGGGACGCCGTCCCGGCGCAGTGGCGGTCGATGGTCCTGAGCTGCCGCCCCCATCCCTTCTGCGCGGCCCGGCCACGGCCCATGGCGTACTGGCCGGGGGACGTCCTCGAGCTCGCCGAGCGGCTCCTTCTCGCGGGGCAGCAGCGGGAGGCTGGATAGACGTGCCGAGGGACACGGCGCTCGGCGGCTGATAGGATGATCGCGGAGGTGCCGCCATGGGAAGCCTGATCGTCACTGTCATCATCGGCGGGGTGGTGGGCTGGCTCGCCAGCGTGGTAATGAAGACCAACGCCCAGATGGGCCTCGTCGCCAACGTCGTCGTGGGGATCGTGGGCTCCTTTCTCGGAGGCTGGATCTTCGGCGCCCTCGGGATCGGGGCCATGGGCACTCTCGCTCACTGGGTCGTAGCCGTCGTCGGGGCGATGGCGCTCATCGCGCTTCTCAGGGCCTTCGGGATCTTCAAGTAGTCCTCGCGGAGCCGCTCCCCGCTACCAGGCAGGCGGGGGTGCGAAGCCCGAGAGCGCCCGGTCGCGCTCGCGGAGGCGGTCGCGGCCCCAGTACGGCCGGGGGAAGATCCCTAGGGCTCGGAGCCCGCTCGCGTACTCGTAGCGCAGCGCGATCCGCTCGGCCGCGTTCGGCTCGGGATCGAAGCTCACGATTTCGGCGGGGTCGTCGTCGGCGTGGCCCCATCCGGTTCCCGGATAGGACTGGGCAGGCGCAGGCCCGGCGAGTCCCTTCCTCTCGGCTCGTCCCTCGCCCGCCGGAGCGTTCAGGGTCGCGGGTGGAGCGGCCCGCGGGGCAGGTTCCTCTCGCGGTTCCGGCGGCGCGCCGGTGGCGTCGCGGTCCCGGGTCCAGAAGTCCAACGGCGCCCACCGGCGTCGGACGTAGGGACGGCGCTCCCGATGGACCGCGATTTCGATCCACCCCATCTTTGCGTTCGCTTTCCCGGAGCGCGCCGCGTAGGACACGCGCTCCTCGACGAACGTGAAGCGCCGGACCTCGCTGAGGGACGTCCGCCATCCCCGAACCGTCGCCGACTCCCAGGGGCCAAGGACGTACATCCGGCCCGGAGGCGCCCACCGAGAGGAGGTGTCTCGGCCGGAGATCGCGTTCAGACCGTCCACCGTGAGCGCCACTCCCAGGCGCTCCCCGGTCCGATTGTCGAGACGCACCGTGTAACACGCCCCTTCCCGCGCCTCGAGGTAGTGCCGAGCCGATCCGTCGGGTGCCGGATAGAGGCGCGCCGATCTTCCGTCCAACTCGACGGACACACCGACCAGGGACCCCGGGGAATACGTCGCGTCGACCCCATGGGCCTGCGCCTGAACCGAGAGAAGGAGCAGCCCGCCCGCGGCGAGCCAGGGGATCCGTGAGTCGCGCATCGTTCGCCTCCTGCGCCGAGTACAGGCGACCGAGCGAGGCTATTCCGAGGAAGCCTCGGTGGCCCGCGCGGACCGATGGAAGCCTCGCTTCGATCCGCGGATGAACGCGATCATCTCGTCCACGAGGGGATCGGCGAGGGCGGCCATCTGATCGAGGGCGGTGGCGAGGGGAAGCTTGGAGCGCAGGAGGATCCGGTAGGCCTGCTTGAGGACCCGGAGGGCCGACGCATCGAAGCCCGCTCGGCGGAGCCCCACCACGTTGAGTCCGACGGCCCTCCCCGGGAAGCCGGTGGTGTTCACGAAGGGGAGGGCGTCCATGATGATCCGCGAGTTTCCGCCGCTCATCGCGAGGCGGCCGACGCGACAGAACTGGTGGACGCCGACGCCGCCGGAGAGGAAGGCCCGCTCCCCGACGTCGACGTAGCCCCCCAGGAGGACGGCGTTCGCCAGGATGACGCCGTCGCCCAGGCGGTCGTTGTGGGCGACGTGGGAGCAGGCCATGAGAAAGCAGTCGGAGCCGACGACGGTGGCAGACCCCGGCTCCGTCCCGCGATGGATCGTGACCCCCTCCCGGATCACGTTCCGGTCCCCGATGTGCAGCTCCGAGGGGACTCCGCGGAAGGACACGTCTTGCGGCTCGCCGCCGACCACCGCGCCTTCGTGGAGGACGTTCTCCCTGCCCATGCGGGTGAAGCGCTTCACTACGGCGTGGGCTCGGATCTCGCAGCCGTCACCGATGTCGGTGCCGGCCTCGACGACCGCGAAGGGGCCGATGATGACCCCGGCGCCGAGGCGGGCGCCGGGATCGACGACGGCAGTGGGATGGATGCCCATCGGGGGCAGAGTCTACACGCTCCGCCCCCGGACGGGCAGCTCAGTTCGAGGCGGCGGCTTTCTGCTTGTTGGCCTCGATGTTCACGGTGACGTAGACCTCGTCGCCCAGGAACACGCCCCCGGCGTCGAGGGTCTTGTTCCAGAGCATCCCGAAGTCCTTCCGGTTGAGGGTGACCGACGTCTCGAAGCCCGCCTTCTCGTTCCCCCAGGGGTCCTTGGCGAAGCCCAGGAACGTCACCGGCAGCGTCAGCTCCTTCGAGATCCCGCGGAGGGTGAAGGTGCCGGTCACCTCGTAGCGGTCCTTGTCGACCGATTTCACCCGAGTGCTCTTGAACGTCATCTCGGGGAACTTCGCCGCCTCGAAGAAGTCGGGGGAGCGGAGGTGATCGTCCCGCTTCGGCTCCCCGGTGTCGACGCTGGCGGTCTTCACCGTGAGCTCCACCGAGGACGCCTCGGGCTTGGCCGGATCCACCTGGATGGTCCCGGTGAAGTCCGTGAACTTCCCGCGCACCCGGGTGACGATGTGGCGGACCTGGAACGTGGCCTCCGAATGGGCCTTGTCCACGACGTAGGTGTCGGCGGCCAGAGCCGCGGAGGCCGAAAGGCCGGCAACGAGGGCAAATACGGCTGATCGACGAATCATGTTTTCCGTCTCCTTCGTTCTTGCGTCGTTCATTCCTGCGTCGTTCGTGCGACCCCGGTCAGTTCCTCGGTCGCTGGCCCGTCCGGACGGCGTCCAGCAGCCGGATCAGGTGATCCACGTCTTTTCGGGGGAGCCCTCCCAGGGCCGTGGCGTCTCCCTTCCTCATCGGACCGTCGAGCTTTGCAAGGAGGGTGAGCCCCTCGCGTGTGATCCAGCAGAGGACCTGGCGTCGGTCCTCGCGGCAACGCCGCCGCCCCACGAGCCCCTTGGCCTCCAGGCGATCCATCAGCCGCGTGATGCCCGGGGCCCGTTCGACCATTCGCGCGGCGATGTCCAGGGTCGGCAGCCCTGCCTCTCCGGCGCCGCGCAGGATGCGGAGGACGTTGAACTGCTGGAGAGTGATGCCGTCGGGCTCGACGATGCGAGCCAGCCTGCGTCGCAGCAGGTCCGCGGTGCGGAGAAGCCCGACGACCCCCTCCTGCTCCGAGCTCGAGAAGGGTCGTCGCTGGCCGATCTCGCGCTGAACCGCGCTGCTCCCCCGCCTCACCCGATCAGCATGCAAGGCAATGATTGACTGGTCAAGTAAAAGGGTGCAAAAGGGGACTTGCGATCCCGGCAGACGCGGCCGGTGTCCAAGTCACCAAGGGTCCCCGGGGGCCGGCGAGGGCGCCGGTTGGAGCGACCCCGGCGGGCCCGGTTAGATTGCGGAATAGTGCGCCCCAGCGGCCTGTAGAGCGCACGAGGAGGCCTCCATGACTCGCCGGCCCCTGTTTCTTCTGGCTCCCCTGGCCATGGTCGCGGCGCTGGGGGCGGACTCCCGCAAGGACACGGGACCACGTCTGACCGGTGACGCCGCCTTCGGGCGGAAGGAGTTCGCCAAGGCCCTCGAGCTCTACCGCGCGGAGCTGCAGAAGGGGCCCGACGCGGCAAGGGAGCGACGGGTGATCTCCTGCCTCGCGGCCCTGTCCCGCTGGGACGAGGCCATGGGCGAGGGCGAGTCCTACGTCGAGCGCCACGTCGACAGCCTCGATGGCGTCCGCGGACGTCTCGTGCTGGCCGACGTCTTCCTCCGGGCGCCGCACTTCGGATTCAAGGTCGGAGGCAAGGTCCGGCGTGGCGGCGAGCATCGCGAGGGGGAGGAGGTGTCCCTCCACGACGAGGATGCCCGGCACGCCCTCGCCCTCCTCGCATCGGCGAGAGAGGTGCTCTATCTCTTCCAGGAGGGGCGCCTCCTCGAGAGGGGAAACGCGCCCCCGGCGGGCGAAGTGACCGCCGAAGCGATCGCCGTCGACCTGGCCCTGGCCGAGCTGCTGCAGACGCGTTGGGCCTGGGGGCCCATGCCGGAGCCGGTCTCGGCCCGCGTGACGGATCGCTACTTCGCTCCGCGGAAGGAGCTGGCGGCCTTCCTCCGCGCCGACGACCTCTACCAGGAGGTCGTCGGCCTGGGTGGCCGCGCCCGCCCGGCGGCCGTGGCCTGGTACGCGCGGGCGCTGCTTCACCACCGGGTTCGCTGGCTGGTGGAGCGGCTTCGGCAGGCGGATCGGCCGCTCACGCCGGACGAGCAGGAGGCCCTCGGGCGCCTGGGCGATCCCGTCGCCGACCTCCGCGCGCTCGGCGACCGCTACCCCGGCGATCCGCTGGCGGACGACGCCCTCTTCGCCGCCGGCCGAGTCGCCGAGGAGCGAGGCGACGGGCGAACCGCCGAGGGGGTATACGACGAGGTGATCCGCCGCTATCCGGGTAGCCCCTGGGTCTCGGACGCGCGGGCGGCGCTCCAGGACCTGCGACGCCACGAGGTCTCGTTCCAGTCGAGTGGCCCTGTGCTCCCCGGGCGCCCCGCGGTCCTCGAGGTGACCGCGCGGAACCTGTCGCGGGTGACCTTCACGGCCGAACGCCTCGATCCCGAGGCCTGGTTCCTGACGCCCGCCGCCCTCGGTGACCCGCGGAAGAGCTTCGGTCGCGCGCCGGACCGGCCCGAGGTATCCGGGCCCGCCGTCGCGGCCCGGTGGGAGCATCGTCCGGAAGACGACGGCAGCCACAAGGCCGTGACGTCGTCGGTCGCACTGCCGGCGCTGTCCCGAGGCCTCTACCGCGTCGAGGCCCGCGGCGAGGGCGTGACGTTCGCGACGCTCGTCGTCGTCTCCGATCTGGCGCTCGTTCAGAAGCGGGCGGCGGATCGCGTCCTGCTCTTCGCCGCCGACGCGGTCACCGGTTCGCCGATCGCCGACGCCCCGATCGTCGTCCGCGACGTGCAGAGGGGGGACGGGCCCGACCACGTCTCCATCCTGCGCGGAACGACGGGGAGAGACGGCCTTCTCGATCTGCCGCTCAGTCCCCACCGCGGGTACCGGACCGTGGAAGCCGTTTCCCTCGTCCAGGACCGCGTCGCGGCGACGCCCGAGGCCTACGCCTATGGTTACGAAGAGGGCGCTGCGGTCCACGTCCACCTCACCACGGACCGGCCTGCCTATCGGCCCGGTCACACGGTCTTCTTCCGTGGCGTCGCCATCCGAGGGACACAGACGGCCGCCGTGCCGCTCGCCCAAGCCAAGCTCCGGACGATCGTCCGCGACCCGAAGGGGGACGAGGTCTATCGACAGGACCACGTGACCGACGCCTTCGGCGCTTTTTCGGGGAGCCTGACGCTGGGAGACGAGCCGCCTCTGGGCGAGTACCCGGTCGAGGTCCAGGTCGTGGACCAGGGCCGGGTGAGCGTTGCGGGCGACCGCTTCCGCGTCGAGGAGTACCGCAAGCCCGACTTCGAGGTCGGCGTCGAGACGGGCGCCGCGGTCCGCGCCGGGGAATTGGGCCGGGCCGAGATCGTCGCGCGCTACTACTTCGGATCACCGGTGGCGGACGCCGCCGTGACGTGGCGGGTCTTTCGCACGACCGGCCGGGCCTTCTCCCCCTTCCGCGATCCCGACGCCTGGATCCACGGCCTCTGGCCCGGCCAGAGCCTCCCGGGCCGCCGCGCCCGCGCCCTCGTCACGGAAGGCTCGACGCGGACCGACGCCACGGGACACGGCCGGATCGAGTGGCCCACGGTGGCCGGAGAGGACGGCCAGTACGACGTCGAGGCCGACGTCGTGGACCTGTCGCGTCGCGAGGTGAAGGGTTCGGGCTCGGTCCGAGCGACGCGGGCAGCCTTCGACCTCTACCTTCAGGCGGACCGGGGCTTCTACCGCCCGAGCGAGACCGCCACCATCGACGTGGCGGCGCTCGACGGAAACGGCAAGCCCGTCGCCACGCCGGCGACGATGGTCGTCTTCCGCCGCACGTGGTCGGCCCTCCACGAGAAGGTGGCCGAGGACCCGGTCACCGAGGAGAGGCTCGCGATCGACGCCAGCGGCCACGCGCGGTTCCGATGGAGGGCGGAAGCGCCGGGAGAATTCCGCCTGGCGCTGACGGCCCACGACCCCCGCCAGGAGAAGGTGGTCACGGACCTCGTCCTGCGAGTCGCCGACGAAGGGACGAGCAGCGCGCTCTTCCGCCTGTCGGGCCTGGAGATGACGTTGGACCGGCCGAGCCATCGCGAGGGCGAGGTCGCCCGCGTCCTGGTGGCTTCGTCGCGCCCCGGCGCCGTGCTCCTCACCGAGGAGGCGGGGCCGCGCATCCTGAACCGGCGGGTGATCCGGCTCGAAGGCAAGGGGAGGGTCGCTGAGGTGGTGCTCACGCGGGCCCATGCGCCGAACGTCTTCGTCACGGCCACGCAGGTGAGCGACGGGAAGGTCTTCACGGCGCAATCCGAGATCCTCGTCCCTCCGGTTCCGAGCTTCCTCAGTGTCGAAGTGCGCCCTCGCGCGGCGATGGTCAAGCCAGGGCAGGAGGACGTGATCGACCTCGTCGCGAGCGATGCCGACGGCCACCCTGTCGCCGCGGCGTTCTCCCTGGCCGTGACCGATCGCTCGATCGAGGCGATCCAGGCGCCCTACGCCCCGGACATCCGCGCCTTCTTCTTCGGCGAGCGCCGCGCGGCCGGCTGGATCCCGGAGACGTCGTCATTCGCCTTTCGGCCGAACGCCTCCACGAAATGGGACCGGCCTGAGGCGCGCCATCGACGGCACGGCATGCCTCCCGGCTGGTACGGTGCCCTTCGCGAGTCCCGTTCCGACTGGGCCGGCGACGAGCTTCTCGACGGCGCGATGGCGGCGGAGGCGGCCGGCGTCGAGGGCGGTGTGCCGGGAGGCGTCGTGGGAGGGGTCGTCGGTGGTCTGCCCGCGTCGCCGGCGTCCTTCACCGGCGCGATGGCGCAAGGACGCATGGCAGCGAAGGCGGAAGCCCCCCTCGCCGAGGCGCGAACCCGGTCGTTCTTCGCCGACACGGCATTCTGGAGCGCCGCGGTCGTGACCGGCGCCGACGGGCGTGCCCGTGTCACGGTCAAGTACCCGGACTCCCTCGCCGATTGGAAGGTCGTGGCCCGCGGCGGTGACTCACGGGCGCGCGTGGGCGAGGCCACGGCCGCCGTGACCGCGCGCAAGGACCTGATGGTGCGCCTCCAGTCCCCGCGCTTCTTCGTCGAGCGCGATCGCGCCGTGCTGTCGGCCCTCGTCCAGAACGACACCGCTGCAGACGTCGACGCCGTCACCCGCATCAGCGTCTCCGACGTCCTGCGCCTCGAAGCGCCCGCCGAGATCCGCGTCCACGTGCCGCGGAACGGCCAGGCGCGCGTCGAGTGGCCGGTGGCCGTCGCGAGGGAGGGCGAGGCCCGGATCCGCGTGGCGGCCCTCACGGCGGTGGAATCCGACGCGGCCGAGCAGACCTTCGCCGCCCTCGTCCACGGGGTCGACAAGCAAGTCTCGCAAGCGGGGCGGCTGGTCGCCGGGGAAGGCCGCGAGATCGTCCTCGACGTGCCGGCGGAGCGGGGCGCCGGGACCGGCCGGCTCACCCTCACCGTCGCGCCGACCCTCGTCTCGTCGCTGCTCGAAGCCGTCCCCTATCTGGTCGACTACCCCTACGGTTGCGTCGAGCAGACCATGAGCCGCTTCCTCCCGGCCGTGGTCCTCTCGCGGACGCTGCGGGAGACGGGGGCACGGCTCGAGGATCTCGCGGAGCGAAGGCGGCGCCTGGTGATGGAGGACCGCGTCGTCTCGTGGCGCCACCGGACCGACCCGGTGTTCCGCGAGGCGGAGCTTCGCGACATGGTCGAGGCCGGCCTCCGGCGCCTCTACGGCTTCCAGAACGAGGCGGGGGGATGGGGGTGGTGGAAGGGAGACACCGCCGAGGTCCGCATGACCGCCTACGTCGTCTACGGTATCGCGACCGCCCAACAGGCCGGCTACGTCGTGGACGACGGCGTCCTCGAGCGCGCCCTTCGGTTCCTCGAGGGCGAGGTCAAGAACGAGAGGTCGCTCCATGCCCGGGCCTATGCGGCTTTCGCGCTGGCCACGGCTGGGCGCAAGCCCGCCGACCTGGAGCGGCTCTTCGAACGACGCGGCGACCTGAACGTCTACTCGAACGCTCTTCTGGCCCTGGCCCTGCTGCGCTCCGGCCGGAGCGCCGACGCCCGGGCCGTCGTCGCCAGCCTCGAGGACCTCGCCGTCATCGACATGCCCTCCGACACCGCCTCGTGGCGCGCGGGCACCGAGTGGTGGTGGTGGGAGAACGATCGCGTCGAGACGAACGCCTTCGTCCTTTGGGCCCTCGCCGAGGTCGAGCCCGATCACCCCCTGGCGCCGAAGGCGGCGCGGTGGCTGCTCCTCAACCGGCAGGGGAGCCAGTGGCACTCGACGCGGGACACGGCCCATGCGATCTACGCGCTGGCGGCCTTCGCCAAGGCCGCCGGAGAGTCGAGCCCGGACCTGACCGCCGAGGTGAGCCTCGGCGGAGAGTCGAAGACCTTCCGCATCACGCCGGAGAGCGCCCTCGCCTTCGACGACACCTTCGTCGTCGGCGACTCGGTCCTGGGCTCGGGGAAGCAGACGCTGCGGATCCGCGTCAACGGCCGGGGCGTTCTCTATTACAACGCGGTCCTGCGCTACTTCACGAAGGAGGAGGACATCCGGGGCGCCGGCACGACGCTCCGCGTGCGCCGGGAGTACTGGAAGCGCGTCCCCCGCGTGGTCGAAGACGGCGCTGGACGCCGCCTGGAGTACGACCGCGCGCCGCTGCCGTCGCTCGCCGCGGTCAAGAGTGGCGACGAGGTGGAGGTCCGGCTCACGCTGGAATCACCCACGGCCTACGACCATCTCGTCTTCGAGGATCCCAAGCCCGCGGGCTTCGAGCCCGTGGACCTGCGGAGCGGGTCGCGCTACGCCGACGGTCTCTGCTCCAACATGGAGCTGCGCGACGAGCGTGTCGCCTTCTTCGTCACGCATCTCGAGGCGGGGACACAGGCGATCCGCTACGTCCTGCGCGCCGAGACGCCGGGCTCGTACCACGCGCTGCCCGCCCGAGGGTACGCGATGTACGCGCCCGAGATCGCAGCCCTGGCCGACGAGTGGCGCTCCACGGTGGAGCCGTGAGCCGACTCTCGCCCTCGGGGTTGCCGCGCGGCCGGGGAGGGGCCTCTTGACGCGGAGCGCGCCGCCGACGTAGCGTACGCGCCGGACATGAACGACCGATGCTTCCTCGGCGCCGACCTGGGCGGGACGCAGCTTCGAATGGCGGCCGTCACGCCGGAGGGGCATCTGGCCACCGAGGTGTTCTCGGTCTCCACGGGGCGCGACTTCGGGCCCTCCGAGCTGCGGTCTCAGCTCGCGGCCCTCGCCGACCGTCTTCGCACCAGGCTGAGTCGGCCGATCGCCGGCCTGGGCATCGGCACCGCCGGCGTGATTCGTCCGGGCGGGTTGACGCAGGTCGAGAACCTCCCGCGTCTGAAGGGAGTGGACATCAGCGAGCTGGTGCGAAGCGTCGCGGACTGGCCCGTGCGCATCGAAAACGACGCGCGGTGCTTCGCCTTGGCGGAGGCTCTCTACGGAGCGGGCCGCGGCGCTCGTCATCTCTGCGGCATCACCCTGGGGACCGGCGTGGGGTGCGGCGTGATCGTGGACGGCCGGCTCCATCGGGGTGCTTCGTCGTCGGCGGGAGAAGTGTGGTGCATTCCGCTGCGGGGTGCCCCCCTGGAGGAAGCCCTTTCGGGCGCCGGCATCGTGCGCGGCTATGCGACCGAGGGGGGGAAGGCCTCCGGGATCGACGGAGCGGCGGCAGTGGCGGATCTGGCCCGCGGGGGAGACGTCGCCGCCGCGGCCGCCTGGCGCGGCTTCGGGGGAGACCTCGCGTTTCTCTGCCAGTGCGTGCTCTCGCTCCTCGATCCGGAGCGCATCGTGATAGGGGGCTCCCTCGCTGCATCCCGCGACCTGTTCGACGCCTTCCTCCGCCCGCCGCTGGGCGCGGCCGCCAATCGCATCGCCTACGCCGATCTGGGCCCCGCCGCCGGCGTGATCGGCGCGGCCGCGCTGAATATAGTCAATGAGCAAGGCTCCGCAGGTTCGGGGCCAGGGCCATCACGTTGACAGAAGGGTCTCCTCACGCAGTAAGCTGAGGCGGCATGGTCTCCTGTCTCGCGGTGGCCCTCGTGGCCGGCGCCGTCTCGGCCGAACCCGCCGTGGCACGCCTCTCGGAGGGCTGGTCGCTGCAGTCGTCCGCCCGCGCCCGCGTGGTGGGTGAGGCCGTCTCGACGCCCGGGTTCGACGCCTCCGGCTGGTACGCGACCTGGGTGCCGGCCACCGTGATGGCGGCGCTCGTCGGGAACGGGGTCTACCCCGATCCCAGATCCTCCGCCTTCGAAACCATCCGAGTGTCTTCGTCTGGCTGAACGGCAGCGACAACCCGCCGCCGGCCGACGTGGAAGCGGCGTACCTCGGCGTTCTCGCGAAGTGCCGCTGGTCCAAGCCGACGCTCTCGTCGGCCACACAGAAACGGGCGGCCAGCGGGCCGAGCGGCGTGAAGATGAGTGGGCCCTACGACTACGTGCCCCCTTCCTACTGGCTCGAGGACTCGAAGAACGGCGGCGCGTTCGGCTTCGCCACCGAGGTGGGCCCCGGCGCCGCGGTCCCTCCCGTCGAGAGCCTGAAGCAGATGCTGCCGCCCGATCATCTCTGGCCCATCGACGACGTCTGGCTCCATCACGCCGGCGGCGGGGAGTTCCGACAGCTCGATCTCTTCACGGGTGCCCTGGAGAGTCGCTACGGGAAGGCCCGCGGCGTGGAGGACTACGCCCGCAAGGCCCAGGCCCTGGCCTATGAAGGGCAGCGGGCCATGTTCGAGGCCTTCGGCCGGAACAAGTACCGGGCCACGGGCGTGATCCAGTGGATGTTGAACAACGCCTGGCCGTCGATGATCTGGCACCTCTACGATTACTACCTTCGCCCCGGCGGCGGTTACTACGGCTCCAAGAAGGCCTGCGAGCCGATCCACGTGCAGTACTCCTACGACGACCGTTCTGTGGCCGTGGTGAACGACCTCCCGCAGGGATTCGAGAAGCTCAAGGTGACGGCCAGGGTCTACGACCTGGATCTCCACGAGCGGTTCGCGAAGGAGGCCCTCGTCTCCGTCGCGCCCGACGGCGTGGTCCGCGCCTTTTCGGTACCCGTGATCGAGGGCCTCACGACCACCTACTTCGTGCGTCTGGCCCTCGAGAGCGCCGAAGGGAAGACGCTCAGCCGCAACTTTTACTGGCTCTCCACGCAGCCCGACGTTCTGGATTGGGCGAAGTCCAAGTGGTACTACACCCCGGTGAAGGCCCATGCGGATCTGACGGCACTCGATCGGCTCCCGAAAGCCACGCTCCGGTTGTCCGCGGCCTTTCGCGACGGCGGCGAGGACGGCGAGGCTCAGGTGCGGGTGGAAAACACCAGTCCGCACCTCGCGTTCCAGGTGCGCCTGGCCCTCGCCGATGGCGCGGGTGGACCGGAGATCCTGCCGGTCTTCTGGGAGGACAACTACCTCGAGCTGATGCCCGGCGAGACCCGAGACGTCCGGGTGAGCTATCCCGCGAAGGCGCGCCGCGGGCCGCCCGCCCTCTCGGCCGACGGCTGGAACGTGGCCTCCACCGTGCCCTGACCACGCGCCCGCAACGGGGTCCTTGGGGTCGCCGGAGGGCTCAGCCCTGCAGCGCCTCGCCGCCCCGCGCCGCCGACGCCAGCATCCCACAGGCCGCGTGGATGTCGGCGCCTC
>Ga0210377_10003740_pt1 | contig 13003 bp, 13 predicted proteins | sample PLM4_65_b1redo_FD_155480 | JGI IMG/M metagenome (GOLD analysis project Ga0210377, IMG submission 155480) | Groundwater sediment microbial communities from an aquifer in East River, Colorado, USA - PLM4_65_b1 redo | ecosystem: Environmental > Terrestrial > Soil > Riparian zone | place: USA: East... | reverse complement strand
GATATGTCAGATGGTTTCAATCCTCGCCCCTCATCGCTGAGGGGCGCTACAAACGACTCAGCACCTTGCATCGCAGCAGCACGTGTTTCAATCCTCGCCCCTCATCGCTGAGGGGCGCTACTACAGTAGGAGTCCATAAACGACGATCAGATAAAGTTTCAATCCTCGCCCCTCATCGCTGAGGGGCGCTACCGTCGGCGGTTGAGAGAGGAGGTAGGGATCGATGTTTCAATCCTCGCCCCTCATCGCTGAGGGGCGCTACGCCGTAACTCCCTGCATATATGGTTTTCGGCAAAGTTTCAATCCTCGCCCCTCATCGCTGAGGGGCGCTACAACCAGCAGTAGAAGCACCGAGAGCATACAAAGGATGTTTCAATCCTCGCCCCTCATCGCTGAGGGGCGCTACTGCCACCGTTTTTCGATGACAGTTTTCAAATAGTTAGACGCCTGTTTACGCGAAACAGGCACGAATTTGCTTGAGCAAAGCATCAACACTCAAAAAACTCCAGTAACCAAATGATTTTATTCATGCGCGAACCTCCCGGCATTTCACCATCACAACAGGTCCGCGCTACGCAATAAGCGGCTCATCATAGAAGACCGTCCTGCTCAAACCGTATGTTTCAACATGCTGTTCTCTCGGTTCCGTCAAGCGGTACAAACGCAGATTGTCTTCCTCATCATTAATTTCCCGCAAGAGTCTTCGCCGAAGCTCTTCGAACTTCATATCATCGACCTGACACTCGAAGACCGACTTCTGCACCCGTTGTCCGAAGTCCTTGCACACCTGGGCCACTCGTCGAAGCCTTTTTCTCCCCTTCGCCTCATCGGTCCGAACATCATAGGCAACAATGATCCACATATACCACTCTCCTTCTATGAATACAAGAACGGAGTATAGGCTTCCAGATCACCACGAAGATGCCTCGCCAGAAGCCTCGCCTGAACATGGGGCAGCAAACCGTAAGGAACTTTTTCATCGAGTATGGGATGTTGAAGCTCGTCCTGCTTCCTTTTCTGATACGCCACCACAACGGTCTTGCGGCCCTCGTCATTAAGGAGAGTCGCGCCGCCCGGACGCACTTCAAAGTCCTTGGCCGCAATCTGTTTGCGGTTAATCAGGGTAAGAGCGAGCCTGTCCGCGAGCAGCGACCGGAACTCCTCCATCAAGTCGAGCCCCAATGATGGCCTGCCCGGCCTGAGCGCATGGAGAAACCCCATCTGAGAATCAAGACCGACACCTTCCACGGCGGAGATGCAGTCATGGAGCAGCAACGTATAGAGAAACGACAGCACCCCGTTGATCGGATCGAGCGGTGGTCTTCTGCTGCGTCCGTTCATCTTGAATGTCTCTCGCGAGTCCTCTTTCATCATCTTGTCGAAAACGCCGAAGTACGCGTTTGCGGATTCACCTTCGAAGCCCCTCACGGCATCAATATCACTCGCTGTTTTTAACTGAAACAAAGCATTTGCAAGGATATCCGACGCCTTATGAAGCGCCGCGATCTCTTCCTGGTTCTCCGTTTCTCTCGCACCACGAAGCAGCACCTCGCGGGAGTTTTTCACCTTTCCCGCAACGATATTCCGCGCAATCTCCGTGGACCGCTCTGTGTCCCGCACACATTCGAACTGCGCCTGACGAAGCAGAACGTTCCCGCTCGTCTTGCCCACCATACGGCATTTGAACTGGCCGTTCCGGTCGAGAATAACCACGGCCCTGCCGTCGTCCGCGCAACGCCCGAGAAGAAACGGACTTATCATCACGTTTCCCATTATAAAAATCGAGCCCAAATGATGGAGCGGAACCTGGAGTTGTACCTGTTTTTCCACCTCGACCTTCAGAGTCTCGTGGTCGAGATTGATATACGCCCCCTGGGTCATAACGTAAAGCGTATTAAGGAGTTGTTTCACGATGGCCTCCGGAATGTTTGACTTGAATCACTTTTTGTGTTAGATTTCAACTATCAAAAAGATCATTCAGATCCATATCTACAAAGGCGAACAATATTACGTTGCCGAATGCATCGACCTGCCAGTCGTCACCCAGAGCAAGACCTTGGATGAAGTCGTGGCCAATCTCGAAATCGGCTCGCTCGTCCATGCCTAAACTGAAAAGACCTCAACCCGTGACATAATGTCACGACTTCACATCTTCATTCACTGCGCGTTCTTCTTTCCGGTCTTTTTCCTGTTACGCTTCTTATGTCCGCCTTCAACATCTGCGTTCAATTCACGCTCGATCTCCTCAATGCTGGGAAGCGCGGATTTCAAGCTGTCGGGAAGCGCCCGGGTCAGTTCGTATTCCGAAACTCCGATCGGCTTGGCAACACCGCGCAGTGTATACTCCGCCAGCACGGCTTTCTTGTCCTGGCAGAGAATCAGCCCGATGGTCGGATTATCAGCCTCATGCCTTAACCGGTCATCGACCACATTGCAGTAGAAGTTCATCTTGCCCGCATACTCCGGTTTGAATCCTCCCTTTTTCAGCTCGATCACCACATAGCAGCGCAGCCTGAGATGATAAAACAGCAGGTCAATGTAAAAATCATCGTCGCCGATGTCGAGGTGATACTGACGACCGACAAAGGCGAACCCCTGCCCCAGTTCCAACAGAAACTTTTGCAGATGCCGGATCAGGCCGGTTTCCAGCTCCCGCTCGTGGAAGGGTTCTTCAAGGGTGAGGAAATCGAAGATATAAGGGTCTTTTAAAGCCTGTTGTACCAAGTGCGATTGAGGAGACGGCAAACGTGTATCAAAGTTGTGTACCGTCTTCCCCTGGCGTTCATGCGCCCGGCCATTAATCATGTGAAGCAGAATGTCCCGGCTCCAACCTTGCTCTATTGCGGTATGCGCGTACCAGCAACGAGTCGGCATGTCCTTGACTTTTTGCATCAGCAGCACATTCTGCGCCCACAGCAATTGGGCAACGAGCCGTTGCATTAATTCGGCGTCATTCTGTTCCTGCGCTGCCGGGCTCTTATCCGTCAATTGGGCAACCGTCCGTTGCCCAATTGGAGAAAGAGACGGGTACTCACGATAAAACTGCACCATAAGCTTGATATTCCGCTCGGAGAATCCTTTTACTTCCGGCAGTTCATTGCGAAGATCACGGGACAACCGTGGAATGACGGAGGCGCCCCATCCTTCCCGTGTCTGTCTTTCCAGAATCATCCGCCCAATGTCCCAGTAGGTCAGGATCATCTCTGAATTAGCGGAAAGTATCGCGCGCGTCTGCCCTTGCCTGATCCGTAGTTTGATCTGGCCAAGCAGTTCAGCATACTGGACAAATAGTTGCGGCATATAGGAACTCCTCAATCAGCCTGTGGTTGAGAATATTTCAGTTGTCCGATTTTTTCGGACAACTGATGCAATCCAGGAACAATTTGTCGTGTTGTCGCCATTATGAACCGTTGCATTTTTTGCAACAACTCGTCGTAATGAGTTGTCGACATAATGTCGACGACTGGTTTTACAAAGGGGTGGTACAAATTGTACCTACCCTTCACCAAGCTCCACAATGAAAGAGCCATTTATCGGCAACTGTCCGGTTTTTTCGGACGGTTCGATCAAGTGGGGTGCAAATTCCCCACTCGGCAAATTATATCCAATGACTGCAAAGGGGGGTGACAAATTGTCCCCTCCCCTTTGGAAAGTTTCTCATCCCTGCGTCGTCTGGTACTTCTTGCTGTCTGCGGCAACTGTTAAGTATTCCTTAAATAACTGAATGCACCGCTAGCTCCCTTTCTTCGAAGATGTTATTGATATTGGGCAGTGTAAATGGCGATGTCAGTCTTTATCGCTTTAGCCTTTTTTGCGATTCCGCCGTTTGCAGGCAACTTCAGTCCGTGACAAAATGTCACGACCTCGCTTCCCCCTTGCAGTGAGTCTTTGCATTTAACTTCCTCCAATACGCGCCAGAGTCCACACTTTCCGTAAGTGCGCCGCACACATCAACGACAGAAAACCACCACTCATTTTTGTGCAGCGTTCTTCTTATTTCCTTCCCCTTGAAAACGGCTATTCCTTTATCCATCCTCTCGCACCTCTCCTTCGCACTCAAACAACTCCTGCGCCGCTCTTCTGTTCTTCTCCGCATTTCCCGCCACATGCGGCATGCACGCTTCCCGGAGCGAACAGTACTCGCACCGCTCGTCATTCATGGGAGGCGGGATTCGGTTCTCCGCGATCATCTTGTGCACCGCTTCGGCGATCTCACGGACTTGCTCCTTTAAAGCATCGGTTAATGCAATCTCCTTCCGCTCCCGCGACCCATGCCAGTACAAAGCGCCCTTCTCAACCTTCACGCCAAGCATTTCTTCAAGACACACGGCCTGGGCGCAGAGTTGAAGTGCCTCATGCCGGCCCTTTCGATGCTTTCCAGATTTGTACTCGACAGGATATGGTGTATCGCCGTGGAACTCCACGACATCCGCCCTGCCGGTGAGGTTCAGCCGCTTGGACCAGATAGGCAGGGCCCGCTCCACCCGCACTCCCGCCTCCGCGCGCGACGATACCTCATCCACTCGCTCGTGCACGTCCCTGCCGCGCATAGTGTAGACGTTCTCATCCCACACGTGCTCAAGGTGGATCAACGCGCACTGCCGCGGACAGTAGCTGTAGTGCTCCAGGGCGGAGACCATGACGGGCTCGGCGGTTCGATCAGCGATCAACATACTATTTGACTCCGAGTCTTTGCCGCCATATTTCAATCAGCGGGAGCCAGTTGTGCTTGTCGGCGGCTGAAAGGGCGGAGAGGTATTCCGTCTTGCTTTTTTCATCGGGGACCAGTTCCACGGGAGGCAAGTCAAGCCGGTAGCTTAACCCGAAAAGGAGCATTCTCGCCACGCGGCCGTTAAAATCGGCAAACGGGTGAATAGTTAAAAACCGGCCCTCGGTGAAAGCGAGAGCTTCAAGAAGAACGTCCGTTATGGGAGGTTTAAGGCCGACTGAGGATAAACGCTGCTCTGCGTCGTCGCAGTACTGACGCATTAATGTCGGCACTTCATAATAAGCGGGGGGTTTGTGTTTACCTACCGTTACATTTCTGTCACGGTAATGTCCCGCCCAGGCCGGGAAAAGCTCTTCAAACGCTCTTTTGTGGAGGTCGCGGATGAATTCAGGCGTGACCCGAAGCTCGGCGGGGGCGCGGTCCAGAAGCAAGGCCATGACGCGCTCGACGCCCTTTGCAAGAAAGGGCGCAAGTTCCGCGTACGATTTGATCCCGAGGGCTGATTCTATGAACCGAGTGGTTGAGGAATATTCTCCAGCGTCTTCAGATACTCTTTCAGCATCCTGAGGCTTACCGGCTCGCCCTCGAACGCCATGGACGCGCAAACCTGGCCCGGAATGCTTTCCCGATAGCGCTTTTTCTTTTCCTCCGGCGAAAGGCTTGTCCGCCAGTGTTCGACCACGTTTTGTTTTGCTTTTTGCTTTGCGTTTTGCTTTTTCATCAGCCATTTCTCTCCCGCCTTAAATGTAACACGGTTTTAGCATCGGTTGCAATGCCATTTTTAAATAATATCGAAGTCCCGTTGTACCAGTAGCGTCCTCCCCCCACGTGCTCCAGATGGATCAGCGCGAACTGGCGCAGGCAATAGCTGTAGTGCTCCAGGCCGGAGACCATGACTGGATCGGTGTCGTTTGCCATGTTTGAGTTAGACACCATCGATTATCTCGGGCTTTGGGCCGCCTTTCACATCGTCAAAAGAAATCAACTTATCCAGATCGTCAGTATCTGTAACTTTAAGGCTGTCATGTGCCTTCGCTGACGAACATTGGCCACTCGGGCAATTATGTTGCCACCAAACCACCTTGAGAACTCGCATACTCCCCGCTGGACGCGCAGATGATTCATCATTTTCAAAGAGCTTCGGCAGAACCGCTTTGATCGCTTTTGCATCATCGTCGTTAAAACCAGTCTTTACCGCAAGCTGAGGGTTCATGCTGCCGAAAAAGACGTAGGTACCGCGATCCACGCGGTGTTTCATCCCCATCTGGTCGGATTTGCGCTGAGTCCCATCACCCTCAAGGCTCGTACTCTTGGTGATCTGATTGCTCGTCACATTATTAAGAATAGAGGAAATGCTGAATGCCGATTGAATCGTTACAGGACCACGAACTCCGTAAGATGTCCCCTTATCGTCTCCGGCTGCACCATCTGCCTTTCCCTTTTCCTTACCTTTCCCCTTGCCTTTGTTTTGAGGTTTGAAGGGAAATACTTGCCCGAATGCCCGAACATCAAACCATGTTTCACACGCTTTTATCGTCTTATCTTTGCTGCTTGCTTCGGCAGACAGAACTGCATCCGCACGAGACTTGAGATTGGGGTAACTGTCGGCCTTGTTGTCATCTGATTGAACAAAAATCGGACACAGTTCCAATTCTTTTTTATCCACCGAAACCTTAACTTTTGGAAGAAACTCCATCAGTCTATCGCGAATCTTGCGCTTTACACATACGTCCGTTACTTCGCCAATGCCGTCATAGGCAACACGAGGGCGGTTTCCATTTAAAGGGTCTCCGTTCGGATTCGCATTCTTTACCTTGAAAACGACTGCAAAATCTATTTTGCTGGTCAGGCTCTTACGCTCTTTCATGGCATTTCTCCTTTTATTATTAATCATTCGTTTCCATATCTTCAGCATCATTTTTTTCTTGGTCTTCTTTTTTCAACGGTGCAGCCCGCTGGCAATGATAGCCCAGGAGAAACTCACCATTTAAAGGTTGATCGGAGAGGAAGTCATCCGGACTGAACGAACAAAAAACTGTGTCGAGTTCCTTTTGTACGAGCCAAAGAAAGCCCGGCTGTTTTGCCATAAGCCGCCCTTTGTAAGGAGCCAAAGAAGTTTCAATGGCAAGCCATGTTGAGTGCGGCCGCATTGCAAAGCGCTGCATGAGTTTTCCCGCATTCGTTTCTCGCTGCTCACCACCAGCATCGAGCGCTCGACTTTCCAGCCGTTCCGCCAGCGCAAGCAACCGGCCATATAAATAGTCTCTTGTTTTTCTGTCCTGTTCCAACGCCATAGAATACCTCCTATCTTTATTTTGATATCTATACAAAGCACATGCTATTCCGAGCGCCTTTTCCCATCCCCACGAAGTGTAGCCGTCCTTCTTATCCCAAACCCATTTAAACCGCTGTCTGTTACTTGCTTGTCGAACACAGGACTCTACAAGGTCACGAGGGACATGAGCGCCATCGACAATGCTGGGCAACAAGCGCTCCACAGTTGATTTTAGTAGTTTTTCATCAACGTGTATCTTGCCGTCACGCCATGTACCGAATGCCACTTCCGCAATGTCACGCGGAGCCGGAGCGCCGACAAACACATTATCTTTTTTAAAATTCTGAAGCCAGCAACACTCCTTGTGCCAGCTTTCTACCCTTTCAAGCAATTCCGAGCCGGTCAGTTCACGATAATAGATGATGGCCATGCGGCCCTTTCCCTTTAAAGCCGAGTCAAGCCCTATGAACACTACATCGTCGGTTTTCCCCAATTTTGCAGAATAACCGGCGATAAGCTTGGAAAGGGCTATGCCGACCATTTGTGCAGAATCACCCGCAATGCTGGTAACAGGTTCAATATCAGCCATGCGCAGCAGCGAAGCGGTGTCGGCAAATAGATCGGGGATACTCTTTCCTTCATCAACAGCCCAGGCAACAATTGCCTGCTCTCCTTCCTTTCGCCCCTGGCGTTTGATAAGCCAGCGCAGTGCGCTATGTGCCTTTTGAGTAACCTCTATACCTATACTGCATGCTTGTTTGTCGCTCGTGAATCTGCCAAGATACGTAAAACCCTCTGTGTCGTTTGATGAAACCAATTTTGCACCATCGCCGGGATAACGAATATACTTCGGGTGATTGCTGGCGATGTGCAGCTTTTGACCTGTTACCATACAAACGTCAGTGTTTTTTTGAAACGTCGAGTAGAATTTACTCCATGAGTCTCGCAACGCCGCATCATTCCAAAGTTCAGACTGAGGATCGCCGGGGATCTCAACAGAAAAACGGATGAATGCTTCATACTGGCCTTTTTTCTTAGCCTGTTTGATTGTTTTGAAAATCGGCGGTTCTTCTTTAGGACCGGACCATGACGCGACAAGCTGTCCCTTGCTGTCACCAACAAGAACGCTGTGTTTAACGAGGTCTTGTATCAAATGGCCCTTACTCAAATAGGCAAAGAGCGCGCGTAATTTACGATCATTGCTCCACTCAACCCACCCATGCAATCCATCGATATACGGCTTAAACCCAGACTCGTTTTGCTTTTTTTGCGGATTGCCGCCCCATGACTGATAATCTCCGGCGACATATTGCAATGTGTCACATAGCGGATGAGGTGCTATTGTTGCACCTGACCTTCCCGCCGACTCTTCAGTGGATGGGATAATCGTTTGAGCTTCTTCTTTTGATACAATAGACGCACGTAAAAACTTTCCTTCCCCATCTATTACGACATGAATCTGTGCACTCTGACTGCTATGGTAAAGGGGTAGCAAAGGAACCGCATCATTCGGATTAGCGATGTTATCGAGATTGTTTTCGTACGTCTTGCAAAGTTTCTCTATCCAACTCATAGTTCCAAACCCTCCTCTTTAAGACCCACTGAGCTTGGAGGTTTCGGTATCATATCTCTGACAAACTTCTTAATTGAGCACTCTTTCGGGTGTTGGAATGAAATAATTCCATTTCTCATTACGGGCCGCCAGAAACGGCTGTGTAGTTCGTTTTTGCCTATCTCGTCAGGATAGTCAAACCCGTGAAACATCAAACCGTATGCCAGCTCATCATAATCATCATAATCGCTCTTTCCCTCTCCGAATTTACAGGGCTGCACATATCCCTGACACTCTCTCGTTCCCAAGAAGATGTCTTGACGTCCACCTTTTTCTATCATTCGCTCCGCCACCGAACAATGCTTAACGTCATTACGATCCTCGGCTAAGTCTTCACGATAGGAATTCCATTCGAAATGCGCCTGCACCTGGTACTCAACATCCGCAAGGTACGTGTAGATAGCGAGCGTGTTTCCTCCGCTAATAAAGTCAAGTGGCTTCATGCTTTTTGACTGAGTACGGATGCGCCTCATGACCCGCACCTTATCGATGACCCAGATAAAGGTTGGCTTCCAGTACACTGACTTGGCTATTCCTTTGAGGGCTTCGTAAGTCGGTATATGATAAGAGCATTTCTCTCCGCCTATCTTGGTCAGTGGGTCAGTGAAGAGCGCAAAGCGTCCCGACACCTTGAATTCAACGCGGTTTATCATCCAAACACCTCCATTATCCTATAAGAGTATCCATTTGACCAACTTGCTCGACACTTGCTCCGAATTCATCGCTGTAGTGTCGCGAATCGAGACACAGGATGCCGCTCCCCGGCTGGCTTTCTTGAAGGCGGTGCATTTCACGCAGTTTTGTGATGTCACGTGGAAACACGTTAACAGAATAGCACTGTGCCTTCTTGAGCAAAGCATATTTTTTTTCAAACCGCGAAGCTGCTGACAATTCCGCTATGATTCGCTTACCTTCCTTACCGTATGGCACAATAACACCCTCTGTAGGGGCATCTATTACCTTAAAAGCCTCCGACGCCGTTTTAAAGGATTGGCGAAGATGCAACGGTGGGACGTTCTTGTTGTTTTGCCTACTGTATGCACTTACCGATAATTCATTTACAGATAACAATGAGAAGAGAGTGTCGTCCCTTCCAATGTCTTTGGAAAAAACAGGATAGGCCATCAAATGCGCTCTGTCAAAAAAATGGTAGCGGTAATATTGCGCCATGGCGGCCGGACTTATGAGATCGTTATCGAACGCGGATTTATTCTTATTGAATTCTTCCAGAACGCGTTCCGCGATTTTTTTTGCTTCTCTGACTTCCGATAGCTTATCAAGGTTCTCGTTTGTTGGATTGATGACAAGCACTCTGCCGGTCGAGCGCAAGCCATTGCGATTACATCGCCCCGCTGCCTGAGCGATTGAATGGAGTCCAGCCATATATCGTATCACCGAACCGAAATCTACATCGACCCCGGCTTCGATCAATTGAGTGCTGACGCAAATCAGTGGATATGAATTACCCACGTCAAGGCGAGCCTTGATTTCGTCAAGGACTTCCATGCGATGGGCAGGACACATGCTGGTGCTAAGATGATAAACATGCTCCGCCATTCTCCGACAACGCTTATAAACTTCTTTCGCTTGCGCTTTCGTATTTACAATTATCAGTACGCTGCCGGCTCGATCCATTTCTTGCTGGACTGCGTTGGCCACTTCATCTTCCGTCCAACCCACATCTTTCCGCTCATCGAGCACTTCGACTCGATGCAAATCCATAAAAAGACTTTTCGTATTCGGCATCATCTCGTGGTCTGCTGAAAGCTTTACAGCCCCCTTACTTTTATTGACTTCATTCAGAAGCGGCTGGGTCGCTGTGCAGAATACGACTGTTGCTCCGCATTGTCCGACAATAAAGTTAATGGCATTATTAAAAAGATGGACAGTTTTTATTGGAATAACCTGAATCTCATCAAAAATAATTATGGCGTTAGCAAGCTGATGCATCCGCCTTACTCCTCGGGTGCCTGCTGCAAACAATGTCTCCAAAAATTGTACCGTTGTAGTGAAAACAATGGGGGCATCCCAGTTTTCAGCGAGTAGCTTGCTCTGCCATGTGTCCTTTTCCGGTGTGAGATTTGAATGATGCTCCAGAACAATTTGCTTGGCGGTGCCTGTTGCATGTTCTTTACTGGTCTCAAGTATACTTCGCACTTCCCCGGCATTCTGATCTATGATCGTAGTGAAGGGCACAACATAAATTATGCGGTCCATTTGCTTATGTTTCGCGTGATGCAAGGCAAATCTGAGACTGGCGAGTGTTTTCCCTCCACCGGTCGGAACCGTAAGCAGATAGAGACCCCTCTCGCGCGTAGCAAAGTTCAGACATGCTGAGGATACTTCAGAGCGAATCTCATCCACTCCATTTCTTACCTTAAATCCGGCGATGTGCTTCTCAAATTTTTCAATAAGGGTTGCCCATTCGGGATAGGCCCCGTTGTAACGCTCGTGAGCTGCTGATATATTCTCAAAATCAGCGGTATTCAGGCGATCCGCATCAATAAGAGCGCTAAAGAGAAACCGCGCCAATAAACCGAGTTTGAACTCTCGTATAGAGCGAGATTGCTCGCCATCGAAAAGTACTTTCAAGCGTTGGAGCAGTTCATTGTGTATGGCGGAAGAAGAAAGCAGCTCATCGGCACGGCTTCGGAGCGTTTCCTCTATTTTTTTTCTGACTTCATCGACGTGTGTTTTTTCTTTTGGCTTTGTCATGCGCCTATTGAAAGCATCTATGCCATCGGGCGATAGACAATTGATCAATCCAGTGTGATGAGACGCAATGCATAGCGACATAAGCTGTCCCGCTAAGTTTAGTGGGAAATCCCTGTTACGCAAAGCCTCCCAAATGTGCTGCGAACCAGCCGATGAATGGTCGATCTTTCCCTTGTTCCCTTTAGCATCTACATACTCGTCATCATCCAGATTCAGCTTGCCTACCGCGGATTTTAGATAATTTTGGAAATCATCCGAATACTTTCCGATATCATGAAGCAATCCGATCAGTTCTCCTATAGATGACAACCCAATTTTACCGGCAAAAGCACTCGCCAGAGCCGAGGTCTCCTCAAGGTGCTCTATCAGAGTTTGCGGCAGACCGTCAGATTGCTTATAGTGAGCGACATAGTTGTTCATTGAATCCTTTGTCATAAGATCATATTCTCCACTGCAATGCTGACTCTGACATATCGCTGGAAATCATCGGAATACTTCCCGAGATCATGCCACAACCCGGCGAGCCGTCCCCATCCGGCGCAGCCGAATTCAGCGGCGAATTCCGCGGCACGTTCGGCGGTTCCGCGCAGGTGGTCGGAAAGCAGGTGAACTCGTCCGTCTTCGGTGAGATGCGCTATGGGGTCGTCTTGTATTTTCATTGCAGCCTGCATTAATGCAATATTTTTCATCTTCTGTTATTCTTGATCGATCATTATACATATGTACAGGCTCAAAACGTGAGCCTGTGAAAAGCTCTACCTTTTATTCTTCCCGCCCCTCCCCGTGAAAAATCTCTTTTTCAGCGCCGACTCCACGCCGCCATATTGCGCCCTCGCCTGCCCCAACTTGTCCCGGACCTCTGTCCTTAGCGCAGGCGGCGCCAGGACTTCCACCTCCGGCCCGTGCTTAAGAACATCCATAACCAACTCTCTTGAATCCGAATACGGCACTTCAAGAATATATTGACCGCTTTCGAACCTTCCGTTCTGCCGGGGATGCCAGACTTCATCGGCGACCCATTTCGAGCGCTCGGTTGTAAAGCGCAGAACGGCCTTTCGATCGGCCCTGCCGGAGAAAATGCCGTATGCGGAGGCGAAGTATGCATTGAGCTTTCCGTCGCTGATTTCCACGGCCCGCGCGTCCAGCATGCGCGCTTTCAGTATCCGGTCCACGGAGAAACTTCTGAGCGCCCGCTTCGTGTGGTCCCATGCGTCCAGGTACCAGTTGTCCCGGTAATGGACAAGCCGTTGAGGAGAAATGGCGCGTTCGGTGGTTTTATCGCGCTGGCGTCCATGATAATGGATATACAGACGCTTGCGTTTGAGTACCGCGTCCGCGACTGCGGCAAAGTGCTCAGAATCGCTTCTCCGTCCGGCCATACGCAGGATGCGTACTCGTTTTTCGACCTGGCTTTGGCCCGCTTGCCGGGTCTTGAGAATTTGTTCTATCCTTTTACGGAGTGGCGCGATATGGCTTTCGAGCAGGCCGGGCTGGGCTTCTGACAGCAGTTGCTGGACGGTCAGCAGGGCGTGGAGTTCCGAGGCGTTGAACCAGAGGCCGGGCAGTTCGTAGGGATGCTCGCCCGTGGCCGCGTAATAGTAGCCGGAGGTCTTGCGATCGAACTCAATGGGAGCGCCGAGGTAGTTCCGCATGTCCCGGACCATCCGGGTGA
>Ga0210377_10003739_pt1 | contig 13007 bp, 9 predicted proteins | sample PLM4_65_b1redo_FD_155480 | JGI IMG/M metagenome (GOLD analysis project Ga0210377, IMG submission 155480) | Groundwater sediment microbial communities from an aquifer in East River, Colorado, USA - PLM4_65_b1 redo | ecosystem: Environmental > Terrestrial > Soil > Riparian zone | place: USA: East... | reverse complement strand
GACACCCTGGGGGTAGCCCTTGATCCCGGCGCCGCTCAGGCCCGACTCGAGGGTCACGTCGACGAACCGGCCCCGGCCCGTGTTCCGGAACAGGCGATTGAAGCTCGCGGGATCGCTGCGCAGGTGCTCGGGTGAGGGAGCCCCGTTCAGGAAGAAGAGATCCACCCAGCCGTCGTTGTCGTAGTCGAGCGCGGCGACGGCCCCGCCGAGCGTCTCGAACGGATACTTCATGTCGGTCGCGAAGTTCGTCTCAAGGAAACGCACGCCGCGCGACTGGGCCTCGTTGACCAGCACGAACGGAGACTCAAGGGCATTCGTGGAGGTCGAGGGCGGCCAGAGCAGGGTCGCCAGGCAGAGGCCGATCCCAAGGCGGGTGAAAGGGGTCACGATCGTCCTCATTTCTAGAGGCCCAGCCCGGCTTCCCGGCACTGGAGAAGAAGGCCCACAGGCAAGTTCATCCGCGGCGGGTGGGGAGGGGCTGCCAACCGGCAGCTACGTCCACGGGCACACTACGCCCATCACGCGGAGAACGTCAAGATCACAGATGGCCTGGATGGCCTGCCCTGGCCTCCGCCCAGGACCGCGGGCGAGCGCGGTGCGTTGCTGGGCTCGGGCTACTTCACGTTCGGCGACAGGGGTGGGAAGCCCTTCTTCTGCGCTTCCTTGTCGACCGTGGGGACGAAGTCCTGGATGCGAGGGAGCTTCTTGCCGTTGATGTAGAGGCTGGGGGTCGCCTGGACACCGACGCGCTGACCTTCGTTGATCTCGGCCAGGAGGCGTTCCCTGGTCTTCGGGTCGTTGATGCAGGCTTCCATGGCGGGGCCGTTGAGGCCGGCTTCGGTGGCGAGGCGCACCACGTCCTGGGGGGCGGGGTTCTGGAGGGGCGCGGCGAAGACCTTGTCGGCGTAGGGCCAGAAGCGGCCCTGGTACTGGGCGCACACCCCGCCAAGGGCGAGCCAGCACGCGCCGGGATGAAGCGTGCTCTTCATGTGCGGGTTGCAGGCCTGGTCGAGGGGATAGTGCCTGTAGTAGAGGATCACGCGGTTGCCGGCCTGGGGGATGAACGCGCCCAAGGCGCCGGCCAGCTGACGACAGAACGGGCAGAGGAAGTCCGAGTACTCGACCACCTGCACCGGCGCGTTGCCGGCGCCCTTCGAAGGCACGTCAGTCAGGGTCATCGACTGGGGCGCCGCTTGATCGAACTCCTTCGCGGCCTTCTGCGCGAAGTACTGCTCGAGCTTCTGGGGATCGTCGAGCGTTTGTTGAAGCCGGTCGGCCAACTCCTTGTAGTGCTGCGCCTCGGGAGTGACCGCGGCCGGCGCCGGCGTCGCGGCCGCCGTCGAGGCCGCGACGAGCGGCGCTCCGGTGGTGTCGGAGAGCGCCGCCGGGGGAGGGGTCACCGCCGGGGCCGCGCTCGTCGGCAAGCCGATGAGCGTGCGGCCACGCTCGGACTCGCGCAGGGTCAGCGTCGACTCGGCCCCCGTGACGGCCGCGGCCACGGCCAAGGAGCCCGCCACCCACCCGGACAGCAGCAAGCGTCCCTCGACCCGGGACGACAGGCCCCGGAGCGTTCCGACCGCCGAACGGGCCGGGGCGAGAGCGAGGAGCACCGCGACGTTGAGCGCGTAGGTCAGGAGGCACAGCCGGCAGAAGGCCTTGATCGTGAAAGCCTGAAGGGCGAAGAGGCCCAGGTCGAGGAGGAGGGCGAGCGCCACCAGGGCGAGGGCGACGGCGCCGGCCGCGTCGCGCACTTCGGGGGCCAAGAGGCCGAGGGTCAGGAGCACGAGGAGCGACAGGTAGAAGAAGAGGCCGATGGCGGCGAGGGGGATGCCGAAGACCACCGCATAGGGGCTTTGGTTGACCCTGTCGCAGCCGCTCTCCTGGCCTTCGCCGCAGACCTTGGCCACGGCCGCGCTGGCCGCGCCCTCCCCGTGGTGCTGCAGGAGCAAGACGCCGGCAACGACCGCGCCGAGCAGGCACAAAACCACCGCGATCGTCAGCCGATTGGCACTCGTTCCCAAGCCCACCTCCGTCGCGCGACTCTAGCTCACGGCCGTTTGCAGCCGCAAGCTACGGCGCGGCTTCGAGCAGCAGGACGGCGTCCTCCCAGTGACCGGGCACGGTGAAGGCTTGGGTCTTCCCTTCGGGGAAGGTCTTGCCGTTGAAGTTGCCGGTCACGAACGTGCCGGCGTCCCTTCGCTCGCCGGTGGTCGGGCTGATCCACGTCACCCGGACGTTCTTGGAAGCGATCTTGTCGAGGTGGAGCGCGAACGTGCACTGGCTCGCGACGTAGGCGAGGCCCTTGTCTCCGCGATAGGAGCGCATCGCCGTGTTGAGCGTGCGCTCGCTGCCGACACCGGTGGCGAAGAGGCCCTGATCGGGCGTCATCTCCCACCACGGCAGGGACGTCACGATTTCCTTCATCTTGCCGACGTGGGCGGCGCCGGGGGTGTCGAACGTCTTGTCCCAGCCCGGCTCCATGCGCCACATCTGGTTCTGGCCGTAGGTGTGGAATCCCCCGGCCATCACCGTCCACCAGGCCTGCCGCCGCACGACGAGCGGCGTGATCGGTCCTTGCGGGTACTCCGGCCCGTCCTCGTAGGCTCCTTCGCCGAGAACGACGGGCTTGCGTGGCCAGAGGAGGGTGTCGGCGACCACCGCGGGGTAGACCTTGGCCCACTCCGTCCACGTCTCGATCATGTCGAAGCCGAGCCAGTCGTCGCCGTGGAAGTACTGGGACGACGAGCGCCAGCCACACGGGTGGTAGGTGATGAGGTGGACGCCGCCGTTGCCTTCGCGCAGGCCGCGGCCGAGCTCACGGTAGACGTCCTCGAAGCCGGTGGCGATCCGGTCCCCGCCGTTGACCCAGACGACGTTGGGCGCGTTCTTGTACCGCGCGCCGAGCCACCGGCCATAGGCTCGAGCCTTGGCGGCGTCGATCGCCGCCACATCGTTGACGTAGTAGCCCCAGGTCGGGAGCATGGCGAGGACGAGGCCCCGCGCGTTGGCCGATTCGACGAGGGCATCGACGTGCCGGAAGTAGGCGTCGTTGGGCGTGCGCGGGTCGTCGTTCAGCCAGGGCTTGTCGCCGTTCGCGTTCGCCAGCGGCGTCTTGTTCTCGAAGCCGCTGCCGAGGCCCCAGGCGAGGACGCCCTGGATCACGGTGAAGCCCTTCCGGCTGCGGTTCGCGAAGTAGGCCTCGGCCTGGTCCTTCGTGTACTGGGCGAAGAGCGGCCAGGCCGTATCCCCGAGCCAGAAGAACGGCCGGCCGTCGCGGTCGAGGAAGTGGCGGCCGTCTCCGCTCACGCGGAGCGGCCCGTTGACGGTGCCGGCCGGCGGCGGTGCAATCTCCTTCACGCGCACGTTCCGGTACCGCACGAACTGCTTCGTGAAGTCGCCGCCGCCGTGGACCTGGAGGGCGATGCCGCCCTTGTCGCCGAGGCGCCTGGCCGTATCCGTCCACTCGATCCACTTCGTTCCGTTGATCCAGGTCGTGACGTGGGGCGGGTTGCCGACGATCCGGGCCCGCAGCTCGTTCCAGACCCCGTGCTTCCAGAAGGTCGACCAGGCCTCCGGCTTCACGGGAAGGGGATGGGGCGCGTGGACCCGCGCGATGTCCGTTACGGTGTCGCGGAACGAGAAGTTGGAGGCGGCGATGTCGCCGGGAAGCCCCTCGCCGTAGATGCCCATCAGGTTGCCGCGGGCGTGATAGTCGATCATGGCCTGGTAGGCTTCGCCCTTCTCGGTGCTACGGAGGAAGAGGCCGCTGTCGGGGCCGAAGTCGTTGCGCATCTCCAGCACGACCTCGAAGTCGCCGTAGGCCTTGTCGGTGATCACGATGCCGCCGTTGCCGGGTTTGTCCTGGCTGCCCACGATGGCGCCGTTTTCGACGACCCAGCGCCCGCCGGTGCCGTGCCCCGTCTTGTCGCTCACGTGCCAGCCCGCGAGCGTCTTGCCGTCGAAGATCGGGACGAAGCTCGGGTCGGCCCTCGGGGGCGCGGCGTGGAGAGAAGTGGCGGCGACCGCCGCGAACACGAAGCTGCGACCGGCCACGATTGCCTTCATGAGCCCTCCTCGCTGTCGGGTCATCCTGTCCTTTGCTCCCTGGAGCCGTCAATGGCCCTTTGGCTGCGCCGTGAGCCGCCAGTAGCCCGCGGCGACGCTCCGCTTGGAGCGCGTGGTAGACTACGCTCCGGTTCCCCAGAAGACACACACGGGTCGGGCGACCGTTCTGGCCGCTGACCCTCTTCTCTTTTCGCTCCCAGTGGAGGTACGTACATGCACAAGATTCTGGCGGCGGTGTCCTTCGTGTCGCTCGGTGCGGCGGGGGTCACGGCCGTTCAGGCCGCAGACGCGCCCCTCGGCACCCAGAGACCGAAGATCCTGCAGATCTTCATGGAAGAGGTGAAGCCGGGCCGGGGGCCCGCCCACACGAAGAATGAGGCAGGCTGGCCGGCGGCCCTCCGCAAGGCCAACAACAAGGGCTACTACCTTGCGGTCAGCGGCGTCAACGAGGTCTGGTTCCTCAACCCCCGTGACTCTTTCGCGGCGGCCGAGGCCCAGGCCAAGGCGGACGAGGCCGACGCCGCCCTTTCGGCCGAGGTCGACCGCCTGTGGACCGTGGACGGCGAGATGCTCTCGAAGACGGGCGCCATGACTGGCGTGCTCAACGACGAGCTCAGCTACCGCGCCGACTGGGACACGGCGAAGATGCGCTACTACGAGGTCACGGTGATGCGCATCCAGCCCGGCTACCGGCGCGAGTTCGTGGCGCTCCGCAAGCTGGTGAACGCCGCGCACGACAAGGTGAAAGTCGACGAGCGCTGGTCGGTGTACGAGATCGCGACCGGCGCCCCCGACGATACCTACGTGTTCTTCGCGCCGCTCGCCTCGCTGGCCGAGTGGGACAAGTCCGAGGCTATGCACGGCAAGGATTACCAGGACGCGCTCGGCGAGGAGACGCGGGGCCGCTTGCGCGACTTCAGCCGGGTCGCCGTCAAGAGCTCCGAGACGAAGCTCTTCCAGTTCAGCCCGAGGATGAGCTACGTGTCGAAGGAGATGGCCGACCGCAGCCCCGAGTTCTGGAACCCCAGGCCGCCGGCGGCTCCGGTCAAGAAGGACGAGAAGAAGTAGAAGCTCGAAGGCCCGGGGACGCAACGGCATTCGGACTATTCATGAGGAAGGCCAGACCGGCCTCATGAATAGTCCTTCGGGCTGGCGGCCGTCCTCGTCGGCGACACCGTAGCGCCGGCCCAGCTCCCAGGAGCTCGTGAGGTCGCCGGCATCGCTTCCGAGCGCAGGAAGCCCGGAGTCACGGCCACCACGGCGATGCGGTATTTGCGCAGCTCCTCGGCGAGGACATTCGCGAGGTGCTTGAGGGCCGTCTTGACGAGGTGCTGCACCACCGACATGCCGCCGATGAACGTGTCGCCTTCCGTGACTTCGACGATCAGGCCGCCCTTCCCACGAATGGCGGTTTAGAATCGATGAATGAGCTTTCCGAGGGCGCGACAAGGACCTTGAGCCCCCGCCCACGCCAGGTGAGCGACGACGACATCCTGCAGGGCGCGCTCCGCACGATCGTGCGGAAGGGGCCGGCGCGCATGAGCCTGGTCGACGTGGGCAAGGAAGTCGGCGTCTCGGCGGCCGCCATCGTCCAACGTTTCGGGAGCAAGCGCCGGCTGCTCCTGGCGATCGCCGCCCAGGGACCCGAGGCCAACCGGTGGATCTTCGAAGGCCTCCGAACCACCCACCCCTCGCCGATCAAGGCGCTCCTGGCCCTGGCCGACTGCATGGGGCAACTCGGCGAGACGCCCGACGAGATCGCGAACAGCCTGGCCTTCCTGCAGGTCGACCTCACCGACGCCGAGTTCCACCGGCACGCTCTCGGAAGCTCGACCGCGATCCACGACGGCATCCGCGACCTTGTCCAGGACGCGCAGTCGAGCGGCCAACTGGTCAGGACCGACGCGTCCCGCCTCGCGTGGGCGGTGCAGTCGGCGATGAACGGCTCGCTCCTCAACTGGGCGATCCACCGCGACGGGGAGGTGGCCGCCTGGATCCGGCGGGACCTCGAAACGGTGCTGCGTCCGTACCGGTCGCCGCGTCGCGGGGCTCGGTAGACGGGAGCCGCCAGGGAGGGCCGCGCGCAGAGAGCCGTCAAAGCGCCATCGGCGGTCCGAGGAGCAGTCGACAGATGGCGTTGCATGGGGTCGGGCGAGCCGGACGGTCGGTGCCTAGCGTGGGGGGCAACGGATTTCGGACTATTCATGAGGAAGGCCAGACCGGCCTCATGAATAGTCCGAGTCCGAGCTACGGGTGACGCTTGCCGACGAACGCGTCGTACACGAAGCCTCCGAGGATGCCGCCCAGGGACGGCGCCACCAGAGGCACCCACCACCAGCCGTTGCCGGCGCGGAAGACGTCGCCGCCCCAGCCCGCGATTGCGGTGAAGAGGCGCGGGCCGAGGTCGCGGGCGGGGTTGATGGCGTAACCGGCGTTGAAGCCGAAGGCCATGCCGATGGCCACGACCAGCAGGCCCACGACCACCGGGGTCGTGCCCGGCGCCGGCGGCTGGTTGCGGCTGTCGCCCAGGGCGAAGATCACGGCGAGGAGGAGCGCCGTGCCCACGACCTGGTCCACGAACCCTCCGGCGAGGCTGAGGAAGGGCTGCGGGTACGTCGAGAAGATGCCGGCGGTCGCCTGCGGGCCCGACACCTGGCGCAGGCCGCCGTCGAACGCGTCGAAGGCCTCGCGGTAGGTGACGAAGGCCACGGCCGCGCCGGTGAACGCGCCCGCGACCTGGGCCAAGACGTAGGCGGGCACCTTGCGCCACGGGAAGCCGCGGTGGACCGCGACCGCCAGCGTCACCGCCGGGTTCATGTGCGCGCCCGAGACGCCCCCGGCCACGTAGCAGCCGAGGGTGACGGCGAGGCCCCAGCCGATGTTGATGGCCAGGTAGCTGCCGTTCTGGCCACGGCTCAGGACGTTCTGCGCGACCACCCCCGCGCCGAACGCGATGAGGACGAACGTCCCCAGGAACTCGGCCAGCGCCTCTCGGTAGGTGTCTCGCATGGCTGCCAAGCCTAACCGACGTGGACGTGGCGGGTCGACTCGTGGCATCGTTTTCGCTCGGATCGGAGGAGGGACGATGGCCACGATCGAGGCTCGGACGAGAGACGGTTCCCGCACGACGCTCGATCCATCCACCCGCCTGGTCGAGGCCAAGCGCGCCCCCTCGGACCCCGAGAACGTCTTCCGAATGAACAAGAACATCGCCCGGGGATGACGCCGCGCGTCGTGATCCTCGGGGGCGGGTTCGGCGGCCTAATGGCCGCCCGTGGGCTGGCGAAAGCCCCGGTCGAGGTGACGCTGGTCGACCGCCAGAATCACCACCTCTTCCAGCCGCTCCTCTACCAGGTGGCCACGGCGGGGCTCTCGTCGGCGGAGATCGCGTCGCCCATCCGGCGCATCCTGCGGCGGCAGAAGAACACGACCGTGCTCCTGGCCGAAGCGCGCGGCTTCGAGCTCGAGGGCCGCCGCGTCCTGCTCGCCGACGGCGAGCTGCCCTACGACTTCCTGGTGGTGGCGACCGGAGCCGCGCACTCGTACTTCGGCCACGAAGACTGGGCCGAGCACGCCCCCGGCCTCAAGACCCTCGACGACGCCCTCGAGCTGCGGCGCCGCGTGCTCCTGGCCTTCGAGGCCGCCGAACGCGAAGCCGATGCCGAGCGGCGGCGGCAGTGGCTCACGTTCGTCGTCATCGGGGGCGGAGATGGCCGGTGCGATGGCCGAGATCGCCCGCCACACCCTGGCCCGCGAGTTCCGGCGTATCGATCCGCGCGCGGCGCGCGTCATCCTGGTGGAGGCCGGCCCGCGGATCCTGTCGACCTATCCCGAGGACTTGTCGCGGAAGGCCGCGCTTCAGCTCGAAAGGCTCGGGGTGCAGGTCTGGACCGGGGCCGCCGTCACCGGCATCGACGAGTCGGGCGTGGCCCTCGGCGGCGACCGGCTCGCCGCCCGGACCATCGTCTGGGCGGCCGGCGTCCAGGCTTCGCCCCTCGGCAAGGCGCTGGGCGTGCCGCTCGACCGCGCGGGGCGCGTGAAGGTCACGCCCGAGCTGACGTTGCCCGGTCGTCCCGAGGTCTTCGTGATCGGCGACCTCGCCGCGCTCGAGCAGGACGGCCGACCCGTGCCCGGGGTGGCGCCGGCGGCCATGCAGATGGGCCGCCACGCCGCGGCCAACATCGTGCGCGCCGCGCGGGGCGAGGCGCTGCTTCCCTTCCGCTACCGGGACAAGGGATCGCTCGCCACGATCGGCCGTCGCGCGGGAATCGCGTGGTTCGGCGGGCAGCGCAAGCTTACGGGCTTCGTGGCCTGGGTCGCCTGGCTCGCCATCCACATCTTCTTCCTCATCGGCTTCCGCAACCGCTTCGTGGTGATGTTCACGTGGGCCTGGGCCTACCTGACTTATCAGCGGAGCGCCCGGTTGATCCTCGGCCAGGGCCGCCCGCCGGGACCTTCGGCTCGAGCGCGTTGACGCCTCGGAACATTTGGCTCGGGCCTATCGTCCCTTCTAGGATCACGGCGTTCCCGCTCCCGCGAGGTCCAATAGAATGATCATCGACCGCAGCTCGATCGCTCCCCTTGCCCTCATTGTCGCCACGATCTCTGCCCCGTCCGGCCTCGCCGCGGAGTCGGCGACGGTCGCCGCCCTCGACCGGTCGGCCGACGCATGCACCGACTTCTACCAGTTCGCCTGCGGCGGCTGGCGCGCCAAGAACCCGCTGCCTGGCGACCAGCCGCGCTTCGGCCGGTTCAACGAGCTGGCCGACGGGAACCGGACGATCCTCCGCGAGATCCTCGAAGCGGCCGCGAAGGACGATCCGAAACGCGACCCCGTCGACCGGAAGATCGGGGACTACTACGCCGCGTGCATGGACGAGGCGGGGATCGAGGCGAAGGGTCTCTCCGGGTTGAAGCCGGACCTCGACCGCGTCCTGGCGCTGGCCTCGAAGGCCGACCTGCCGGCCCTCCTCGGCCACTTGCACACGTTCGGGGTCGGAGCGGGCTTCACCCTTTCCTCGGGCCAGGACTTCAAGGACGCGACCCAGTTCATCGCGGACGCCGACCAGGGGGGGATGGGCCTCCCGGAGCGCGACTACTATTTCCGGGACGACGCCAAGTCCGTCGAGCTGCGCAAGGCGTACGTCGTTCACGTCCAGAGGATGTTCGAGCTGCTGGGCGACGCCCCGGCCGCGGCCGCGAAGTCGGCGTCCACGGTGATGGAGATCGAGACCGCACTCGCCAGGTCTGCCATGGACCTCGTCAGCCGACGGGACCCCGAGAAGGTCTACAACAAGATGCTGCTTTCCGAGCTCGCAGCGCGGACGCCCTCGTTCGACTGGACACCGTACCTGAAGGAGGCCGAAGCCCCGGCCTTTTCGAGCCTCAACGTGTCCGACCCGGGCTTCTTCAAGGGCTTCGAGGAGGTCGTGAAGTCGCGCTCGATCGCCGACTGGAAGACCTACCTGCGCTGGCAGATCGTCCACGCCCAGGCGGCCCTGCTCCCGAAGGCGTTCGTCGACGAGGACTTCGCTTTCTTCGGCCAGGCGTTGACAGGAGCCAAGGAGGAGCGGCCCCGGTGGAAACGCTGCGCCGACTACGTCGACGACGACCTCGGGGAGGCGCTCGGCCGCCGCTACGTGGAGAGGGCGTTCGCCGGCCAGGCCAAGGAGCGCATGGTGGGGCTCGTCCAGGCCCTGGAGCGCGCCCTCAGCCGTGACATCCGCGACCTGACCTGGATGACCGACGCCACGAAGAAGGAGGCCCTCCGGAAGCTCGAGGCGATCGTCAACAAGATCGGCTACCCGGAGATCTGGCGCGACTACTCGGCCCTCGAGGTGAGCCGCACCGATGCCGTGGGGAACTCGCTGCGCGCGAACCAGTTCGACTTCCATCGGCGGCTGGGCAAGATCGGCAAGCCCCTCGAGCGGCGCGAGTGGAGCATGACGCCGCCCACCGTGAACGCCGGCTACAACCCCAACATGAACGACATCACCTTCCCGGCGGGCATCCTGCAGCCGCCGTTCTTCGACATGAAGGCCGACGACGGGCTCAACCTGGGCGCCATCGGCGCGGTGATCGGCCACGAGCTGACCCACGGTTTCGACGACCAGGGCCGGCAGTTCGCCGGAGACGGCAACATGAAGGACTGGTGGACCGCGGAGGACGCGAAGAAGTTCGAGGACCGCGCCGCGTGCCTCGTCGAGCAGTTCGACGGCTACACGGCGGTCAGTGACGTGAAGCTCCAGGGCAAGCTGACCCTGGGCGAGAACGTGGCGGACGCGGGCGGCATGCGCATCGCGTACATGGCGCTCATGGACCTTCTCGCCGGGAAGGAGCGTTCAGGGGTGGACGGATTCACCCCCGAGCAGCGTTTCTTCCTCGGCTGGGCCCAGGTTTGGTGCGAGAACCTGAGCGACGAATCGGCCCGCTTCCTGGCCCAGGTGGACGTCCACGCCCAGGCGCGCTACCGCGTCAACGGCGTCGTCGCCAACCTCCCCGAGTTCGCGAAGGCCTACGCGTGCAAGCCCGGTTCGCCGATGGTGCGCGAGAAGCCCTGCCGCATCTGGTAGGGGGTGCCGTCAGAACACCTGACCGGACGCGCCGTTCGATCCGGAGTTGCCGGACGAGAAGCCGCCTTGGCCGCCGCCGCCGCTCGTGAGCTGGTTGCCCGTAGTCGTGACGGTCGTGCCCACGCGATAGACGGCGTAGGACGGTCCGCCCGCCCCTCCGCCCCCGTGGCCACCGCGGCCTCCGGCGCCTCCCGATCCGCCGTTCCCTCCCGCGCCGACCTCGGAGGTGCAGACAAAGCCGCCCGTGCCTGCGTTTCCGCCGAACCCGCCGCCCCCGCCGCTGCCGCCCCTTCCGCCATCACCTCCGCGGCCGGACGAGATCGTGTTGCCGGTCAGTTGGACGCCGGTGGAGTTGACGAGGACGACGCCGAATGAACCGCCGCCGCCACCGCCTCCGGTGCCGGCCGTCCCCGCGCAACCGCCGCCGCCACCACCGCCGCCGCCGTTGCCCTGGCCGTCGTCACAGAACGTACAGCCTTGACCTCCTCCCCCACCGCCACCGCCGCCTCCTGCCCCCGGCTGCCCATCGACGCCGTTGTTCCCCGCGTCCGACGTCCAGAAGCCGCCGCTGACGCTCCCCCCGCTGCCGCCGCTGCCATTCGCACCGGCCGCCCCGGACGAGCCACTCGCGCCGTTGCCCCCCGCTCTCCCCGGGTCGCCGCCGGACCCGCCAAAGCCGCCTGGAGTGTTGGGCTGCCCTGTGCCTCCCGGCGAGCCGGAGTTGGAGCCGTCCGCGCCTCCCTTTCCCCCCACGCCACCCGAGTTGCACGCCGAGAGGCCGGCCACTCCTCCCAAGCCCCCCGGCCCGTTGGTGTCGCAATCGACGCCGAAGCCGATGCCGCCGTTGCCTCCGTTGCCTCCGTTGAGACCATTACTGCCGTTCACGGTGGAGGCGGCGCCATCGCCGGCCTCGATCGTGTCACGTTCGACGCGCAGGCCGGGACACGCGTTGCAGTAGAGACCGTAGTTGGAGACGCCGGATTGTAGCGGGTTGCCCGTTGCGATCGTCAGATCGGCCAGGTGGGTGACCGCGGTGATGTTGCTTCCGGTCACGCCGGTCAGGCGGCCACCCACTACCGTCGTGGCGAGAAGCCTCGTCTCGAACGAGTTCGACCGCGCCCAGTTGCTCGAGGCATTGAAGCCTCCCCAGATCGAGATGCCGCTCGCGAGCGTGACCGACCCCGAGTACGTGCCCTGCGAGACGTAGACGTGGTCCTTGGCCAGCGCGATGGCCTTCGCGATGCCCGCGGAGACGGTGGCCATGGGGGCTTCCCGGGTGCCGGGGTTCGCATCGTTGCCGTTCGTGGCCACGAAGACCGCTCGGGCAATCGAGCCGTCGATCCCGTCGCAGTCGCTGTCGAGGAAGAGCGGGTCGGGGAGGTCGTCGGCCTGGCCGGGGGCGCACGTGGACGCCCCCGTGAGGGTCGCGACCGCCTGGCCTCCCGGAGTCGCCGTGACCGTCAGGGTACCGGCCTGAGGACCCACGGCCGCGGGGGCGAACGACACGCTCACGGTGCAGGCCTGGCCGGGGCCAAGCGCGATGCCGTTGCAGCCGTTGTCGCTCGCAGGCAAGGTGAAGCCCGGATCGGCTACCAGCGTGACCACGACGGCTCCGGACGGAGACAGGCCGACGTTCCGCGCTTCGAAGCTCCGCGTCACGACCTGGCCGGCGCCGATCGTTCCGAAGTTGGCCGCCGTCGGCAACAGGGCCAGGGTCGCCCCGGTCGGGCACGCCTCGTCGACCAGGCCATTGCAGTTGTTGTCGAGGCCGTCACCACAGATCTCGGTTGCTCCGGGGTACGTGGTGGCGACGTCGTCGCGGCAGTCGAAGGGAGCCCTGCCGCAACTCGTGCTGGTGGCGAAGAAGCCGTCGCCGTCGGCATCGACGCAGGCCCCCGCCGCCGAGCAGTCGGCAGGCACGAGCACGTTTTCCGCGTCGTAGACCGCGGCGCAGCGGAAGCGCCCGCCTCCGCTGTTCGCGATGGGGCCGAGGATCTGGCTGGCCCCCAGGCGCACCTCGTAGGGGGAGAGGTTCCGCACGCTTCCACTGACGCCGGCCAGGACGGAGCCCTGCACGGTCAATCGGCCGGCCGCGCCCGCGTTCGTGACCGCGAAGCCCTCGCCGCCCTGGGCCTCGAGGGTGACCGCGCGCATCGTGGGCGAAGCGCCTTCGTTGTAGACGCCGCTCGCGGTGCCGGTGGCCACCGCGGTGCCGCGGACCTCGTCCAACGACGGCGTCCCCGTCTTGTTGTAGAGGGCGTAGCTCTCGGTCGCGCCGGAGGCAAGGGCGGTGACGGCGCGAAGGCGGGAGGAGCCCGCGCTGTTGGAGACCGCGACCGCGAAAGCGCCGCCTCCAGTGTTCTCGACGGT
>Ga0210377_10003738_pt1 | contig 13009 bp, 14 predicted proteins | sample PLM4_65_b1redo_FD_155480 | JGI IMG/M metagenome (GOLD analysis project Ga0210377, IMG submission 155480) | Groundwater sediment microbial communities from an aquifer in East River, Colorado, USA - PLM4_65_b1 redo | ecosystem: Environmental > Terrestrial > Soil > Riparian zone | place: USA: East... | reverse complement strand
CACCTCGAGCAGATGGCCATCACCGGGGCCGAGACGCCGGCGTTCGTCCAGAACCGCTGCTTCGCCCGCCTCGGCTGGGACCGCGACGTTCGAGCGTTCTGCGTGGAGCGCAAGATCGTCTACCAGGGCTTCTCTCTGCTCACCGCCAACCCGGAGGTGCTGCACGACCGTCTGGTCGCCGGCATCGCCGCGCGCCAGCGAGCAACGCCGGCGCAGGTCGTGTTCCGCTTCGCCCAGGCCGTGGGCCTGCTGCCGCTGACCGGCACCTCCAGCGCCGAGCACATGAAGCAGGACCTGGCCAGCCATGGGCTGGCGCTCTCCGACGAGGAGGTGCAGAGGATCGAATCGCTGGCTGGCTGACGGCGGCTAGGACGGACGCTTGTCGGTCGCTCCGGGACGGGTTTTTCTCAGCTCGGCCTCGCGACGACGACGGGTAAGACGGCGGAGCCGTCGAACGGCGGCACGGGTCTTCGAGTGGGTCGCCATTTCTCTCCTCCGAGGTTCCTCATTCTACACGAGGGCTCTCACCACGGGGTCGGTGGCGCCCCGCTCCGGCCCACAGGACCGCGGCGACGACGGCACCGATCGCACCGACTGCGCCGCCCACGACGAAACCGACGCCGTAGCCGTGACCCGCAATGATCGGACCGAGCGCGAAGGACCCGAGCGCGAATCCCAGATAGAGGGAAGTGCTGTAGCCCCCCATGACCAGTCCGCGGGCGGATGGGGCGGCGGACGCTGCCAGGGCGACGCTGATGGCGACGAACGCGATACCACTCGTCGCTCCGAAGATGGCAACCAGCGCGAGCAGGGCTGCCTGGCCACGGACGTGGGGCAAGAGCGCGGTTACCGCCGACGCGAGCAGGACCCCGCCGACCGCATAGAGCGGGGGTCGCCCGGTCCGGTCGAGCAGCCAGCCGGCCGGCAGCCGTGCAACCGTGTTGGCCAGGCCGAGCACGAGGAATACGAGACCGATGGCCGCGGGTCCAAGCCCACGTTCCTGACCGAGGAGGGGGAAGAACGGGAAGACGACGCCCTGGATCAGCAGGCCGCTGACCGACGCGATCCACCCGGCCCACACGGCGGCGTTGCCCTTGATGTCGGCAAACGTGGCGCTGGAACGCGTGCTCGCGTGACCGACGGGCGGCGCCCGCAGGGCCAGGCCGAGCCCAAGAGCGAAGGCGATGCCGAGCCCGCTCACGAGCAGCGCCGGACGATAGCCCCACCACTCGGCGACGAGCCCGCCGACGTACGGCCCGATTCCGATCGCTCCATAGTGCGCCGTCGCGTACCACGCGTAGGCGTGGCCGGTCTTGTCGCTCGGTGCCGCGTCCGCCACGAGCGAGAGAGCGCTCGGCGTGAACGCCGCCACGCCGAGACCGGCAAGACCGTAGAGCGCGATCAGCGCGAGCTGGCCTTCGACGAGCGGCAGCAGCAGCGACGTCAGCGCCCCCAGGGCCATCCCGCCTTGCATGAGCCGGTGCCGTCCCCAGACGTCCGAGGCCCGGCCGAGCGGAATGGAGCCGGCCGCCGCCGCCGCCATGTGCGCACCGATGATGAGCCCCACCCCCGTCGCGGTAGCGCCGTGAGCGGCGGCGTACAGCGAGAGGATCGGCCCGCGCATCTGGGCGCTGGCGTAGTGCAGGAACGTGAGCGTGCAAACGAAAGCAATGGTCGAATTCATGCCAGCGTCGCTCTGTTAGACACGGCTGCTCGGTGAGCGTGACAGACGGCTTGACCTTCCAGTCGGTGGAAGGTCTATCGTGGCCGCCAGCGGACTGGAGGCGGAGGCATGGGGCAGGCGCTGACCATTGGACGACTCGAGCGGGCAACGGGGGTCCGGGCGAAGACGATCCGCTACTACGAACAGGTCGGCGTGCTGCCGGTGCCGGGGCGCAGCGCGGCGGGGTATCGCCAGTACACCGAGTCGGAGGTTCAGCGGCTGGTGTTCGTTCGGCGGGCGCGTGCGCTGGGGCTCTCCCTTGGACAGCTTCGAACGCTGACGGCCGCTCTGGACCGCGGGCCACGGGGTGCTGTGCGCCCACGGTTGCTCGGACTCGTGCGTGCGCAGCTGGTGGCCGTGGCGCGACAGAGGGCGGAGCTTCGGCTCCTGCAGCAGCAGCTGGAGCAGGTGCTGCGACGGCTCCGGGCACCGATAGGCAGGGATCGCTCCGGGGGCTGCCGTTGCCTGGAGACCGGCAGCGAGTGCTGATCGCCCTGCTCTCCGCGTCGTTCCTGTTCAATCTGGGGCAGGGTGTGCTCCGCCCCTCGCTGCCGCTCTATCTGCAGCGCGTCTTTGCCGCGAGGTACCAGCAGGTGACGCTGATCCCGGCGGTCTTCGGCGCCGGCAAATGGATCGCCAGCCTGCCGACTGGATATCTGCTGGACACCCTCGGCCGACGACTCCTGATGACCAGCGGCCTGTTGTTGATTGCCGGCAGCGATCTCGGCAGCGTGATGGTTACCCGGTACGGCGCCTTCCTGGCGTTGCGCGCCCTGGCTGGCGTGGGCTGGGCGATGTTCGCGACCGTCGCGACGACGGCCATGGTCGGCGGCCGAGCCGTGTCGCGTCGTGGTCGCGCCGTCAGCCTGCTCTTGATGAGCGAGACACTGGGGCTGTTGCTTGGCACCTCGATGGGAGGCTTGCTGTATCAGCGCGTTGGAACGGTCACTCCCTTCGTCTTCGAGGCCGCGTGCATGCTGGCGGCGAGCCTCGCGCTGATCGGGGCGACGTTCCCGGCGGCCGAGCCACGATCGACGAGCGGCGGGGGCTCGCGGGACTGGCGCCGTCTCGGGACGGCGCTCCGTGTCCCCGGTGTCCTGTTGATGGGGCTCACCAGCGCGGCGCTGACGGTCGTTCAGACCGGAATTCTCGTTTTCCTCTTCCCGCTGTACCTGGTCGAGCGGGCGGGCCTGAGCCCGTCGACCATGGGCTTGCTGGTCAGCCTGGGCGTGCTCGGCCGGCTTGGGGCGCTCTGGGTTGGGGGTAGCACCTCCGATCGGGTAGGTCGCATGCGTGTGCTGATTCCGGGCTTGCTGATGTATGCGGTCCTGCTCGGGAGCCTGACCCTCCTGACGCATCCCCTGGCGCTCGGCCTCTGGAGCCTCGCGATCGGCGGCGCCGGCGGCCTCGTGGCGCCGCTTCCGGCGGCCCTCACCGGGGACCGGGCTCCGCTCGCCGTCCAGGGTGTGGCGATCGGTTGGCTTCGCACGATCACCGATACTGGACAGATCGTGGGTCCGCTGATCATGGGGGCCCTCGCCGATACGCTCGATCTCACCGCGCCCTTCTTCCTCGGTGCGACGCTGCTGCTCGTGACGGCGTGGCAGTGCCGTCGCCACGCCAGGGCGATGTCGGCGGCGACGGTGTCATGACGTGGCGTACTCGAAGAGCGGGCTCTGCAGCAGCCGCCAGAGCGTCGGCACCAGGTCGGGCGATTCGTAGAACGGGTGCCGCCGAAAGATTGCTCCGCACTGCTCGTCCAGGGTGGTGAGAGTCTCGGGCCTCGTCCGGGCGACCTCCCGGACCTCTTGGACGTGCTCTTGCGCGAAGAGAAGTCGCGCGGGATCGACATAGCCTGTTTCGATGAACCCGCGGGTCTTCCTGCTGCACCGGCAGGGATTGGCGCGGTTCACGAGGCCGCACTTGTCGTTCATGAAGCGGTGCAGGTCGCGGCGCGCGCGAGCCAGCCGCTGCCGGAAATTGGCGCGACTGATCTGCATCAGCTCGGCCCCGACCGCGTCAGTCACCGCGAAGATCTCTCCGAGGATGTAGACCAGGCGTTGCTCGCGATCGAAGCAGAGCAGCATGCCCACGGGCCACGGTAGCCCCGACCATTCAAGAGGCCGGCGCCCCTCGCGTACAGTAGCCGTACAATCGAACGGCAGGGCAGGGTATGGCGCAGGGCCACGGACACGAGCACGGACATCCCGCCGGCGCCCACGGTCACGGGCACACGCACGGCGTGGTCGATCCGTCGATCGCCTCGACCGACCGGGGCCTGTGGGCGCTGAAGTGGTCCTTCGTCGGCCTCATGGCGACCGCCCTGATCCAGGTCGGCGTGTTCGCCGTGTCCGGGAGCGTCGCCCTGCTCGCCGACACGATCCACAACTTCGCTGACGCCGCGACTGCGATCCCGCTCGGCATCGCCTTCCTGCTGGCGAAGAGACGCGCCACCCGCCGGTTCACCTACGGGCTGGGCCGCGTCGAAGACCTGGCCGGTCTGGCGATCATCGTCACGATCACGGCCAGCGCCGTCTTCGCCTCCTACGAGGCGATCCACCGTCTGCTCCACCCGCAGCCGGTCGAGATGCTGTGGGCGGTCATGGTGGCATCCGTGATCGGCTTCGTGGGCAACGAGGCCGTCGCGGTCTTCCGCATCCGGGTCGGGAAGCAGATCGGCAGTGCCGCGCTCATCGCCGACGGCTACCACGCCCGCGTGGACGGCTGGACGAGTCTCGCGGTGCTCGTCGGAGCGGTGGGCGTGGGGGCGGGCTACCCGCTCGCCGACCCGGTGGTCGGCATCCTGATCTCGGTAACGATCTTCGTGCTCGTCTGGCAGTCGGCCCGCGCCGTCCTGCTTCGCGTCCTCGACGGCGTGGAGGCCGAGACGCTGGACGAGATCGGCCACGCCGCCGGTCACGTTCCGCGCGTCGAACAGGTTACGGATGTGCGCGCCCGCTGGATCGGTCACCGCCTGCACGCCGAGCTCAGCGTCACCGTGCCGGGCGGCTTCTCGGTCGCGGAAGGGCACGAGGTCGCGCGGGAGGTACGTCACCAACTGCTCCACCACCTGCCGCATCTCGGCAGCGTGACGGTCCACGTCGATCCCTACGGCCAGGGCGGAGAGCGACACCACCGGATCGGCGAACATACCCACGACGGCCTGCCGACCCATTCCCACGACTGACCGCCGGTGGATGTGTTCGGCCGTGAGCGCGTGTCGCGCGGTTTGACGACGTGGTGTTGACACAGTCGCGCACGGACATGTATCGTGCCGCCGTGATCCTGGCGCCCTCCGTGTACCGACGAGTCTTGTGTCTGGGCCTGGTCAGCATCGCGCTGGCGGTGCTCGTCGGTCACGTGTGCGTGGGGCCGTCCGCGGCCGATCACGCTGGTCTTCCGTTCTCAGAACCGCATCATGATGATGCCGGCAGTGTGCCTGACGGCTCGCACGCCGCGCTCTGCGAGGGCATGGTGGCGAAGGCGCCCACGAGCACCGCGAATGTGGCGTTGCAGGCGACCGCCCCGACCTCGTTCGCGTTCGCTGTTGTCCCGAGCGTCGCGCCGTCCGCCCGCCTGCGTGCATCGACCAGGAGTCGAGCCGACGCCAGCCCGCCGCCGCTGTTTCTGCTGCACGCTTCGTTCCTGATCTGATCTAACCCGCTCCCGCGTTCTCCGCGTCGTGTCGCTGCAGGTGCGTCACGTCACGTTCGCCAGCGAGAGGGAGAGGGCATGGTCATCCGCGTTTTGACTGCAATTGCAAGCGCCGCCATCATCTCGGCCGCAACTGTCTGGGCCTCCGGCGGCGTGCGCCCGGCCGAAGCGGTTCCCGCCTTCGCCCGGCAGTACGACGTGCAATGCAACGTGTGCCACACGCGCCCACCGCGCCTGAACAGCTTCGGCGAGCAGTTCCATCTCATGGGCTTTCAGATGCCGAGCGCGGCGCGGCCGGGAGGTCTACTCGACGCGCTGAGGGAAGACGGCCCTGCGAGCACGCTGCTCAGCAGCGTCGCCGTCCGCGCGGTGGGCGGGCTGTTCGAGTACACGGAGTCCCCCCGCGAGAGCGAGCGCAAGTTCGCGCCACCTGACGAGGTCGAGATCTTCATCACCCGGGCGCTGACGCCGAACCTGAGCGTCTACGCCGAGCTGGAGTTCGAGCCCAACGCGGTGGACTTCAGCCGTACCCGCGGATACTTCGAGCGCGGCCACACCTTCGGCCTCGGCAAGGAAGCGTTCTTCATGGCCAACCTGGGCGGCCTGCTCGGCCTGCTGGGCGCGCCGACCATGGAGATGGGCGGCATGACGATGGTGGGCCGTCACGGCGGCTTCAACATGCATGGGCCGATGATCATGGCCGGAAAGATCGACCCCTCGACGAACTTCTCGTATGCGACCAACCGCCAGCTGATCCTGGATACCGAGCTGGAGGTTGCCAGGGAGCCTGGCGAGAGCCGCGGCACGGTCGAGCGCCTGCCGATCGTGCCGTACGCGTTCACGTCGAAGTTCTTCGGCCTCTTCAAGAACCGCGACGAGGGCGAGCCCCAGCTACCAACCGATCTCGTGATGTACAACACGCGTGGCTCGCCGGGGGCCGACTTCCACGCGATGTTCCAGAACAATCTGCTGCTGGCCCAGGCCGGATTCCTGCGCGAGAACGAGGGCTTCAACACCTACGGCGTCCTTCGCCTCGATCTGGGCGAGCGACGCGGTTTCACGTTCAACGTCTCCGGGCTCGTGAACTGGGGCTTCGGCGTGGCTCGCGCGCCCGATCCCATCGATACCGAGCGCCCGGGCGACACGCGCCTGGATCGCCTGCGCTATGGTGTCGCGGCGAACGCGCGGTGGAAGGCACTCGATGTCTACGGCGCCGTGATCTGGGATCGAGTGTTCAACGTGCCGGGCGCGCTGCGGCAGGACTTCGACCGGACCGCGGCGGGCGTGACGCTCGAGGTCGACTACCTGGTGCACGAGCAGATCATGCTGTCGACGCGCTTCGATCAACTGTGGGCCGGGGGGCTCCGGGAGGACAAGCGCGACGGCACCGTCGTCTCGGCCCAGGTCAGGTACTACCCGTGGCCCAACATCGCGTTCTTCGTCCGCGACAGCGTGAACGTGCGCTCGTTCGTGGAGGACAACCCGCTGCGGAGCTGGAAGAACCAGGTCTTCGTTGGAATCGACTGGGATTTTTGAGGAGACGGCCATGAAGGCGATCTGGAGACTCCTCGTGCTCATCGTGACCGTGACCGCCCTGGGGACGTGGCTCGTGACGCCGACGGCGAGCGTGGCGGATCCCAACGGCGACCACGAGGACGAGAAGGCCGCCCACGTCCACGTCCCGGCTCCGCTCCCGTACGCCGACGTGCACATGCCATCGGGGGCGTGGACCGACGCGGCGCTGATCGCGCGCGGCAAGGAGATCTACACGGTGAAGTGCGCGGTGTGTCACGGCGATGCCGGCGACGGCAAGGGGCCGGCCGGGGCTGCCCTGCCGCTGAAGCCGCCCGACCTCCGGGACCGCCACGCCATCGACGAAATGCGAGACAACTACTGGTTCTGGCGGGTGAGTGAAGGGGGGGCAGAGGAACCGTTCAAGTCCAAGGGCTCGGCGATGCCACCGTGGAAGGGCGACCTGTCCGTCGAGGACCGCTGGGCCGTCATCGCCTACCAGCACACGTTCTCCGGGCACAAGGGCCCCCACGTTCCCTCGGAGCACCCGCAGTTGGTGCAGGTCGGACGCGACATCTTCGCGATGGCCTGCATCCAGTGCCACGGGGTGGAGGGCAAGGGCGACGGCTCGGTCGGCGCGACCCTGTCGCCGCGCCGGGCGCCTCAGCCGCGCAACCTCACCACCGAGCCGTTCAAGTTCCGCTCGACACCCTCCGGCGCGCTGCCGACGACCGCCGACCTGCTCCGCACGATCACCGAGGGCGTGCGCGGACCCGGCGGGCCGCTCACCTTCGGCCTCAGCGGCTACCGCATCATGCCGAGCTTCCGCCACATGCCGATCGAGCAGCGGCTCGAGCTGATCGAGTTCGTCAAGAGCCTCAACCCGGCCTTCGCGGACCGCGGGGAGATCAAGACGGTCGCCGCCCCCGCCCCGCCGGCGGTCACCGCCGAGCGCTTGACCCGCGGCAAGCAGCTCTACGCGGACGCCGAGTGCCTCGCCTGCCACGGTGAGCGCGGGCGCGGCGATGGTCCCTCGGCGCCCACGCTCAAGGACGCGCGAGAGCTCCCGATCGCGGCGACCGATCTCACCAAGCCGGCTCGCTTCAAGAACGGCTCGACGCCGGCGGACGTCTACCGCACGCTCATGACAGGGCTCGGGGGAACGCCGATGCCGTCGTACGGCGATGCGCTCGAGCCGGACCAGGCGTGGGACCTCGTCTACTACGTGCTTTCGCTGGGCGGTGTCGCCCCGGAGGCCGCCGCCCGGTCGGCCAAACCATGAACGCATCGAACAGGAGCGAATGATGATCGTCAGGCTCGCAGTCGCCATGCTTCTCGCTGGCGCGCTCTTCGCCGCGCCGGCGCTCGCCGACGAGGCGCCGATTTCGGGGACCGTGAAGGCGGTCGACCCGGCAGCGAACACGGTCACGCTCGAATCGACCGCCAAGGGCAAGACGCGGACCGTCGTGATCTACCTCAAGCCGGGCGCGAAGATCGTCAAGTTCAACCGGTCCACGGAGCCGGGCAAGACGGGCTTCGTCGAGCAGCAACTCGCGCTCACCGATCTGAAGCCCGGCTGGATCGTCAGCGCCGAGGCCAAGCACGAGGGCAACAAGGAGGTCGCCGAGGTCGTGAAGGTCGTCCTCGAGCGATGACGCCTCGCAGGCAGGTCTGCGTCATTGATCCGCACGCACAGCACGGCGCGCCAAAGGGGTGGCGATTCACCTGGCCGAAGGGGGACGCAGCGAAGTCCGGCAAGGCGGGGCCCGAACGGAGCCATCATGATTGATCTGGTCACGTACCTCCGGGCATTGAAGCCACCGCCGGGCACTGGCGGTCACGGGAGTCATTGAGATCGGCGGCTTCGTGCTGACGTTCGGCGCGCTCCTGGCGGCGCTGGCGGAGTGGCGGAAGGCGGCGTGAAGCGCGCCGGGCGGTGGTCGATCCTGGCCGGCCTCGCCACGCTCTTCAGTGTCCTGGGCTACCTGGGCGCGGGCGAGTGGGGTCGCGGCTCGATCACGCCCGCAACGCTGGTCGTCCCCAGGCTGAGTCACGAGGCCCAGGCCGGCCGCGAAGCGTTCGACCGCCTCTGCTCCGCCTGTCACGGCGCCAGCGCCTCCGGCAGCGCCGCCGGGCCACCGCTCGTGCACCGGATCTACGGGCCCGTCCACCATGGCGACGCGGCCTTCATGCTGGCCGCCCAGCGCGGTGTGCGGGCGCACCACTGGCGCTTCGGTGACATGCCGGCGCAGCCGTCGGCCCGGGTGGACGAGGTCAGCCTCATCGTGCGCTACGTGCGAGAACTCCAGCGAGCCAACGGAATCGAGTGAGTCGGCTGGGCGGTCGTGGACGGCGACCTGGCATGGCGATCCCGACACCACACGTGGGGCGTGTACGCCTCACCACGATCGACGAGATCGGGCTGCGAGCCAAGCCGACGAATGTCATATCGCGAGGTTACGCACTTGTCTGGCATGGCACCCGGCGTGCAGAATGCGATCTGCGATGAGATGGACGCTTCGTAGTCAGGATCGGAAAGTACTAGGGCTCATCCTGGCAGTGCTGGTCCTTGCCATCGGCTTCTGCGTCTTCGACGGCGACGAACACGAGGACGGGCACGCGGGGCTGGATCTCTGTCTGAGCATGCTCGTGACATCGCTGACCGTCACGCTCGTTTCCCGACTGCCGCTGACCGGATTGGCCAGCGCTGATCATCTCGCCGCCCTGCCCGAGTTGTCGGCGCGCGTCCCCGCCCCACCCCCCAAGACCGCCCTCTTCTAAGTCGCAAGTCAGGTCGCTCGACGGTCCGCGGTTCGCCCCGACGGCGCAGTCTGCGCGCCGCGGGCGGAGCCCGGAGGGAGAAGACCATGTGGGGATGGGGATGATTTCGACACGCGTGATCGTGACGGTTGCCGTGGCCATGCTGGCGAGCGCGGGCGGCGCCGATGCCCGTTCTCACCCTGAGGGCCGGCGCGGTGTCCCGGCGATGGTCGCCCGAGTGTTGCCGGCCGTGGTGAGCATCACGACCCGGCAGATCGAGCGTGATCAGCTCGACCGACCGGTCGTCACGCCGGGGCTGGGCTCGGGCATCATCGTGGACCGCCGGGGCTACATCCTCACGAACGACCACCTCATCGAGGGCGTCGATCAGATCAAGGTCGCCCTTGCCGACGAGCGGACGTTCCGCGCCACGCTGGTGGGGCGCGATCCCTTCACCGACCTCGCGGTACTCAAGATCGATGGCACGAACTTGCCAGTGGCGGTGCTCGGCGACTCCGACCGGGTCGCGATCGGCGAGACCGTCGTCGCGATCGGCAATCCGCTCTGGATCGAGGGTGGGGCCACGGTCACGGCGGGTGTGGTCAGCGGCCTCGGCCGGTCCACTGAGCAGGAAGGTCTGCCCGTCCTCCACAACCTCATCCAGACCGACGCCGCCATCAACCCGGGCAACTCGGGCGGGCCATTGGTGGACCTTGCCGGGCGGGTGATCGGCATCAACACCGCGGTCATCGCGGCAGCTCACGGCATCGGCTTCGCGATCCCGATCAACCGCGCCCGGCCGGTGATGCAGGCGCTCATTGCGCGTGGACGCATCGCACGGACCTCGCTCGGCCTGTTCGCCGTCAGCCTCACGCCGCAGCTCGCGTACGTCTACGGCCTACCGGTCGAGCGCGGCGCGTTGATCAAGCGGATCGAGCCCGGCGGCCCCGCCGACCGGGCTGGCCTGGAGGCCGGCGACGTCGTCACCGAGATCGGTGGGCGGCCGGTGAAGAACCTGCACCACCTCCACGACGAGATGGCGCGCCACAAGGCGGGCGAGACCGTGGAGCTCCGCGTCTGGCGCGCGGGCCGGACGCGCACCGTCACGCCCGAGCTGGAGGAGTACCGGTGAGGCCCCTCCGGCTCGAGGAGAGCGTGACGATCGCCGCGGCCCCGGAGCGGGTCTTCGCGTGGGCGGTTGACCCGGCGAACACCGGCTGGCACATGCGCCGGCGCTCGCTCGTGATGCTCGGCGCGGCCCTGAAATTGGAGCAGGTGCCGGCGGCAGCGCGCGGCGTGCTCGACGTGGCTCGCGTGACGAGGTGCGGAGGGCTGCTGGCGATGGCGCTGCTGGCGGGGGCCTGCGCGGGGCCGGCAGTGGTGGTGACGGCGCCCGGGCCCGGTGTCCCCGCCATCTCCGCGCTGTCGGTGACGCCGGTGCACATCGAATCCGGTTGCCCCCTTACGTTCCGGATCCAGTTCGATGATTCGGGGCGTGATGTCGTCCGGGCCGTCGCGCGGTGGCGAGCCAAGACGGGGTACCAGCGCTTCCACGAGGGCACCGACATCCTGCCTTTCGCGCCCGAGCAACTCCAGGGCAAGTCCGGCGGGCGGGTCGAGGTCGTGGTGATTCCCCCGCACGCCGGCAGTTACGTCTACCGGGTGCAGCTGGAGGACGCGCAGGGCCAGACCAGCAACGTCGCCGAGGCCCGGGTTCACGTGGAGATCCGTCCGTTCTGGCGGCGGCCCGCCTGCGAGACGCCGGGAGACGACACGGAGCGCGTGCGACGACCGAACGTCCTGCCGCCGGTCGTGGCGGGGCGGTTGTGATGAGCACTCGCCGGCCGCTCATCCTCGCCGCGTGTGTCGCGCACCTTGATTTCCTCGGCCGGGCGGACGAGCATCACGTGTTCCAGGTCCCCGGCCGGATCCGGGCGACCTTCCACCGCGCCGGCCGCCATCCCTCCGTCGTGCACTTCGAGACCGCGCCCCGAGGCGAGCTGCAGGGAGTCGTGGAGGTTCGGGAGCCGGAGTCGCCACGAAGGCAGCTGCCGGTGTGCGGCGGCGTGTCGGTCGGGGATGTCTGTCTCGAGCGCTGAACGCGGCCCGGAATCTCCGGCCACCGGCCGCGGCAACATCAGCCGCTGGTCGATCGAGCACCCGTACGCCGTCCTGGCGTTCTACCTGGGCGTGGCGGTCCTGGCGGTGCTCGTCGTCTTCTTCCAGATGCCCCGGCGGATGATGCCCTACGTCGAGAGCCCCATCGTGGCGGTGGTGTCGATGATGCCCGGCCTCTCCGCCGAGGAGATGGAGATCTACTTCTCGAAGCCCATCGAGGAGCGGATGGTGGACCTCAAGAACGTCCGCTTCGTGCGGTCCACCTCGCAGGAAGGCTTCTCGATCGTGAGTGTCGAGTTCTGGTACGGCATCGACGTGAAGAAGGCGCTGTTCGACGTGCAAGCGCTGATGAACGTCGTGCAGGCCGACCTGCCGATGACGGGCGCCAATCTCAAGCCCTCCTGGGTCCTCGCCATCGATCCCTTGAACATCCCCGTGCTGTCCCTCGCCGTGACGGGCGAGGGCTACGATTCGGTTCAGCTCCGCACGCTCGTCGAAAACGAGATCGTGAACCGTCTGAAGACGGTGAAGGACGTCTACTCGGTGGTCCCCTTCGGCGGTCAGAAGCTCCAGATGCAGGTGATCGTGGACCGTGACCGGCTGGCCGCGTACCGCATGAGCCTGCTCGACCTCAAGAACGTCCTCGACATGCAGAACCAGTCGCGACCGGCGGGGACGCTCACCTTCGGCGATCGTGAAGTCCTCGTCCGGAGCGACGTCCGCGCGCGCACCGCCGCGGAAGTGGCCGCCTACCCGATCGCGGGCATGGACGGGCGCACGGTGTACCTGCGCGACGTCGCCGAGGTGCTCGACGCCCCGCGCGAGCAACGGAGCCTCTACCGCTTCAACGGCCGGGAGGCGGTCGAGGTCTCGATCGTCCAGCAGCCGGACGCGAGCTCCGTGCGGGTCATCGAAGGCGTGAAGGCGAAACTGGCCGAGATCCAGCGGGACTTTCCGGCTCTGCGCTTCGAGGTCGCCTACGATAATGCGACGTTCGTGGGCTACCTCATGGACAACATGTTCGAGGAGCTCGCGATGGCCGTGCTGCTGACGGGCCTGGTCGTGTTGTTGTTCCTCGGCAATGTCCGGGGCACGCTGATCGCGCTGATCACCCTGCCCATGTCGCTCGGGATCTCGCTGCTCGCCATGGTGCCGCTCGGCATGACCCTGAACAGCTCGACGCTGATCGGCCTGCTGCTCTCGGTCGGCCGCCTGGTCGACGATTCGATCATCGACGTGCAC